>Ga0105243_10005066_pt1 | contig 10340 bp, 5 predicted proteins | sample KBSM34metaG_FD_81525 | JGI IMG/M metagenome (GOLD analysis project Ga0105243, IMG submission 81525) | Miscanthus rhizosphere microbial communities from Kellogg Biological Station, Michigan, USA - KBS M3-4 metaG | ecosystem: Host-associated > Plants > Roots > Rhizosphere > Soil | place: Michigan...
CGAAGACCCCGCGATCTCGGACCGACCGGCCAGTGCACCGCTGCGGGCGGCGCCGTTCACCGTCACGCCGGTGACGTCGTCGCCGAACGTCTCGATCTCGCCCACGTGGACGCCGGCCCGGATCTGCACACCGAGACCTTGCAGCGCGTCGCCGATGTCTCTCGTTGCGTGGATCGCTTGCGCCGGGCCTTCGAAAGTCGCGAGCACCCCGTCGCCTGTGCTCTTGACCCATCGCCCGCCGTTGCGTTCGATCGCCGCGCGCGAGCGCTCGTCGTGTTGCACGATCAGGTCCCGCCACGCCTTGTCGCCGACCGACGTGAGGTGCTCCGTCGATCCGACGATGTCGGTGAAGAGCACGGCTCGGAGCTGGGTTCCGGTCGACACCGGCGCGAGATCGCCGCCCACGAAGGAGCGGATCGCCTCGGCGATGCCGTCCGTGTCGCCGGCGATCGTCGCGCGGTCCTCACCGTCGAGCAGCACGAATCTCGCGCCTTCGATGTCTCCTGCCACCTCGCGATCGCGGTCGTGACCTGGCCAGTGTCTCGCGAGGACAAGCGTCGGCACGTGCAGCATCGCGAGAACCGGCCGGATGTCGGTCTCCATCGCGCTCTGCATGAGTTCGACGGCCGAATCCGGGGGGACGAAGTGTCGCTGCATCTTCGCGAGCCACCGCAGGAACTCGCGATCATGGATCATCGACGGGGCGACGCGCGCCATCGATGCGGCGGCTGCGGCCTCGGTTCCCCAGGAACGCTGTACCAGCTCGAGGTCGCTCTCCGAGAACGCCTGCCCCGTCCATGCGAAGAGGTCCCAGAGCACCGTGGCGCGTGTTCGGTCCGGGTACGTCGCCGCGAACAGCGCCGCGACGTGGGCACCCGGCCCCGCTCCAAGCACCACCGTGGAGCGCGATCCGATGGCATCGAGGACCACGGCGATGTCGCGAACCTGCGTCTCGAGGTCGGGGAGCGCCGCAGCCCGTCCCGACAGACCCGTCGCTCGCCTGTCGTGGCGGATCACACGGGCGAAGGACGCGAGCTTTTCGGTCAGCGACCGCATGGCGTGGCCCTCCCACAGGACCTCGATCCCTCCCTGGAACGCGTGCAGCCAGAGGAGGTCGACCGGGCCATCGCCGACCGTGTGGTACGCCAGCGAGACGCCGTCGGGCGTGCGGGCGTAATGCGTCTCCGGGACCGCGGTGCCGCCGACCATCACGTGCGCATCCTGCCGCCCCGCCACCGCGTGCGCAACGGACCGACGGGCTGGGTGTGTTAGCCGAGTTGTCGGATCGCCGTGGCCGGCGCGCCATCGGGGCCGGTCGGTTCGGGGTAGTGTGCCGAGCCGATGGATGCCGACGTGATCGTGATCGGTGCGGGGTTCGCCGGGGTCGCCGCCGCGCGAGACCTCACCGAGGCCGGCCATCGTGTGGTCGTGCTCGAGGCTCGCGACCGGATCGGCGGACGCACGTGGTACCGCCAGATCCCCGGCACGGAGCTGTGGGCGGAGTACGGCGGGATGTTCATCTCGCGCGAGACCCAACCCTCACTCGCCGAGGAGCTGTCGCGATACGGCGTCGGAGTGACCGAACCCGGTGAACCCGAGGTGATCGGGTGGGTGCGGGAAGATCGCCGGGAGGAGGGGACCGCGCCGATCGACCGGATCCGCGAGCAGCTCTCGCGGTCGTCGTTGACCGATGCGCTCGAGCGGACGGCCAAAGCCTTCGCGAGCGAAGGCCGCGAGGCGCTCACCCAGCTCGACGTGCCGTCGGCGGGCTGGGTCGACGGCCTCGGAGCTCCAGATGAGGCGGCCGACTACCTCCGTGCGTTCCTCGCTGCGATGGGCGGTGCGGCCGTCGAGAAGACGTCGATCCTGCCGCTGTTGTGGGACATGATCGAGCTCGACTACACGCCCGTGGATGCGTACGTGGATCTCGGTGAGCTGATCACCGACGGCACGAAGGCGCTGATCGACGCGATGGCCGGGGGTCTGGACGTTCGGTTCGGTTCCGTCGTGACGGCCGTGGCGACGAACGACGCCGGCGTGACGGTGACGCTGGCCGACGGGTCGACGCTCGAGGCGCCGGCCGCGATCGTCGCGCTTCCCCTCAACGTTTGGGCCGACGTCGCGTTCGATCCGCCGCTCGCGCCTCCCAAACAGAAGGCGTCCACAGAGGGCCACCCGGGTGAGGTCTCGAAGGTGATCGCGATCGTCGGCGGCGCGCCGGCCGGATACCTCGGGGCGGGCTGGGGCACACCGATCAACGCCGGGTTCGTGCCGAAGCAGTCCGACGGCGCGCAGCTCTTCATGGGCTTCTCGGTGCAGGATCGGGTGGATCTCGGCGACGACGCAGCGGTCGCGGCCGCGGTGCGCGCGCATCTGCCGGACGCCGAGGTGGTGCGAACGAGCGGGCACGACTGGGTGACCGATCCCTTCTCGAAGGGAACCTGGCTCGCGGTGCCGCCGCCGTGGTTCTCGGACGGCACGTTCGAACAGCTGCGGGAGCCCGAGGGGAGGCTCCTGTTCGCCGGCTCCGACATCGCGGGCGAAGGGGCCGGCTGGATCGAGGGCGCCGTCGGGAGCGGCCGCGATGCGGCGGGCGCCGCTGCGGCGATCCTCGGCCGTTCGTGACGCCGACGTTCGACGACCGCGCGGAGTGGTTCGACCGTCACTACGAGACGACGCGGGGCCGCGTCCGGGCGACGCTCGTGCTGGAGCGGCTGGCCGCGACGTTGCCGCCCGCGCCCGCGACGGTGCTCGATGTCGGTGGTGGATCCGGCGCGATCGCCGTTCCCCTGGCGGCGAGCGGCTACGACGTCACGCTGCTTGATCCCTCGCCTGCGATGCTGGACCTCGCGCGTGGCCACGCGAGCGAGACTGGCGCCGGCCTGCGGTTGATCGAGGGCGGGGTCGAGCGGATCGCCGAGCTCGCGCCAGGCCCGTTCGACGCGATCTGCTGCCATGCGGTCCTGATGTATCTCGAGGATCCGGCGACCCACCTCGCCGCCATGCGCGATGCCGCCACCTCCGGCGCCACGCTCTCGTTGCTCGAGAAGAATCGTCTCGCCCTCGCGATACGCCCCGGCCTCCGCGGCGACTACGCGGAGGCGCTGCGGACCCTCGACGATCCGGTCGCCACCGGCAACCTCGGCATCCCCAACCGTTCACGGTCGGTGAAGGAGTGGGACGTGCTGCTCTCCGCCGCCGGCTGGCGGCTCGATTCGTGGGTCGGGATCCGTTTCTTCTCGGACCTCTCGCCCGACACGCTGAGCGGCGCCGAGTACGACCAGCTGCTCGCCCTGGAACGAGCCGCGGGGGAGCGAGACCCGTATCGGTCGGCCGCGCGGCTGATCCATCTGAGCGCGACCGCGGTGTGAGCGGTCCGGGTGCGGGCAGACCCGCCAGCGGCCGCCCGCACCCGCACCACGTTCAGGACAAGGGCAGCGGCGTCACGTTCGCGGCGCCGTTCAGCTTGGTGAGCCCGAACCGCGCCTCGATCGCGGCGAGGATCGAGTACTGGTTGTACTGACCCGCGTCGACGCGCGCCGTCACGTGCGGTCCGACGACCACCGTGTAGATGTTGCCGCCACCGGACGTGCCGTTGATGCCGGCGCTCGTCGATCCCTCGTCGTAGGTGAGGACGACCGTCGCGCCGTTCGCGAGCATCGCCGCCACGTGCGCCTGCAGCCACCCGTCGCCGGTCGACAGCCCGCAGTCGTGTTCGTCGTTGCAGAGGTTCGGCGCGATGAAGCTCACCTTCGGCATGTGGGTCACGTCGAACGCCGAGAACGGCTGGACGTGCGCGCACGTGGCCGCGTCGTGGAACACCGATGCGAACGGCGTCGCCGGGTTGTGCTTCAACGCGTACAGACCTGAGGTCGTGGCGCCCGAGCAGGCCGAGGGCATGTCTTCTTCATAGACGCCCCAGGAGATGCCGGCCTTCTGCAACTGGTTCCACACCGTCGGCGACGCCGACAGCTCGCCGGCCGCGATCGTGTCGGTGCCTTGTTTGCCGTCGGTCGCTCCGTTGCCGAGCGCCAGGTAGTTGGGCAGGCTCGGATGCGACACCCCGTACGCGTGCGTGAAGTCGATCCCTTGTGCACGGAGCGCGTTCTGGTACGGAGCCGAGCTCGCGCCGACCACGCTGGACCGTTCCTTGTTCTCCATGTAGATCACGACGATCGGGTTCGACGTGGGCGGCGGGCTCGAGCTGGTGCTCGTCGGTGTCGGCGAGGCCGACGAGGACGTCGAGGTCGGCGACGGAGAGCTCGAGGTCGGCGTCGGAGAAGGGTCGACGGGCAGGCCGTGCAGCACGTCGAGGAACCTCCCGTAGCCCGAGGCGGAGTCCCACTCCGTGGCCGACTCGACCGCCGTGCCCTCGCCCCATTCGTTGAACGTCGTGATCAGCTGGAACTGTGCGGTCGACGACGCCATCGCCGCCACCTGGTTCTGCCAGCGTGAGACGTCGCGGGTCAACCGCGGCGCGCTCTCGCCCTTCTTCCAGAAGCCGGGCGAGATCGTGTACGAGTACGGCGCCATGTCGCTCGTGGCCGACGCCGGCCCGTACTGGTGCCAGCTCGCGGGCTGATCGGCGCACGTCTTGTACCCGGGGAACACCTTCAACACGACGTAGGTGTTCATCGTGTTCGCCTGTGCCCAGCGCGACGCCATGCCGCAACCGTCGGAGGCGTCGGCGTAGACGAACACGACCGGACGTCCGTCGATCCGCAGGAACGACGGGTCGTTCCCGTAGTGGCTCTGGATGTAGGTCAGGTCGTTGTGCAGCTGCGAGACCGAGGGATCGCCCTGCGCCTCGGGCTCGTAGTACAGCGACCAGCGGAACGTCGTGCCGTCCGCGGCCCGGAGCAGCGTCGGGACGCGCTGGTCCGTCTTGGATCCCTGGCCCCACCACGACGAGATCCCGGCCTGGATGCCGCCGTACTGCATCGCGGCGATGTGCTGCGAGACGACGCCGACATCGCTCGAGTCGTACCAGCCGAGCGACGGGTGGTAGTTCGAGAACCGGTCACCCGAGGGACCCCAGGTCTCGGGGAACCAGGGGTAGTAGAACGCGGCGCGGATCGGGAGTGACGGCTGGACGTCGCCGCCACCGGTCGGTGTAGGGGTCGGCGTCGCCGATGGATCGCCGGACGGCGTCGGATCCCCGGTCGGCGACGGCGACGGCTCCGGTATATGGCCGTGGATCTTGATCTTCGGCCCATGCCCCGTCTCGCTGCTCGCGAACGCGGTACGTCTGCCGTCGGTGCGCAGCAGCAGCGACACCGTCGATCCCGACCGCGCGACGAGATCGGTGATGTCGAGAGACATCGAGTGCGCGTCGCCGCGCGAGACCTTGCCCAGCGTGGTCCATCCGGCCGGGGCGTTCGCACCGGTGATCCGCATCTCGTGCCACCCCGAGCCGGTGCGTCGAACGTCGATCCGATGCTTCGGACCGAGCACCCGCACCTCCAACGACGCTCGGTCGAGCACGAGCCCGCCGAGGTCGGGTAGCGGGAACGTCGCATAGACCCGTGAACCGCCTGGGACCGCTCCCGTCACCAGGCGCGGACGGTTGCCGAAGTTGCGGTGCGGATACCGCCCGAACACGGTCGCGTCGGCGCTCGCGCGCGCGACGAACGTCCGGTTCCTGGCGACGGATGGTGCGGGCGCCACGAGTCCGATGACGATCCCGATGCTCACGAGCATCAGCACGGCCAGGACCCAGGCGGTGGTACGGCGCGACCACGCCTGCGTGTGCTGCATCGACTTCCCCCTCGTTGCCCTCGCGCATCGCCGCCTCCGTGATCCCTCCGCTGGCGAAACGGTTCCGCGCGTCTCCGGGCCCGGTATCGGCCGGCGTAGGTGTCGGCCTTGAGGGGGACGGCACGGAACCAGCCGTCCGGCCGTTCTTCAGGTCACCCGGGAACGCGCCGAAGCCCCCCACGTGAGGGCCGAGGGGCCTTCCCGGACAGCGACGAGGGATCACTGATGGGCGTTCGCACCGAAGGCAACGGACACGGCGATGTATGGAAGATCCTGATCGGCCTGTCGGTGGTCTGTGCCGTCTTGGTCTTCGTGGGCGGCTTCTTGCACCGCCGCGCATTGGATGCTGCCGTCGCGGATCGTCAGGCGAAGTCCGTCGCGTTCGTCACCACGAAGGTGGACGCCGCCGCCAAGCACGCGGATCTCTCGAAGTCGTTGAAGGGTCCCGAGTCAGCTCGGCTGACGAAGCAGCTCGATCTGCCCGCCGGCACCGATCTTCGCCTGTTCTCGACGGCCGGCGGGGTGCTCTACACCTCCCCCGGCCTGACGACGTTCCCGGCCGACGCCGAGGGCCTCCAGGCCGCGGCCGCCGGTGGTCAAGCGCACGTCGTTGATGGTTCCGATCTTCGCGTGTACGCGCCGGTCGACGGCAAAGGCGCAAAGCCGGCCGCGATCGCCGCAGTGGTGTCCAACTACACCCAGCTGCGCAACGACGCATCCGGACCGCTCGACGGTGTTCGGCTGCCGATCGTCGGGCTCGGTGTGCTCCTGCTGGTCGCGGGGCTGCTGCTGATGCTGCGGTCGGCCAAGGGCAGCGCGGGGCCGACGCGCGCTCCCAAGTCCGCCGGCCAGCCCGAGGCGCCGAAGGCGAAGGCGGCTTCCGGGGGGAAGGGGCGTGTGACCGGATTCGACCCCGTGCCAGTCTCCACCCCTCCGAGTGTCCAACGCGTGGAGACGGAAGAGATGCCCGACGCCCCGCCGGCACCGGTGGCCGACGACGCGCCGGCCGTCGAGGCGCCGGAGCCCACGAAGGCTCGGTTCGGACTGCGGCTGGGTTCGAAGAAGCCAAAGGACGAGATCGAGGGAGCGCCGGAGCCTCAAGAGCCAAAAGAGCCGAAGGCGAAGCGCGCACTGTTCGGTCGGAGAGGCGCCGCCGTCGAGGTGGCGCCGCCGACCGAAGTCGAACAGGACAAGGGCGGCTCCGCGCTGGACCGTGAGGTCGCGATCCGGCAGGCGCTCGAGGATCAGCTCGAGCAGCTCCGGACGCGGATCCAGATGCAGGACGTGGAGACGGCCAACGCTCAGAAGGAGTTGCTCGCGCAGATCGAAGCGGCGAACCGCCGTGCCGACGAGGCCGAGGCCCGGGCGGCCGACGCCGCCACGGGTGTCGCCGTTGGTACGCCCGCCGCCCCTGCGGGGCCGGTTGCTGCCCCCGTCCCCGCGGCGGACGAGTCCGCGCTCCGCGTGCAGCAACTCGAACGCGAGATGGCCGAGGCAAGCTCCGTCACCGCGGACGCCGTCGCGCGCGCAGAGACGCTGCAGCGCCAGCTCGACGAAGCGCAGGCCGCGCCGACCCCCACTCCGGGCGATGCCGCCAAGGTGGAGGAGGCGATGGCCCAGCTCGCCGACGCGCAGCAACGGGCGTCCGCGGCCGAGCAGCGGGCCGCCTCTGTGGAGTCGGTGCGCGAAGAGCTCGAGGTCCGCGTGGCGCAGCTCGGCACCAAGGCGGGTGAGCTCGAACAACGGGCGACCGAGCTCGAGGCGAGTCTGCACGAGGCCAACGCCGGTGGGGATGCGGTGCGCGCGGAGATCGCGACGCTCACCGCCGCGCTGACCGCCGCGAACGCCCGGGTGACGGAGCTTGAGTCTGCACCGCCCGCACCGCCTGCGCCGAGCGAGGAGGACCAGGCAGAGATCGCGAGGCTGCGTGGCGAGCTCGCGAACCACATGGAGCGCGCGCAAGCGGCAGAGGAGCGCGTGGCATCACTCGAGGCAGATGTGCTCGCCGCAGAGCGAGGCGTGTCCGTGCTCCCGGTCGAGGCGCCGGACGGGGAGTCCCGGACGGCATCTGATGCGTCCGTGGATGACCGACTCGCGGAGCGGTTCGAGACGTCGCAGCCCGAGGTCGAAACCCACGAACCTGACCAGTTCGTCGCGCAAGAGCCTGAGGTACGCGAGCCCGAGGAACACGAGCCCGATGGACATGAATCTGAGCTTCGCGAGGTCGAGTGGGAGGCGGTTCAGCCGGAAGGCGTGGAGGCGGCCGGAGCCGTCATCGAGGCCGTGCCTGAGACTCCGGAGCCTCGAGGCGAAGAGCTGAGCCCTGCACCGGTAGATCGGTGGGGATCGTTCGCGGCAGCCGCCGAAGTCGATGACAACGACGTCGCGTCGGTGGGGAGCTCGGATACGAGTGAGCCGGAGCAGTCTGCGCCCGACGAGGCGCTCGAGACGGCGGTCTCGAGCAGCGAGCCATCACAGCCGGAACAAGATGAGGTCGGTGCGCCGGTACAGACCGAGCCGGGGCCGATCGCGAGCGAGATCTCGGAGCCGGAGCCCGTCGAGGAGCCGGTTCACGAACCAGCCCCGTCGACGCCGGCCGTCGAGTGGCACGCGCCTGCCGCGACCTCGGAGACTGCGCCCGCCTCACCGAACGGGAACGGCGTCCCACCGGCTCCGTCCGATGACGCTCGCTACGACGACATCTGGACCGCTGCGTTCGCACCGCCGGAGCCACAGCCAGGGTCAGCCCCATCGGAGAGTCAGCCGATGTCCGACGAGGCGACAACGGAGCCGCAAGCGTCCGACGAGGCGACGCCACAACCCGAATCCCTCGAGGAGAGCTCACAGACCGAGGGCTCCGTATCGCCCCCGGCGGCGATGTCTGCGGACGACCAGCCGTCCCCTCCTGAGGACGAACTGTCTGCAGAGGACGACATGTGGTCTCTCCGCGCGCGGTTGGCGGACGCTGCCGCTCGCAAGCACCTCCCGCGCCAGGCGACCGAGCCCTAGGCGAAACCACCACCGTCACGGTGGATGATGGATCCATGCGTCGCCCGCTTCCGGTGGTGCCGATCATCCTGACCCTTGCGCTCGGGCTCACCCTGGACGCAGCCGCGGGCCCGCTCGCCTCCTCCACCGGCCAGTTACTGCGCGCACGTGCCTACCGGGCCCACATCGAGCGGCTCCCGGCGCCGACCCGCAAGTTGATGACCGGTCGCTCGTGGCACGCCGGCTGCCCCGTTCCGCTGCGCGACCTCCGTCTGGTCAAGCTGACCTACTGGGGTTTCGATCGGACCGCGCACACCGGGAAGCTGGTCGTGCACGAGCGCTGGGCGTCGAAGGTCGCACGCGTGTTCCACAAGCTTTACGACGCGCGGTTCCCGATCCGGCGGATGCGCCTGGTTGACCGGTACGGCGCCGTGGACATGCGCTCGATGAAGGCCGACAACACGTCAGCGTTCAACTGTCGGTACCGCGACAACGTGTGCTGTATATGGTCGCAGCACGCGTACGGCCGCGCGATCGACATCAACCCCGTCGAGAACCCCTACGTCGGTCCGTGGGGTGTCTCACCGCCCAACGGCAAGAGATTCGTGCATCGCAAGCCTGTGCGGCGCGGCATGCTCTCGTTCCATGACCGTGGGTGGTGGGCGTTCCATGCGATCGGCTGGCACTGGGGCGGATCGTGGAACTGGCCAACCGACTACCAGCACTACTCCGCGACGAACCGCTGACGGCTCCGCCACGAACCGCTGACGGCTCTCAACGAACCGCCGACGGCTCTCTACGAAGCGCTGAGCGCGTCGACACACGCCGCCGTCAGCAGCGGGTTCGGGTCGACCGCGGCGCCGTCGCCCGGGTGCCATTCGATGTGATCGTGCGGGCCGGTCGCGTCACCGGTCGATCCCACGTACCCGACGATGTCGCCCGCGCTGACGTACCCGAGCGACCCGAGCCTGCTGAGGTGGGCGTTGTAGATGTAGCCGGCCGCGCCGAACACGCGGACCTCGACCCCGCCGAGCTTGCTGCGACCGGTCGTCGCGTACCCATCGAACGGTGCGACGATCGGCGAGCCGGTCGGAGCCATCACGTCGTCGCCCTGGTGCACGTGAACGGGAACGTGCGGAAGCCGGACGATCACGCCGAAGTTGTCGTAGATCGTGGTGAACGCCGGGACCGGGCACGTCCGGAAGATGCCCGCGCTGTCGAGCCACGACTGCAGCGATCGGTAGCGCATGTGCAGGGCGGCCACCCGGTGACGCGCCCACGGGTCGAGCCGCCGAAGGCGTGTTCGCGCGAGCACGAGCATCCGGTCGATCGCGGCGTTGGTGGCGGGAACCCGCACGTCTTCGCTCCTCGCGCCAGGCCTTTCGGGCCGTCGCGACGTGCGCTCGAAGGCCGCGATCTGCCGGCGCAGCGCCCGCTCCAGACGAGCCTCCTGCCGCCGGACGGCGCGGGCCTGTTCGACGGTCTGGTGCCGCTCGAGCAACGCGTGTCGGACCGGGGTCACCGCGATCGAGGGTTGGGCGAACAGCGTGATCAGCAACGCCGCCATCAGCGTGGGTGCAACGAACCGCCAGCTC
>Ga0105243_10005067_pt1 | contig 10339 bp, 10 predicted proteins | sample KBSM34metaG_FD_81525 | JGI IMG/M metagenome (GOLD analysis project Ga0105243, IMG submission 81525) | Miscanthus rhizosphere microbial communities from Kellogg Biological Station, Michigan, USA - KBS M3-4 metaG | ecosystem: Host-associated > Plants > Roots > Rhizosphere > Soil | place...
CGTGGCGCGCTTATCGTCGAGCGTGATGCCATCGGCCGGCACCGCCATGAGCGCGGACGCGCCGCCGGAGATGAGGACGAACAGCGTCTCGTCGGCGGTGACCGACGCGGCCAGCGCCAGCGCTTTGCGCCCCGCGGCTTCGCTCGCGGCGGTCGGCAGGGGATGGCCGCCGACGATCGATTCGAATCCGGCAGGGGTCTCCGCGGGCGACGCGCCGATCACCAGGCCGGCTCGAATACGCGGGCCGAACCGACGAGCGGCCGCCATCGACATCGCCGGCGCGGCTTTCCCTGCAGCGATGACGGCGATCGATCCGGTGCCGGCACCCCTAAAGGGGCGCCCTACGGTAGCATCGAGCGCCCGCTCGACCAGGGTGTCGGCCGCGCACGCAGCGATACCGCCCCGGACGATGGCCAGGAGGTCGTGTCGAAGCTGCGGGTGTGAGCGTGTCAGTGTGTGTGCTTGGGATCGGACCAGGCCGAAAGGCCGGTGACGCCGTCAAACTTTTTGAGGAGGGAGCTGACCAGTTGTTCGGCGTTCGCTTGCGAGGAGAGTTGATCGAGCTTGCCGATGATCTTCGAGAGTGCCGCTTCGACGTCCGTAATCACGCTCTCGGAATAGTAGGCCCGCTGCCGCTGCAGGCATCGGTGGTGCTTGAGAAATTCCTCACGGTAGAACTCTGCGATCGGGTGCTGCGCGCTGATCGGCCTCGAATCGGGTACGAAGCGTGCCATGCAGGTCCTCGCCGGTGGGGTTGTCTGATTGATAGATCCAGTGTAACGCCGCCACAAAACGGCTGTCAAGATTTCGTAACGGGTCCTTTCATCGTTTCCACGCCGCCACCAGACCGCCCAGACAGCCGACCGCCATCCCCCCGACGACGAGCATAATGCACAGCTCGAGCGGCAGAAAATGGATCGACGTCATGTTCATGGCGGAGGCCAGCGGCGTCAGGTAGCGGCCCCGCAGCGCGAGGAAGGCCGCCCCGAGGGCGGTCAGCGCGAGCAGGGCGCCGACGCCTCCCTGGAGCACCCCTTCCATCACGAACGGGCCGCTGATGAACGCCTGCGGCGCGCCAACGAGCTGCATGATTTCGAGCTCGTCGCGGCGCGCGTACAGGGCCAGACGCACCACGTTGGCTACGGTGAGGGCGGCCGCGATCGTCAGGATGGCGCCGAGGACGAGCCCGACGCCCCGGATGATGGTGATCGCCGACATCACGCGGTTCAGCCACTGGCGGTCGAACCGAACGTCGGCGACGCCCGGCATCTGGCGCAACTGGTTGCCCAGCGCGTCGACGGCGGCGCTCGCGCCGGGACCCGGCCGCAACCGCACTTCGAGCGAGGCCGGCAGCGGGTTGTCGCCGGCGCCGTCCATCGCCGCGGCGAGCTCACCGAAGGTCTTCTTGAAGCGGGCCAGCGCCTCCCCCTTCGAGACGTACTCGCGCGAGGCGACCACATCCCCCGGAACCAAAGCGGCCTCGAGCGCCTGACGCTGCTCCGGCGTCACGTCGTCCTTGAGATACACCGACAACTCAGCCGAATCGCTCCACTCGGCGCCGAGCCGCTGCAGGTTGGCGGTGACCGCGAGAAACCCACCGAGGACGAACAGCGCCAGGGCGATGGTGATCGTCGACAGCAATCCCGCCTGCCGCCCGCGCCACAGGCTGATCGCCGCTTCTTCGATCGCGTAGCGGAGCGCGCGCATCAGGCGACCTCGACCACCTTCCCGTGATCGAGCGTAATCGAACGGCGGCCGACGCGCCGGATCAGCTCGCGATCGTGCGTGGCGACGACGACGGTGGTGCCGCGGGCGTTGATCTCGCGGAACAGATTCATGATTTCGAGCGACAGATCCGGATCGAGATTGCCCGTGGGCTCGTCGGCCAGCACGAGCTGCGGGTCGTTCACCAGCGCGCGCGCGATGGCGATGCGCTGCTGTTCGCCGCCCGACATCTCTTCGGGATACGCGTTCATGCGGTGCTGCAGCCCCACCCACTTGAGCACCTGGAAGGTCTTGCGCTGCTGCGTCGCGAGCGGCAGGCCGAGGACGCGCATGACGAACGCGACGTTCTGGAAGACGGTGAAGCGGGGGACCAGCCTGAAGTCCTGAAACACGAAGCCGACGCTGCGGCGGTAGCTCTGGATCTGGGAGGGGCGCAAGCTCTTCAAATCACGGCCGAGGACCTTGAGCTCCCCTTCGCTCGGCACGTCTTCGCGGAGCAGCAGCCGCAGCAGCGTGGACTTGCCCGCCCCGCTCGGCCCGGTCAGGAAGATGAACTCGCCTTTGTCGACAGTGAGGGACAGGTCGCGCAGCGCGTAGACGCCGCGGTTGTAGAGCTTTGAAAGGTGATGGGTCTCTATCAACGCAAGATTATCGTTGAGAGTATCACGCTTCAAGCGTGCGTTTGAGGAGTTCGTTGACCCGCCGGGGGTTCGCTTTTCCCGCCGCCGCTTTCATCACCTGACCGACGAGAAAGCCGAAGGTGCTGGTCTTGCCGCCCCGGTACTGGACGACGGCATCGGCATTCTTCGCGAGCACGTCCGCAATCAGCCCGACGATCTGCGATTCGTCGTCGATCTGGGCCAGGCCTTCCGCGGCGACAATCGCCTCCGCCGTTTCGTTCGAGCCGAACATCCGCTCGAAGACGTCCTTCGCCATCGACCCGCTGATCGTCCCCTTCTCGATGAGCGCGATGAGCCCCGCCAGCCGCTGCGGTTGGAGCGGGGACGAGGCGACATCGAGGTGCTGTTCGTTCAGCTTGCGCGCCAGCGCGCCCATGATCCAGTTGCTCGCCGCCTTCGGAGGCGCGCCGGCGCCGACGGCAGCCTCGAAATACTCCGCGACGGCGCGCGACTGCGTCAGCTGGCCGGCGTCGTACTCGGGCAGCGCGTGCTGCTCGACAAATCGCCGGCGCCGCGCGTCGGGCAGCTCGGGCATTCCCGACCTGATTCGCTGGAGGCGCTCGGCATCGACGGCCACCGGCGGCAGATCGGGCTCGGGAAAATACCGGTAGTCGTGCGCTTCTTCCTTGCTGCGCATGGACACGGTCCGTGCGGCGGCGGCATCCCACAGGCGCGTCTCCTGCACGACCCGTTCGCCGCCGGTCAGGCGCTCGATCTGACGCTCGATCTCGTATTCGAGCGCCTTCTGGAGAAAGCGGAACGAGTTGAGGTTCTTCACTTCCGCCTTCGTCCCGAGCGCCGTGGCGCCGCGCGGGCGGACCGAGACGTTCGCATCGCAGCGCAGGCTTCCCTCTTCCATGTTCCCGTCGTTGACGCCGAGCCAGACGAGCAGGGCGCGCAGACGTGTGAAGAACTCGGCCGCGTCGGCGGCGGATCGCAAATCAGGGTCGGTGACGATCTCGATGAGCGGCACGCCGCTGCGGTTGTAGTCGACGTACGTCTTGCGATCGGAGTCGACGAACCCCTCGTGCAGCGACTTGCCGGCGTCCTCTTCCATGTGGACGCGCGTGATGCCGACGCGCCGCATCTCCCCGCCGCTGGGGAACTCGACGACCCCGCCGGTCGCCAGCGGCTGCTCGTACTGGGAGATCTGGTAGCCCTTCGGCAGGTCCGGGTAGAAGTAGTTCTTGCGGGCGAAGATGGACGTGTCGTGCACCGTGCAGCCCAGCGCCAGCGCAGCGCGGACGGCGTAGTCCACCGCGGTGCGATTCAGGACCGGCAGCGCCCCCGGCATCCCCAGGCAGACCGGGCAGACGTGCGTATTCGGCTCGCCGCCGAACGCCGCGCTGCATCCGCAGAAGATTTTGGACGCCGTCAGCAGGTGCGCGTGCACCTCCAGCCCGATGACGGCTTCGAAATCCATCAGGCGTTCGGACCCGCGGCACGGACCTCTGCGCTGACTCCCTTTTCGAAATCCTTGAAATTGTCGACGAACATGCGCGCCAGCTTGGCGGCCTGCACGTCGTAGTCGGCGCCGTTCGCCCACGTCTTGCGCGGCTGGAGGACATCCGCCGGCACGTCGGGGCAGCGTGTGGGGATGGCGAGGTTGAAGATCTTGTCCTTTTCGTACTCGACGGAGTCGAGCGCCCCCGACAGCGCGGCGCGAATCATCGCCCGGGTGTGCGCGATTTTCATGCGCGCGCCGACCCCGAAGGCTCCACCGGTCCACCCGGTGTTGATCAGCCAGACGCGCGACTGGTGACGCGCGATCTGCTCGCCGAGCATCCGCGCGTAGCGGCTCGGAGGGAGCGGCAGGAACGGCGCGCCGAAGCAGGTGCTGAAGGTCGCCTTCGGCTCGGTCACGCCCTTCTCGGTGCCCGCGACCTTGGCCGTGTAGCCGGAGAGGAAGTGATACATCGCCCCTTCGGGCGTCAGGCGGGAGATCGGCGGCAGCACGCCGAACGCGTCGGCGGTCAGCATGACGACGTTCTTCGGGTGGCCGGCCTGCCCGGATGCCACCGCGTTGTCGATGAAGGAAATCGGATACGCCGCGCGCGTGTTCTCCGTCAAGCGATCGTCATCGAGGTTCAACTGGCGCGTGTCCGGATCGACGACGACGTTTTCCAGCACCGTCCCGAACCGTCGGGTCGTGGCGTAGATCTGCGGCTCGGCCTCCGCCGACAGGCGAATGGTCTTCGCGTAGCAGCCGCCTTCGAAGTTGAAGACCCCGCGATCGCTCCAGCCGTGCTCGTCGTCGCCAATCAGCATCCGGTCGGGATCGCTCGACAGCGTGGTCTTCCCCGTCCCCGACAGGCCGAAGAACAGCGCGACGTCCCCCGAGGGGCCAACATTGGCCGAGCAGTGCATCGGCAGGACGTTCTGCAGCGGCAGCACGTAGTTGAGCACCGAGAAGATGGACTTCTTCATCTCGCCCGCGTAGCTCGATCCGCCGACGAGCACCAGCTTCCTCGCAAAGTGCACGGCGATGACGACCTCGGAGTTCGTGCCATGACGCTTCGGGTCGGCCTTGAAGCTCGGCGCATCGATCACCGTGAACTGGGGCGACGCCGCCTGCGCCGCCGCCGGGTCGTCGATGAACAGGTTGCGGCAGAACAGGTTGTGCCACGCGAACTCGTTGATGATTCGGACCGCCAGCCGATACTTCGGGTCGGCGCCGGCGAAGCAGTCGAGGACGAAGAGATCCTTGCCTTCGAGGGTGGCCAGCAGATCGCGGTGCAGCAGGTCGAACTGCGCCGGCTCCATCGGCCGGTTGACCTTGCCCCACTCGATGTCCCCCTCGGTCGACGGCTCGCGGACGACGAACTTGTCGTTGGGCGACCGGCCGGTATGCTGGCCGGTGCGGCAGGCCAGCGGCCCTTCGGCGGCGAGGAGCGCCTCGTTGCGGCGGATCGACTCCTCATACAGGGCGGCGGGACTCAGATTCCAGCGCGCGCGATCGGTCGTGATGCCATCACGTTCGAGGCCACGAGCGCGCTCAACTCCGGTGCTCATCCAAGACTCCTAAGCTACGAAGGCCCAGTAACATACGCCGAATTGGCGGATCGTACTCCCTCGCGATCCATCCAGTCAACAATTCGAACGGGATGCAGTAAGCTGTAAACACACGCCTGACCGGCATCGTATGACTGTATGAATGGTGATTTGCGAACTGCGAGCGATACCGACGCGGGCACAGGGTCCGGCGTCGACCCGCTGGATCCCGGAGACGCCGGCGTCCAGCCGGGCGCCCCGGCGCGGCGGGCGGTCCCGCCGTTGTCCGAGGATTCGCGGCTCGCAATCGACATCCGGGGCCTGGTCGAGCGCGGCGAGATGGATGAGGCGCGCGAGCGTTTCGGCGCGCTTGTGGAGATCCATCAGCGTCGCGCGTCGCGCATCGCCTACCAGTATCTCAGGGATGCGGCCGACGCCGACGAGGTCGTCCAGGACGCGTTCGTCAAGGTCTTCTCCCATATCACTTCGTACCGCGAGACGTGGCCGTTCGAGGTCTGGTTCACGCGCATCCTCATCAATGGGTGCCTGGACCGGCGCAAGGCCCGCCGCCGGCGCGACCGCTGGTTCGTGGGCGCCGAGATTACGAGCACGGACGAGGCCGGCGTGGCGGCAAGCGCTCCGGCTGCCGATCCTGAACACCGGCTCCTGGCGCGCGAACGCCGCGCCACCATCGCCGCGGCCATCGATCGCCTGGACGGCCGTCAGCGAACCGTCTTCATGCTCTGCCACTACGGCGACTGCACGCCGCGGGAAGTCAGTGTCATGACCGGCCTGAAGGAATCGACCGTTCGCGTGCACCTGTTCCGCGCCGCGCGCAAGCTGCGACACCTGCTCGGAGGCAAGCCGTGATGCCGCGCACGCGCCACGTCCAGGAAGCGCGGCTGTTCGATGTCTACGTCGCCGAGCGGACGGGTGAACCGGTGCAGCCGCCGGTCGCGGAGCATCTTGCCGACTGCGAGGCTTGCGGGCGCCGTTATACCGAGCTGGTCGCGTTCATGGACGCGTTGCGCCGCGAGGGGGATGCCGAGGCGGACGCCGTCTTCAACGCCAGCCGCCTCCGCGCCCAGCAGCAGCAGATCGCGCACCGCGTCGCCCTCGTCGGACGGCCCGCCCGCGTCATCAGCTTTCCGGGACGCATCGTCCGGCGGACCATCACGGCCTCCGCCACGCGGACGGCGCCGCGGTGGATCGCCGCTGCCGCCGCTGCCGGACTCTTCATCGGCGTTGCGGTTGGCGCGTCGTACCAGTTCCGCTGGGGCGGCACGCCGCGCGCCCGGCAGACGTTCGTGGTGCGCGACGGCGCATCCGCCCGGGCCTCGCGCGTGACGGCGATTCCGGTGCGCTCCACGGGCCCGGCCGACCTGGCCGCAGACGAGGCGTTCCTGTCGGATCTCGAGATCGCGCTCGACCGCCCGCGGACGCGCGAACTGCAGGCGTTCGACGAGCTCACCCCCCATGTGCGGGAAATCAGGGATCGGTAGATCGGGACCGTCAACCCAACCCTGATGCCTTCTCTTATCTTCCGCAAGGGCCTCGACCTGAAGGATGCCGTCGCCGGCCGGCTGGCCGAGAACTACCACAGCGCCATCATCGAGCGGGTCAAGGCCGACGACTTCACGCACCGTGCGGGACGGCTGACGATCCATCTCGCGCGCGAGTTCGGCTTCTGCTACGGCGTCGACCGGGCGGTCGACTATGCCTACCAGACCCGGGAACGCTTTCCTGATCGACGCGTGTTCCTGACGGGCGAAATCATCCACAACCCGCACGTGAACGAAAAGCTGCGGGCGATGGGGATCCGCTTCCTGACCGACGCGCAGGAACAGTTCGACGCGCTCGCGCCGGAGGACGTCGTCATCCTGCCCGCCTTCGGCGTCACCGTCGAGATGCTCCAGCGGCTCGATCGCCGCGGCTGCACCTTGATCGACACGACGTGCGGCTCGGTGCTCAACGTCTGGAAGAACGTCCGCCGCTACGCAGAGGGCGGCTACACGTCGATCATCCACGGCAAGGTGTGGCACGAGGAAACCCAGGCGACGGCGTCCCAGGCGGTGCAGTACGGGGGCAAGTATCTCGTCGTCTTCGACCACGCCCAGACGCAGGTGGTCTGCGACTTCATCAAGAACGGCGGCGACCGGGACGCGTTCCTGAGGCGCTTCGTCAACGCCGTTCCTCCGGGCTTCGACCCGGCCCGCGACCTCGAGCGCATCGGGCTCGCGAACCAGACGACGATGCTGATGACCGAGTCGCTCGCGATCGGCGAGATGATCCGGAAGGCGATGCTGGACCGGTACGGGGAGCCGCACCTCGCCGGCCGCTATCAGGCGTTCGACACGATCTGCAGCGCCACGCAAGATCGCCAGGACGCGGTCGTCACGCTGCTTCGCGACAAGCCGGTGGATCTCGTGATCGTCATCGGCGGCTACAACAGCAGCAATACGGCGAACCTCGCGCGCATCTGCTCGACGTCGAAGCCGACGTTTCACATCGCCGATCCCGATTGCCTGCTGTCGGCGCAGGAGATCCGGCACCGTCCGGTCGGTTCGAAGGTCGAGGTGGCGTCCAGCGGGTGGCTGCCGCTCGGCGGGCCGGTATCGATCGGGCTGACCTCGGGCGCTTCGACACCGGACAACCTGGTCGGCGCGGCGATCGCAAAGCTGACGGAATTCAGCGGGAGTGCAGCGGAACGATGACGCGCTGATCTAGTTGACGTCGGGCTCGAGGGTGATGCGGATTCTCTGGCCGCTATGCGCCTTGAGCCAGCTTTGCAAGCCGGTCCCCTGCTTCACGACCACCATCGCATCGTCGCCCACCGAGAAATAGCCATCAATGGCTTCCTGGTCGGTCGCGTTGACGAAGCCGGCGTAGGCCAGCTCATCGCCCGCGGACGTGAATCGTCCCAGACCAAACAGCAACAGCGCCAGAGTGAGCCACGCAAGAAAGAACGGTCGCACGGTCACGGTTGGAGCAACCGCAATGCCAGCCCCGTTCTTTTATCGTCGGCCGGCGAAACAGGTAAAAAATTGTCTCCGCCTAAACACATCCCTTCGGCTCGTCGTAATCTACAAGTAGTTGTATTTCAGAGGTTTACGCATGACACTGACTTGGGCCCGTAGGCTGTTGCCGGCGTTGGTGCTGCTGGCGCTGACGGCGCCGGTTCACGGACAATCGTTTCGCTTCCCCTGGTGGAAAGATGCCCAGTTCACGAAGGATCTGAGCCTCACCGCCGATCAGTCCGCGCGAATCGACCGCGTCTTCCAATCGACGATTGCCCTCCTTCGGCAAAAGAAAGAGGAGCTCGACCTGCAGGAGGCGGAGCTCTCGAAGCTGATTGCGGGGAACGCCGACGAGTCGGTGGTCACCCGGCAGGTGGACAAGGTCGAGGGCATTCGCGCCAGCCTCAACAAGACGCGCACGCTCATGCTCCTGCGGATGCGGCAGGTGTTGAGCCCGGATCAACGGATCATTTTGAACAAGCTCAGTGAACAGTGGGAACAGGATCACCGGCGGCCTCACGGCGACGCCAAGAAGTAAGCGGGCCTTCCGGCCCGGCAATGGAGATAGACGCATGATTCGGAACCGAACGATTTCTACGCTCACGACCGCGGTCGCTCTTGTCGCCCTCAGCGGCGCCGCCACTCCGGCGCGCGCCGGGCAGGTCTCGGACGCCCGGCTTCGCGAGCTGATCAAGCAGGCGGCCGACCGCGCATCGACTGGTGATGCGGGCGCGCAGCAGCCGGTCGCGACGGCGGCAGGCGACACGCGGCCGGTGGTGCGGCTGACGCTCGACGAAGCGGTGGCGTTCGCGCTCGAACGCAATCTCGACATCGCCGTCCAGCGCCTCAATCCCGAGATCAACGACATCGCGATCGCGAGCATCAGCTCCGTGTATCACCCGAGCTTGACCTCCACCGTCGGTCCGCAGAACACGACGGTCCTGCCGGTCAACCAGACCTCGGTCGCCACGGGCGGCATCGTGCCGCGGAACAAGACGATGATCCTCAACGGCGGAGTCGCCCAGCAGATTCCGTGGGGCGGCGGGGCGTTCACCGCGTCGCTCACGAATTTCCGCCGTGAATCGACGATCAACAACAATTTGTTCAACCCGCTCTTCCAGTCGAACTGGAATTTCGCCTACGTGCAGCCGCTGATGCGGAATTTCCGCATCGACTCGACCCGGCAGCAGCTGCAGGTCACCAAGCTGAACCGCGACGTCTCGGATGTGCAGCTCCGCTCCACCATCATCAATACGCTGTCGAACGTCCGCAACGCGTACTGGGACTACGTCTTCGCCGTGCAGGCGGTGGAGGTGGCGCAGCAGTCGCTCGATCTCGCCAGCAAGCTGGTGCAGGACAACCAGACCCGCGTCGAGATCGGCACCATGGCGCCGATCGACGTGGTCCAGGCGCAGTCCGAGCAGGCCACGCGCCGGCAGGCGCTCGTCGCGGCGCAGTCCACGAGGCGCACCGCCGAGCTCACCCTGAAGCGCCTGATCGTGGCGGGCACCGGCGATCCCAACTGGACTGCGGCCATCGACCCGGTCGATCGTCCGGACTTCCAGCCGCAGACGATCGACATCGAGGCGGCCGTGCGGCGCGCGCTCGACGAGCGGACCGATATCGCGATCGCCAAGAAGACGGTCGAGGCGAACGACGTCACCTTGAAGCTGCTGGTGGATCAGCTGAAGCCGCAGATCGATCTGCAGACGTCGTACGGTCTCCAGGGCCTTGGCGGCACCCAGTTCGTTCGCAGCGGCGTCATCGGCGCGCCGCCGACCAGTGAGATTCCCGGAGGCCTGAGCGACACCTTCAGCTCGCTCTTCGCCAACCGGTATCCGACCTGGGCCGCACAGCTCGTGATGTCGTACCCGCTCGGCGTCAGCACGCAGAAGGCGAATGCCGCCAGAGGCCGCGTGCAGCTGA
>Ga0105243_10005070_pt1 | contig 10335 bp, 7 predicted proteins | sample KBSM34metaG_FD_81525 | JGI IMG/M metagenome (GOLD analysis project Ga0105243, IMG submission 81525) | Miscanthus rhizosphere microbial communities from Kellogg Biological Station, Michigan, USA - KBS M3-4 metaG | ecosystem: Host-associated > Plants > Roots > Rhizosphere > Soil | place: Michigan...
CGGAACATGCTCTACGAGCGGAGCGACACCGTGCAGGGGCTGCGGAGCGTCGTGATGGACGAGGTCCATTACCTGCAGGACCCGTATCGCGGAGCGGTCTGGGAAGAGGTCCTGATCCACCTCTCAGGGTCGGTCGCCGTCGTCTGTCTGTCCGCCACGATCTCCAACGCCGAGGAGTTCGGCGAATGGATCGGAACGCTGCGCGGCAGCACCCACGTCGTGATCGAGGAGAAGCGCCCTGTCCCGCTGGAGCATCACTACCTGGTCGGGCGGCGATTGCACCCGATGCATGTGGAGCAGTCCGGCGTCCTCGTGCCCAATCCGTACGTCGTCGCGCTCGACCGGGAAGAGGTGCGGGTGCGCTCGACCGGGCACCGTCACAGCCGGGCACGCTCGGGCGGCCGCGCGTTCGTGCCGCGCCGCGAGGACGTCGTCGACGTGCTCGATGCAGCCGGCATGTTGCCCGCGATCTACTTCGTGTTCAGCCGTGCCGGCTGCGACCGGAGCGTGCGCTGGCTCACCGACAGCGGCATCCGCCTGACGTCGCGCGAGGAGGCGGGCACGATCCGCGATCGGGCGGAGGCCAAGGCGGCGTGGATCGACGACGCCGATCTGCTGGCGCTCGGCTTCCCCGCGTTCCTGGAGGCTGCCGCCGCCGGCATCGCCGCGCACCACGCGGGCATGCTGCCCGTCTTCAAAGAAACCGTCGAGGAACTGTTCGAAGCGGGCTTGATCAAGGTGGTGTTCGCGACCGAGACGCTGTCGCTCGGCATCAACATGCCGGCCAAGACGGTCGTGATCGAGGATCTCTGGAAGTTCCAAGGGGAGCGCCACGAGCTGGTGACACCGGGGGAGTACACGCAGCTCACGGGTCGCGCCGGCCGGCGAGGGATCGACGCGCTGGGGCATGCCGTCGTCGTCTACCAACGCCAGGTGCCCTTCGAACGTGTCGCCGGTCTCGCGGCGACCCGGACCTACGACCTCACCTCGTCGTTCCGACCGTCCTACAACATGGCGGTCAACCTCGTGCGGAACTACACGCCCGAGCAGGCGCACCAGATGCTCAACAGCTCCTTCGCGCAGTTCCTGGCCGACCGTGGCGTGGTCGCCCTCGAGCGAGCGAAGGAGCGCGACCGTGAGGGCCTTGCAGGGTACCGACAGCACCTCGAGTGTCACCTCGGCGATTTCGACGAGTACTGGGCGATGAAGCGCGCAGCCAAGCAGCTGCGAGAGGACGACCAGCGCAGCAGGCACGCGGCGAGGACCGACGGGGTCCGCTCCGCCCTCGGGTCGCTCAAGCCTGGTGACGTGATCGCGGTGCCGCGGGCACGCGACGGCGGCACGCTGGGCGTCGTGCTCGCGGTGCGCGAAGGGCGACCGACGGTGCTCACCGACGATCGATCGTTCGTCCGGCTGGCGGCTCGCGATTTCACCGAGCCACCTTCGGCGCTCACGCGGATCCAACTGCCGCGCTCGGGATCGGCGCGAAGCGCTCGCTACCGGCGTGATGTCGCGGCCACCCTCACGTCCTTGCACGTGCGGGCGCCCAAGCGCGGGCAGGCGCGAGCGGTCGACCAGGCCGTGGAGCGGCGCGCCGCGAAGCTGGACGCGGAGGCGCGGGCGCATCCCTGCCACGGCTGTCCGGAGCGACGGAACCACGAGCGCTGGGCCGAGCGTGCGGACAAGCTGTCCTCGCAGATCGCTGGCGTCGACCGCAGGATCAAGCTTCGCACCGAGACCCTGGCACGCCGCTTCGACCGTGTGCTCGGCGTCTTGGGCGCGCTCGGCTACGTCGACGGATGGTCGCTCACCGACAAGGGCAGACGCCTCACGCGGATCTACGGGGAGGGCGACCTGTTGGTCGGAGAGGCGCTTTCGAGCGGGATCCTCGACGGGCTCCGACCGGGTGAGGTCGCGGCCCTGGTCTCCGCGGTCGTCTACGAGGCCCGAGAGCGGACACCCTTGCCCGGAACGCTCCCGACCGCGCCCCTCGCCGACGGCTACGAGAGGTTGCAGCGCCTCTGGCGACAGATCCGCCGCGCGGAGGACGAGCACGAGGTGCAGCTCTGCCGCGAGCTCGAGCCCGGGTTCGCAGCGCCCGTGCTGGCGTGGGCGGACGGGACGCCGCTGGACGAGGTGCTCGACGAGACCGAGATGGCGCCGGGGGACTTCGTCCGGAACTGTAAGCAGCTGATCGACCTGCTCCGACAGATCGAGGAGGTCGCCGAGCCGGCGACGGCAGGCGCGGTCCGCCAGGCTCGGGACGCGGTCTCGCACGGCGTCGTCGGCTACACGGGGGTGTCGCTACGATGAGCGGCTGATGAGCCCCACGACCAGCCCCTTCGGTCCGCTCGCCGTGCTCGTCGACCCGCGCGCCGGCAACGGAGCCGTCGCCGCTGAGGTCGACGCGATCGAGCGGGCGCTCACCGCGCGCGGCCTCGAGTTCCGACTCGAGCTCGGCGACTCCTCGGATGATCTTCGACGGCTGAGCGCCAGCGCGTTGGAGCGGGGCTACCGGTTCCTAGCTGCGGTCGGTGACGACGCGACCGTGCAGGACGTCGTGAACGGGATGTTCCGGGAAGGGCGTCCGATCGTGCAGGAGCCGGTGCTCGGGATCGTCGCGGCGAACGCACCGAGCGACCTCGCGATGAGCTTCGGGTTGCCACGCGACGTCGAGGGCGCGGTCAAGCATCTCGCCGGCGCTGGGACCTATCCCTTCGACGTCATGAAGGTCGCGGTGACCGCGGCGAGCGGCGAACGGGTCGTGCGCTACGCGCACAACGTCGCGGAGATCGGGTTCCACGCCGCCGCGACGATCGCCGCGGGCTCGGGCGAGCGCTTCGCGAACGCGCGCCGCTTCCTCGGGTTCTGGCGCGCGTACGCCCGCAGCCAGGTCCGGTCGGTGACGATCCGGACCGATCGATCGACCTTCGAGGCGAACGCGTGGAGCGTCGTGATCGGCAACGGACAATTCACCGACGGCATCCGCCTGTCACCGCGCTCGTTCCCCGGGGACGGGGTGCTCGATGCGTTGGTGTTCACCGGGCCGCGGTCCGACGCGTACCGGCTGTTGCCGCGGATCTTCCGTCACGGCGACCACCTGCCCGATCCGCACATCAAGGAGCTCCGCGCGAAGCTCACGATCGACGTGTCGGCGTCGCACCCGATGCCGGTCGTTGCCGACGGGCGCGACCTCGGAACCACCCCGGTGACGTTCCAGGTCGTGCCCCAGCAGATCCTGCTGAAGGTCTGATCGTGGAGGCCGCCGTCTACCGGGCGCGCCTGGAGGCCGCGGCGTCGCGTCTCGGCGACACGGATGCCCTGCTCGTCGCTCCGTCGGCCGATCTCGTGTATCTCACCGGCTACGCGCCGATGCCGCTCGCGCGGCCGACGGTGCTGATCGTGACACCTGCGGGTCCGACCCTGGTCGTGCCCACCCTTGAGCGACCGCTCGCCGACGCCTGCCCGGCGGCCGACGCTGTGGACATCGTGCCCTGGGACGACGGTGCCGACCCGTACACGACGCTCGCCGGGTACCTGCCGCCCGGCGGCTCGATCGCGGTGGGGGATCGGATGTGGTCGGCGCACCTGCTCGCGCTCCAGGCGCTCGGCACGAACCGACGATGGATCTCCGGCCGCCGCATCCTGGCGCCCCTGCGGATGCGCAAGGATCGCCACGAGCTCGAAGCGCTCCGTCGTGCCGCCGCCGGTGCCGACGCCGCCCTCGCTGACCTCCTCCGCGCGCCGCTTGCCGGACGCACGGAGCGCGACGTGGCCGCAACGCTCGCGGAGCTCCTGGTCGCCCACGGGCACGGCTCGGCCGCGTTCACGATCGTCGCGTCTGGCCCGAACGCCGCGTCGCCGCATCACGAGCCGGGCGACCGGACGATCGGCTCCGGCGACGCCGTCGTCTTGGACTTCGGCGGCGAGGTGGACGGCTATCACAGCGACACGACGCGAACCGTCGTCGTGGGCGAGCCCGCAGCGCAGCTGCGCGAGGTGTATGAAATCGTGCAGGACGCCTACGCCGCCGCGCTCGCCGTGGTGCGGCCCGGCCTCGCGATCCAGGAGGTGGATCGAGCCGCCCGCACCGTGATCGCCGAGGCGGGGTACGTGGATCGGTTCATCCATCGGACCGGGCACGGCATCGGCCTCGAGATCCACGAACCGCCGTACGCGGTGACCGGCGACGACACGGTGCTCGAGCCCGGGATGACCTTCAGCATCGAGCCCGGCATCTACCTCGAGGGGCTGTTCGGGGTGCGGATCGAGGACATCGTTGCGGTCACGACCGACGGCGTCGAGTCGTTGAACGGCTCGCCGCGGACCCTACAGCGCGTCGGCTAGGACGGATCGCGCGGACGCACACGGGTGCCCTCGGGTGTGTCCATCACCTCGAGGCCCATCGCGGTGAGCTGGTCGCGGATCCGATCCGAGCTCGCATAGTCTTTCTGGCCCCGGGCCTCGTCGCGCTCGGCCATGAGGGAGCGCATCTCCTCGGTCGGCTCCCAGCCGCTCATCGCCTCGCGCTCGAGATCGAGGCCGAGGACGGCATCCCATGCTGCCAGCAACCGGTACTTCTCGTCCCCCGGGACGTCGGCGGTGTGGTCCAGATCGTTGATGAGCGCGACGACGCCGGGTAGGTGCAGGTCGTTGGCGAGGGCCTCGCGGAAGCGCCGTTCATAGCCCTCGGCAGCCGCGCCGAGCGCTGACGCGCTCGGCGCCCACGTCTTCATGTGCCGCCGGAGCTGCCTCACCCGCTGATCCGCGGCCGCCATCGCGTCCCACGTGAAGTCCATCTCGGAGCGGTACTGCGTCTGGAAGCAGAGCCACCGGAAGCCGAGCGGATCGAGCCCTCGCTCCACGAGATCGCGGACGAGCACCACGTTGCCCGTCGACTTCGCGATCTTCTGTCCGGATTGCCGGAGATGGCCGGCGTGCACCCAGATCGACACCACCGGATGTCCGACCGCACCCTCGGACTGCGCGATCTCGTCCTCGTGGTGCGGGAAGCGGAGGTCGGTGCCGCCCGTGTGGATGTCGAACCGCTCGCCCAGGTACTTCATCGACATCGCCGAGCACTCGATGTGCCACCCTGGGAAGCCGTCGCCCCATGGGCTCGGCCACTTCATCAGGCGCCCCGGTCCCGCCGCTTTCCACAGGGCGAAGTCCGCGGGGTGCCGCTTCCGCGGATCCGTCTCGAGGTCGCGGTGGCCCTCCCGCAGCTTGTCGAGCGTGTTGCCCGACAGCTTCCCGTAGCCCTGGAAGCTCGCGACGTCGTAGTACACGGACCCGTTGTCGACGACATAGGCGTGTCCGCGCTCGATCAGCGTCTCGGTGAGGTCGATCATCTCGTGGATGTGCTCCGTGGCCTTCGGGTAGCGGTCGGCACGGCGGATCCCGAGCGCGTCGGCGTCCTCGAGCACGGCGGTCGTGTATTTCTCGGCGATCTCCAGGGGGGCGAGCCCCTCGTCCTCCATCGCGAGCTGCATCTTGTCCACAGCTTCGGTCGAGGACTCATCGGTCATGTGGCCGACGTCGGTGATGTTCATCACCTCTTCGACCTCGAAGCCCTCGTACTGCAGCGCTCGCCGGATCAGGTCGTACAACATGAAACTGCGGAGATTGCCGAGATGGGCGTATCGGTAGACGGTCGGCCCGCACGCGTACATCGCCACGTGTCCCGGCGTGATCGGTGTGACCTCTTGGAGCTCGCGCGTCAGCGAGTCGTACAGGCGCATCGCGTCAGGATATCCGCAGGGCGTTCACAGGGAGATCGGGCGTCCCTCGAAGGGGATCGACAGCGCGATCGTCGTCCGGGTCTGCACGCCCGCCTTCTCGCGGAGGCGCCGGATCAGCTCCTCGAGATCGGCGGTGCTGCGGGTCCGTACCTTGAGCACGTAGCTCGCCTCGCCCGCGACGCTGAGGCAATCCTCGACCTCGGGCAGGTCGGCGAAGCGCTCCGGCAGATCGTCGGGCTGCTGTGGATCCAGCGGGGTCACCGAGATCAACGCGGTCACGAACAGGCCGACGGCGTCGGGACGGACCACCGCGCGATACGCAGTGATGACGCCGGCCGCCTCGAGCTTCCGGACCCGATCGTGGACCGAGGACGCGGACAGACCCACCCGCGCGGCGACGTCCGCGTACGTGGCGCGGGCGTCTTCCTGGAGCGCGGTGACGATCGCCGTGTCTCGCTCATCGAGCACCGGCCCATCCTAACGGGGGAGGAACGTTCCCCCGGACCGGGGATGGGCACGGGCATCGCGATGTGATCGGATGGTTGCTCCGCTCCACCTCCCTCGGGGTGCGCCGAGAGGAGGGCTCGATGTGGGTGGAGCGTTGGACGTCGCCGACGGGTACCCGTCGTTTCCTCACGAAGCTTGGGTCCTCGGAAGCCGACCTCTACCGACGGGTGACCGGGCTCGCCCTTCCGCACCCCCCGCGTGCCATCCGTTCGTTCGGCTGCGAGCGACCACCTCGACGACGCGCATGGCGCGAAGAACGGGCGGCATGGCGCCGAGCGATGCGGCTGGCGCTCGACGGAGCCGACGTCGCGCTCGCCTCCGACGTCGCCGCGTGCTACCCCTCGATCGGCGAGCGCGCGATCCGGATGGCCTCGACCTGGGCCGGTGGTGACCCCGACCCGCTCCTGGCGTTCCTCGAGCGCGCACACGAGGTGGGCGCAGCCGGTCTCCCGATCGGTCCCGTGCCTTCTTCGACGATCGCGGACGCGGTCCTTGCGATCGCCGATCGGCAGGTGGGCGCCGCGGGCCTCCCGCCGGTCCGATGGGTCGACGACGTCGTGTTCGCCGGGAGCCGGGGGGAGGTGGCCCGCGCCGCCCGCGCGTGGCGCGTCGCGCTGCACGACCTCGGGTTGCACGAGCACGAAGGCAAACGGCGAACGGTGGATGTGCGGGGAACCGTTCCTGCTCCATCCCTCGCGGCGAGACCCGAGCGTGTCATCATGCGCTCGTCGTGAGGACCCTCTACCGCGCACGGCGTGTGCACACGTTCGGTCACCCCCGGGCAGGGGAGTGGCTGCTGGTGGACGATCGTCACGTGCAGCGGGTGGGCTCCGGGGAGCCGCCCGCGGCCGACCGGATCGTCGAACTGCCGGGCGCGACCCTGATGCCGGGGTTCATCGACGCCCACGTCCATCTGACGAGCACCGGGCTGGCGACGACCGAGGGCGACGTCATCGCGACGCGCTCACGCCGCGAGCAGCTCGTGGCGTGAGCGCACGGGCGGCGGATGAGACCGAGCGCGTGGTCGCCCTCCAAGGGTTCGACGAGACGATGTGGTCGGACCCGACGCTGCCGACGATCGAGGAGCTCGATGCGGTCACGACGGCGCCGCTGGTGATCCGACGCACGGACGGGCATGTGGCGCTCGTGAACGCAGCCGCCTTGACCTTCGCCGACGCGCTGGACACCCCGGGGGTCGAACGGGACGCCGACGGGAGGCCGACGGGGCGCGTGGTCGCCGAGGCCAACCGCCTCGTGGGTCTGTGGGTCGCGTCCATCCGCTCCGTCCATCGGATCGAGGAGCTCCAGCTGCTCGGCGCCGCGCAGGCGGCGATGCGCGGCGTGACCTCGGTGCACGAGATGGCGTTGCCGCTCGAGCACGGGCTCGCCGACGTCGAGACCTTGCTCACCCACCGGTCGAGCCTGCCGGTCCAGGTCGAGGTGCTGCTGGGCCTGATGGACGTGCCGAAGGCCGTCGAGCTCGGGCTCGGGGCGATCGGGGGTGACCTCGCGGTCGATGGCTCGATCGGCGCACGGACCAGCGCGCTGTCCGCGCCCTACGCGGACCGCGATGGCACCGGATCCCTCGCGTTCGACGACGAGGTCCTCGAGGGGTTCTTCCACGACGGCCACGGCGCGGGGCTACAGGTCGGGATGCACGCCATCGGTGACCGGGCGATCGAACAGGTGATCGTGGCGTGGGAGCGCATCTACCAGCGCCTGGACTCGCGGGAACGCCGCCACTTCCGCGCCCGCCGGCATCGGATCGAGCATTTCGAGATGCCGACGATGGAACAGGTCGAGCGCGCCGCGATGCTCGGCCTGGCCGTGTCGATGCAGCCGACGTTCGACCTGACATGGGGGCATCCCGGGGGCCTCTACGAGCAAGCCGTGGGGCCCGATCGGGCGGGTGCCATGAACCCGATCCAGCTCCTGCTCGATCGGGGTCTCGTGCTCGGGGTCGGCTCCGACTCGCCGGTGGTGCCCATCGACCCGTGGCTGACGATCCACGCCCTCACGACGCACCACGATCCGACCCAGCAGCTCGGCCGCGTCGCCGCCATCCGCGCGCACACCGCCGGGAGCGCGCGCCTTGCCCATCAGGAGGAGAAGAAGGGCACCCTCGAACCCGGGATGCACGCCGACCTCGTGGTCTACGACGACGATCCGCTCGAGATCGACGACGTGCGAACGCTCCGGCCGATCATGACGGTCTCCCTGGGTCGTGAGGTCTGGCTCGCCTGAGGCGACTTGTCACTCTTTCTCGTGACGCCGCCTTGACCCTTCCCGAGCCGCTTGGGTACCGTCCGCGATGCGTCGCCGCCCCGGCGGAGGCGCCGGACCCAAGAGGCGAGATCATGACCGCAGCGCCCCGGCGCAGCGGACGGAGGACCGTCTCTTGGGTCCTTTCCCGTGCCCCTGCCGGCCATCCCATCGTTCGCGCAGACCCGTTGTAGGATGCGCGCGCATCGGGAGGCAACGCCCAGCCCCCGAGCCAGGGATGAAGGACGCAACCACGATGCCAGACGACATCGACGACCTCGTCGAGGAGGACGAAGAGCTCGCGACGGACGACGACGACGCGGAGCCCACGCCCGAAGATCTCGAGGATGCAACGGTTCCCCCCGAGCCTGGGCTGGGCGACGTCGAGTCGATCCAGGACCTCCTCGCCAAACAGGAGGCCACCGAGACCGTCAAGGAGTCCCCCGACGAGGAAGAGGAGGTCGTGCCGCTCGACCTCGCCCGCGACGATCGCGCCGAGGCGATCGACTCCAAGGTCGTCCCGATGCAGGAGACCGAGTTCATGTGCAAGCGGTGCTTCCTGGTGAAGCACCGGAGCCAGCTCGCGGACAAGAAGAAGATGCTGTGTCGCGACTGCGCCTGAGGTGACCGACAGCCGGCGACCGCCCACGCCGCTGGTCTGCGGCGCGGCGCTCGCTGCCGGACTCGCCACCTCCCTCGCCTTCCCTCCCGCGGGGATCTGGCCGCTCGCCTTCGTCGGGGTGGCGCCCCTTCTCGTCCTGCTCCGCGGCCGGTCGGTACCGGTGGGCGCGCTCCTCGGCGCGTGCTACGGCGTCGGGCTGTTCGGCGCGTCGCTGTATTGGATCGCATTGTTCGGCACGCTCGCGTGGACCGCGCTCGTCGCGCTGTCCGCCGCATCGATCGCCACCTTCGGGGCGATCGCCGTCCTCCTCGATCGTCAGGACCGACCGATCCGCAGCGCCGTCGCGATCGCGGCCGTCTGGACCGCGATCGACTGGATCAGAGGCATGTGGCCGCTCGGGGGCTTCACCTGGTCGGCCCTCGGCACCTCACAGGTCGACGATCGCTGGCTCCTCCCGCTCGCCGCGATCACTGGCGTCTGGGGCGTCACCTTCGTCATCGTGTTCGTCAACGCCGTCCTCGCCGCGGCCCTGCTGCGGCGGGGGAGGGGAGCGGTGCGCGCGGGGCTCGCGGTGGCGGCTGCGTTGCTCGTCCTCGCGCCCGTGCTCCTGCCCGCCCCCCGTCCCGCGGGATCGACCGTGTCGATCGCCGTCGTCCAGATCGACGTGCGGGTGCCGCCTGACGTCTCACCCGTGGAAGAGGACCTGCTCGTGGCGCAGCGCAACATCGATGCGCAGCGGACGCTCGTGGGCACGCCGGATCCGCCCGACCTCATCGTCTGGGGCGAGGGCGCGTTGGACCCCGGCGCCCTCGCCGATCCCGCGACGATGGCTCGGGTCCGCCAGGCGATCGCCGCGGTCGGGGTGCCGACGCTCGTCGGCGCCGTGGTCAACGACCCCGACGGCTCGCAGCACACGAGCGCGCTGGCGTTCGACGGCTCGGGTCAACTCGTCGATCGCTACGACAAGGTGCACCTCGTGCCGTTCGGCGAATACGTGCCCTGGCGGTCGCGACTCTCGTGGATCTCCGCGATCTCGCAGATCCCCGTCGACCGCGTGCCGGGGGAGCGCATCCACACGATCACCCAGCCGGGGCTCCCCGCCTACGGCACCCCGATCTGCTTCGAGAACGCGTTCCCCACGATCCCGCGGATGATGGTCCGCGACGGTGCGGGGTTCATCCTGGTGCCGGTGAACAACGCGTC
>Ga0105243_10005076_pt1 | contig 10329 bp, 16 predicted proteins | sample KBSM34metaG_FD_81525 | JGI IMG/M metagenome (GOLD analysis project Ga0105243, IMG submission 81525) | Miscanthus rhizosphere microbial communities from Kellogg Biological Station, Michigan, USA - KBS M3-4 metaG | ecosystem: Host-associated > Plants > Roots > Rhizosphere > Soil | place...
GTCGGGTCGACGTTCACGCTCGCCGAGCTCGTCGCCGTGTACTCCGACTCGGAGCGCTGGCTCCGCGAGGTGATCGAGGAGCGTGCGCCCTCGCGCGACTGGCCCCGGACGGCGAGCGTGGTGGCCGACGCGGCCTTCCATGTCTACAGCCGGCAGGCTCTCGACTACGCGCCGTGAGCGTGGGCCCCGTCTCCGCCGTCCGGCGCCGGCCGCCGAGGAAGCGTCGCCTGTGGCCGCGCGTGGCGGCGCTCGTGGTCTGCGCGGTGCTTGTGTTCGCGCTCGGGGTCGCGCTCGGCCTGGCGCTCGACGACCGCCCCGTCCCGGGCGGCACGCAGACCGTCGTCCGAACGCTCGAGCCGCTTCCGCAGCAGCCCGCGCCGTAGCGTCGCGCCGGCTACATCTCCTCGGACGCCTGCAGCAGGCCCGCCACGATGACCGCGAGCGCAGCGGCGAGGCTGATCCAGAGCCCGACGCCGCGGTGGGCGAAGAAGAAGTCGTCCGGGACCGAGATCACGCGAACGAGCACGAAGATCGTCGCGAGGGCGCCGAGCGCGATGGTGAGGAGGCTCTGCGGGAGCGCGGCCGGAGGCTCGACCCCGAGCTCGCGCAGGAGGAGCACGACGACGACCGCGAGGCCGGCGAAGAGCACGAGCTTGCCCAGCACGCCGGTGTTCCAGCCGAGCACCGAGATCGTGACGCCTTCGCCCTCGCCGGTGTACCACCCGGTGAACGACGAGACCGCAAGGACCACTCCGGCGACGACGCCGAGCCCGTCGCCGAGCCCCAGCAGGCCGGGGTCGAAACGTCGTTCCCTCATCGACACGCGTGAGAGTATCTCGGAGAACCGGCCCCCGCGTCGCGGTCGTATGCTTCGACGGTGGCCGAGGACCTTCGGGAGGCGCCGCGGGAGGCGGTTGCGGACGAGCTCGCCTCCGAGAGCCCCGCGGCCGACCCGGATGCCGTCCGCCGCTCGTACCTCGTCCACCGTGCCCGTCGCAAGGCCAGGATCGAGCAGCGTCGGCGCTCGAAGCGCGCCGGCGCGCGGTTCTGGGTCGTCCTCGTCGTGCTCCTCGCCGTGTGCGTCTTCCTCGCGCTGACGACCTGGCGAGAGGTCGGGCGCCTGTTCGGTCTCTAGTGTCGGCGCGCGGGCGCCCCGCGTGGGTCGGGATCGTCGCCGCGGTGCTCGTCGTGGCGATCGCCGTGGCGGTCACGCCGATCCTCGTCGTCACCGCGCTACGCGTGCTCGCGACGGGGACGTTCGTCCGCCTCGAGCTCGGACGCGACGGGTTCCCGCCCGATCGGTACGGGCTCACGGACGAGCAGCGGGACGCACTTGCTCTGATCGGGCTCCGCTCGATCCGGCCCGGGTCGGAGGGGATGGTGCTGCTCGAGCGGGCGACGCTGCCGAGCGGCTCGCCCGCGTTCGGCGTCCGCGAGCTCACCCACATGCGGGACGTCCGCACCCTCTTCGGCCATGCGCTGCGGGCCCAGCTCGTCGCGGTCGTCGTGCTTGCCGTGCTGGCGCTCGCGCTCGCGCGGACGTCCCTCCGCACCGTCGTCCCGCTCGGGCTGCTTGCCGGCGCGCTCGCGACCCTTGCGGTCGCGCTGCTCGCCATCCCGCTGATCCTGCTCGGCTTCGACGGCTTCTTCGTTCGCTTCCACGAGGTGTTCTTCTCCGGCGACACCTGGCGCTTCAACGACGCCGACACGCTCATCCGCCTCTATCCGGAGCAGTTCTGGCAGGACGTCTCCCGGCTGGCGGCGGCGATCACCGTCCTGCAGGCGCTCCTGCTGGCGCCGCTCGCGTGGTGGTGGCTCCGGGCAGCGCGGCGGAGGCTCGCGTGATCGAGCTCGAGCGGCGCAACGGCTCGGTGCTGCGGATCGGTCACCGGGGCGCGGCCGCGCTCGCCCCCGAGAACACGATCCAGGCCTTTCGCGCGGCGCACGCCCACGGCGTCGATCTGATCGAGTTCGACGTGATCGACCTCCGGGGCGGCCCTCTCGTCCTCGCACACTCCGACAGGCTCGACGAGGTGAGTCACGGAGCCGCGACCGGCACCGTGCGTGATCGCACGCTCGCCGAGCTCCGCGAGGTCGCGCCGAGCCTTCCGACCCTGGACGAGGCTCTGGCGTTCTTCGTCGACGAGGCGCCGGGCGTCGGGCTGCACGTCGACCTGAAGCTGGCGACGCGCCTCGACGAGCTCGCCGCCGCGCTCAGGCGCTTCGGGCTCGAGCTACGGACGGTCGTCTCGTCGACGCATGCGCCGAGCCTGCATGCCGTCGCGCGGTATGCGCCCACGGTGCGGATCGCCGTCACCTACCCGGAGGACCGGTACGGCGTCTCCCGGCGACCGGTGCTCCAGCCCGTCCTGCGCGCGGGCCTCGCGGGACTCCGCGCGGCGATGCCGGCCCGCCTCCCGCGGCTCGCCCGCAGCGCAGGCGCGACCGCCGTGATGCTCCAGCACGCGCTGGTCACCCCGCGTGCGGTCGCGGCCGCGCGCGCGCTCGGCGCCCCCGTCCTCGCCTGGACGGTCGACGATCCCGACGACCTCGAGCGCGTCGTCGCGGCTGGTGTAGCCGGCGTCATCACGAACGATCCTCGGATCTTCGCGGCGATCCGCACATAACAGATCGTTCATTCTTCCCTCCGGGGGCCTGGATACACTCAGGCGGATGCGCCGACTGGCAACAGCCGCCGTTCTGCCCTGCTCAGTCGTGCTTTTCGTCCTGCTCGCGCCGATCGCCGCGGCGGACGAGACGACGCCGTCCACCACCACGAGCCCGCCGCTCACGACGACCGAGCCGCCTGCGACCGCGACGACGCCGACGATCCCGTCGCGCTCGTCCCAGGTGCGACTGCCCCGTCTGATCCAGCCGGGCGTCACCATCGGTGGTCTTCTCGTCGGAGGGCTCACGACCGGCGAGGCGCGCCAGCTCGTGGCGAAGCGGTTCGAGAAGCCGATCACGCTCGTCGTGTCGCCGACGCGCAAGCTGCGTGTCACACCCGACGACCTTGGCGCTGCGGCTTACGTCGGCAAAGCCGTGAAGACCGCGGTGGGCGTGCGGCGCGAGGGGTACCAGGTGCCGCTCCGGATCGACGTCGCAAACCCGAAGCTGCACCGCTTTCTCGCCGGTATCGCGAAGCAGACCGACCGCGAACCGGTCGACGCGTCGCTCACGCTGAAGGACTTCACCCCCGTCGCGCACCCGTCGAGCCCGGGTCGGCGGCTCATGAAGGTCGTGGCCGCGCAGAAGCTCGCGCTCGCGCTCCGCAAGCACGAGAGCGCGTTCGAGCTGCCGTTCCAGGAGCTCCGGCCGAAGGTGACCGAGGCCGATCTCGGCAAGGTGATCGTGATCAAGCGCGCGTCGAACCAGCTTCTGTACTTCGACGGTGACAAGCTGAAGCGGTCGTTCCGCGTCGCGACGGGTCAGTCGTCGTACCCGACGCCCATCGGCAAGTTCGAGATCGTCACGATGCAGCGCAACCCGTGGTGGTATCCGCCGGAGGACTCCGCCTGGGCCGAGGGCGCCGAGCCGATCCCGCCGGGCCCGGGCAACCCGCTCGGCACGCGCTGGATGGGCATCTCGTCGCCCTACGTCGGCATCCACGGGACGCCGGACGCCGCGTCGATCGGCTACTCGGCCTCGCACGGCTGCATCCGGATGCTGATCCCGCAGGTCGAGTGGCTGTTCAAGCAGGTCGACGTGGGGACGCCCGTGTTCATCGTCCCAGCGTGAGCTCGGAGGCGGGGGCCGGCCGGATCCAGCGCGTGGCGCAGGTCGTGGCGCTCGTCGGCGTCGCGGCGATGCTCGGACTCCTGATCTGGAAGGTCGCGTTCGGCCACGACACGGGGGCGGCCGACGAGCTCGCACAGGGGAAGCTCGTCCATGCGCCCGCGTTCACGCTCGACCGCCTGGACCGCGACGGAGAGCTCGGCGTCGACGACCTGAAGGGGAAAGCCGTCGTCGTCAACTTCTGGGCCTCGTGGTGCGTCCCGTGTCGGGACGAGGCGCCGGTGCTGCAGAAGACGTACGCGCGCTACCGTGATCAGGGGCTCGTGGTGCTCGGCGTCGACGTCAACGACTTCCGGCAGGACGCACGCCGCTTCATGAAGCGGTACGGCCTGTCGTATCCGGTCGTCTACGACGGGAAGGGCTCCACGGTCGGCAAGTGGGGCGTCCGCGGGTTCCCGGAGACGTTCTTCGTCGACCGCACCGGGAAGCTCGTCGGCGAGCGGATCGAGGGCGCGGTCGACATCGAGCGGAACCGTGACGCCTTCGAGCGCGGGGTCGCACTTGCGCTCGGCGACTCCTCGTGACGGCCGCCCGTCTCGCCCTCGTCCTCGTCTGCGCGCTACTCGCCGCGGCGCCGGGCGCGGCACTGGCCGCCCCGAGCCCGTCGGACCTCGAGGCGGAGCTCGTCTGCCCGACCTGCAAGACGACGCTCGACCAGTCCGACTCCCCGATCGCGCGACGGATGAAGCAGATGATCCGCACGCGCCTGGCCGAGGGGGCGACGGAGAAGCAGATCAAGGCGGAGCTCGTGGCCCAGTTCGGACCGGCGGTGGTCGCCGAGCCGCCGAAGTCGGGGTTCGATCTGCTGGCGTGGCTCGTCCCGATCGGCATCCTCGCCGCGGGCGCGGTCGGCGTCGGCGCGATCGCGTGGGGCTGGAGCCGGCGCCACGTGGAGGAGGCCCCCGGCGAGCCGCTCGATCCGGATCTCGAGCGCCGTCTCGAGGCCGAGCTCGAGCGGTTCGACGGATGAGCTGGAGCGAGATCCCCGTCGCGCTCCTTGCGGGATTCCTCTCCTTCCTCGCTCCCTGCGTCCTCCCCCTCGTGCCCGGCTACCTGTCCGCGGTTTCCGCCGTCTCCGCCGACGAGCTCGGCCGACCCGGGAACGCGAGGCGGGTGGTCGCCGCAAGCATCCCGTTCGTCCTCGGCTTCACGGCGTTCTTCGTGCTCCTGGGCGTCGGCGCCTCGCTGCTCGGCGCCAGCCTCTTCCGCGACCAGTTCCTGCTCGAGCAGGTGGCGGGCTTCGTCCTCGTCGTCTTCGGGCTGGCGTTCATGGGCCTGCTGCCGTGGCCGGAGCGTCTCGTCGGTGCAGGCCTCGTCCAGGGTGCCCGCTCGCGTGGGTCCCGGATCCTTCTCGGAGGCGCGTTCGCGGTGTGTGCGGCGCCGTGCATCGGGCCGGTCCTGGCGGCGATTCTCGTGCTCGCGGGCTCCTCCGACACCGCGCTCGAGGGAGCGGGTCTTCTTGCGGTGTACTCGCTCGGACTTGCGATCCCCTTCGTTCTCGCAGGGGCGCTCTTCACGCGTGCGATGGGCGCGTTTCGCTGGCTCCGCGACCACTACCGTGCGATTCAGTTCGCCGGCGGGCTCGTGATGGTCGTCCTCGGCCTGCTCCTCTTCTTCGGCCGGTTCTACGTCCTGCGGATCTACGTCAATCGCGTGCTCGAGCGGCTCGGGCTCGAGCCCGTCTTCTGAACCCACCACAGAGCCGTCCGCTCGCTCAGAGCCTGACCGGAAGGAGGTCGAGGAGGCCCTCGGCGACCCGGGCGGACGCCGCCTCGACCTGGCCGAGCACACGGGACACGTCGATCCCGCGGTGGGCCGGGGCGTAGGGCCCGAGGCGCCTCGCGGCCTTCTCGAGCTGGCGCGTGCAGCCCGGCCGGTTGTCGTTCGCGGCGTGGTGCCAGGCGACCGTGACGTGGACGAGGCCCTGGAGGAAGTCCCGCTCCGGCTCCGGCGCGGTGCGCCACTCGTCCTCGAGCGCCTCATGCGCGTCAAACCATCGCTCGGCGCGCATCAGCTCGATTCCCCGCGCGAGGCTCACCCTCCCGCCGCCCACCGTGGTAGAACCATGCCCATGGCGACGATCCTGCTGGTCGGGGTCGACCTCATGGTCCGGTCGAGGCTCGAGGGGGTCCTCGCGGGGCATCGTCTCGTCACGAGCGACAGCGCCGACCCCCCGGATCTCGTCATCTGCGACATCGCGCGGGTCGACGCGGACGAGGTCGCGGACGCATGGCCGGAGACGCCGATCGTCGGCTTCACGAACCACACGGACACGCTCGGCCTCCAGCGCGCGCACACGGCGGGCTTCGACCAGGTGCTCGTCCGCTCGGCCCTCGGGGAGCGTGCCAGACAGGTCGTCGACGAGCTCGTCGGAGTCGACGCTTGACCGGAACCGCCCTCGGGCGCCGTTGGTAGGCTCGCCTGCGGAATGACGTACATCATCTCCGAGCCTTGCATCGACATCAAAGACAAGTCGTGCGTCGACGTCTGCCCGGTCGATTGCATCCACGAGTTCGCACGGATGCTGGTCATCGACCCGGAGGAGTGCATCGACTGCGGGGCCTGTGAGCCGGAATGCCCGGTCGAGGCGATCTTTCCCGAGGACGCGCTCCCCGACAAGTGGGAGCCCTTCGTCAAGATCAACTACGCATTCCCCGACGGCGCGGGCGCCGTCGACCCGCTCGTCCAGCAGTACGCGGACGACAACGACGTGCACAACGAGCCGCTCGAGTAGGGCGAGGCCCGCGCTCGGAGGGGGAGGCCCGCCGCCGTCGCGCTGCCAATCCACGCGCGCCGGCGCAAGGCAAGCACTCGGACAACCACCCCCAGGGGCGCCCCCACGCCCTGTTGTCACTGTATCGAACGACGCGTGTCCGGGGAGTGCCGGCTTCGTGCCGGACCTGCAAGGAGGTCGGTGCGGGAGCGCACCCTCCCGCGATCACAGGCGTGAGGCGGAGGGCGGCACGACGAGGCGAACGGTGGTCATCGCACCTTCGCGCCGCGCCTCGAACGTCCCGTTGAGCTCCGCGGCCCGCTCGGCCAGGCCGTCGATCACTGCCTGACGTCGCTCGGGCGCCGCGTCGTCCGACACGACGAGCTCGACGCCGCCGGCGGGCGTCGGGTCGAGCGTGATCGCCACCACCGTCGGCGGGCCGCGTCGCACCGCCTGGTCGAGCGCCTCGCGGATCACCTGGAAGATGCTGGAGCGCGCGCCCTCGCCGAGCTCGGCGTCGGCGATCGCCACCTCGACCGTGGCACCGCGCCGACCCGCGGTGCGATCCGCGACCTCACGGACGGCCGCGGCGAGGCCGACCTCGTGGAGCGTGACCGGCTCGAGCCCGGCGACGATCGCGCGGAGCTCCTCCGCCGCGTCCCGCGCAACCGCGAGAGCGCGCGCGGACACGCGGCGGCCGGATGCCACGTCGCCGTCCTCGAGCGCGGCGACTGCGGCGTCGAGCATCTGGCACAGAGCCGCGACGTGCTGGACGGGCCCGTCGTGGAGCTGCTCTGCGATTCGTCGCCTCTCCGCCCGCTCCGCGAGCAGGCGCTCGGCGACGACGTGGTCGTCGCTCAATCGATCATCGCCTCGCGGAGCGCGATGGCGACCGCCTGGGTGCGGGTCTCCGCCTCGAGCTTGGCGAGGATGTGGCGCACGTGGCTCTTCACGGTCTCCTGCGAGATGAAGAGCTGCTGCGCGACGTCGGCATTCGACATCCCGTCGGCCAGGAGCTGGAGGATCTCGCGCTCGCGCGCCGTGAGGATCTCCTGGCCGTCCCGCCCGGTGGCGAGGGACGGGATCAGCGCCGGGTCGACGAACGTCTCGCCGGCCGCCACCTTCTCGATCGCCTTGAGGAGCGTTTCGTGGGGGGCCTCCTTGAGCACGTAGCCGAGCGCTCCCGACTCGAGGCCTCTCTGGAGCAGGGCGCGCTCGCTGTACGCCGTGAACACGAGCACCCGGGTGTCGGGGACCCGCGCGACGATCTCCTCCGTCGCCTCGATCCCGTCCATCTGGGGCATGCGGAGATCCATGATCACCACGTCGGGGCGGCGGCGCTCGGCCAGGGCGACCGCGGTCTCGCCGTCGGGCGCCTCGCCGACGACGCGGATATGCGCCGAGCGCAGGAGCGCGAGCCGCAGACCCTCGCGGACGACCTCGTGGTCGTCGGCGATGAGAACCGTGATTTCCCCGTTCTCCGCCACGAGACGGCATTCTACGAGGGCGGGGGGACGCCTTCCTCGGATCAGACGGCGAAGGCCAGCTGCTCGGGCTCCGGATCCGGCTCGATTGGGGGCCGTCGCGGGCGCCAGGTCGCCCGCGCGAGCTCGCGCACGGCCGCCCGGACGGGCTCCGTCGCGGTCGCCGGCAGGTACGCGCGACCCGCGTACAGGCCCTCGTACTCCGGCAGAAGCTCCGGCCACTCCCGTGCGAGCGCCTCGAGGAAGTGCTCGCGGGTGCCGGGTCGGAGATAGAGGACGTTCGCCCAGATCCCGCTCGCGCCCGCGGCGCGGGCCTCATGGACGACGCGTTCGAGCAGGGTGGGGTCGTCCGAGAGGCCCGGCAGCAAGGGGGCGAGCGCGACGCCCGTGTCGATCCCCGCATCGACGAGGACGCGGACGGCCTCCAGCCGGCGCCGGGGCGGAGCCGTCCCCGGCTCCGTCGCGCGCCAGATCCGCTCGTCGAGCGTCGGCACCGAGAAGCTCACGTGCACCTTCGCCCGTCGGGCCGCGTCGACGAGCACGTCGACGTCGCGGCGGATCATCGGGCCGCGGGTGATGAGCGAGAACGGGGTTCGCGCAGCGCCGAGCTCGCGGATGCACGCCCGGGTGAGGCGGTAGCGACCCTCGGCCGGCTGATAGGGGTCGGTCGCTGCACCGACCGCGACGCTCTCCCGCGTCCACGACGGCCGCGCCAGCTCGGCCCGGAGCACTCCCGCGATGTTGACCTTGATGCGGATCGAGCGGCCGTAGCGATCGTCCGCGGGCCGATCTGCGCGAGCCTCGAACGCCCGGACGTAACAGAACGTGCACCGATGGGCACAGCCGGCGTACGGGTTGAGCGACCACGCGAACGGCATGCCCTTGACGCGGTTGAGCGCGGTGCGGCACGGCTCCTCGCGGTATTCGACCCGCATCGACCGAGTATAGAACACATGTTCGTATACCGTCCGGGGTTCCGGGCGGTTACAGTCACGCCGTGGACACCGAGCAATCACCGGGGCTCCGCACGGGCACCCTCGAGACGACGCCCGTCGAGACGACGGTGGCCGGCACGACGGCCGCCGGCACGACGCGGTTCGTCTCGCGCGTCTTCCTCTGGATGGGCGCCGGGCTCGTCGTCAGCGCCATCACGGCCGCGTACGTCGGCACGAACGACGAGCTGTACGATCAGCTCTGGCTCTCGGGCGGCGCGCTGCGCTGGGTCGTGCTCTTCGCGCCACTCGGGATTCTGCTCGTCCTCTCGTTCGGCTTCCAGCGACTCGCCCTGCCGTCGGTCGTCGCGCTCTACGCCGCGTTCACGTTCACGCAGGGGCTGACGCTCGCGTTCGTCTTCCAGTACTACTCGAGCGCGTCGATCGCGCAGGCCTTCGGTGCGTCGAGCGCCGCGTTCCTCGGGGCGGGCGCCGTGGGCTTCGTCACCAAGCGGGACCTCTCGCGACTCGGGATGGTGCTGCTCGTCGGGTTGATCGGGCTCGTGGCGGCGTCGATCGTCAACGTCTTCTGGGCGAGCTCGCCGCTCTACTGGGCCGTGACGTACGGCGGGGTGGTCCTGTTCACGCTGCTGACCGCGTACGACGTCTGGTGGGTGAAGAAGGTCGGCGCCGAGGTCGAGGAGGGCGCCTCGAAGCAGAAGCTGGCGGTGATGGGCGCGATCAGCCTCTACCTCGACTTCGTCAACCTGATGCTGTTCTTCCTCCGCATCTTCGGCGGACGAAACTAGCGCGACTCAGGCCGACGCCTCGATCACCATGCCGGCGCCGACCGTCTCGTTCGTCGTCTCGTCGACGAGGACGAAGGCCCCGGTCGTGCGGTTCTCGGCATAGGGGTCGACGAGGAGCGGTCCCGCCAGCCTGAGGCGGACCCGCGCCAGGTCGTTGAGCGCGAGGCCCTCGGCCGGGCGCCGGTCGAACGTCTCGACGTCGAGCACGGAGATCACCTCGTCGAGGATCGCCCGGGCCCAGCGCGTCGTATGCTTCACGGCGAGCCGCGCGCCGACCTGCGCCGGGCGCTCGCTCATCCAGCAGACGTCGGCCTCGAGCGACCGCGCCGCAACGGGTTGGTCGGTCGGGCCGCAGAGCATGTCGCCGCGGGAGACGTCCACGTCGTCGGCGAGCCGGACGACGACCGAGTGCCCCTGCACGGCGACGTCGAGCGGCCCGTCCTGGGTCTCGACCGAGGCGACGGTCGTGCGGAGCCCTGACGGCAGGACGACGACCTGGTCGCCCGCGCGCCACTCGCCGCCCGCGACCTGACCCGCGTAGGCGCGGTAGTCGTGGTGCTCGTCCGACATCGGCCGGACGACCCACTGAACGGGGA
>Ga0105243_10005081_pt1 | contig 10320 bp, 9 predicted proteins | sample KBSM34metaG_FD_81525 | JGI IMG/M metagenome (GOLD analysis project Ga0105243, IMG submission 81525) | Miscanthus rhizosphere microbial communities from Kellogg Biological Station, Michigan, USA - KBS M3-4 metaG | ecosystem: Host-associated > Plants > Roots > Rhizosphere > Soil | place: Michigan...
CGCACCGCGTCGCGGCCGGCGCCGGCAGGATCGCCACCCTTCAGATGCTCGGCAAAGCCCAACAGGTCGCGGCGATAGGCGGCCAAGGTATGCACGCCGGCGCCGCGCTCGGACCCCATCATGTCCAGGAAGGCCTCGATCAAATGGGCCGAGCCGGCGGCTTTCCGGGCGGCGCGCGAGGCGGCGGGACGAGTCATGGACGATAGCTCTACCACGCCCCGCATGACTTTTGGGGCGTAAGGCAGTATCGGGAAGGCATGACACTGACGAAAACCGTGGCGCTGGTCGGCATGATGGGGGCGGGCAAAACCTCCATCGGCAAAAGGCTGGCCGCGCGGCTGGAGGTGCCGTTCGCCGATGCCGATCACGAGATCGAGGCTGCCGCCAAACGCACAGTGGCGGAAATCTTCTCCGAATTCGGCGAGCCGGAATTCCGCCGGCTGGAGCGCAGCGTTATCGCCCGTCTGCTGCACGACACGCCGCATGTCTTGGCCACCGGCGGCGGCGCTTACATGAGCAATGCCACCCGCGCCGCCATGAAGGAGGCGGCTTTTACGGTCTGGCTGAAAGCGCCCATCGATATCCTGCTGGGGCGGGTTCTCAAGCGCCAGGAGCACGACCAAACCCGGCCCTTGCTGAACAATGGCGACATCCGCGCCACCTTGGAAAAGCTGTCGGCCGAGCGCGAGCCGGTCTATGCCTTGGCGGACATGATGCTGGAATCGGGCGACGAACCGCACACAGTGTTGGTGGACAAGATCGTTGCGGCCCTCGCCGCTCATGGGCTATGCGAGGCGCCATGAGCGAAATCGTCACTGTGGGGCTCGATCAGCGGGCCTATGACATTCATGTCGGCAGCGGGCTGCTGAGGCGCGCCGGCGAATTGCTGGCGCCGCTTGCCAAAGGTGTGGTGCCGGTGGTGACCGACAGTCATGTGGCCGAGATTCACTTGACGTCCTTGTTGGAGACGCTGCGGCAGGCCGGCATGGATGCGCGCGCCATCGTGATGCCGCCGGGCGAAGTCAGCAAAAGCTTTGCCGGACTGGAACGGCTGAGCGGCGCGTTGCTGGACATGGAAATCGACCGCAAGGGGCTGGTCATTGCACTGGGTGGCGGCGTCATCGGCGATCTCACCGGTTTTGCCGCCGGCGTGCTCAAGCGTGGCGTCGCTTTTGCGCAGATCCCCACCACGCTGTTGGCGCAGGTCGATTCTTCGGTGGGCGGCAAGACCGCGATCAACGCGCCGCAGGGCAAGAACCTGATCGGCCTGTTTCATCAGCCGCGCATCGTCATTGCCGACACGGCCTTGCTGGCGAGTTTGCCCAAGCGCGAACTGCTCGCCGGCTATGCGGAGGTGGTGAAGTACGGCGCCTTGGGCGACGCGAAATTCTTCGAATGGCTGGAAAGCCACGGCGCCAAGGCGCTGGGCGGAGACGAGGCCGCAATGGTCCAGGCGGTGGCGCATTCCTGCCGGATGAAGGCCGAGATCGTGGCGCGCGACGAACGCGAGACCGGCGAGCGCGCCCTGCTCAATCTTGGCCACACTTTCGGTCATGCGTTGGAAGCCGCCACCGGCTTTTCGGATCGCCTGGTGCATGGCGAAGGCGTGGCAATCGGCATGGCCTTGGCCTTCCAGCTTTCCGTCAAGCTCGGTCTTTGTCCCGGACAGGACGCCGAGCGCTTTGTCCGCCATCTCAAGGCCGCCGGCCTGCCGTCAGCCATTGCCGACATACCGGGCGCGCGTCCCGGCGCCGGGGAATTGATCCGCCACATGGCCCATGACAAGAAAGTGACGGACGGCAAACTGACGTTTATTCTTGTGCATGGATTAGGCCGGGCTTTCGTGACCCGCGACGTGCCATTGGAAGCGGTAAAATCGGTCCTGACGGAAGGCTGAAACCCGGTTATCATCACCGGCTTTCACCAGGCGCAAGCCATGCCCGCCGACACCATTGCCGGACAATGAGTTCCACCCTCTTCAATCTCCTTTTGGCGTTTTTCCTGCTTGCGGCGAACGCCTTCTTTGTCGCCGCCGAGTTCGCGTTGGTGAAAGCGCGCGGTTTCCGCATCGATGCCCTTGCCGAAGAGGCGCAGTTCGGCGCCGAGCTGGTGCAAAAGATTCTGCGAAATGTCGAAGCGCATCTGGCCTGCTGCCAACTGGGCATCACCATGGCCTCCCTGGGCTTGGGCTGGGTCGGCGAGCCCACCGTCACCGCGCTCCTCGGGCCGGCGCTCGCTCCCCTTGGGATGCCCGCGCCGATGCTGCACTTTACATCCTTCCTGGTCGGCTTCCTGCTCTTCTCGTCGTTGCACATCGTCATCGGCGAGCAGGTCCCCAAGACATTGGCGATTCGCGAGCCGGAACCCGTGGCCCTGTGGATCGCCTATCCGCTGCGCGCCACCTTCATGCTTTTGTATCCGCTGAACTGGCTGCTCAATACCGCTTCGCGCTCGATCCTCTCTTTGCTCGGCGTCAAGGAAGCGCCGCACCACGACGTGCTGACGGATACCGAGATCGAAGGATTGGTCGAGGTCTCGGCCGAACACGGCAAGATGGGAAGCGGACAGGCGGAATACATCCAAAACGTGTTCCGCTTCGGCGGGATGCAGGTCTCCGATGTGATGGTCCACCGCACCGAGATGTTCACTCTCAATGCCGATGATCCGCCCGCCGAAATCCTCAGCGGCGTGCTCAAGTCCGGCTTTATCCGCATTCCGCTGTGGCGCGGCACGCCCGAGAACATCATCGGGGTCTTGCACGTCAATCATGTCGCCCAGACCTTGTTGGAGAAGGGCGACATCAGCAAGCTGGACATCGCGACCTTGGCGAGCACGCCCTGGTTCGTGCCGGACACAACCTCGCTGGAGGAACAGCTGAATGCCTTCCGGGGACGGCGCACGCATCTGGCGCTGGTCGTGGATGAGTATGGCGCGCTGATGGGACTGGTGACACCGGGCGACATATTGTCGGAGATCCTGGGCGAACTGCCTCACGAGCATCAGTTCAATGCGCGCCCGCATGTGCGGTCCAGGCCGGACGGATCCTTTTTGGTGGAGGGCACGGTGCCGGTGCGCGATCTCAATCGCGAATTGGATTGGAATTTGCCGGAAGACGATGCCACCACCATCGCGGGCCTGGTCATCTCTCAATCCGGCACCATCCCTGAGCCCGGCCAGCGCTTCGCCTTTTTCGGTCACACCTTTGAAATCATGCGCCGCCAGCGCAACCAGATCACGGCGCTGCGCATCGTGCCCCCGGTCAAGACCAGCGAAATCCAAGGAGGATGACTCCCGCGCCTAGATTTCGCGCGGCGTCAGCAGGGTCAGCGACAAGGCATGGACGGGACCTGCAAGCTCATCCTTGAGCGCGGCATGGACGCGGCGCTGCCGCTCCACCCGCGAGACATCTTCGAATGACGCGGACACCAGCCGGATATGAAAATGGGTTTCGCCCTGGCTGCCATCGTCGCGCGTGGCGCCGGCATGACCGGCATGGCGGGCGCTTTGGTCCTCGATCTCCAACGTTATGGGCGCGAAAACCGAGTTCAGTTTTTCCCGCATGCGGGCGGCGACGGTCATGGACTTCAACATCTCTCTGGAAGGGGGAAAGTCAAGCGATACGTTTCCTTGTCTTTTACGCTTTCGATCCCATAATTACCGTATGGTTCAATCGCGCCCATCCCGCTTCAAAAGCGATATCCGGATCAAGCCGGAAAAGGCGCGCAAGCCCGAGCCGGAGACCCGCATGTGCGAGGCGCCGGGCTGTATCGGACCGGGCAATTGCCGCGTTTCCAAATCGCCGAGAAACCTGACGGAGTATCTGTGGTATTGCCCCGCCCATGCCCGCGCCCATAACGAGGCTTGGGACTATTTCAAGGACATGGACGATAGCGACATCCAGCGGTTCCGCGAGGAGGCCATGTTCGGCCACCGCCCGACCTGGCCGTTGGGGAAACGCACCGCCAAGGCACGGATGGGACAGGCCCCTCTTGGCGATGTGAATGACAGCCATGCGATGTTTGCAGAGGACGGCGATGCCACCACGGTGCGGCGCCCGGAGCGGCATTTGACCCGCCTGCAGATCAAGGCCATGGACACGATGCAACTGGCGCACAACGCCACCTTGATCGAGATCAAGGCGCGGTATAAGGAACTTGTGAAGCGTTTTCATCCCGACGCGAATGGCGGCGATCGGGGCGCGGAAGAACGGCTGAAACAGGTCATCAAGGCCTATGGCGTGTTGCGCGCCTCCGGGCTCCTCACCTGAAACGGGCTGCCCTATTCCAGCGCCCGTGCCGGCGTCGCGGCGGTTCTGCGGATCTAAAGCCCCATGAGCACTCATACCGAAACCCTGGAGACCTCGGCCGCGCCCGACACGGTGGTGGACGCTTCTGCTGTGTTCGGCATCAAGACCAAGATGAAGGTGCCCGCCTTCAAGACGGCGAATGAGCATGTGCCGGAGATCGACACCGCCTACCGCTTCGACCGCGACACCACCCTGGCCATTCTTGCGGGCTTCGCGTTCAACCGCCGGGTCATGATCCAGGGCTATCACGGCACCGGCAAGTCCACCCATATCGAGCAAGTGGCGGCGCGGCTGAACTGGCCGTGCATCCGCATCAATCTTGACAGCCACATCAGCCGCATCGATTTGATCGGCAAGGATGCGATCGTTCTCAAGCAGGGTCTTCAGGTCACGGAATTCCGCGAAGGGTTGTTGCCTTGGGCGCTGCAGCGGCCCGTTGCTTTGGTGTTCGATGAATATGACGCCGGGCGGCCGGATGTGATGTTCGTGATCCAGCGGGTATTGGAAGTCTCCGGCCGGCTCACCTTGCTGGACCAGAACAAGGTGATCCATCCCCACCCGGCCTTCCGCCTGTTTTCGACCACCAATACCATCGGCCTGGGCGATACCACCGGCCTCTATCACGGCACGCAGCAGATCAACCAGGGCCAGATGGACCGCTGGAGCATCGTCACCACGCTCAATTATCTTGCCCATGACGCGGAAGAAGAGATCGTGCTGGCCAAGGCGCCCACCTACAGCACGCCGGAAGGCAAAAAGACTATCTCCGCGATGGTCCGGCTGGCGGACATGACCCGCAACGCCTTTGTTGCCGGCGACCTTTCCACGGTGATGAGCCCGCGCACTGTGATGACTTGGGCGCAGAATGCCGAGATTTTCGGCGATATCGGTTTCGCCTTCCGGGTTACCTTTCTCAACAAGTGCGATGAATTGGAGCGCGCCAGCGTGGCCGAGTTCTATCAGCGTTGCTTTGGCGAGGAACTGCCGGAGAGCGCGGCGAAGGTGCTTGTCGCGTGAGCTTATGCGCCATTTTCACCCTCCCCTTGAGGGAGGGTCGAAATTTGCGCAGCAAATTTCGGGGAGGGGTCATAGATTGCTGAAACAAACCCCTCCCCGAAAAATTCTCGCGGATTTTCGCTCGAATTTTTCGACCCTCCCTCAAGGGGAGGGTTGAATAGTGGCCAAGCCTGAATCCCCCGCCGAACCTTTCAAGCGTGCCGTCAGTGTCGCGGTGCGGTCCTTGGCGGCCGAGCCCGAGCTGGAAGTCAATTTCTCCAGCGAGCCGCCATCCCTGAAGGGACTGAAGGCCCGTCTGCCCTCGCCGCACCGAAATCTGCCTGCCCAGGATGTGGCCTTGGTGCGCGGGGTCGGCGATGCCTATGCCTTGCGCAAGGCCTATCACGACGAGAAAATCAACAACAAGCATCGACCCGCTTCACCCGAGGGCGCCGCCGCCTTCGAGGCGGTGGAACAGGCGCGTGTCGAGGCCATCGGCGCTATCGCCATGAAAGGCGTGGCGGCCAATCTGGCGGCGGGACTGGAACAGCGGTTGCTCAACCGTGGCTTGGGAAAGGCGCGCGTCCGCGACGAAGCCCCGCTGGCCGATGTTTTGGGGTTGATGGTGCGCGAAAAGCTCACGGGCGAGAAACCGCCGGCGTCACTGACGGCGGCCGTCGATCTGTGGCGGCCCACCATCGAAGCCAAGGCCGGGGGCGATTTGCAAAAGCTCTTGGGCGCCTTGCGGGATCAAAAGGCCTTTGCCCGCCTCACCCGCACCATGCTGAGCCATCTCGCTTTGGGAGATCAGACCGACAGCGACCAGGGCTCGGACGAAAATGCCGAAGGCGAAAATCCCGAAGGCGACAACCAGGACGGCGAGGACCAGGACGCCCAGCAGGACGGGGAAAGCGCCACCACCGAAAGTGCCGCCGATGCCGAGGATGGCGAGCCGGTGGAGGGCGAGGTTTCCTCCGAACAATCCGAGGATTTAAGCGACGCCACTGAGCCCGAAGAAGGCGCCAAGCCGCAACGGCATGAGGCTGCCTTCGCGCACCAGGATGAATGGGGTTACAAGGTCTATACCGCCGAATTCGATGAGGAGATCGCCGCCCCCGATCTTTGCGAAGCGGAAGAATTGGCGCGGCTGCGCGGCTTTCTCGACCAGCAGCTTTCGGCCCTGCAAGGTGTGGTGTCGCGGCTGGCCAACAAGCTGCAGCGCTTGTTGATGGCGCAGCAGAACCGGCATTGGGAATACGACCTGGAAGAAGGCATGTTGGATGCCTCGCGGCTGACCCGCATCATCATCGATCCCATGCATCCCCTCTCCTTCAAGCGCGAAAAAGACACCACCTTCCGCGATACCTGCGTCACGCTGCTGCTGGACAATTCCGGCTCGATGCGCGGCCGCCCCATCATGGTGGCGGCGATGTGCGCCGACATCTTGGGCCGGACCTTGGAACGCGTGGGCGTGAAGACGGAAATTCTGGGTTTCACCACCCGCGCCTGGAAGGGCGGGCAATCGCGGGAGAAATGGATTGCCGCCGGCAAGCCGCCTCAGCCTGGCCGGCTGAACGATTTGCGTCACATCGTCTACAAAGCGGCGGACGAGCCTTGGCGGCGGGCCAAGCGCAATCTGGGCCTGATGATGCGCGAAGGCCTGTTGAAGGAGAATATCGACGGCGAGGCGCTGACCTGGGCGCACAACCGGCTGATCGCCCGCCCCGAACAGCGCAAGATCCTGATGGTGATTTCCGACGGCGCGCCGGTCGACGATTCAACCTTGTCGGTGAATGCGGGCAATTACCTGGAACAGCATTTGCGGCGCGTGATCGAGGAGATCGAAACCCGCTCCAGTGTCGAGCTCACCGCCATCGGCATCGGCCACGACGTGACGCGCTATTACCGCAAGGCGGTGACGATCGTCGACGCCGAACAGTTGGGCGGTGCCATGACCGAGCAACTGATCGACTTGTTTGCGGAGAAAGTACCGACGGGCCGGCGCGGACGCCGGGCAGCCTAACCAATCGTTGGTAGCCTTTAGGCGGCCTTCAGAGCGGCCTTCTTGGCTATCGCGCGCTTCAGGCGCAGGGCGCGCGGCGACAGCAGGCTGTCCTTGGTCTTCAGAATGAAGGGGTCCAGGCCGCCATTACGGTCCACCGAACGCAGGGCGTTCATGGAAATGCGCAGCTTGTAGCTGTTGCCCAGCAGTTCGCTGGCCAAGGCGATCACCTGCAGATTCGGACGATAGATCCGCTTGGTTTTGTTGTTGGCATGGCTGACATTGTGGCCAACCTGGGTGCCTTTTCCGGTCAATTCGCAGCGGCGCGACATGGGCGGTTCTCACGATTCAATAGGATTTCCGGGGGCCCCGCCCCCGCAAAAGAGCCGGGTTCATAGGCAAATCAGGGCTTTAGGTCAAGCAAGAAGCGGAAAGGATGGAGCCGCCCTGAAAGTGCCAATATAAACAGGCAGCTTACGGCCGCCGATCGCAGGAACTCCCATGAAAGCCCGCATCTCCTGTCTGCTGCTTGTTCTTGGCTGGGCTTCTCCTGTCCAGGCTGCCGGAGGCGCCGGAGGGGAAACTCAAACCTTGCCCGCCTCCCGGCTGGAAGTCGGCATGACCCTGTATGCCGGGGGCATCACCATGGGACATATGGACTTGGACGCCACCCAGCGCGGCGGCGAATACCATGCGGTCTCCAACATGCAGACCTTGGGCGTGGTCAATGCCTTTTGGCAGTCGGAAATTCAGGCGACTTCGACCGGCAAATTGGGCGCCAAGAATTTCATGCCCGGGCTCTATGACAGTTTCTATACCGGCAGGTCCGGCCGCAAACAGGAAGTCTCTCTGACCTATGAAGGGGCCTCGCCGCCCCGGCTCTATGCCGATCCGGTCTACTCCACCACCGGCTTTGAGGTGAAACCGGAGGACACAAAAAACACCTTGGATCCGCTGAGCGCGATTACGCTGATTTTCAGCGGCGTGGCGGCGGAACCCGGCAATCCTTGCGCCATCACCGCGCCGGTGTTCGACGGCCGGCGCCGCTACGACATCCAGGTGAACAAGGTCCGGGATATCGATGTCCGGCTGGACAGCGGTCTTTATCAGGGCAAGGGCATTCAATGTGATGTGCGCTACCGGCAAGTCGCGGGATTCAGGCCCAGGGTGCTGAAAGACAATGAGAAATTCCCGGTCATCCATGCCTGGTTCGTGACCGTGCCCAGCGCCGTATCAGGGCGCGAATATGCCGTGCCGGTCCGCATCTGGTCCGAAACCAAATATGGCGTGCTGGCGATTCTGGCCAATTCGGTGAAGGTGGATGGGCAGATCCCCAAGGGATTCCGCCCCTAGCTCACCTGCTGAGATCGTCAGAGTACGGAATAGAGTCGCCGCGGCCAGACAAACCCCGACTATTCGAATCAGCCACTAGATATGGTGGTTCCCCGTGCCGACATGACAGCTAAATGTATGAGAACAAAGGCAGATATTGAATTGGTTAGTGATTCGGACCATTAATGTTCTATCTTTGTATCAGTTGGGGCTACAGCATCCACAGCCAACTTGACGTCCCAGGTTCCCATCGCCTTGCGAAAAGATGAAGGAATTCAAGTCGCTTTCCTGGCTTGCTGGTTCCTGCTTCTCCCACCCACTATCTGAGACACATGCATTCCACCTTGACCAAACCTCCGCCGCACAAGGTCACCGCGGTTCTCGGCCCCACCAATACCGGCAAGACCTTCTTCGCCATCGAGCGCATGCTGGCCCACAAGTCCGGCATGATCGGCCTGCCGCTGCGGCTGCTGGCGCGCGAGGTCTATGACCGGATTGTGCGCCTGCGCGGACCGAAAGAAGTGGCGCTGATCACGGGCGAGGAAAAGATCGTCCCCAAGGCGCCGCGCTTTTATGTCTGCACCGTCGAAGCCATGCCGCTGGACATTCCGGTGGCCTGCCTGGTGATCGACGAAATCCAGCTCTGTGCCGATCCCGAGCGCGGCCATGTCTTCACCGACCGGCTGCTCCATGCCCGCGGCCAGGAAGAGACCATGCTGCTGGGCAGCGACACCATGCGCGGCATCATTCAGCGCTTCATTCCCAAAGCCTGGTTCGTGACCCGCCCGCGCTTCTCAGACCTCGCCTATACCGGCGCCAAGAAACTCACCCGCCTGCCCCGCCGCTCGGCAGTGGTGGGATTTTCCGCCGACGATGTCTATGGCATCGCCGAAGTCATCCGCCGGCAGCGCGGCGGCGCGGCTGTGGTGTTGGGCGCGCTCAGCCCGCGCACCCGCAACGCGCAGGTCGAGCTCTATCAATCGGGCGATGTCGATTTTCTGGTAGCGACCGATGCCATCGGCATGGGCCTCAACATGGATGTCGATCATGTCGCCTTCGCCGCCCGCGAGAAATTCGATGGCGCCAGGATGCGGCAATTGCGGGCCGACGAGATCGGCCAGATCGCCGGGCGCGCCGGCCGGCACATGAATGACGGCACCTTCGGCGTCACCACCGATTGCGAGCCTTTCGAGGAAGAATTTGTGCAGCGGATCGAAACCCATCGTTACGATCCGGTGCGGGTGCTGCAATGGCGCAATGCCGAGCTGAACTTTCGCAGCCTTGCGGGCCTGATCGACAGTCTCGACGCCCCGCCGCCGGAACGCGGGTTGACGCGGGCGCGGCCCGCCAGCGATGCGGTGGCGCTCAAACTTCTTTCCGCGGATGACGAGATCAAGGCTTTCGCGCCCTCGCGCGACGCGGTCATCAAGCTGTGGGACGTCTGCCAGCTGCCGGACTTCCGCAAGCTCTCCACGGACGAACATGTCAAACTGGTGCGCGCCATTTATCTCTTCCTGATGGGCGAAGGTCATGTCATTCCCGATGACTGGATGGCGCGCCATATCGCCCGCGCCGATGTCACCGAAGGCGATGTCGCCACCCTTTCCGGCCGCCTGGCGCAGATCCGCACCTATACCTATGCCGCCCATCGCGCAGGATGGACCAGAGATTCCGCGCATTGGCA
>Ga0105243_10005094_pt1 | contig 10312 bp, 9 predicted proteins | sample KBSM34metaG_FD_81525 | JGI IMG/M metagenome (GOLD analysis project Ga0105243, IMG submission 81525) | Miscanthus rhizosphere microbial communities from Kellogg Biological Station, Michigan, USA - KBS M3-4 metaG | ecosystem: Host-associated > Plants > Roots > Rhizosphere > Soil | place: Michigan...
AGGCGATCTGGTCCCACGGCAGCAGGTAGCCCGTGAAGCTCAGCATGATGGTCAGGAACAGGAGCACCACGCCGACCACCCAGTTGAACTCGCGCGGCGGCTTGTAGGCGCCGTGGTAGAAGACCCGCATCATGTGCAGGAACACGAAGAACACCATCAGGTGGGCGCCCCACCGATGGACGTTGCGGGTCAGCAGGCCGAACGTGACCTGGCTCTGGATCTCGAGGATGTTGGTGTAGGCGAGGGTCGCCGACGGGACGTAGAAGAACATCAGGTAGACGCCCGTCACGGTCAGCACCAGGAACAGGAAGAACGACAGTCCCCCGAGACAGAACGTGTAGGCGAACTTGACCGCGTGCTGGCGGACCCTGACCGGGTGGATGTGCAGGAACACGTTGTTCATGACCGCGTACGCGCGCGAGCGCTCGTCGCGCGGGTAGGGCTGCCGGAACAGGGACCGCCAGACCGGGCTGCGCCGGATCGTCTGGTCGACCCGCTCCAGGAAACTCACCGGGCTCCTCCTGCCACGCCGGGGGTGCCGGCCAGCTGCGCATCCCGGTACGACTCCTTATAGAGCCGACCGTCGGTCGAGATCTCCTGCAACTCGAACCGCTCCATCGTAATGGCGTCGAACGGGCAGCGCTTGACGCAGAGTGCGCAGCGGATGCAGCGCTCCTCGTCGAGCACCATCGCCCCGCCCTGGTCCCAGCCGTACGCCTCCTCGAGCTCGGGCAGTAGGCCCTCCGACTTGATCGTGTTGATGTCGATCATGTGGATGACGCCCTCAGGGCAGACATCCGCGCAGGCGCCGCAGAGGACGCAGCGGAACGGGTCGAACCAGATGTTGTAGTTGCACATCAGGCAGCGCGTGGACTCGGCCACGGCGCCAGTGGCGTCGAAGCCCAGCTCGACCGGCGTGTTGAAGTTGACGATCGGGTCGGTCGAGGGCATCCGCGCCTGGAGCGGCACCATCGGGATGTGCTGGCGTGGCAGGACGTCGTACAGCTCTGGCATGTCGTGCCGCCACGAGCTCGTGATCTTGACGTTCGGGGTGACGGTCACGTCGGCACGACCAGCGAGATAGCGATCGATCGCGTAGGCAGCCTTCTTCCCGTGACCCGCGGCTTCGATGAGCGTCGTCGGGCCGGTCACGAAGTCACCGCAGGCGAAGACGCCACGGACGTTGGTTGCATAGGTGGCCGGGTCCACCTTCACGCGACCGCGGTTGATCTCGAAGCTCGCCTCGACCGGCAGGAAGGTCAGGTCGGCTGCCTGCGACACGGCGGGGATGACGGTCTGCGCCGGGACGATGAACTCGGACCCCTCGATGGGGATCGGCGAGCGGCGGCCGGACGCATCCGGCTCGCCGAGGCGGTTGCGGATGAACTTGACACCGGTGACCTTGCCGTCCTCGCCGAGCACCTCGATCGGGCTCGCGAGGAATTCCATCCGGACGCCCTCGCGCTCGGTCTCGCCGAGCTCTTCCTCATCCACCACCAGCTCGGATCGCGTGCGGCGATAGGCGATCGTGACGTTCTCGGCGCCATGGCGAAGGCTGGTGCGTGAGCAGTCCATCGCGGTATAGCCACCGCCGATGACGACGACGTCGTTCCCGACCTCGATCTCCTGCCCGAGGTTCGCCCGCTTCATGAAGTCGACGCCGTAATCGACGCCGTCGAGCTCGGCACCCGGGATATCGAGTGCGACGGGATCCATGGCACCCGCCGTGATCGCGATCGCGTCGTAGTCGCGCTGCAGATCCTCGAACTGGATGTCCTGGCCGATCGTCGTGTCGTAGACGAACTGGGCGCCGAGGCGTTCGACGAGCCGCACGTCCATCTCGATGGCCTCGCGCGGGAGGCGGAATGCGGGGACGCCGATCAGCATCGTGCCGCCGCCGTACGGCAGGCTGTCGAAGACCGTCACCTTGTAGCCCTTGACGGCCAGCTCGCGCGCGACGGCGAGACCCGACGGTCCGGCACCGACCACGGCGACCCGTTCCTCACGCGGGGTGATCTCCGGCATCACATCGGGGATGCCCGAAGCCTCATGCCACTCGACGAGGAACCGCTTCATGGCGCGGATCGCGAGCGGCCGGTCGATGTCGCCTCGGCGGCACGCTCGCTCGCACGGCGCCGAACAGACGTAGGAGCACATCGCCGCGACCGGGTTCGGTTCCCGCGACAGGATGTACCCCTCCTCGAACCGGCCCTCGGCGGCGAGGTTGAGGTATCCGCGGCAATTGGTCCCGACCGGACAGGCTTCCTGGCACTCGATGTTGCACTGCAGCCAGGAGGCGTCGACAGGTTGGACGAGGAATTCCTGGGCGGGGTCGATGGCCAAGTCGGCGTTTGCCTTTCCGGTGGGAGGGGCGTGACGAACACATCGGCGGTGCGCCGACGTGCCGAATCTACCATCGGGCTCGAAGGGGCTGCAAAGCCGCGTGCGGTTGCCAGGGTGCTCGGGAACGCCGTCGAGTCGCCGGCCGAACGCTGGACGTGTGCGTGCAGGGAAGTTGACGTTCGCGTCGATCCGCAGCTACGCTGACGTGCGGGGGGACCGCCCGCGCTCGGTGAGGAGCGCGATCGGATGGAGTCGGCCGCGGGGTGACAGGCACCGAGATCGCCTTCCTGGCGATAGGACTGATCCTCGGGATCACAGCGGGGGCGGCTCTTATCGCGACCCTGCGAGCGCGGACCCCGTCCACGCGTGAAGTGCGGATCACGATGGCGCCGGATGCCGTCCCGCGCCGGCGAGCGGCGACCCTGGCCAACGACGCCTTCACCGATTCGCCGGTGGCGATCGACCCGGCGAGATACGGGCCGGCGGACCGTGCAGCCTTCGCCGGGACGTCCAGCGCGAACGGGACATCCGACCGAACGCCTGTTCTGGATCCCCGGCCCGGCACGATCGTCGAACCGGCCTTCCGGCTCGTGGATCCGTCGGCGGACGGGAACGGGGCTGGCCCGACCGCCCCGAACCGCCTCGTCGTCGCGCAGGCGATGCCGGTCTCGACCGGGATCGACCCGATGCTGACGGCTCTGCGGGCGAGTGCGGCCGCGAGCGCCGAGGCGGCCCTGCGGTCGCCGGGAACGCCCGATGGTGACGGCGCCGACGGTGTCGACCGCGAGCTCGTCGCGGCAGTCGCCGTCCCGGTCGCGGTCGCCATCGCCGGGCACTCGCCGATCGACCCAGGCGGTGACGACGAGCTGCCGCCGGCCGTCGCGTCGGCGCCACGCACGGGCACGACCCCGCGAACGCGGCGTAACGCGGCCGGCGCAGCTGCCGCAGCCGCTTCGGCGGCAACGGCGCCCGCGGTCGATGCACCGGATGCCTCGTCCGGCGGCCCGTGCGGTGACGCCCGCCGACTCGCCGATGAACGGTGCGACTTCGCGAGTCGGGCACGAGGACAGGCGACCGAGGCGGAGGAGGCCCATCGCGCCGCGCAGCGGGCGTACGACGACCACGAGATCTCGCTGGTCAAGGCGACGTCCGACGCGGATCCGCGTGCGATCCGGGAAGCCAAGGACCAGGCGCAGGCCCGTTTCCGTGCCGCTCGAGCAGTGGCCCGCACCCAGGAGGACACCGAATCCGCCGCGCGGGACTGGCTGCACGAGATCAACCGGATCAATGCGATGAGCGCGGAAGCCAACGGGACGCTGCAGCGGCTTCGCGACGGGGCACCGGCTCTCGCCGTGCGGCTGGAGCGAGCAGGGTTGGAAGCCGACGGGGCCCGGGTCGCAGCCGAGGCCGCCGAAGCGGCGTGTGTCGCCGCGCGGCAGGCCCTCGCTGACTGCGAGGAGCGGCTCTCGGCGCCGGCACCGGGGCCGACCGCCGTCGCGCCCGGCGGTGACGGTACGGATCGCGTGGCGGCAACCTCGGATTCGCTCGCCGACGCGCTGCGCGCCGGTGCCTCACCACGCATCGTCCGCCTGCTCCGCGGCGATCGCGGGGCGATGCAGGAAGCGGTCGCCGCGCTTGGCGGGGACGACCCGACGGAACGGCGGCGCTGGCAGGTCGCACTCTCCGACCTGATCGACGCGATCCTCGCCGACGCGATCGCGTCTTCCGCGCTCGAGTACCCGGCGGATCACCCGTTCTGGGGACCGTTCAACCGCTCGCAGAGCCGCGACATCACCGGGGCGCTCGCGTCGCTCGGCTATCGGTTCGACGGACTCGGCGGGTGGGTCGACGGTCGCTACCCGTCGCAGCGCGATCTGTCCCTTGCGATGGGCTATGCCGGTCTTGACCCGATGCGCATGCGCCAGTGGCCGAACGACGCCGAGACGGCCGAGCTGTTCAGTGACGTCCAGGTCGCGGCTGCCGAGCACCTTGCCGGTGCAGCCGGGGACATGACCCTGGGATCGCTTGTCGCGATGCTGGGCCGGCGAGCCGACGGTCTGACCGAGATCTGGAACGCCTGGGGCCGGGTGCGTCCGGTCCTGCTCGACGAGTCCTGACCGCCGCACCCCTACGAGGCCCGCGCGACGAGGTCCTAGCTCACCGTCTCCCGGGCCGTCTCGACATCCGCGGCCGCGTCCGAACCATCGACGAGCTCGTCGACCTCGTCCTCCTCGATCACGATCAGCCGGAGCGCCTCAGCCGCCCCCACCCCGATGGGCTCACCTTCCTCCGCGGCCCATTCGCGGATCCGCTGCTCGAGTTTCGCCGGCTCACGGATCTGGCTGGCGTGCGCGGCGAGCGCCCCGAGCTTCCGGTCGACGGTGTCGGTGATATCGATCCACGTGTCCGGCCGCTCTGACCAGAACAGGTACAGGCGCCGGACGACGTGCTTCTCGAGACCGGCCCGCGCGAGCGCCGGGAACGCCATCGGGTTGCGCGCCGCCGGGTAAACGGCATCGACGGCAGCCATGCCTGCCGCTCGATGGTCGGTGTGGTTGACGCCACCACCGCGATGGAACACCGCCTCGGGATCCGTGCAGAGGACCGCATCCGGCTTGAATGTCCGGATCTCCCGGACCAGCTGTTCGCGCAATGCGAGGTCGTTGACCAGCGCGCCGTCCGGCTGGTGGAGGAACGACACGCCCTCGTAGCCGATCACATGGGCGGCGGCGCGCTGCTCGCGTTCGCGGAGCGCCGCAAGCTCGAGCGGATCGGCGAACGGATCCTCGCCTCCCTGGTCGCCGGAGGTGCAACACACGAGCCAGCCGGCCGATCCGGCGTCGATCCAGCGCGCTGCCGTCCCGGCCGGACCGAAGTCCGCGTCATCCGGGTGGCCGGCGATGACCATGAACCGCTGGGGCCGCCAGTCGTGCGGTTGCCTAGGCGAAGGATCAGTCACGGGACACCGCCCGAGACTGCGGTGACGTCACCACGCGCCGATCGTCGCGGAGTACTCTCCTTGCGGCCATGATGGCGTGCGCGTACGCTTTGCGGCCGAGGCTTCGCTCGTCTCCCCCCACGAGCGAAGCCTCTTGCATGTCCGGATACCTAGACATGCACGGGGGCTCCGCGATCACGCAGGCGCGGCTTGGAGCTCGTCGAGCGCCGCGAGGACATCCGTGGCGTGACCCTCGGGCTTGACCTTCTCCCAGACTCGCGCGATGCGGCCATCGGGGTCGACGAGGAACGTCCGTCGGGCCGTGCCCATGTACGTCTTGCCGTAGTTCTGCTTCTCGACCCAGGAGCCGTACGTCTCCGACACCTGGTGGTCCTCGTCGGCGAGCAGCGTGAACGGCAGCCCGAACTTCTCGGTGAACTTCCGCTTGCTGATGGCGCCTTGGGGACTGATGCCCCAGACGTCCGCGCCTCGCTCCGTGATCGTGTCGTTGGCGTCGCGGAACTCGCACGCCTCGACGGTGCAGCCGGGCGTGTCGTCCTTCGGATAGAAGTAGAGGATGGTCCAGCGTCCTCGTTGATCCGCGAGGTCGTGGATGCTGCCCGTCGCATCGGGCAGGGCGACCCGCGGGGCGGTGTCGCCGACAGCCGGGATGCTCATCCTGAGAGCGTAGCAGGGGACTCCACGATGAGCAGACGACCGGCGGTCAGCTGCACGACCGCAGGCACCTCGGTCCGTCGATTCGAGAGCCCACGCGAGCGACCGAGAGATAGGGTCTCGCCCCTGAGCGGATAGGCGAGTCCCGCGGTCGTGACAGCGATCGCGTCGGCGCCCACGGGCAACAGCGTGACGAGGTCGTTCATATGGCCGTCGAGCTCGACCGAGCCGGGACCGATGAGCCGCACCCGTGCGTCGGCAGAGATCAGCCGCACGTCGATCCCGCGCAACTCCGGGAGGGCCAGGAGGGCAAGGTTGGCGAGGGCATGGTCGAGGCGCGGGCCGCCGAGCGCGCCAAGGATGACGATCGAGGCCGGTCGCCGGTCGAGGGCAGCTCGTACGGCGAGCTCGGTATCCGACTCGTTCTTGTCGACCGGGGCCCGGTCGACCGGCACGCCCTGGGCGATCAGCGCCGCGACACCCGCGTCGCCGAGCGAATCGCCGTCGCCGACCCACTGATCCATCGTCAACCGCAGCGGGCTCGCATGCCGGGCACCACCATCCGCCGCGATGACGAACGGTGCTGTTGCAGCCCAGCCCGGCCACGCCGCATCGATGGCGTCGCGCGCACCCACGACGCCGTCGGCGAGGACGATGGCTTGCTCGACTCGGATGGGCCACACCATGGCAGCGATGCTAGCGGGAGCGCCGATGGCCGATGCTAGACTCCCGCCGTGCCAGCCCCGATCGACCACCCCGCCGTCCGCCGCGTCCTGACCGCCGCCGAGCGGAAGGGCGTCGATCTCGAGATCGTCGTCTTCGATGAATCCACCCACACGGCGGAACAGGCTGCCGCTGCTGTCGGCGGCGAGCTCGGTCAGATCGTCAAATCGCTGGTGTTCGTGGCGCCGTCCGACGGCGGCCCAGAACCGATCGTGTGCCTCGTCTCAGGCCAGAATCGCGTCGACGTCGCGCGGCTCGCCGCGGTCACCGGTGAGCCGGATATCCGGCGCGCGACCGCGCGCGAGGCCAACGAGCTCGTCGGATTCACGATCGGCGGCATCCCGCCGATCGGTTTCGAACGCGCGGTGCGCGTGATCATGGATCCCGACCTCGGTCGTTATACGACGGTATGGGCCGCGGCGGGCCTGCCGACCGCGGTGTTCGAGGTACCACCGGCCACGTTGCGCACGCTTGCCAATGCCACGGTCGCGCCGATCAGCGAGGAGCGTCGCCAGGCCGACGTCGAGGCGGATGCCGCACGCGTGGCAGCCGCCGCGGAGGCCCCAGCAGCGACCGCAGACGCCGCGACACCTGCCGTGGCCGAGTTCGAGCCGACAGCGGACGCTGGCTCCGACGACGGCTCGACCGCGACCCCGCTCGCCCCGACGGGGGCGTGACCGGGACGACCGGGCCGGGCAGCGGGACTGCCGAGCCGCGCAACGCGACGATCACGTATCCCGGCGGCCTGCGGGCCCGATGGCGCTGGGCCGGCAGCGGCCAGGCAGCAGCCGTGTTCGCCCTGAGCGAATCCGGTGGGAGCTTGCTCGACCTCGGGCCGCACGTCAGCACCGATCCCGACGCCCTCTGCCGAGCCGAGCTCCGCCTCGACGGGCCGCGCGGCTCCTGGACGGCCCGGTTCGCATCGACGATCTCGGATGAGCCGCGCGCGGCCTATTGGGACACGGAGGCACTGCTCGTCGTGTCCTACGGCTTCCACACCTACGGGCTCGAGGCGATGGCCGGCGACCTCCGCTGGGAGCATCGTTCGGCGACGCCGATCATCGGGTTGTTCGGCTCGCCACGGCTGCGGCACGTCCTCGTCCAGGCCGAGATCGAAACCTTCGCGCTGGAAGCCGACGGCACGGTCGCCTGGCGCGTGGCGCATTCGGATGTCGTGACCGCCGCCGAGCTGATCGGGGGTCGCCTCGTGCTGACCGGGTTCGATGGTCAGGTCAACGCGCTCGATCCTGCGACCGGACGAAGCGCGGTCTGATCGGGAGGCTCGGACACCGTCGCTGTGGATGGGTCGTGGATAAATCGGGCGGCGACGCGATATTCGTGGATACGAGCCGTTGACCCGCAGGCCCTCGCGCCCGTAGCGTACGTATCAGCCCGGAGGGGCCGAACGATACTAACGGCGGCGATCGCATCAACGCCCACGTGTCGTGGAGGTTCCTTCGGGCCCTTCCATGTCTGGGGCACGCTCGCCGGCTGAAGGCGATCAGCGGCTATAGTCGCCGCCGTGACTCCCCTCCTCCCGATCGTCGTCGGCGTGCTCGCCCTCGCCCTCGGGGTGATCATCCTGCGCTCGTTCGGGATGCGTTTCCGCGTCGGACAGATCCTCGCCGTCGCGCCGGTGGTGTCGATCGCCGAGGCCCGGGCGCTCGCCGATGGGCCGCCGCGCTATGTCGCGATCCAGGGTCGCATCGACGCCGCCGACGAATTCGAGGACGAGGCCCATCGACCGCTGGTGCTGCGACGTGTCCGGATGCAGCTCGGCGGCCGGGGTGGCTGGCGGACGATCGACGAACAGCGCGAGGCAGTCGACTTCGAGTTGCGCGAAGGCCTGGACGGGATCGCCATCGACCATGCGGCGTTGGACGACGGGCTCGTCGTCCTGCCGAGGGAGTCGACCGGTACGGTCGCCGACGCCCCCGACCGAGCCCCGGCGGGGACGCCGGCATCCACACCGCTTCGGCTGCGGATCGACCTCGTGTCGTCGGTCGAGCACGCGATCGTGGCCGGAGTTCCCTCTTCCGATCCCTCGGACGGGACGGTCCGCATGACTGCTGGTCTCGGCCGGCCGCTGATCCTCACGACCCTCGCACGCGACGAGGCGATGCGGGTCCTCGCCGGGGATGCGCCACGCCGGCCGTTCTATGCGGTGGTCGCGATGGCCGTCGGCGTGATCAGCCTCGCGGTCGGCATCCTCTGGGCCATCGCCGGGGCCGTGACGGGATCCGCTCTCGCAGCCTCACCCGTGCCGAGTGCTGTCGTCGGTGGCGATCCGCGCAGCAGCGGCCAGGGCCCGGGTCTCGTCGGCGACCCGCTGACGGCCGTCGTGTTGGTGCTCGTCATCGGCATCGGGGCCGCCCTCGCGACGGTTGCGTATGTTCGGATGACGGGCGGCCGGCGCACTTGAAGGAACGCCGGGACCTTCGGACTATTGGCAAGAACTGTTAGAACAGTAGCCTGAGGCTCGTGGACTTCACAGTTCTTCCATAGACGGCGATGAGCGCACAACTGCCACCTCGCCCCATCGACGCGACGCTGACCGTCACCAAAGCGGCGCGGCTTCTCGGCGTGCATCCGAATACGGTGCGCGCGTGGAGCGATGCCGGTCGACTCCGCTTCTACCGCATCAATCCGCGCGGCGACCGACGCTATCGTCTCGGCGACCTGCAGCGGTTCCTCGCGGTCGCTGAACGGGGAGCCGTCGCTCCCCCGCGGAGCGCATCCGCCATCGGGCGGCGCGGCTTCGTGGCCCGCGACCACGAAGGGCGGTTCGATGCGTTCCAACTCGAGACCGACGACACGATCCGCCACCGACGCGATCTCGCCTTGCTCGATGCGATCGCCCGAGAACCATTCGGCCAGACGACGATCCAGGAAGACCTCGATCGCGTGGCCGCGCAGCTGCGCGCGACCTCGGACCGGTCGCTCGTCGCGATCTGGGAGCGCCGCGGGGACCGACTCGCACCGATCTCGGTCGCCGTGCCGCTCGGCGAGCCAGCGCCGCGACTCCTCGAACTACCCAGCGGCTTCGGCGTGCTCGGCCAGGCCATCGATTTCGCGACGTCCCGAGCGCGGCGAGGACCCGACGAGGCGCCCGGCGCCTCGGCCGTCGTCGCTGGCGGCAGCGACCGGGTCACGACGACGGTCCTGCCCGGTGACCGCGAAGAGCTCGCCGCGGCCATCCCGGGGCGCGACGGCCCGTGGGGTGCGTTGCTCGTCGTCGCCGGACCCGGCGAGCGATTCGATCCTGCCGACCGCGACCTCACCACGGTCGTGGCCGACGCGCTCGGTGCCATCGTCGGTGTCGTCCGGCGTGAGGAGGACGTCGCCCACCTTCTCCATCGAGCCGAGGCGCTTCGGCGCGTCGCAGCCGACATCGGCAGTGGGCTCGACCTCGACCGCATCCTCGCTGACCTCGTTGGTCACGCGATGGTCCTCTTCGATGGTGACCGCGCGGCCGTCTTCCTCCGCCAGGCCGACGGCAAGGTGACGGCAGAGGTCACGCGCGGCCTCTCCTCCGAATACGCCTCGGCCGTCCGTGACTTCCCCGAACGATCCTTGCCGGCCGCTGCGATCGCCGCGCGACGACCGCTCTACGCGACGAACTATCGCGACGAT
>Ga0105243_10005097_pt1 | contig 10310 bp, 4 predicted proteins | sample KBSM34metaG_FD_81525 | JGI IMG/M metagenome (GOLD analysis project Ga0105243, IMG submission 81525) | Miscanthus rhizosphere microbial communities from Kellogg Biological Station, Michigan, USA - KBS M3-4 metaG | ecosystem: Host-associated > Plants > Roots > Rhizosphere > Soil | place: Michigan...
CCGGACAAGCCCGAGGAGACACCGGATTTCCTCGACTTCGGGCTGTCGGGCAACCTCGGGATGTGGCGCAGCGTGTTCGAAACGGTCGGCGGCTTCGACGAGTCCCTGAACGTCGGCGAGGACGTCGACTTCACCTGGCGGATTCAGCTCGCGGGCTTCACTCTCGGCCACGAGCCGAAGGCGATGGTGGCCTACCGGCTTCGTGACAACTATCGCGCCCTGTGGCGTCAGTCGTTTGCATACGGCGAGGCAGGTCCCGAGCTCTACCGGCACTACCGGTGGTACGGCCTGCGGCCCACCAAGCCCTTGCCGCTGCTCGTTTTCGCGCTGGCCCTGGTGGTCAGGTGTCCGGTGGTCCCCCGGTTCATCTCCCGGCTCTCGACGGGCGGCTGGATCTACTACACCGCCTTCGCGGCCGGCCGGATCTCCGGCAGCGTGAAGCACCGGATCTGGTTCGTCTAGATGTACTGCCCGGGGACGTTGATCAATCGTGCGAACGGCGGCTGGTTGCCGCACGCCGTGTGCGGGCGATGCTGGTTGTACTGGTGCAACCACGCCCCAAGCGCTCCCCGCCGCTCTTGTTCTGAGGTGTAGCAGCGGGCATAGGCCCATCCGTCGGCCATAGTGCGGTGAAAGCGCTCGTGACGCCGCGGTCGACGAACCATTCAACTGCACGGCGCAGAACGGCGACGGCTGTCTCATCATCGTGGACCTCGGTGTATGCCACCTGGGGTGGATCATCGAGAATGTGTGCACGAAGGCGTACCCGAGCTTCGGGTTGCGCCATTTGTTCTTCGGCTTGCCAGGGGCGGCTGCGCGGTTGCGGTCGTCTTGGGGGCGGCCGACGTAGCGCCAGCCGCCGCCGTCGGGGATGTTCCCGAGCTTCTTCACGTCCACGTGGACGAGCGATCCCGGGTCGTCGTGCTCGTACCGGCGAATTGGCTCACCCGTCGCCCGGTCCATATAGGACAGCCGATTAAGACGCGCGGAGCACAGGATGCGATGCACCGTCGACGGGGCGACACCAAGCCTGCTCGCGAGTTGAACCGGGCCTTCGCGCATCCGCATCCGCAGGCTCACACATCGCTTCGTCACGGCCTTGCCCGTCTTGTTCGGCGATGTTCTCGGCCGCGAGGAGCGATCGTGCATCGGCTCACCGGCGAGGTAGCGATCGACCCAGCGCTTCACGGTCGGCCAGGACACCTGGAAACGGGCCGCGACCTCGCTGATCGGCCACCCCTCCTCTACGACGAGACGGGCAACCTTGAGGCGGTGTCTTGGGGTGAGCGCGGCATTGGGGTGTGTCATGAGATCTTTTGGGAATGGAAGAGGGCCAGCCGCTTCAGCTGGCCCTCTTCAGGTCTGTGTGCAGTTCAGTTAGCTGGGGAAGTCGCTGCTGTGGCGAGGATGTGGGCGAGGTCGCCGGGGCGGCTCCACATGGGCCAATGCCCGGTCGGGAGGTCGATGAGGTCAACATGGTCGAGGTTTGACACCTCGGCGAACATGGGATGACCCGCGTTGGCCAACTCCATTATCTGCGCGCTCGGGATCGAGCAGCACACCAGAGTGGTCGGGACCGCCAGTCGCGCGTCGTTGGTGAGCTTCACTTGCTGGCGTAGCACGGGACCGGGTTCTGGAACGGCCCTTGCTCGAAAGCGCTCGAGAGCCTCAGTGCTCAGGCCCTCAAGGCTGGCCTGCTCCCCGAGCGCGTCGAAGGGCGGCAGGGGAAACTCGTCCAGATCCTCGGGCGCATCCGGGGCGAAGACACTGCCGGACGCGACGGGCCCACTATCGACCCACACCACTCGGCGGACAAGTTCAGGATGCTGATCGAGCACAAGGCTTACCGGCGCGTTGGCTCCGCTGTGCGCCACGATGACTACCGGCTGGGCCTCGGAAGCCTCAGCCTGGGTCATAGTCTGCTCGATCGCCGTCGCCTGGTCATCGAGCGTCCTGGACGCCCGCTTGGGGTCCCGCTCATCGAGGCCGGGAAGCGTCATCGGGATGGTTCGCCAGCCGTCAGCGGTCAGGTGTTCCAGCACCTCGTCCCATGCCCAAGCGCCCAGCCAATGGCCAGCGATCAGGATGATGGTCGGGTTGCTCGCGTTTGTCGTCACACCACGATGCTCTCAAGCCTCTAGGACAAGGGTATGTCACCATTTTGGCATGATTTTTTGCCGGGGTGGGAAATGAAGAGGACGGAGCGACTCCACGCCCTGTCCGAGATGCTGCGCCGCAGCGGACCGCGTGGATGCACTGCTGAGCGACTGGCAAAAGAGTTCGGCGTGTCCGTGCGGACGGTCAAGAGAGACCTCACCGCACTCGAGAACAGTGGCGCGCTGATCTGGTCGCGCCCGGGCCCCGGCGGTGGCTACGGGCTAGTCGCCCGAGGCACCCTGCCACCGGTCAGCTTGACCCCTGTGCAGGCAGTGGCGCTACTCGCGGCAGTCTCTGCTGCACCCGATGCCCCCTACGCCGATCTCGCCTTAGCGGGCGTTCGGAAGATCATGGACGTACTCGATCCACGGACCCGGACGAAGGCCGATGAGCTGGCCAGTCGCGTCTGGGTCAACGCGCCCCCCACTCCGCGCACGATCAAGTCAGCGCTGGAGGAAGCGATGGCCGAGCAACGGGTGGTGCGAATCCGCTACACCTCGCGTGACGGCAACAAGACAACCCGCGACGTCGAGCCGGTGATGTTCGCCTCCACGAACGGCCATTGGTACCTGATCGGGTGGTGCAGGCTACGCAGCGATATGCGGTGGTTCCTCGTGTCCCATATCGAGCACGCCAGGGCAACCAAGATTGCCTGCAGCGGCCATGACATTGACGAGATCGGCATCCCCCCAGCGACAGCAAGACCCGTGAATGGTCAAGGTGAGTGAGGCACTCGATCAACCTCTCCGGTCAGTACATCTAGACGAACCAGACGCGGTGCTGGATGCTTCCTCGGACCCGGCCGAAAGCACGGGCCAGGTAGGCCAACCACTGCCCCCGTGGAAGTCGCGTGACCGCGGTGGGCAGCAACGGGTTTCGGATAAACAACAGCACAGCAACCACCGGTAGCGCGAGCAGATTCCGTCGGAACCCGGCGGCTCGGTACCGCTTGTACAGCCGCGGATCGACCTCCCCGTAGGACAGGCTCTGGTCCCACAGCTCCCGATAGGTGGTCTTGAGCCGGTACGCGGTGATCGCCGTCGGGGCGTGGCCGAGCGTGTATCCCGCGAGCTGGATACGCCAGGAGAAGTCCATGTCCTCCCCAGCGCGGCGGAACGACTCGTCCCATCCCCCGACGGCCTCGAAGGCGTCCCGCCAGACACCGCAGTTGCTTCCGCTGGCGAACGGGAGAAATCCAGGGAACTCGAAGCCGCGCTCCGGCGCCTCGATGGATACCCGCTCGGCGACCTCGGGGGCGTTGATCGACCCGGTCTCCAGCGCACCGCTCACCATGTCGGCCTCGCGAGCGGCCTCCACCAGCGCCGACAGCCAGCCGACGTGCGCTCGATCATCCGCGTCGCAGAAGGCCAGGAACTCACCACCCGATGCCGCCGCCGCGACGTTTCGGGCGTGCGACGCGCACTGCGCGTCCGCAGCTTCCACACGCCGCAGCCGCAACCGATCCCGTAAGGGATGGTCGGCCAGGTGTTCTCGCAGCCCGTCGGTGGAACGGTTGTCACCGACCACCACCTCCATCTCGCCGGCGTAGTCCTGCGCGGCGAGCGCCTCGAGTTGGGTGTCGATCACCGCACGCGCGTTGTACGCCGGCATGACGACCGACACCAGCTTCGGCAGCTCCCTCATTCCGTCCCCCTGCTCACCGTGCACAGGATCTCTGTGTACTTCTTCACCAGCAGCTCCCCGGCCGCCGTGTCGAACAGATCCGTCGAGTACAGCGCCCCACCGGTGATGCCGGCGGGCGCGCCGTCGTCATCGTAGTGATCGTTGAGACTGAACTCGATGTCGTGCTTGGCGACCTCCGTGACGAACGGGTGCCCCTCGATCCGCAGTCCGCCCAGGTCGACGTCGATGCTCGCGCCGCCGGGCTGCAGGATCAACTCGACCTGGAACAGCCGCTCCCGTGTCCCGAGTGCGGCCTGCAGCCGAGTGTTCGAGACGTCCGGGTGGGCGAAGGCGCCCAGCGCGACGTCGCGGACCCGGGCGACCAGGTCGGTGAACGGCTCGCCCTCCTCGACTGTCACCGGCATCAGCACGTCATCGGAGAAGTTGCCGACGACCTCCGCCAGCGCGGCCTCGTCGCGACCCGCGATCGAGGTGGCCAGCGTGACGTCCGAGACGGACGCGAGGTCGCTGACCAGGACAGCAAACGCGGCCTGCATCACCATGAACAGGCTCGCCCGGCATTCGTGCGCCAGCGTCAGCAACGCCGCGTGGGTGGCCGCGTCGATCGACACGGGCGCGGTTGCCCCCGCCGACGTCCGCTTCGCACGCCCGGCCCCCGCGAGCTCGAGACGCCCCGCCCTGCCCTCCAACGCACCCAGCCAGTACTGCAGCTGCCGGTGCGCCTCGCTGCCGCCGACCGCGACATCGCCGAGCACCTCGTGCTTCCACATCGTGTAGTCGCCGTACTGCACCTCGAGCGGCGTCCACTGCGGCAGGGCGCCAGCCGTCCGCGCGGCGTAGGCGATCATCACGTCGCGGGTGAGCACGCCCATGCTGGCGCCGTCAGCAGCAATGTGGTGCACCACGATCGCCAGCACGTGGTCGTCCTCGCCCAGCGCGAACAACCGCATCCGCAACGGCAGCTCACTGGTGACGTCGTAGTCGGCCCACAGGTACCGCTGCACCTGCTCCTCGAGCTGCTCCGCCGACACCGGCACCCGCCTCAGCTCCGGGACGGCGTCCTCGGTGGGCACCAGCACCTGGACCGGTCCGGTCGGGGTGCTCGGATACACGGTGCGCAGCGCCTCGTGCCTGGCCACCACGTCGCGCGCGGCGGCCGCGAGGATCGCGACATCGAGCGGGCCGCGGATCCGCAACGCGACCGGGATGTTCCAGTCCCCGTTGCGGGTCTCGTGGTTCGCGAACCAGATCCGCTCCTGCGCGGGTGCCAGCGGGATCTGCGCGGGCCGCGGGCGGGCCCCGAGCCGGGGCCGGTTCGGGTCGTGCGCGTCCACCCGGCTGGCCAGCCCCGCCACCGTCGGATCCTCGAAGAACTCGCGGACGCTGACTGTGGCGTCGAAGACCTCACCCATCCGCGCCGTCACCCTGGTCGCGAGCAGCGAGTTGCCCCCGACGTCGAAGAAATTGTCCTCGGCGCCGATCCGGGGACGGTCGAGCAGGTCCGCAAAGATGCCCGCGATGATCTGTTCGCTCGGCGTCGTCGGCGCTCGGAACGCGCTGGCGCTGAGGAACTCCGGCTCGGGCAGGGCCTTCCGGTCGAGCTTGCCGGTCACGCCGAGCGGCAGTTCGCTCAGGAACACCACCACCGACGGCACCATGTAGCTCGGTACCCGCTCGCCGGCAAAGGCCAGCAGCGACTCCACGGTCGGTGCCTCCCCCGCGGCGGGCACCGCATAGGCCACCAGGTTCTCGGCGCCGTGCGGACCGCGGTGCACCAGGACAACGGACGCGTCGACCGCCGGGTGCGCGGTCAGCGCCGACTCGATCTCGCCGAGCTCGATCCGGAACCCGCGCAGCTTGACCTGGAAGTCGCTGCGGCCGACGTAGTCGAGCACGCCCTGCTCACGGCCCAGCCATCGGACCACGTCGCCGGTGCGGTACATCCGGGACCCGTTCGGGCCGAACGGATTCGCGACGAAGCGGTCGGCAGTCAGGTCGGCGCGACCCGCATAGCCGTCGGCGAGCTGGGCGCCCGCGATGTACAGCTCGCCCGGCACCCCGACCGGCACCGGGTGCAGCCGCGCATCGAGCACGTACACCTGGGTGTTCCACTCGGGCACACCGATCGGCACGGTGCGCTCGTCCTCGGGCCCGCAACGGTGGTGGGTGACGCTCACCGCTGCCTCGGTGGGGCCGTACAGATTGAACATCGCCGCATCGCTGAACTCGGCGAACCGGCGCACCGTCTCGGCGGGCAGCGCCTCGCCGATGCAGATCACGCGGCGCAGCGACGGGATCAGCTCCGAGCCAACCGAGGCCAGGAACGCGGTCAGCAGCGACGGCACGAAATGCATTGTGGTGACCCGGGTCTCGCGCATCAACCGGGCCAGGTACGACGGGTCCTGCTCGCCGCCCGGCTTCGCGATCACCAACCGCGCCCCGGTGGTCAACGCCCACCAGAACTCCCACACCGACAGGTCGAAGGTGGCCGCGGTCTTCAGCATCACCGCGTCGTCGGCCCCGAGCGAATACTCGGACTGCTTCCACAGCAACTGGTTCGCGATGGCGCGGTGCGGCACCGCGACGCCCTTCGGCCTGCCCGTCGAGCCGGACGTGTAGATCACGTAGGCGGTGTTCTCCGGCCGCAGCGGGGAGATCCGGTCCGCATCGGTGATCGGCGCCGCGCTGTGCTCGTCGAGGACACTGCCGAGGCCATCGACCAGCAGCAGGTCCACCCCGTCGGGCGGGGTGACGGAGACGCCGGTCGTGGTCAGCAGCGCCACCGGCCGCGCCGAGTCGAGCACGTAGGAGGTGCGCTCGGCCGGGTGGTCCGGGTCGATCGGCACATACACGCCGCCCGCCTTGGCCACCGCGTACATCGCGACGAGCAGCTCCACCGAACGCCGGATGGCCAGCGCCACGCGGGCTTCCGGACCGACACCGCGGGCGATGAGCTCGCGGGCCAGCCTGTTTGCCCGAGCGTCGAACTGCGCATAGGTCAGTTCCGCGCCCTCGAACACCGTCGCGGTCGCGCCAGGGGTCCGGCGGACCTGCGCGTCGAACATCTCGGCGAGCGTCGTCTCGGGCACCGGGTGACCGGTCTGATTCCGCCCCGTCACCAGCTCCTCGCGGTGCAAAGGGTCGAGGATCGGGATGTCGCCGACGACGGTGTCCCGGTCGGCGATCACCGTCCTCAGGATCCGCTCGAACCGGGCCGCGAACTGTGCGACGGTGTCCCGGTCGAACAGGTCGGTCGCGTAGGTGAACGACCCGGCGATCTCGGCGGGATCCCCGGTCTCGTCATGGCGGTCCACCAGCGTCAGGTGCAGGTCGAACTTCGCCGGCTCGAACCCGGCGTCGAGCACCCCGATCTCGAGGTCCGGCAACGCGAACCGGTTGCGCTCGAGGTTGTGGAAGGACAGCGCCACCTGGAACAGCGGGTGCCGCGCGGTCGACCGGGTCGGGTTGAGCACCTCGACGAGCCGCTCGAACGGCACGTCGGCGTGGCCGAAGGCGGCCAGGTCGTTCGCGCGCGCCAGGTCGAGCACCTCGCTGAAACGCTGGTCCTGGCCGACCCGGGTGCGCAGCACCAGGGTGTTGACGAACATGCCGACCAGGTCGTCGAGCGCTTCCTCGCCGCGACCGGCGATGGGCGAGCCGATCGCGATGTCGGACTCGTTGCCGAGCCTGCTCAGCAGCACCGCCAATGCGCTGTGCATGACCATGAACAGCGTGGCGTCCTGGCCGCGGGCGAGGTCGAGCAAGGCCCGGTGGGTGCGGGCGTCAAGGGTGAACGCGTAGGTGTCGCCGCGGTAGGACTGTTCGGCGGGCCTCGGCCGGTCGGCGGGCAGATCGAGCTGCTCGGGCAGGCCGGCAAGCTCGGCGGTCCAGTACGCAACCTGACGCGCGGCCACCGAGGCCGGGTCCTGCTCGTCGCCGAGTACCGCGCGCTGCCAGAGGCTGTAGTCCGCGTACTGCACCTCGAGCGGCGCCCAGGTCGGCTGCGCCCCGTGCAGGTGCGCCGCGTAGGCGACCATCACGTCCCGCGCCAGCGGGCCCATCGAGAAGCCGTCCGCCGAGATGTGGTGTACCACCAGCGCGAGCACGTGTTCGGTCTCGCTGACCCGCAACAACTGCACGTGCAACGGGACCTGGGTGGTGACATCGAAACCGGTGGTCGCCAGTTCGATCACGCGGGCGAGCACCTCGTCCTCGACGACCGGGATCGGCACCAGCTCCGGGACCGCCTGTTCGGTCGGCAGGATCACCTGGCACGGCCCGTCATCGCCGTCCGGGTACACGGTGCGCAGCGATTCGTGCCGCTCGACCGCGTCGGCGACCGCGGCGCGCAGCGCCGTCGCGTCGAGCCTGCCGGACAACCGCAGCGCGAGTGGGATGTTGTTCACGGCGGACGCGGGGTCGAAACGGTTGAGGAACCACATCCGCTGCTGCGCGAGCGACAGCGGAATCCGTTCCGGCCGCGGCATCCTCGCCAGCGGGATGCGGCCCGCCTCCAGCGACGCGGATTCGGCGCGCACGGCCAGCTCCGCCACCGTCGGATGCTCGAACACCGCGCGGATCGCCAGCGACGTACCGAGGGCGGAGTTCACCCGGGCCACCAGCCTGGTCGCCAGCAGCGAGTTGCCGCCGAGCTCGAAGAAGCTGTCGTCCACCGACACCCGCTCCGCTCCGAGCAGCTCGGCGTAGACGCGGGCGATGGCCTCCTCGACCGGATTGGTCGGGCCGCGGAACTCGCGGTCGGTCACGAAATCCGGCACCGGCAACGCGCGACGGTCCAGCTTGCCGGTCGCGTTGATCGGCAGCGCGTCGAGCACCATCACCACCGACGGCACCATGTAAGCGGGCAACGCCTCGCCAATCGCGGTGCGTAGCTCCTGCGGGTCCAGCGCGACGCCCGCCTCGGCCGTCACGTATCCGACCAGGTTCTCCCCGGTGTGCGGGTCGCGGTGCAGCGCGACCACCGACTGGGCAACGCCAGGACGGCCGACCAGCGCAGCCTCGATCTCGCCGAGCTCGATGCGCAGGCCGCGCAGCTGGACCTGGGTGTCGCCCCGGCCGATGAAATCCAGTGCCCCGTCACGGGTCCGGCGTACCAGGTCGCCCGTGCGATACATCCGCTGGCCGTCGCCGTACGGGTTCGCCACGAAGCTCGCCGCCGTCAGCGCGCCGCGGCGGTGGTAGCCGCGGGCGAGACCGGGACCGGAGAGGTAGAGCTCGCCGACCACCCCGACCGGGACGGGGCGCAGGCGGCGGTCGAGCACGACCGCCCCGGCACCCTCGAGCGGTGTCCCGATGGTGATCCGGTCGCCCTCGCCAAGCGGCGCCGTCACGGTGATGACGATGGTGCTCTCGGTGGGCCCGTAGCTGTTGAAGAAGTTGCGGCCGGGCGCGAACCTCGCCACCAGCTCGGGCGGGCAGACGTCGCCGCCGACCATCACCGAGCGCAGGTCCTCGAGCCCGTCCGCGTCGACCGTGCCGAGCGCCGCGGGCGCGGTCAGGATGTGACTGACCCGCTCGGACCGCAACAGTGCGGCCAGCTCACCGCCTCCGATGATCCCCGGCGCCGCGATGACCATGGTGGCGCCTGCGCTGAAACCGACCAGCATCTCGAACACCGAGGCGTCGAAACTCGACGACGAGAACCGCAGCACCCGTGACGAACTCGTCACGGCCAGTTCGGTGCGCACGTCCGCGCAGAAGGTGGACAGGCCGGTGTGGGTGACCACCACGCCCTTCGGGACGCCGGTGGAGCCGGAGGTGTAGATCATGTACGCGGCGCTCGCCGGGTCGATCGGCGCGGCGAGTTCGTCGGCCGACACCGGGCCCGCGGGCAGTGTGGACCGCTGGCGGGTGAGCTCGACGTCGTCGAGCGCAAGCCACTCGACCGTGCCTGGCAGCCGATCGCGTTCGGCCGCGACGGTCAGGCCGAGGACCGCCCCCGAGTCGGTGATCATGTGCCGCGCGCGATCGGCGGGCAGCGCCGGGTCGATCGGCACGAAGGCCGCGCCCGTCTTCGCGACCGCCCAGAGGGCGAGCACGGATTCGGCGGACCGGGCAAAGGAAGTGGCCACGAACGATTCCGGACCGATGCCGCGTCCGAGCAGTAGCCTCGCCAGCCGGTTCGACTCGGCCTCCAGATCCGCATAGGACACCTCGACATCGCCTGCGCAGCGCAGGGCCACCGCTGCCGGGTCGTTGCCCGCACCGGCCGCGAGGATCTGCGGCAGGGTACGCACCGGCGGCGCGGGCAACGCGGGGCCCGCCATGGCGGCGAGCCGTTCGGCTGCGTCGAGCACCTCGATCTCGCCGACCGGAATCGCCGGATCCGCCGCGACGGACTCGAACACCCGCACCAGCCGCCGTGCGAACCCGTCGATCGTGTCCCGGTCGAACAGGTCGGCGGCGTAGGTCACCGAGGCCGCCATGCCACCGCCGGAGCCGTGCTCGCGGAAGGTGAGCTCCAGGTCGAACTTCGCGACATCGACACC
>Ga0105243_10005105_pt1 | contig 10305 bp, 12 predicted proteins | sample KBSM34metaG_FD_81525 | JGI IMG/M metagenome (GOLD analysis project Ga0105243, IMG submission 81525) | Miscanthus rhizosphere microbial communities from Kellogg Biological Station, Michigan, USA - KBS M3-4 metaG | ecosystem: Host-associated > Plants > Roots > Rhizosphere > Soil | place...
ACGAAATCGCCCGGCGTAAGGTCGAATCGATGATTTCGCGCCTCAAGGCCCTGGAGCAAGACTCATGAGTTCAAGCAATAGCGTTACCGTGCAGATCCTCGACAAAGAGTATTCGATCATCTGTCCCCAGGAAGAGCGCAGCAATCTGATCAGCGCCGCCCGCTACCTGGACGGCAAGATGCGCGAGATCCGCAGCAGCGGCAAAGTCATCGGCGCCGACCGCATCGCCGTGATGGCCGCACTGAACATCACCCACGACCTCTTGCACAAAGAAGAGCGCCCGGACATCCAGGCCAGCGGCTCGACCCGTGAACAGGTGCGTGACTTGCTCGATCGTGTCGATCTGGTGCTGGCCGACGATCCGGACATCCGCAAGGGCTGATTCGCCAGGCGGCTTGAGGTATACTCGCCGCACTCCCTGGGGTGCTTGCCAGTTGACGATGTCCCTGAGCCGATTTGCACCACCCTGGGGGTTGCACGTTGGGCTGGTGTGCATGTCCGCCAGACGGAAAGCCTTAAAGCCTACTGCATCCTCCACCTTGAACTTTCGGGTTCAAGGGCTAAGTCGACAGCGGCTCATCCGGGGAGCCTGATTCGAATCCGATGCCGGTGCATGCCGGCATCGGATTTTTTATGCGTGCGTTTTCGTCCCTATCCTGCCGAAGCCGAACCATGACAGAACTCTCGTTGCTGCCCCGCCCCCAACTGCGCCGCCTGCTGCGCAAGGCCCGCCGCTCACTGACACCGAGTCAGCAACGCCAGGCCGCCGAAGGCCTGTACAAGCAACTGGCACAAGACCCGCACTTTCGCCGGGCGAAACACATTTCCCTTTACCTGCCCACCGACGGTGAAATCGACCCGCGCCTGTTGCTGCGCGCCGCCCAGCGTCGGGGCAAGAAAACCTACCTGCCAGTGCTCAGTGCCTGGCCGCGGACCAAAATGGTCTTTCAGCAGATCCGCCCCGGCGAGAAGCTGCGGCCCAACCGCTTCCGCATTCTCGAGCCTCGAGTCAATCCGGCCCGTCAGCGCAAGATCTGGGCACTGGATCTGGTGTTGTTGCCACTGGTGGGATTCGACGATGTCGGCGGGCGCCTGGGCATGGGCGGCGGTTTCTACGACCGCAGCCTGGCGTATCTGGCCCGACGCCAGAAATGGCGCAAGCCGACGCTGTTGGGACTGGCCCATGAATGTCAGAAAGTCGAACGTCTCGCGCAAGCGAGCTGGGATGTACCGTTGCAGGGAACGGTGACGGACAAGGCGTGGTATTTCGCGGGATAGACGCCGCGCGGAGCAGCGGCGTCGAAAAGGCAGTTTCAGCGTTTGAAGGCTGTCGACTGTTGTACTTGTTGCGCCACTTCAATCGGTGCATCGGCCTTGTTGGCCCACAGACTTTGCGCATAACCGGTGGTCACGACGCCCAGACCGAACAAAATCACCAAAGTCCACAGCAAATCCGGTTTGCGTTTCATCGATTGCCCCCCTCAAGGCACATCATCACGATGACAGCAGCGGTTTCCATTCGTAGGCCGTGCAGCAGCGTCAAGCTTTAAAGGCCGGCATTTTGCGACAACGTGAACCTGCGCGCAAATGCTGACGTCAACCGACCGTCGGTTTGTCATAAAATTGCCCGACAACCTGCCCAATGACCGTTTCAGGAGCACCCAACATGGCCTATTGGCTGATGAAGTCCGAGCCCGACGAACTCTCGATCAAGGGTCTGGAAAAACTGGGCAAAGCGCGCTGGGACGGGGTGCGCAACTATCAGGCACGTAATTTCCTGCGAGCGATGGCGGTGGGAGATGAGTTCTTTTTCTATCACTCCAGTTGCCCTGAGCCAGGCATTGCCGGAATCGGCAGGATCATCGAAGCCGCGTACCCGGATCCCACCGCGCTGGAGCCGGAAAGTCATTACTTCGACCCGAAGGCCACACCGGAGAAGAATCCCTGGAGTGCAATCGACGTCACTCATGTCGAGACGTTTGCCCGGGTGTTGAAGCTGGATTACCTTAAGCAGCAGACCGCGCTGGCCGAAATGCCACTGGTGCAGAAAGGTTCGCGACTGTCGGTGATGCCGTTGACAACCGAGCAGTGGGCGGCAGTACTCGACTTGCGTTGAAGTGGCCAGGTCTGCCGCTCATTTGATTGATATCAAGCGATACCGTCGTTTGAACCGTCAAACTGGACGCCACAGTCGCAGGATGCCTCCATGTCAGCGCACAGCCGCTCCTCCCTTTTATTTGCCGGATCTCTCATCGTGTTGCTGGTGGCCGCCGGTGGTTTCGGTTACTGGACATCGATGAGCAGCCGTCTGCCCGAGGGCCTGTCCTCCGGCAACGGGCGCCTGGAAGCCACGGAAGTGCAGATCGCCAGCAAGACACCCGGGCGTCTCGCCGAGGTGCTGGTCGATGAAGGCGACAAGGTCAGCAAAGGGCAGCTGCTTGCCCGAATGGATACCCGAACCCTCGAAGCCCAGCGCAATCAGGCCGAAGCCGAAGTCATACGTGCCCGAGAGAATCTGGCTGCCGCCCAGGCCAACGTGCAGTTGCGCCAGAGCGAGCAGCTGCTGGCCCAGCAGGAGCTCGGCCGGTCACAGTCGTTGTTCAAGCATGGTTTCGTCAGCGCACAGGTCATCGATCAACTGCAATCGCGCATCGGCACGGGCAACGCCGCCGTAGCGGCGGCCCGGGCGCAGGTCGCCGCCGTCAGCGCCGCATCGGTGCGGCACAGGCCCAGGTGGCGCAATTGGCCAGTGAAATCGATGACAGCAGTTTGCGCGCACCGATCGACGGCGTGATCCAGCTACGCATGGCCGAACCCGGTGAAGTGTTGGGTGCCGGCGGTCGGGTCTTGCTGTTGATCGATCCCACTGACCAGTACATGAACCTTTACCTTTCAGCCTCCGTCGCCGGACGCCTGGCAGTGGGCGATGACGCACGGATCCTGCTGGACGCCCTGCCCGACCGGTCGTTACCGGCGAAAGTCAGTTTCGTGGCAGCCAAATCGCAATTTACCCCCAAAGAGGTCGAGACCCGCGACGAACGACAGAAACTGGTCTTTCGCGTCAAGCTGCGCCTGACAGAGCCTGGCAACGTACCGCAGGCCAAGCCCGGCATGCCTGGCGTCGGCTATGTGCGCACCGCGCCGATCGGCTGGCCGGCCAATTTGCAATGAACGGCATCGCGCTCAGGGCGAGCGCCATTGCGCACCGCTATGGCCAACGGCAGACTCTGGACGCGATCACGTTCGATCTGCCGGCGGGTACCCGCTGCGGTTTGATCGGCCCCGACGGTGCCGGCAAGTCCAGCCTGCTGGGCCTGATCGCCGGGGTAAAGGCCCTTCAGCAGGGACAACTGGAAGTCCTTGGCGGCCCGATTCAGGATCGCGCCCATCGCAACACGTTATATGCGCGCATCGCCTTCATGCCACAGGGGCTGGGTGGCAACCTGTACCCGGAACTGTCGATCCGCGAAAACGTGCAGTTTTTTTCCACGCTGTTCGGCTTGTCTGCCGACGAAAGCGAACAGCGGCTGCACAACCTGCTGCTCGCCACGGACCTGTTGAGGTTCGCTGATCGCCCGGCCGGCAAACTGTCCGGCGGCATGAAACAGAAGCTGGGGCTGTGTTGCGCATTGATCCATGAGCCGGATCTGCTGATCCTCGACGAGCCCACCACGGGTGTCGACCCTCTCTCTCGGCGGCGCTTCTGGGAGCTGATCGACGACGTGCGACGCCAGCGACCGCAACTGACACTGCTGGTTGCCACGGCCTATATGGAAGAAGCCGAACAATTCGAGCACTGTCTAATGCTCGACGGTGGCCGGATGATTGCCTCGGGCTTGAGCCGTGAGCTGGCAGCGATCACTCAAAGCGGCAAACTCGATGATGCCTTCACCCACTTTCAGGGGGACAGCCATCGCGACCCGCAACCTCTGCAAATCCCGCCTCGCACCAGCAATTCCGATATCGCCATCGAAGCCCACGAGCTGACGTTGCGCTTTGGCGACTTTACCGCAGTGGATCACGTCAGTTTCGCCATCGGGCGCGGTGAAATTTTTGGCTTTCTCGGCTCCAATGGCTGCGGCAAGACCACCACCATGAAAGTCTTGACCGGGCTGATACCAGCCAGTGAGGGCAGCGCGACGCTGCTGGGCAACCCGGTGGATGCAAGGGATCTGGCCACGCGCAAGCGGGTCGGTTTCATGTCCCAGAGCTTTTCGCTGTATGGCGAACTCAGCGTCCGGCAGAACCTTGATCTGCACGCACGTCTGTTCGACCTGCCCAAGACAGAGAGCGCCCCGCGCATCGACGCCTTGATTCAGCGCTTCGATCTGCACGGCGTCGCCGATCAGCCGTCAGGCGCCTTGCCACTCGGGTTGCGTCAACGCCTGTCATTGGCCGTCGCCGTTTTGCATCGCCCGGAAGTACTGATACTGGATGAGCCGACGTCCGGCGTCGATCCGGCAGCACGGGACGACTTCTGGCGACTGTTGATCGAGCTGTCCCGCGATCAGGGCGTGACCATTTTCCTCTCAACCCATTTCATGAACGAAGCGCAGCGATGCGACCGCATCTCCCTGATGCATGCGGGCCGGGTACTGGCCTGTGATACGCCGGCCGCCCTGCAGCAGCAATTCAATGGCCAATCCCTGGAGGCTGCGCTCGTGACCTGTCTCGAACAGGCCCAGGGCATCACCGAAGCGCAGCCGGCACCCGAACCGCCGCCGGCCGCGATGGCCCCGGCCATGTCCGTCACGGAACACGGTTTCAGCTTCGGGCGTCTGGCGGCGGTGGCCAGCCGGGAAGGCAAGGAATTGCTGCGCGACAAAGTGCGCCTGGCGTTCGCCCTGCTGGGCGCCATTTTCATGATGGTGATTTTTGGCTACGGGATTTCCCTCGACGTGGAAAATCTTGCCTTTGCCGTGTACGACCAGGATCAGACCCCCCAAAGCCGTGCCTACCTGGAGGCCTTTCGCGGCTCGCGCTACTTCGCCGAACAGCCGGCCATTCAAGATGCGCAGGTCCTGCACCGACGTCTGCAACGTTCGGAAATCAAACTGGCGCTGGAGATCCCGCCCGGATTCGGCCGCGACCTGTACGCCGGGCGTCGGCCGACGGTGGCGGCCTGGCTGGATGGCGGCATGCCGTTTCGCGCGGAAACCAGTCGCAACTACGTCGAAGCCGTCCATCAGGCCAATCTTGAGCAACTGGCCGAACAGAGCAGCCCCGCGCTCAACCGTCAGGCCGCCGCCAGCCTGGAAACCCGTTTTCGTTATAACCAGGATGTGGTCAGCGTCAACGCGATCGGCCCAGGTGTGATGGCGCTGATCCTGGCGTTCATTCCGGCGATGCTGACGGCCCTCGGCATCGTGCGTGAGAAAGAGCTGGGCTCGATCACCAACTTCTACGCCACACCCCTGACGCGGCTGGAGTTTTTGCTGGGCAAGCAGACGCCTTATCTGCTGGTCAGCCTGGTCAACCTGGCCGTCCTGGTAGCCATGAATCGCTGGCTGTTCGGCGTACCGTTCAAGGGCAGCGGGCTGACCCTCGCTTTCGGCGGGCTGCTTTATGTACTGGCCACCACCAGCATGGGGCTGCTGATCTCGGCGTTCACCCGAACGCAGATCGCGGCGATTCTCGGCACCATGATCATTACCAGCCTGCCGACCATTCAGTTTTCCGGGCTGATCGTGCCGCGCTCGTCACTGGAGGGCGCCGCCGACGTGATGGGCATGCTGTTCCCGGCCGGCCACTTCCTCGATATCGCGGTAGGCACGTTCACCAAAGCACTGGATCTGCGACAGCTCTGGCCGCAATGCCTGGCGCTGTCCGCCTTCTTCATAGGGTTCACCGGACTGAGCCTGGTCATGTTGAAAAAGCAGGAGGCCTGATGCACAAGTTCGCGCATATCCTGCGATTGGGGCTCAAGGAACTGACGAGTCTGCGCCACGACAGCGTGTTGCTACTGTTTCTGTTCTACGCCTTCACCGTAGCCATCTACATGCCGGCCGCGGGATCGGTAATCGGTGTGCATAATGCCAGCGTGGCGATAGTCGACGAGGATCACAGCGCTCTCTCCCGCCAATTGGCCCAGGCGCTGCAACCTCCGGAGTTCCAGCCCCCCGTCCCGCTGCGCTACGAACAACTGGATGAAGCCATGGATAGTGGCCAGTACACGTTCGTCATCAATATTCCGGCCCGCTTCCAGACCGACCTGCTCGCAGGCCGTCAACCGGCCGTGCAAGTCAATGTCGATGCCACCGCCATGAGCCAGGCGTTCATGGGCGCCGGCTACATCGGCCGGATATTCCAGCGCGAGCTGTTGGCTTATACCGGCCAGGGTAATGCGCAGGCCTATGCCCCGGTGCAGCTGACGACCCGTGCCCTGTTCAATACCAACCTGGAGGGTGGCTGGTTTCTGGCCGTGATCCAGATCGTCAACAACATCACCATTCTGGCGATCATCCTGACCGGCACCGCACTGCTGCGGGAACGCGAACACGGCACCCTTGACCATTTGCTGGTGCTGCCGCTGACCGCGCTGGAAATCATGCTGGCGAAAATCTGGAGCAATCTGCTGGTGGTGGTGCTGTGCACCTGGCTGTCGCTGGAAGTGATCGTCAAAGGCGCGCTGGGCGTGCCGTTGTCCGGCTCGTTGAGCCTGTTTTTGCTGGTCACGGCTGTTTATCTGTTCGCCAGCACCGCGCTGGGTATCTTCCTGGCAACGCTGGCGCGTTCGACACCGCAGTTCGGCCTGCTGGCCATCCCGGTGATTATTCCGATGTTGCTGCTGTCGGGCGGCAGCACGCCGCTGGACAGCATGCCGCAATGGCTGCAATGGGTCATGCAGGGATCGCCGTCCACTCATTTCGTCAGCCTCGGTGCCGCGATTCTGTTCCGCGACGCCGGGCTGAGTGTGGTCTGGCCAGACTTGCTGGCCCTGACCGTCATCGGATTGCTGTTCTTCTTCATCGCCCTGGCGCGCTTTCGCAAGAGCCTGGCGTCCTGAACCGCAGCCGCGATGCTTATTGAATGATCAGGTTGTTGAACAACAGATCCTCGACCACCGGTTTGCCGGTCTCGTCATTCATCACTTGCTGGGTCTGCTTCAAGGCTTCCTGACGCAGTTTTTCCTTGCCTTCGATGCTGCCCATCGCATCGGTGGTCTGCTGAGTGAACAGCGCCACCAGTTGATTGCGGATCAGCGGCTCGTTGGCCTTGACCAGTTTGGTCGCTTCCTCACCCGTCACCCGCAACGCCACGTCGGCCTTGTAGACCTTGAGTTTCGGCGTGCCGTCCAGCCCGTAGTTGCCCACGAACGGCGGGCTCAGGGTGATGTAGTTGACCTTCGGCGCCTCGCCCTCTTTGGCTTCTTCGGCCAGCGCTGCCACAGGCAGAGACAGGGCCAGCAACAACATGATCCACGCTTTCACAATTCGCTCCTTATCCGGTTTGCGGCCTAGCATAACGACCCGCCGCGCAAGCACAAGCTTATGGCGGACTATCAGGGCCGGGCATGCTCGTTGACCCGTTGACTGCCACACCTACACTTATCGGCCATCACTCCCAAAGGAATAGCCCTGATGAAAGCCGTGCTGTGCAAAGCCTTCGGTCCTGCCGAATCGCTGGTGCTGGAAGACGTCGCCAGTCCTGTCGCCAAGAAGAATGAAATCCTGCTGGACGTGCACGCCGCCGGGGTCAACTTCCCGGACACGCTGATCATCGAGGGCAAGTACCAGTTCAAGCCGCCCTTCCCGTTCTCGCCGGGTGGCGAAGCCTCCGGCGTGGTCAGCGCGGTGGGTGAAAAGGTCAGCCACTTGAAAGTCGGTGACCGGGTCATGGCCCTGACCGGCTGGGGCAGCTTCGCCGAGCAGGTGGCGGTGCCGGGCTATAACGTGCTGCCGATTCCGCCGTCGATGGACTTCAACACCGCCGCCGCGTTCAGCATGACCTACGGCACCTCGATGCACGCCCTCAAACAGCGCGGCAACCTGCAACCGGGCGAAACCCTGTTGGTGCTCGGTGCCTCCGGCGGCGTCGGGCTCGCAGCCGTCGAGATCGGAAAAGCCATTGGCGCCCGGGTCATTGCCGCCGCCAGCAGCGCCGAGAAACTCGCCGTGGCCAAGGCGGCCGGTGCCGACGAACTGATCAACTACAGCGAAACCAGCCTCAAGGACGAAATCAAGCGCCTGACCGACGGTCAGGGCGCCGACGTGATCTACGACCCGGTCGGCGGCGACCTGTTCGACCAAGCCATCCGCGCCATCGCCTGGAACGGCCGCCTGCTGGTGGTCGGTTTCGCCAGCGGACGCATCCCCGAACTGCCGGTCAACCTTGCATTGCTCAAGGGTGCGGCGGTGCTCGGCGTGTTCTGGGGCTCCTTCGCCCAACGCCAGCCACAGGACAACGCCGCGAACTTCCAGCAATTGTTCGCCTGGTTTACCGAGGGCAAGCTGAAACCGCTGGTGTCGCAAGTCTATCCGCTGAGCGAGGCGGCACAGGCGATCAATGATCTGGGGCAGCGCAAGGCTGTGGGCAAGGTTGTGGTGCAGGTTCGTTGATTCAATCGGCGATCCGGACGCGGTCCGGATCGCCATTCTTTCCGCCCGGCACTACAGCAACTGGCGGACTTCCTCCGGCAAAAACCTCGTGAATCTGCTCACTGGCCACTGCCGACAACGCCAGACGACGCCCTCCACGCTTCGGTTCAGCCGGGCAATCAACGCCAGCCTTTTGTCCTCCGACAGTTGTGACTGGAAGACGCCACTCGACAGGTGGCTACGGAGATAGTGAAACGGCGCGGAATCGATCCACGCATACTCGGGCATATGATTGAGGTGTGCGTTCAACTCTCGGCATTTCAATTGTTGAACCCATTGGTGAGCACCTTCCGGCGCCTCGAGGCGAAATATCATAGGAGCAACTATTTCCTGAGCGGCTGGCTTCTTGTCGTCAACCTTCCACGGTTTGAACCTCCACTGAGCTATTGCCTCTCTGACCGCTTGCGCCAGCTCCGGATGATCACTGCGCAGAATGGCGATTTCGCTCACGGAGCCATCCGCCTTGGCGGTGAATCCGACCTTTACGTCACCGGTAATTCCCGCTCTGGATAACGCACGTGGGTAAATCGGCTTGGGATTGTGTTCCGGAATCAGAAACACTTCTCCAGCCTGAGCCGGGAGAGTCACCAACAAAAAAACTGCTATGGCCCATCGCATGATTTCCGTTCCTTTTGCACTGATATGCCCTGTCGGCAACAACACAAAGGTTACGGAGTAATGATTTACCACTGAATGGCGCAGCTTCTGCGTTGGATGCAGGACATTGCCTAAGCTGCGAAGGGAAATTGAGTAAAAACGCTGCGCAAATGTGCCTGGGTAACTTTTCTGACGGACTACTCCCTCGGAATGTCGTCCTCAGCATCGCCCGGCAACAGGTGCTCCAGAACCTTCCGGCTATCGGCCTTGATAATCCGGCCCTTGTCATCGAAGCGCAGCACGAGCATCCAGTCGTAAACCTCGTCCGGCCATTTTTTCTGGCCCATCAGGGCCGTGCTGTCGCCACCGAACGCACTGATCAGCTTGTTGATGTGCCCATGGTGCCAGGCGATCAGGATCACCGGCGCCTGATTGCTCTTGCGCAACAGCTTGACCAGTTCATGTACGTCGCCATTGATGTAAGGCTGTTCGATAGACAGGTTCAGACGCTCGGCCAGCGGGGTCAGGGTCAAACGTGAGCGGGAGCTCTCGGGGCTGTCGCCGGCGGCAATCAGCCGTTCCGGGGTCAGCGCCTGGCCATCGAGCGTCAATGGATTGAAATAATCGACATAAGCGCGGGCCCGTTCTTCACCCCGGGCATTGAGTACCGAGCCCTCGATCGGCTTTTCCGCATGACGGATGATCAGCACCGTGGCATTGCGCAAACCGGACTGCGCAGGGTGATCGGTGTAAATCAAGGTCAGCGCCGCCACGGCGATTACTGCCGCCGCCAATAATCGGCGCATCAACATGCGAACCCTCAAAGCCATCATTCATCTCTGCAGAACAGTCGGTCGACGGATCGCGAGTCTAAGCTGCGCGATGTTCACAAGTGGTGAAAACGCCCCGTTCTTACAGCTGAGCGACAGGTTCGTAAAAGAACGTGCGACTTCCAACATTTTCCGCTGTTTTGCCGATGCGAACCGGTGCTATTTTCGGTAACGAAACTGTAACATTCGCATCCGCAGTCAAAACAAGAAATCTGGAGCTCTTGAATGTTTGCTTTCTTTCGTCCTGCCGCACATCAGGCTCCATTGCCTGAAGAAAAAAT
>Ga0105243_10005106_pt1 | contig 10304 bp, 7 predicted proteins | sample KBSM34metaG_FD_81525 | JGI IMG/M metagenome (GOLD analysis project Ga0105243, IMG submission 81525) | Miscanthus rhizosphere microbial communities from Kellogg Biological Station, Michigan, USA - KBS M3-4 metaG | ecosystem: Host-associated > Plants > Roots > Rhizosphere > Soil | place: Michigan...
CGGCTCTCTGTGCGGTTCTGCGCGGCGTCCATCGTGACCACCGCCTGCGCCATCAGGTTGTCGAGTTCGAGCGTTTCGACCAGATCCGAGTTCCAGATCAGCGAGCGGTCGGTGACGCCGATATGCTCGATGTCGTCCCACACGCCGCGGATCGCCTTGACGCCTTCCTGCAACACCTCCTTGGTGCGGAACACCGAGCAGTCGCGCTGCATGGTCTTCTGCATGCGCAGGCGAAGCTCTGCCGTCGGCATCGAGCCGTCGGCATAGCGGAAGCGGTCGAGCCGCGCGATCGAGTCATCGCCCGCGCCTTTGGGCAGCTCGGGGATGGCGCCACCCTTCTGGATGAGCTCGGCGCAGCGATGCGCGGCGGCGCGGCCGAATACGACCAGGTCGATCAGCGAATTGGAGCCGAGCCGGTTGGCGCCATGCACCGAGACGCAAGCCGCCTCGCCGAGCGCCATCAGCCCCGGCACGGTCGCGTCGGGATCGCCCTCCTTGGGCGAGATCACCTCGCCATGCATGTTGGTGGGAATGCCGCCCATATTGTAGTGGCAGGTCGGGATCACCGGGATCGGCTCCACCTTGACGTCGACGCCGCCGAAGATGCGCGCCGACTCGGAAATGCCGGGCAGCCGCTCATGCAAGATGTCATGCGGCAGGTGGTCGAGATGCAGATGGATGTATTCCTTGTCGGGGCCGACGCCGCGGCCTTCCCTGATCTCGATGGTGATGGCGCGCGAGACCACGTCGCGCGAGGCGAGGTCCTTGGCCGAGGGCGCGTAGCGCTCCATGAACTTCTCGCCCTTGGAATTGCGCAAGAAGCCGCCTTCGCCGCGCGCGCCTTCGGTGATCAGCACGCCGGCGCCATAGACCCCCGTCGGGTGGAACTGCACGAACTCCATGTCCTGGAGCGGCAGCCCGGCGCGCAGCACCATGGCATTGCCGTCGCCGGTGCAGATATGCGCGGATGTGCAGGAGAAATAGGCGCGGCCATAGCCGCCGGTGGCCAGGATCACCTGGTGGGCGCGGAAACGGTGCAGCGTGCCATCCTGCATCGACAGAGCCACCACGCCGCGGCAGCGGCCCTCGTCGTCCATGATGAGGTCGATGGCGAAATACTCGATGAAGAACTCGGCCGAGTGGCGGAGCGCCTGGCCGTACATGGTGTGCAGCATGGCATGGCCGGTGCGGTCCGCCGCGGCGCAGGTGCGCTTGGCCTGGCCCTTGCCAAAATTGGTGGTCATACCGCCGAAGGCGCGCTGGAGGATCTTGCCGTCGTCGGTGCGCGAGAAGGGCACGCCCCAATGCTCGAGCTCGTAGACTGCTTGCGGAGCATTGCGGCAGAGATATTCGATGGCGTCCTGGTCGCCGAGCCAGTCGGAACCCTTAACCGTGTCATACATGTGCCAACGCCAGTCGTCGGGGCCCATATTGCCGAGCGCGGCTGCGATGCCGCCTTGCGCCGACACGGTATGCGAGCGGGTGGGAAAGACCTTGGTAATGCAGGCTGTCCTCAGGCCGACCTCGCTGCAGCCGACCACGGCGCGCAAGCCCGAGCCGCCTGCGCCGACTACCACCACGTCATAGGCGTGGTCGGTGATGGGATAGGCGCGGCCATTGATCTTCGGCACGTTGTGCGGCGTTGCGTCTTGGGGGGTGGCGTCTTGCGGCATGAACTCTCAGCTTCCGAAACTGATCTTCAAGATGGCGACGATGGAGGCGAGGCCGACGCCTGCGGCGAAGAAGGTCGCGAGCAATATGACGATCACTTTGGCGCCGCCGTGCACGTAATCCTCGATGATCTCTTTCAGCCCGATACGCATATGGATCGCGGCCGAGATGATGAGGGCAAGGAAGGCGAGCGCGACCAGCGGGTGGGCGATGAAGGCGCGCATCATCCCGTAGTCAGCGCCAATATGGGTAACGATGGCGAGGATGAGGAAAATCACCAGCGGGATATTGGCGACGGCGGTCACCCGCTGACGCCAGAAGGTCTCGGTGCCACTGCGGGCAGAGCCGAGCCCGCGCACGCGCTTGAGAGCTGTCGCCATGGCTAGAACGCTCCCTTCAGCCAATAGCCCACCAGCCAAACGAGAATTGTCAGCACGGTCGAGCCGATGATGGTCGCGAGAGCGAAGATCTCGACGCTTGTCTTGTCGAAGCCATGGCCAGTGTCCCAGATGAGATGTCGGATGCCGCCGAGCATGTGGTGAATCAGTCCCCAGGAGAACAGGAAGAGCACGGTGCGCCCGACGATGCTTCCGAAGAAGCTCGACACGACGGCGTATTTCTCAGGCCCCGCGGCAATGGCCACCAGCCACCAGGCGAGCAGGAGGAAGCCGACCGCGTTGCCGAAGCCCGTGATGCGATGGGCGATCGACATCAGCATGGTGAGCATCGGCCGGTAAATCGACAGATGCGGGGAGAGCGGCCGATTCGCCGCGAGCTTGGCATCGCCCATGGTTTTTCGTGCTGTGTTTGCCCAGATAAACCTTGTCATAACGCAAGTGGCCGGGCCGGGGCAATCGAGCCGAGCCTAGGGGGTGATGACGCCGCAGGCGATGCGGTTGCCAGAGTTGCCGGCAGGATCGGTCTTGTAGTCGTCTGCGCCAGCGTGAATGACCAGCGCGGAGCCATCGGCGTCGAGCAACGGCGCCTCCCCGCTCAAGGTCACATTCGGCTCTAAGACCTCGACTTGCAGCTTGCCATCGGCGGGGACATGCAGGTTCGGCAGGTCGCCGGCGTGAGGGCCCTCGGGGGTCATGAAGCCGTGCTTGGTCTGGTCAGGGTTGAAGTGCGGGCCGGCCGATTTGAAGTCGGGGGGCTCGCATTTGCCTGTCGTATGGACGTGGAAGCCATGCTCGCCAGGAGGGACGGCCGTAAGATCGAGGCTGATGAGCACTCCGCTCGGCGTGACAGTCAAAGTGGCCGCGCCGACCTCCTTGCCGCTCGCGTCCTTAAGCACGGCAGAGGCAGTGTCCACCGCCAGGGCAGGCGCGGCGAGCGAGAGCGTTCCAGTGATTGAGGCTGCGAGCCAAAGAGTGGTTCGTCGCATAACGTTGTTTTCCTAGCGCGGGAGAGCGACCCAATAGTCCATATCGAGAACCACGCCGTCCTCGTGGCCGCCGTCGGGCTTCGATCCCGGATAGTCAGCGCAGGGGCGATCCTTGACGGCGAAGGTGCGGAGCCGGAGAGCGCCCATGTCGCTGCGGCCCTGAAGCTCGGCTTTGTCGAGCACCTCGCTCCAGGCATAGATGGTGTCGCCGGCGAAGGACGGCGCCACGTGGCGCGCGCCGTTCAGCCCAAGGACATGGAAGGCATTGGCGAGCCCATTAAAGCTCAGGCTCCGCGCGATCGAGATGATGTGCCCGCCATAGACGAGCCTTCGCCCGAACCGGCCCTTGCCCTCGACATGCTGATTGAAATGCACGCGGGCGGTGTTCTGGAATAGCCTCGTGGCGAGCTGATGCTCGGCCTCCTCGATGGTCTGGCCGTCGACATGGTCGATCTTGTCGCCGACTGAATAGTCGTCCCAGCGCTTGGGCGAGCCGGCGAGAGCATAGTCATAGCCCTCGATATCAAGCGGCGGCAGTGCCGCGCCGAGCGTCGACGGATCGACGCTCGTAGCAAGCTCTGGCACCACTGGCGCCGGCGCGGGCGCGTTCATGTCGCGCTTGTTGACCATCACCCAGCGCGCATAAGACAGCACCGGCTGTCCGCGCTGATTCTTACCGGTCGAACGCACATAGACCGTGCCGCTTTTCTTGTTGGAGTTCTCCTTGACCCCGATCACTTCGGAGGTCGAGGCGAGGGTGTCACCTGGAAAGACGGGAGCGAGGAAGCGGAACTCGGCGTAGCCGAGATTGGCGATTGCGTTGCGTGAGATGTCCGGCACGGTCTTGCCGATAACGACATGGAACACGAGCAAATCGTCGATTGGCGCGCGCGGATAGCCAATGTCATGCGCGAAAGCGTCTGAAGATTGCACGGCGAAGCGCGGCCCGTACAGCGCGGTGAACAGGCTGACGTCGCCGACCGTCACGGAGCGCGGTGTCGCGTGCACGATCTCCTGGCCGAGCTTGAAGTCCTCGAAGTAATTGCCGGTGACGGCCTTGTCGATTTGCTCGCTTTGCGTGTCGTTCATAGGTTGTTTCGCTGGTTAGAACGGCGACCATAGTTGGCGCCCTTTGCAGAGACAAGCGCCGGTGACAGATCGTCAGGTTGCGGAGGTCGAGGACTCATCTGGGATGGGACTCCGCGGGAAAAGCAGGCGCTGATAGAACCAGCCAATGCCGATCAGCACGGCGCCGAGGCCGAGGAAGGAGAGGGCGCGGTAGATGCCGGTGAGATCGGACATGTCGATGAGAAAGACCTTGAGCACCGTCAGCACGATTACCGCCGCCGAAGCGACACGCAAGGGAAGCGAGCGGAGCGTGATGCCGGCGGCAAGCAAGGCCACGCCGAAAGCAAGCCATACGGCCGAATAGGTGTATTGCTCGGCGTCGGAGACCGAGCCCGAGGTCAGATTGGGCCCGTGATAGAGCCTTGCCACTTCAAGGGTGATATAGGCAAGCGCGAGGCCTAGCGCGACGAAGAGTGCCGTCAAGCTGTACCAGCGTGGTCTGCTGGTTCGCGTGATGCGCGCGAGTACGCCGGTGAGCATTGCTGGCAGACCGTAGCCGAGCAGAATCCAATTGATGAATGGCCCGCCGACATCCTCGCCGGTGAGCCAAGGATTGTCAGCGATGCCGAGACTGAACACGATGACAGCAAGGACGAGCGCAGCAAGCAGTCGTGCGCCCCAATCGTGAACGACCCTTCCGCTGACCAACCGAAGCCGCTCTAGCCCGATGATCACGGCAAGGAGAAGCGAGACATCGAGTGCGGTCTCGGCCAGCGCATTCTCGCTCACGTTGGGATCGCCGCCCGTGATGTAGTGATTCGCCTCCATCACGATGAGAAGCACGGTGAACAAGATGGCTGCGGCGTCGACGATGCGAGACGGCGTGTCGTCAGCACGGCGGCGCAGCAGGGATCCGGCAAGCCAGAACGATGCCGCCGGTATGCCGTAACCATAGAGCAGCCAATTGAAGACAGGTGTGGTGCCAACCTTATCGCCGACGATGTGCGGGTCCCAAGCGATGCGCCCGAGAACGCCGAATGTTACCGCAGCGGCAAGCCAGCGGAGCGCGGGCAGAGGCCGCTGCTCGGCCACCCAGGCGATGCCGGGAACCATCAGCGCGAGCGCTACAGTTAGCCAGCCCTTCTCAAGGCCGAGACTGAGCGCAAGCGCAAGCGAGGCGATCGAGCCGGTGGCGAAAATCGCACTTGCCGCCTCGCTACTTGGCTCGCCACTCCGCCGGCTCAAAGCCTCGGTGGCAACGGCGAACAGCCCGGCGAGCGCGACGGCTGCGCCGGCAAAGGGAATTGAGTGATCGAAGCCGGCGATCCGCCAATAGAGCGCGATCAGAATGGCGATAGGCGCAGCGACAGCCGATCCAGCCCACAGCGCCGACACGAGTGGGCGCTCGCCGGGGCCCTGGGCGAGAAAGCCGAATAGGCCGAACAGCAGAGCGAAGGCCGCGCCGAGGGTTAGCGGCGTACCGAACAGATAGTGCTCAGGCTTCCACAGGCTGTCGGATGCGGGACCTGAGGGCAGGCCGAGCTGGCTGACATCGAAATCGAGCGACCAATGCAGGAAGATGAGTGTGACGAAGATCGCCGCAGCAGGTACGGCGAGCGCGGCTGCGTCGGTGCGCCAGGCAATCGCCAGTGTCGAGGTAACCAGCACGACGAACAGGATGAGAGCAAGCGTGTCGTGGCCACTTGCCAGCACGAGCAGCATGGCGGCGAAGAGATAGGCGATGAGGGTCGCCGATGAGACGAACTCGATCTTGCCGCGGACGACGTCAGGACCGAACAGGAAGCCGGAGACGATGAACAGTGCCGCGAGCGTGAAGCCGGCAGCGACGTGAAACACGTGTTGCGGCAAGGCCTGCAAGTCGTCGAGGCCGGGCAACGTCCAAAGCACGCTGGCAACCACTGCCGTCACTGCGAGCCAGCGCCAGAGTCGCGCCCGCGCGAGTGCGAACGACGCCGCGGTCACTACTGCAAGATAGAGATAGAGCGCCCAATAATTTGGCTCTTCGGTCGAAACGATGAGCGGTGTGATAAACGCACCAATCAGTCCGAGGCCGGCGAGCGCGGGTCCATGGATCAGCGCGGCAGCGAGCGTGCCGAGGGAGACGATGCCCAACAAGACGAAGGCGGCAGCAGGACCGATGAATCCATAGAGCGCGTAAGCCGCGTAGATGTCGGCATAGGCAATCGCCGTTCCTGCCGCTGTGAGCACGCTCGGGATATGCGCCTTGGGCAGTCCAGCAATGCCACTCTTGATTTCGCGGCGCCGCGTCCATTCGCCGGCGGCGATCAAAGCGAGCGCGACGATGCCTGCGAGCAAGACCCGCGCGCCCGGACCGAACCAACCCTGCTCGATTGAGTAGCGCACGAGGAAAAAGCCGCCGAGTGCGAGCGCAATGCCGCCGGCCCAGACCACCCATTGCGTGCCGAAGCGTTCCTCGAGGCTGATGTGAGGTTTGGGCGGCCGGGCGGAGGGAGCCGGTACTATGACGGGAGATCCCTCCGGTGTGGCAGGTGCCGCCGGTTCCTCGATCTTGGCCTCTAGCTCCTTGACGGCTTCAGGTGCAAGTGGAGGCGGCGGAGCGGGCTGAAGCGCTCCTCCGGAGAGCTGCCCTTCAAGTCCGGCCAGCCTGAGTTCGAGCTTCCTCACTCGCTCGCGTGCGCCGATCGCCAAGACGAGGGCGACAATGGCCAATACCGGAAAGGCGATGACGAGAGCGATGAGGAGGGAGAACAGAGGGTCCATCAGCTTTGCGGTGTGCGCAGGAAGCCGACAGCCGGGCGCTCGCTACTGCCGTGGACAGGCCCTATCACCGAGATGCCTCGACCCAAGCGGGAGGCCTATCTAGCCCGAGGCTCTAGGAGAAGGGAATGCAGATTGCAGAATCAACATGGCGATCCCCACTTTCGTGGGGACCGCCATTTCAGTGATAGCTTGAAGAGATCGACGCGTTAATTAAGCGCGGTCGAGCTCGGCAGGGAGATAGCTCGTCACTTCCATGCCAGCCTCGGACTCGGTGATCTCGGGTTTCAGCCACTCTTTCATGGTCGTCTCCTTCGGTGAACTAACAGCCTAGATAATGGGGAATGGGCATGAGTCCCGCATGACGGCCCCATGAACAGGCTCTGAATGCCACATTAAGAAATTCTGACGAGAACACGTGGCAAATTCCCTGGACTTGGCGGCACTGGGATGGCCACGAGATATGGAGCCATTCCCTTTCGCTCGCCAATCGCGGTTATTCGCTAGGCTATCCGAACAGCGCCAAGGCCTTATCCACGGTGATCCAGATGCCCCAGAGCAGGGGAAGGCCGACCGCAAACCATGCGAGCGGCGCCACATCGAGGCGCCTGGGACTGAGCACGATGCCGGCGAGCCAGAGTGCGAGGCCGATCCACATCAGGAAGGGGCGATAGGCAAAGGAGCCAGTGGCCTCTGCCTTGGCGATGGTGTCGAGGCATGGGCCCGCCGAGTAAAGCAGACATTCCCAGGCGCCGCCGATCCCGCCCACCTTGGTGTAAAAGGTGATCCACCAGACGATGGCGACTGCGATCAAGAGAAGCCCGATTGGCTGGAGCAAGCCAATGCCGGGCCGGGTGTCCTCGCGCTCCCTGATCTCAACCGCATGCATGGCCCTGTCGCGCGCGGTCTTGGTCTGCAATGCCTCGACCTCCTCTGGCTTCATAAACCATTTCTTGGCAAGCGGCCTGATCAGCAGATTGCAGATGAAGCCTGCCACGAGAAGTCCGGCAAGAACGTAGAAGATGGGGTGGTAGATCTGGTCGGGGGCAATGCCCGCGGCTTTGCGCGAGTCGTGCATGTAGTTCACGATCACGGGGCCGACGATGCCGGCGGTCGACCATGCGGTGAGCAGCCGGCCGTGAATGGCGCCCACGAACTGCGTGCCGAAAATGTCGGCAAGGTAGGCAGGGATGGTGGCGAAGCCGCCGCCATACATCGAGGCGATGAGACAGAAGGCGGCAGCGAACAATCCCAACATGCCGAGCGTGGCAAGCGTCGGTGCCGACGCGTAGCAGATGAAGCCCAAGGTGAAGAACAGGAAATAGGTCGTCTTGCGCCCGATCCTGTCCGACAGCGAGGCCCAAAAGAAGCGGCCTGCGATATTGAACAGGGAGAACAGCCCGACAAAGGCGGCACCGACCAACGCGGCTTGCGCCTTCTGGGCGTCATTGAATTGCGCGAAGCCTACGGTGGGATCGCCGAACAGGCGGCCGCCGAAGGTCTCCTGAAGCATCGGGGAGGCCGCGCCGATGATGCCGATACCGGCGGAGACGTTGAGACAGAGCACGAGCCAGATCAGCCAAAACTGCAGAGTCTTGTGGGCCTGATTGAGGTGGACGTGCCCCGTGGTGATCATCGCGTGGGAATTCGCCGGGGGCGTCCAGCCGTGCGGCTTCCACCCGATCGGCGGCAGCCGGTAACCGAACGCACCGCACATCATGAAGATGAAATAGATGATCCCCATGGTCACGAAGGTCTCCCACACGCCGACCGAGGTCGGGGTGGCGTAATAATTCATGAGGATAGTGGCGAGCGGCGAGCCGATCATGGCGCCGCCACCGAAACCCATGATGGCCATGCCGGTGGCCATGCCCCGTCGGTCGGGGAACCATTTGATCAGGGTTGAGACGGGCGAGATGTAGCCAAGGCCGAGGCCGACGCCGCCGATGATGCCGGAACCGAGCCACATCAGCCAAAGCTGATGGATATAGACGCCGACCGCCGAGATCATCAGGCCGCCGGACCAACAAAGCGCCGCTACAACGCCGGCGCGGCGCGGACCGACTCGCTCGAGCCATCCTCCCCAAATCGCAGCCGACGTGCCCAGCAGGACGAAGAACAGCGTGTACATCCAACCGAGATCGAACTGGGTCCAGTCGCAGTCGGTGGCAAACAGTGCGTGGCCGGTGATCGCGACCTTGCCCCAAAACGTAGTGGCGTCACCGGGGCAGGGGATCGGCTTGTCCAGCCCTTGCGCTACGGCCACGGCGCGGCCGAGAGGCAGCCAGAACACGCTGAAGCCGTAGGCCATGCCGATGCAGAGATGAATGGCGAGAGCCGCCGGCGGAACGAGCCAGCGGTTGTAGTCCGCAGGTGCAATGATGCGCTCTTTATCGAGAAGGCCGGCATGGTCGCCGGCCGTCGCTGTGCGTGCCGCAGTCGCCATTCCTTTCCCCCCAGAATGCGGGCTGTCGAATGTCCTATTTATCCGCAATTTGAACGTGCTTCGAGCCGGACTGCAAGGGCCTTTGGGGGAGCATGAATTGCTACTTCGAACGGCGATTCTCGCGGCGCTGCGTGACGCTTTGGTGACGCTTGGACATTGCCCAACATCGCTCGCACTGCGCTGGCCGGCCTTGTCCGGCAACGGGTTTCAGTGCAGACATTTGGCTCCTGTCCAAAGGAGGGTCCGCCATGGCAACAAACTCCGTTCGACGCGGTCTGGTGCTCGCGTTAGCTCTCGGCTTCTTCGCCACGCCCTTCCTGTGGGCTTCGGCTCAAGCCGCCAACATCACCGTGTTTGCTGCAGCGAGCCTCAAGAACGCGCTCGACGATGCGGCGAAGAAATACGAGGCGAAGACCGGCGACAAGATCGTGGTCAGCTATGCGGCCTCATCCGCGCTTGCCAAGCAGATCGAGCAAGGCGCGCCCGCCGACATCTTCTTCTCGGCGGACCTCGATTGGATGGACTACCTAGAGCAGAAGAAGCTCATCGACACAGCATCGCGGCATACGCTGCTCGGCAATACGCTTGTGCTGATCGCTCCGAAGGACTCGACCGTCTCGCTCACGGTCGGCAAGAACTTTCCACTGCTGCAGGCTCTCGGGCCGGACGGCAAGCTTGCGATGGCGAGCGTCGACACCGTGCCTGCCGGGAAGTACGGCAAAGCGGCTCTGACCTATTTCGGCGTGTGGGATAAGGTGGCGCCGCGCGTGGCCCAGGCGGAAAATGTGCGCGCTGCGCTCGCTTTCGTCGCGAGGGGCGAGACGCCACTCGGCATAGTCTATGGCACCGATGCGAGGTCGGAGCCAGCAGTCAAAGTCATCGGTACGTTTCCAGATGATAGACATCCCAAGATCCTCTATCCGATTGCACTGACTGCCTCGGCAAAGCCTGAGGCGCGCAAGTTTCTCGAATTCC
>Ga0105243_10005109_pt1 | contig 10296 bp, 8 predicted proteins | sample KBSM34metaG_FD_81525 | JGI IMG/M metagenome (GOLD analysis project Ga0105243, IMG submission 81525) | Miscanthus rhizosphere microbial communities from Kellogg Biological Station, Michigan, USA - KBS M3-4 metaG | ecosystem: Host-associated > Plants > Roots > Rhizosphere > Soil | place: Michigan...
ACTGCTGGAGAAGCACTGGACGTACTAATTGATTGGCGACCTGACGTTCTTATGAGCGACATCGCCATGCCCGATGAAGACGGGTACAGTTTCATCGGAAAGGTACGGTCGCTTCCTCCAGACAAAGGTGGCGAAACTCCAGCCGCTGCGCTAACGGCTTACGCGAGAGATGAAGATCGCGATCGAGCTCTCGCTGCCGGGTATCAGATGCACATTGCGAAACCGATTAGTTCAGGACTATTGGTGCTGACGATTGCGCGACTAGCCGGTCGCCATGTCTGAACCTCTTACACTCACCTTGGAACTAGGACAGGGAGGTCACTGTCTGCTGGATTCATTCAGCGAGATGTAACCTGGACCGTCGCTGTTCCCACGTTACCAGCTAGATCAAATGCCCTCGCCTGAATTTGGTAGCGTTTGTTCGGTGCGCTGGGAACCTTCCAGCTGCAGCTAAACGGTGTGCTGACGTCAGTACATTGCAGGTTGCCATTAACCAGGAACTCAACTCGTGCCACGCCGATGTTGTCGCTCGCAGATGCCATGATCGTGACGTTAGACTTTCTCGCAACAGTCGACCCATCAACAGGACTGCCAATCGAAACTGTCGGAGGCGTCACATCGTTTGAAAACCCAATCCTATGAACAGCGCCATCGCCTCGCGCAAGGTAGTAGAGAAATCCATCATCTGAAACGTGTAGATCGACTGGCAAGGAGATGCCGGTCGCAAAATCCGCTACGACGTTCCCCATCGCGGGATCGAGCGTTTTTATCCAGCCTCCACAAAAATCCGCAAAGAAGTACCTGCCTACAAAGTTACCGGGAAACTGAACGACTTGTGGGTTATAGAATGCACCTCCCGTAATTGCACAGGTTTGAGCATCGTTCGCGTAAGCAAAGATCGGATCGCGGAAGCTGGCGTTGGGCGGATTACAAAAACCTTCGCAAGTGGGCCAACCATAGTTGGAGCCGGCTATGCCATCATTTATTTCCTCCCATGTATTCTCTCCAACGTCATTGATGAACATGCGCCCTGCGCCTGGTTGGAAGGAAAATGTAAATGGGTTGCGCAGACCTAACGCCCAGATTGCCTGGTTTTGTCCTGTGGTTTGGGTGAAGAACGGATTATTCATCGGGATACTTCCATTCGAGGAGATGCGCAGCATCTTGCCCAGACGAGTAGATAACGACTGGGCATTACTTCCGTTTGCATTGTCGCCCACAGCGACATATAGAAAGCCGTCCGATCCAAAATGGATCGCCCCGCCGTTGTGATTTGTTGCAGCACTCAGATCATTTAGATCCATCAAGACAGTCTCACTGCCTGCCATCGCAACATCTCCTGCAGCTATGAAGCGGCTAATCCGATTATGTGGCGTAGGCGTCGTGGCCGTGTAGTAGATATAGACCAATTGATTGGACACGAAATTTGGATCGAAGGCGATGCCCAAAAGGCCACGCTCGCCGGCCGAATCGACCGTAACAGTCAGGAAAGGAGTGGCGAGCAGAACACCATTCTTAATGACACGAAGCGTGCCGCCTTGTTCGCAGACAAAGATGCGACCATCAGGTGCGAGCGCCATCGCAGTAGGGTTGTTGAAGCCTGCAGCAAAGAGTGAATCTGTAAAACCTGTCGGCACCATCGCGGCACACGTGATGCCGAGCTTGCTCGAGGTAAGCAAAGATAGGGTGATAAAGAGAACCGAACGAGAAACGAGTTTCCGCGACCACTTCGAATTTGTGGCTTTCATGCAAACCTCCACCTGGTGTTAGCCGTTCGAAAATAATTGTCGGGAATGTTAGGAGTGCGGGACGGTGGGGGATGTGAAGGAACTTGCTCTTCGGTTATCTCAAAAGTTTTTCAATTGATTCTGATTTTTATCCGGATCTCGACTTTGTTCGATAGGGAACTATCTGACCTCCGAGAACTTTAACGTAAGCTGTTGGTTATTTTGTCGACGACGGCGAAACTTTCTTTATGTAGCTCTCTCGCGCTCGCACGGCCAGGTCTGGTTGGTTCACTCGAACTTTGATGAAGTGACGCTCGCCACTTTTCGCAGCGATCTTTGGATAGTAGCCAAGACTATATTGGCTGCGAAGTTCTCCAGCGATGTTGGAAAAAGCCGTCGCCAACTGTGCTCGATCGTTGGCTTTGTAGAGCAACGCCCCGGTCTTTTCTGACAACTGGTGTAGATACCGATCAGCTAGTTGGTAATCACCGATGGTCGTTCCTGGGACCGTTATAGTAGGGCCGTTGATTATTCGCTGAGTGGTTCCATAAGGCCAGCTACTGGTTCTCCTGGTCAATATCGTGACGTCGTTGCTTGGAGTTTGTGTAGCAGCAACGAAGTCAGTGGTGTCGTACTGAATGGTGTAGATGAGTCCATCCAGTTCCTCAGCCTCGTGCAGCGTGCTTTGAGAAGTTGCCAGGTAGCTTTTTGTATCTACACCGTCCGTGAAAAGCACAATGGCCTTCCGACCTTCTATCTTGTTTAGACGCTCGTTGATGACGAGAGCAACGGCGTCGTAGAGTCGTGTGGAAAAACCAGTATTCGCACCTCGCTGGATCACTTCGGTGACAACCTTGAGATCGTTAGTAGCCTCGGTCAGTAGCATCACCAACTCATCAAAGGTCACAACAAGAACCCGATCTTGCGGCCGCAGTTGTTTTGCAAAAGCGATGGCTGCTTCTTTGATTTCCCATAGATGGAAGACGGTTGAACCTGACGTATCCAGGACAAGCGCCACTGTGAAGGGCTTCTCGGTAGGCTCGAAATGCTTTATTTGTTGTTCGACGCCGTCCTCGAACACACTAAAGTTTTCACGCTGGAGATTTGGGATTAACCTGCCTTGACGATCGAACACACTTAGAGGGACCGTCACAAGGTTGGTGTCGATGCGCACCACGTCGCCCTCGGCTAACTCTTCTACTTTACTAGATGGAAGATTGGCGGAAGGTGCAGTCACCGACGGACCGAGCTCCGTTCCAAACAAAACAGGTTCGCGCAGATCGGAAACCGACCCTGAAAAAGTTAACTCGCGACCGAGGCCCAGTTGCGCATCACCAACTCTGCGCGGTCGCGCTGGCCGCGGAGGCGGAGCTTGTGGACCAGAAGTGGTCGCCTCGGAGCCCGGAGCCTTGGTCTCTTCTTTTCTGAGCAGGTAGGCACCGTTAGGGCAAGCAGAGGAATTCTCGTAACCCACGATCACGTAGCCTTCGGGAATCGCAATGCCCTGGCATATTTTCACAGTTGCCGTTCGCGGCGTGCTGTTTTGTAGCGGTCCGGTTTGGGGCGGACTGTGCTTCACAGTTTTATTCTTAGTTTGGCTCAGCGAGACGGCAGGTATAAGCGAGACACAGAGGAGGACTAACGCGACTAGGTATTTCATGGTCGCTACTCCTTCCTAACGTATTGAGAAGAGGGCGACATTATAGTCACTTGGAGTTTTAGTTGACTAGGTTGAAGGTCATATACCAGTTCCATTCCCACGTCTGCCCGTTGTCTTGAGAGAACGCCTGAGACCAAACGGGAGTGGTTGGATTACTCGCATCCCAGCAGAACTGCACGATGATCTCTTTTTGTTCGAAGGTGTCCCGCGCGTAGAAGTTGCCGATCTTGTTTTCAAACGAACCGACTTGTGGAATGTCCAGTTCGACCTTCTCGCTATCCGCCCAATAGATACTCCAAAGCTTGGTCCGGGGATTGAAGAGCCGCAGTGACATCCCTTCAAACGGCCTGTGATCGATCGTCGTCTGAAAGGAATCAACATTTCCACAGCCGTTAAGAATCTTCCGGCAATCTACCTGGGCCTCAAACTCGGTCCACTCAGAACAGCCGCTCAGTCTGCTCTTCAGCTTTCGGTTGTGGACTTTCCACTTTCCGATCAGAAAATCGAAATCCTTTTCCGATGAACTCTTGGCAGCGACGATCTGCAAGTCCCCTGAATTCTTGATTGGCTGTTCCATATCTAATAAAGCTCACTCAGATTGCTGCACGTGATCCTACCAGAAATAATTCTCGCCAGCTCGCGCGCTCGACGAGCACATTTGTAGCAGCTTGAAAAGTAAAGGGCACGGAACATCCGTGCCCTTTCAGTTCTTCTAAAGCCTGGGAATCTCTGGTTCGGAAATCCCTCAGAAGACAAGAGTCACGCTATTAGAGCAAACCTGAGTGCCACTCTGACAAACGCGATAGACGTAAGAACCAGCTCCGCGGCTACTAATGTTGTCCTTTTGAACACCATCATTCGGTGTAGTCAGAATCAAACTGTTATTGCGCCAGATATCGACGCTGGTTGTCGTTGCGCCGGACCAGGTCAAGTCGGCCGTTTGCAGTCCCTTCACTTTGGAGCCCGCTACTGAAAGCGAGAATGAAGGAGCGGGAGTCGGCGAAGGACTAGGTGTTGGCGACGGAGTTGGAGTTGGCGACGGAGTTGGAGTTGGCGACGGAGTTGGAGTTGGCGACGGAGTTGGAGTTGGGGTTGGAGTTGGTGTCGGCGATGGTCCTGTCAGGAACGAATAAAGCAGACCGTTCGGAGATCCAGTTCCCGCGTCCGTGACCTTATTGAGCGTTTCACTACCAAGGATCGACTGGGCAACAGTCGCAGGCTTTGCGCCTGGGTTTGTTTCCAGATAGAGCGCCGCGACGCCCGCGACATGTGGCGAAGCCATTGACGTACCTGACATCGAAATTGTCGCGGTGTCGCTGGTATTGTAAGAAGACGTAATGTTTGAACCTGGTGCGAAGATGTCGACGCAAGTGCCAAAGCTAGAGAATGAAGACCGAGCATCTGTACCATCAACCGAGCCAACAGTGAGGGCATTAGGTACTCGAGATGGTGAGTAATTACACGCGTCGTCACTACTATTTCCAGCCGCGACCGCGTAGGTCACACCGTCAGCGATTGAATTGTTGACGGCTGCATCCAACGATGATGAGGCACTGCCACGCAAACTCATGTTAGCTACTGCTGGATTTGTTCCAGTATGGTTTGAGGTTACCCAGTCAACACCCGCGATCACTCCGGACATGCTACCCGATCCATTACAGTCCATTACGCGAACCGCAACCAAAGTAACGTTTTTTGCCACGCCATAGGTCGCACCACCGACTATGCCGGATACGTGCGTGCCATGGCCGTAGCAATCGTTTGTGCCGTTGCCGTCGTTGATTGCAGTAAAGCCCGAAATTACTCGCCCACCAAACTCACTATGCGTGGCACGTATCCCGGTGTCGATAATGTAAACAGTTACGCCAGTGCCGGTGGCGTTGAAATCATAGTCACCATTCATCGGCAGGTCTCTCTGATCGATTCGATCGAGGCCCCAGGTAGCGCCAGTTTCTGTTGCCGAAAGCGTTACTTCGCTATCTTCTTCAACAAAAGCTACCTGTGGATCGTCCGCCAGGCGCTGAGCCTGGTTTTCATTTAAGCGTACGGAAAACCCCTTGAGCGCTCGATGATAGGTAAATCCCGAGGAGCGATCACCCCCGAAAGTCTGCAGAAGACGGGATGCTTCAGCATCAACATCCGTGATGTCGTTCTTGAGAACCACGACATATTGGCCTGCAATTCGTCTATCAAGTTGCGTACGGTGGAATTTCCCCTTGCCCTGACTGTGCGTTGTGGGCAGATAGGCGATGGTGGTTAACAGACCTATTAGTGCAGAAAACACAAAGACTTTCTTCATTTGGGCCTCCAAAAGTATTGCCGTTGATTTTTAGGGGTGGGGTGAGGTGAGAGTGTTTCCACTGCACCTCAGGTGGTCCTGTGACTATAATTGTTGTTCAATGATAAACGCAATCGTTTTTTTTGTTTTCCTCAAGCTTGAGCGCAAAAAAATAGCCGGTGATCCAAATGAATCACCGGCAACCTGTCGAAATGACCCGTTGACGGTTTTGTCCAAGGGTCTAATTTGAAGACGCAGTCATCGCACAGCGTCCCCTGCGATCATTGACCCAGTTCTGCTGAATCAGGAAGTCGCGCTGGCCGAGTCTTAAATTGGCCCTTGCCCCATGTGCCGTCGTGTAAGTCTGCCCGAATGTTCCTGCGCACTTGTCGGCATTTTCCAGCCCGTACCTGTCAAACCAGCCGCTGCCCGCAGGGTTAGTCACAGTCCCATCCAGCACGTGCGCAATCGTCGAAGCCATTGCGTCGGCGCCAAAGTTTCCATTCGGTGTCGGTAGACGGGTGCCATCAGCTGCCATGAACTGCGCAGCACCGACTGTTGGACATCGGTTAGGGTTACCGACGTATGCATATACAAAGGAGGTGCCCAGGACCACGCCTCGGGAATGATGCGGTTGAGCACCGGGTATACAAAAGCCTGTCGCATTTGAGCTGACGTCGGCTGAGCCGAGTACGATGTAGATGCCCGATGGATCGAGGGGCAATACGCCGGCAAGAATTTGATCGGAGACGATTCCCTGGATGTCTTCTGCTGTCAACTCCAACCCATGCGAATAGAACCGATCAACAGCAGAACCTCCAAAGAACAGTCCTCCGCTCGGCGCTTGACCACTGCTATTGGGATAGCCAGCGTTAATCTGGAAATATGGTGTGCTACCCAGGCTCGACATGAAGTCGCTCAGAATAAATTGGCTGGCCGTATCGCCGGCAAAGCCACAATCATTGGCCCAGCAGCCATACCAGATCAGATAAATATCCTGTGCCCCGGACAGGACTGGACCGTTGTGGTAAAGAATCCTGCTATCGGTTTTCACGTCATTGTGTGGATTTTGGGGAGCAAGGGCGTTCTGGGCCAAGGCCGTTTGCGCACGCCCGGCGAAGCTCATAGTTAGCATCACAAACAGAATGAGCAAGTTGGTTTTGTTCCTTTTCATTTCTCTTCTCCTTCGATATTCAAAATGATTGCAGTGACCTCAAGTGGTCGCAGTGTTCACTCAAGTATCGGGTTCACTGGCAACCAAGATCGGATTTGATCTGGTTTGCTGAATTGATCAGTTGCGCGGCCTGATCAGTGGTTACCTTTTTGCCGGATTGCGCGGCGCATTCGTTGGTGAAGTCGGTGAGAAGAGAGCAGGCCGTCGCCATATCACCGGAGTCTCTTGCACTGAGTGCATGCTCTAACTTAGTGATCAGACTGTTTGCCGTTCCCGGCGGGAGGTTGAAGCTGCGGATTAGTGTAATCAGATCATCAATCTGATCTTCAGTTACGCTTGGCACCTGAAACGAAACGGCATAGACGTCGTAGGCTCCGTCACCCACGATCGAGTAGACAATTCGACCGACACCGTTGCACACACTGATCTCACTCAGAAACTCATCACCAGGTGTTTTGGTAACTTGAAACAGTTTTCCGCTACGAATGTCATAGACAAAGGTGTCGTATCCGTTTTGGTCCTGCGACTCAAAAGAAATGAGGTCACCAGAGATCGTGGCATCGCGCTGGTCACCGGGAATCGCGAGGTGTACCTCAGTGCCTCCCGCTAACGCCTGATAGTAGACATCGTTCTCACCACTTCGACCTGAGACATAAATGGCGGTCTCACCGTTTGTGGAAGGGAGATGAAAGTTGCCAGCCGGCTCCGTAAGAGCTCTGGTAGTGAAAACTCCCGGCGCAGTCTGGAGGGCAGCATAAACAGCGCAATCGACGTTGAAGGTTTGGCACTGATCCCACACGACGGCGTTGCCGTTTGGGCTGACGTTGGGGTGCATGTTACTCAGCGAGTTGTTGGTTAGTGGTGTAACTGTGCCTGTGCTGAGATCATAAGCAGTAATTTCAACTGGAGGCGTGCCAGCGTGAGGGTCAGGGCGGGCTTCGTAAGCAACTAGATTTCCGCCAATTGAAGGATTACTTCGTCCGAGTCCAGGAACGACTGTTGTGACTTGCGAGCTCGTATCAAAGATCCTGACGGTGTCTCCGGGGAACGTGACTTCCGTCCACGCGACGCGAGACCCAGAAATGTCTGAGAACAGATCAACTGTGTTACCGGGAATAAGGTTGTCACTGCCCGTTTCCAGGTCGTGGTAACGGATGGTCGAGAGTCCCTGAAAATCATCGTAGGTGTACGAGACAAGGTTGCATGAGACATGCGGGTTCGTTTCGTTTGCCGGGTTGTTACCTACGATCTGAGTTGTGCCGTCTAAAAAAGGCGCACCAGCGGTCTGTAAGACAATCGTCGATTGTTGTGCAGAGCTTCGAGCAGCGACCTTGCCGGAATTCAGGTTCATGGTCAGTAGTGCTACAGCGACAAAGAAAACGAGTAGCGAACGGATCATGGCCCAGCTGCGACTTGAAATAGTTGTGTGTGTGGTAGTCATGACGTTAGTCCTTTCCGAGATCTAGATCTCTCCTCTTTCATTGGCAACCAAGATCGGATTTGATCTGGTTTGCCGAACTGATCAGTTGCGTTGCTTGATCGTTGGTTAACTTTTTGCCGGATTGCGCCGAGCAAACGTTGGTAAAGCCGGTAAGTGAAGAGCAAGCCGTTGCGGTATCAGACGCTTCAATCGCGTCGAGCGCATTCTGTAACTTGGTTGTGAGACTGTTGGCCGTACCGCGCGCAAGGTTGAAGCTGCCGATCAGTGAAATCAGATCATTAATCTGATCTTCAGTTACACGCGGAGCCGAAAACGAAAGAGCGTAGATGTCAAAGGTTCCGTCTTCCGGAATGACGTAGACAATTCGGCCGACGCCGTTGCAGACGCCGATCTCACTCAGCATCTCGTCATGAAGTGTGTTGGTAGCTTTAGAAAGCTGCCCGGTACGAATGTCGTAGACATAAATGTCGTAGCTGAGCAGGTACCGCGACTCAAAAGAAATGAGGTGGCGCGAGATCGTGGGGTGCCGTTGATTGCCGAGAATGGAGAGGTGAACTTCGGAGCCTCCATTCAGCGGTTGATAATAAACATCGTTCTCGCCGGTTCTGTTTGAGACGTAAACCGCCACTTCACCGTCGGTGGACGGGAAACGATCCTCACCGCCACCCGTGGTCAGCGCTCTAGTAGTGAACACACCCGGTGAGGTTTGGATGGCTGCGTAGATGTCGCAACCGTCACCTGTGAGTTGGCACTTCTCCCACACAACGGCATTGCCGTTCGGGCTCACTTTGGGGCTTCTGTCATATAACGAGTCGTTGGTTAGCGGCGTGACGATCCCAGTGCTGAGATCATAGGTAGTAATCTCAGGGGTGAGGTTACTGGTATCTTCGAAAGCAACTAGATTTCCGCCAATCGAAGGATTAATTCGCCCGACTCCAGGAACGACTGTCGTCGTTTGTGAGTTCGTATCGAGAACCTTGATTGCGTATCCGGACGACGTAGCTTCCGTGTACGCGACGCGAGACCCGGAGATGCCCGACAGCAGATCATACTCATTACTGGGAATCACATTGTCAGTTCCCGTCGACAGGTCTTGGTAATGGACTCGCGAATTCGCTTGAAATGCATCAGACGTGTAAGAAGCAAGGTTGCATGAGACATGTGGGTCCGTTTCGTTTGTTAACCCATTGCTTACAACCTGAAAGGTGCTGTTTATTAGAGGTGCAGCATCTGTGTCTAAGACAATCGTCGATTCAGTTGTTGCAGGTGCCGCCACTGGACTTCGGAAAGGCACAACTAACGCCACTGCAATCAACAAGACAGGTAGCATCCTCGTTCGCTTCATCAGACGACCGTTTCGAATAATGGTTGGTATTGTTCTCATCGCTTTCCCTCTCCTTCTTTAATCTCCAGACTCTTGGGTGAGACGCTTAACGGGTTGACACTGCGGCGCCGACGCGTCAGGCGTGTTGTCATCATTAGGTTTACTTGCCGCGACCAGCGTTTTGAGACACACGACGAGCGAGCCCGCGGGCACCTCGCGGTAATGAATCGCATCGGTCTCGACCAGGCGGTAGATCGCTCGTGTTGGTATGTGTGCCAAAACGGAGGCTTGTTCCGGCGTGAGCATGACGGCGTCGCCAGTCGAGCAGTTGCCGCAAAGCGCCGGCAGCGAGCCGCTCGCGGTACGGATGGAATAGAATTCATGAATCTCGACTGTCTTTTCAGTCCTGCGCGTCTTTTTCACGACGTTTCTCCGTTGTCTACTTCAGCCGGATGGTCGATGGCCGTCATTGCCGCCATCTGGGGCCGACCCTATAATTGGCGGGATTTTTGAAGTTGCACTTTGAGAAGCGCCACTCGTCTAACTCGCCAACCGCGCCGACACTAGTCGTGAGTCCTTGGAAAAGTCTTTTTGGTTTTCTGAAGATTGCGTTGATAAAACTCTTACTGCGGGTCTTACGGAATTCTTACTGACGTCATGCCCTGGCCTGACAATCACTTATATGAATTCGG
>Ga0105243_10005117_pt1 | contig 10284 bp, 8 predicted proteins | sample KBSM34metaG_FD_81525 | JGI IMG/M metagenome (GOLD analysis project Ga0105243, IMG submission 81525) | Miscanthus rhizosphere microbial communities from Kellogg Biological Station, Michigan, USA - KBS M3-4 metaG | ecosystem: Host-associated > Plants > Roots > Rhizosphere > Soil | place: Michigan...
CTGGTGCGCCGCATCGACAGCGGCGAGGTCGACCTCGTCCGCTTCGCCTGGCCCGACCAGCACGGCATCCTGCGCGGCAAGACGCTCGTTGCCGCCGAGGCGCGCTCGGCGCTATGGGAAGGCGTGAACCTCACCTCCACGCTGCTGGCCAAGGACACCTCGCACAAGACCGTGTTTCCGGTGTTCACGCAAGGCGGCGGCTTCGCCATCGAAGGCCTGCAGGGCGGCGCCGACTTCACCATCGTGGCCGACCCCGCCACCTTCAAGATCCTGCCGTGGTCGCCGCGCACCGGCTGGGTGATGTGCGACGCCTACATGGCCGACGGCACGCCCTGCCCCTTCGCGACGCGGCAGATCCTGCAGCGCGCGGTGCGCCAGCTCGACACGCTGGGGCTCGATTTCATCGCCGGCCTCGAGGTCGAGTTCCACGTCTTCAAGCTGGACGACGCACGCATGGGCCTGGCCGATTCGGGCCAGCCGGGCGAGCCGCCGCGCGTGTCGCTGCTGTCGCACGGGCACCAGTACCTCACCGAGCTGCGCTACGACCGCGTCGACACGCTGATGGAGCTGCTGCGCTCGAACCTCATCGCGCTCGGCCTGCCGCTGCGTTCGCTCGAGATCGAGTTCGGCCCGAGCCAGTTCGAGTTGACCTTCGGCCCCACCGCCGGCGTGATGCCCGCCGACACCATGGTGCTGCTGCGCAGCGCCATCAAGCAGATCTGCCAGCGCGCCGGCCTGCATGCCACCTTCATGTGCCGCCCGAAGATCCCGAACGTGATGTCCAGCGGCTGGCACCTGCACCAGTCGCTGCGCCGCAAGAGCGACGGTGTGAACGCGTTCATGCCGCAGGCCGAGGGCCAGACCCTGAGCGAAATCGGCATGCACTACCTCGGGGGCCTGAAGGCGCACGCCTGCGGCGCGGCGGCGCTGGCGAGCCCCACCATCAACGGCTACCGGCGCTACCGCCCCTTCTCGCTCGCGCCCGACCGTGCGATCTGGGCACGCGACAACCGCGGCGCGATGCTGCGCGTGCTCGGCGGGGTGGGGCAGAACGCCTCGCGCATCGAGAACCGCGTGGGCGAGCCGACGGCCAATCCGTACCTGTACCTCGCGTCGCAGCTGTTCTCGGGCCTGGACGGCATCCACCACAAGACCGACCCCGGCCCTTCGGCCGACGCGCCTTACGAAACGCCGGCCGAACAACTGCCGCGCTCGTTGGGCGAGGCGCTGGCCTGCCTGCGCCGCGACGAAATGCTCAACGCGCAGATGGGCAAGACCTTCGTCGACTACCTCTGCCACATCAAGGAAGCGGAGATCGCCCGCTTCAACCTCGAGGTCTCGGAATGGGAGCACCGAGAGTATTTCGACATGTTCTAGCCCCGAGACCCATGCCCACGATCCACTACATCCTCAAGGACGGCGCCACGCGCGCGGTCGACGCCAAGGTCGGCGCCAGCGTGATGGAGACCGCCATTCGCGGCAACGTGCGCGGCATCGACGCCGAGTGCGGCGGCTGCTGCTCCTGCGCCACCTGCCACGTCTACGTGGACGACGCCTTCATCGACCTGCTGCCGCCGCCCGACGACATGGAGAGCGCGCTGCTCGACGCCGTCGCCTCGGAGCGCAAGCCTGGCTCGCGCCTGAGCTGCCAGCTCAACATCACCACGGCCTTCGATGGCCTCACGGTGCGCGTGCCCGATACCCAGATCTGAAGCGCGGCTCGGGCATCATCGCCCGCTTTGCACATCCGGTTACACGACAGCGGCGCCCGAGCGGCCGCATCCATTCCACCTGAAAGGCGTTTTCCAATGACGATGACCAAGAGAACCATCCTCTCGACCCTGCTGCTGGCCGGCCTCGGCCTGCTGGGTGCCGCGGCGCAGGCCGCCGACGAGCCGCTGCGCATCGGCCTCATTGCCACCTACTCCGGCCCCTACGCCGACTACGGCCGCCAGTTCGACGCCGGCATCGCGCTCTATCTGAAGGAGCATGGCGGCAAGGTCGGTGGCCGCACGGTTGAGATCATCAAGAAAGACACCGCCGGCCCCGCGCCCGACGCCGCCAAGCGCATCGCGCAGGAGCTGATCGTGCGCGACAAGGCGAGCATCCTTACCGGCCTGGACTTCAGCCCCAACGCATACGCCGTGGGCGCCATCGCCACGCAGGCCAAGATCCCGACCATCGTGATGAACGCCGCCTCCTCGGCCATCACCACCAGTTCGCCCTACGTGGCGCGCCTGTCGTTCACCGTGCAGCAGGTCACCGACCCGATGGCGCGCTACATGCTCAAGGAAGGCATCAAGGACGCGTACACGGTCGTGGCCGATTACGCCTCGGGCGTCGATGCGGAAACCGCCTTCAAGAAGACCTTCACCGCCGGCGGCGGCAAGGTCTCGGGCGAAGTGCGCACGCCGATGAACAACCCCGACTTCTCGGCCTACGTGCAGCGCATCAAGGATGCCAAGCCCCAGGCCGTGTTCTTCTTCTTCCCCTCGGGCGTGATGCCGCCGGCCTTCCTGAAGGTGTGGAAGGAGCGCGGCATGGAACAGGCCGGCATCAAGCTCTACGCCACCGGCGAGGCCACCGACGACAGCTACCTCGATGCCACCGGCGACGTGGCGCTGGGCCTGGTCACCAGCCACCACTACTCCTTCGCGCACCCCTCGGCCAAGAACCAGAAGTTCGTGAAGGACTTCGCCGCCGACAACGGCACCAAGCTGCGCCCGAGCTACTTTGCCGTGACCGCCTACGACGCCATGGCCGCCATCGACCTCGCGCTGGCCAAGACCAAGGGCGACACCGGCGGCGACAAGTTCATGGACGCGCTCAAGGGCCTGAGCTTCGAGAGCCCGCGCGGCCCGATCGAGATCGATGCGGCCACGCGCGACATCGTGCAGACCGTCTACATCCGCAAGACGGAGCGCGTGAACGGCCAGCTGGTGAACGTCGAGTTCGACAAGTTCGACCGCGTGAAAGACCCGGCCAAGGAAGCCGCCGCCGCCAAGTAAGCAAGCAAGCCAGCAGGAAAGCCATGGGCATCGTGATCTTCGATGGAGTGGCCTACGGCATGCTCCTGTTCCTCATCGGCGTGGGCCTGTCCATCACGATGGGGCTCATGAATTTCGTCAACCTCGCGCACGGCAGTTTCGCGATGGTGGGCGGCTACGTGGCCAGCGTGCTGATGAACCACTTTGGCCTGGGCTTCGGCCTCTCGCTGGCAGCGGCCTTCGTGTCGGCGGCGGTGGTGGGCGCGGTGCTGGAGTTCGTGTTCTACCGGCGGCTGTACCGCGCGCACCCGCTCGACCAGGTGCTGTTGTCGATCGGCGTGGTGTTCGTGTCGATCGCCGCGTTCACGTACTTCTTCGGCCCGACGATGCAGCCCTTCACGCTGCCGCCGGCACTCGACGGCCGGGTGTCGCTGCTGGGCCTGGAGGTGGGCCGCTACCGTCTGTTCCTGATCGTCTGCGGCGTGGCCGTGCTGCTTGCGTTGCTGCTGGGCCTGGGCAAGACGCGCTATGGCGCGATGGTGCGTGCGGCGGTGGACAACCAGCGCGTGGCGGGCGGCACCGGCATTCACGTGCAGCGCCTGTTCTTCCTGACCTTCTCCCTGGGCTGCGGCCTCGCCGGTCTTGGCGGTGCGTTGAGCCTCGGCATGCTGGGGCTGGAGCCGTCGTTCCCACTCAAGTACCTCGTCTACTTTCTGATGGTGGTGTGCGTGGGCGGCGCGGGCACCGTCACCGGGCCGTTCATCGCGGCGCTGCTGGTCGGCATCGTCGACGTGGCGGGCAAGTACTACCTGCCTGAAGCTGGCGCCTTTCTGATCTACGTCTTCATGATCGTCATGCTGCTGGTGCGGCCCAACGGCATCGTCGCGAAGAAGGGGCTCGCATGATGTGCGCGTTTCCTTCGGGGTGCACTCACGCCGACACGGTGGACATTCGCGGAGGGGGAGTACCCGACGCCCTGTGCACGCACCCCGAACAGCAGCGCTCAAGACAAGCACAAGCGATAGAACGCGCATGAAGCCAGTCACCCTCTCCCCCACTCAACTGCGCGCTGCCGAAATCGCCTTCTGGCTGGCTTTGGCGTCGAGCTTCTTCCTGCTGCCCGACAAGCTCACGCTGATGAGCCAGGTGATGATCTTCGGCCTCTTCGCGGTGTCGCTCGACATGGTGCTGGGCTATGCGGGCATCCTCACCGTGGGCCATGCGGCCTTCTTCGGTGCTGGTGCGTACGCGGCCGGCCTGCTCGCCAAGTACGGCTGGAGCGAGCCCTTCACCGGCCTGCTGTTCGCACTCGCGGTGTGCGGCGTACTGGGCTATGTGCTGAGCTACCTCGTCGTGCGCGGCGCCGACCTCACACGGCTCATGATCACCATCGGCGTGTGCGTGCTGCTGTTCGAAGTGGCCAACCGCCTCTCGGGCATTACCGGTGGCACCGACGGCTTGCAAGGCGTGGCGATTGCACCCGTGCTCGGCCTCTTCGACTTCGACCTCTACGGCAAGACCGCCTTCGGCTATGCCTTCGGCGTGGTGCTCGCGATGTTCCTGCTCGTGCGGCGGGTGCTGCGCTCACCCTTCGGCCTGGCTCTTCGCGGCATCCACGACAGCCGCAAGCGCATGCTCGCCATCGGCTCGCCGGTGGAGGCGCGGCTGCGCATGGCCTATGCCTTCTCGGCCGCGGTGGCCGGCGTGGCGGGAGCGCTGCTGGCGCAGACCACGCAGTTCGTCGGCATCGAGTCGATCGGCTTCAATCGCTCGGCCGAAGTGCTCATCATCCTCGTGCTGGGCGGCACCGGCCGTCTGTACGGCGGACTGATCGGCGCCATCGTCTACATGCTCGTGCACGACTGGTTCGCCGACATGAACCCCCAGTACTGGATGTTCTGGCTCGGCATCTTCCTGATCGCGGCGGTCATGCTGGGCCGCGGCGGCATCATGGGCGCGCTGTCGCGCTTCGTTCGCACGGGGAAGGCGCGATGAGCTCGAGCACCACGCACACCTTGCGCACCCAGGGCCTGGGCATCCGCTTCGGCGCGTTCCAGGCCGTGAGCGACGTGAGCCTGTCGCTCGAACCCGGCGCGCGGCAAGCGCTGATCGGCCCCAACGGCGCCGGCAAGACCACGCTCATCAACCTGCTCACCGGCGTGTTCAAGCCCACCAGCGGCTCGATCCACATGGGCGAACGCGACATCACGCGCCTGTCGTGCGACAAGCGCGCACGCATGGGCCTGGCGCGCACGTTCCAGATCAACACGCTGTTCCCCAGCCTCACGCCGCTGCTGTCGGTGGTGCTGGCGATCAGCGAGCGCGAAGGGCTGGGCGCCACTTGGTGGCGGCCGCTCAAGGGCTGCAGCGCGGTGTTCGACGAAGCGCATGCGCTGCTCGGCACGCTCAGGCTCGACAGCCTGGCCGACGTGCCCGTGGCCGAGCTGGCCTACGGCAAGCAGCGCCTGCTCGAGATCGCGCTGGCGCTCGCGGCCAAGCCCCGCATCCTGCTGCTCGACGAGCCCGCCGCCGGCGTGCCGCAGGACGAGAGCGGCGAGCTGTTCGAGGCCATCGCGGCGCTGCCGCAGGACATCAGCGTGCTGTTCATCGAACACGACATGAAGCTCGTCTTCCGCTTCTCGCGCCGCATCTCGGTGCTGGTCGGCGGACGCATCCTCACCGAGGGCACGCCTTCGGACATCGGCGCCGACCCGCGCGTGCGCGAGGTCTACCTGGGAAGCTCGCATCACCATGCCTGAAGCACTCGCCTTCGACCGCATCACCGCCGGCTACGGCAACGCCGTCGTGCTCGACCGGCTCGACTTTTCGCTGCAGCAAGGCGAGAGCCTCGCCATCCTCGGGCGCAACGGCGTGGGCAAGACCACGCTGCTGGAAACGCTGATGGGCAACACCCGCGTGATGCAGGGCGCGATCCGTTGGCAGGGCGCCGACATCTCGCGCTGGCCGTCGCACCAGCGCGTGCGTGCGGGGCTGGGCTGGGTGCCGCAGGAGCGCGAGGTGTTCCCGTCGCTCACGGTGGAAGAAAACCTCACGGTGATCTCGCGGCTCGGCGGCTGGAACCTCCAGCGCGTCTACGACTTCTTCCCGCGCCTGCGCGAGCGGCGCGGCAACTACGGCAACCAGCTCTCGGGCGGAGAACAGCAGATGCTGGCCATCGGCCGCGCGCTGATGACCAACCCCAAGCTGCTGCTGCTCGACGAGCCGATGGAGGGCCTCGCGCCGATCATCGTGGAAGAGCTGGCTGCTGCTATTCGCCGTTTGTGCGAGTCGGAAGGACTGGCGTCGATCGTGGTGGAGCAGCACCCTGTGCTGGCGCTGGAGATGACCCACAAGGCCATCGTGCTGGAGCGCGGGACCGTCGTGCACGCGGGGCCCAGCAGCGAACTGGCTTCGGACCAGGAACTGCTGGAAGGCTTGCTGGGCGTCGGGGTTTGATTGCCAGAACACCGCGGAACCGGTTTTGCCAGGCCGCAGGTGTTGCCCCCGGCGAGGGGGTTGGCGAAGCGACACGAAGTGCGCGAAGCCTGGGGGAGGACCAGGCCTAGCTCAGCATCTGCCCACGGCTGCCGATCACGGCCACGTCCACGAACTGGCCGCCTTCACGGTTCGTGCGGCCGTAGTTGATCTTCACCCCACCCAGGTCGAAGTTCTCGATGCTCGCCAGTCCCGACATCACCGAGGCACGCGTCAGCGAGCCGCCGGCGCGGCGCATGCCTTCCGCCAGCACGGCCGCGTTCATGTAGCCCTCGAGGCTCGTGAGCGAGAACTCCTTGACGCCGCTGGCCACCATGTCGGCCTGGTAGCGGCGCACGATCTCATACTTGGTCGAATACGGCGACGGCACCACGATCACGAAGCCCAGGCCGCGCGCCAGGTCGCCCATGGCCGCGAGCGCGCTGGCCGTGATCGACAGGCCGTAGGCCGAGCTGCTGTTGCCCGCTTCGCGCAATGCCTTCAGGAACACCGGTGCCGTGCCGGCCAGGCCGACCACGATGACCTGCGGCTTGGCCTTGGCGATGGCGTCGGCGGCGGGGCCGACTTCCATGCTGGTGGTGTTGGGCGTGGTCGCGATCACCGCCGGCTCCAGCTTGGCCTTGACCAGCGCATTCTTGAAGGCCCCCAGCACCGACTGGCCGAGCGGATCGTCCGAATGCACGAGGCCGATACGGCTCTGGCCCAGCACGATGGCCGTGCTCACGAGCTTGTCGACTTCCTGGTCGTAGTTGGCGCGCACCCAGAAGGTGTTCGGCGAAACCTTCTTGCGCAGCGAGATGGTGCCGGTGATCGGGCCGACCACGGCGATGCCGGGGACCGCATCCATCACCGCGGCCGTCTGGCGCGTGCCCAGCGGATGCACCAGCGCGAGCACCGAGCTGTCCTTCTCGAAGGCCAGCGCGTTGGCCTTGGCCACCTCGGGCTTGAACGTGTCGTCTGCAATCACGAGCTCGACCTTGGTACCGTTGATGCCGCCCGCCTTGTTCAGCGCATTGAAGAACGCGCTCGACCCCTGGTAGAGACCCTGCCCGTTGGCCTTCTCGACACTGCTGTTGTCGAAGGTGGCGCCGACGCGCACCGCCCGCGTCTGCGCAAGCGCCGGAAATCCCAAGCCCGCTGCAGCGGTTGCGGCCAGCCCGGTCAGCGCACGGCGACGGCTGGTGGAAAGCGGCGCAATCGATTCGCGCGGCACAGGAACGGTCATGGGGGAAATCTCCAGGAGCCCTCCAAAGGGCAGTGACAAAACTTCACATTTCTACTAGAAATGTAACGCACTCCCTCCTCCTGGAAAGGACGTTCGGACTCAGCCAGTCAGCTGTCTACAACAGTTCCTCGCCCACGATGGGCAGCAGCAGCCAGTTCTTGAAGCGCAGCCAGAGGAATTCGCCGGGTTCGTCCTCGTGGACGATGTCGCCGCCGGCATCGTCGTACTCGAGCCACTGCACGCGCCGGCCGTCGGGCCCGAGCCGCAGCCTGTAGCCCAGGTTGAGGCGCTCGCCGCCGAGCAGCTTGTCGTAGTCCTTCACCAGTTCCGGGCTGTCGATCACGAGGCCCATTTCGGTATTGACGGCGGCCGAGCGGTGGTCGAGGTTCATCGAGCCGACAAAAAACCGGTCGTCGTCGACCACTGCGAGCTTGGCGTGCAGCCGGCTGATCGACTTGCCGAAATCCCCGAACCGGCCCGAGCGCCCCGTGAGCGTGGGCGCGATCTCGTAGATGGTGACGCCGATCTTCAGCATGTCGGCGCGGTAACGCTCGTAGCCTGCGTAGGCGAGCGGCTCGTCGGTCGCACCGAGCGAGTTGGTGACCACCGTGATGCGTCCGCCCTGCTCGATGGCCTTCTTCATCATCGCCATGCCGCGCGCGCCGGGAATGAAGTACGGCGAGCCGATCTTGACCTCGCGCTTCGCTGAATTGATGACGCCGAGCGCGCCCTCGGTCACGCTGCCCTCGAAGGCCGCCTCGGGCTTGCGCGTGATCTTCTCGGGGTCGTCCACGAACAGCTTGAACGGCGCCCAGTGGCGATCGACATCGCCGGTGATCAGCTCCTGCCCCACCGGCGGCTTGTCGAGGACGTCGCGCGGGCGCATCGGCACGTCGGGCACCGCGGTGCGAGCGATAGCGTCGAAGCGCTTCTGCGCCTCTTCCACCGGCATGCGCAGCGGCGCGATTTGCTCGATGGGACGCACGTGTTCGCTGTTCCAGTAGCGGTCGAAGCCCTCGGACATCTGGCGCACCACGGGGCCGCTGGACAACACGTCCATGTCGATGAAGTTCGCCGCCGTGCTGCGCATGAAGTACTCGTTGGCGATATTTCTTCCGCCCGACACCGCGAAGCTGTTGTCGGCCACCAGCAGCTTGTTGTGCATGCGATGGTTGATGCGGCCGAAGTCGGTCAGCGAGAACAGCAGCCGCGCCGACAGCGAATTGGCGCGCGAGGGCAGCGGGTTGAACAGCCGCACCTCGATGTTCGGGAAGGCCGACAGCGTGCTGAAGACCTCGTCCTCGCCGGCCGTGTAGAGATCATCCACCAGCAGGCGCACGCGCACGCCGCGCGCGGCGGCTTCGCGCAGCTCCTTGAGCAGCAGCAGGCCGACGTCGTCCTTCTGGATCAGGTAGTACTGCACGTCGAGCGATTTCTCGGCATGCCGCGCGAGCGAGATGCGGGCGTCGAAGGCAAACGCCGCCTCTGGCAGCAGGCGGAAGCCCGAGAGCGCGGCGGACCCGCCCGGCATTCCCTTGGCCGCCAGCTGCCCGAGCTCGGTCTGCGCCACGTCGGTGATCGCCGCGACGTTCGCGCGCGGCACGGGCGGCGGCAGGCTGACGCAGCCGGCCAGCCATGCGGCCGCAACAAAGCCCAGGAAGGCGGCGAAACGACGAACGATGAAAGCGCGCATGGCCCGAACTGTAGCTCGCGGCGGGCCGCAGCGGCGACCTATGATCGACCCGCAAAAAAGGAAAGAGAAGCGTGCTCAACGGCTTGTGGCTGGGTTTCTTCGGGATGGCGGCGCTGGCGGCGCTGGGGCGGTGGCTCGTGGGGGGCGACCCGACCGTGTTCGCGGCCCTGGTCGAAAGCCTGTTCGCGATGGCGCGGCTGGCAGTCGAGGTGATGGTGCTGCTGTTCGGCACGCTCACGCTGTGGCTGGGCTTCCTGCGCATCGCCGAGGCGGCGGGGCTGGTCGGCTGGCTGGCGCGGCTGCTGGGGCCGCTGTTCCGGCGCCTCATGCCGGGCGTGCCGGCGGGGCATCCGGCGCTCGGGCTCATCACGATGAACTTCGCGGCCAATGCGCTGGGGCTGGACAACGCCGCCACGCCCATCGGCCTGAAGGCGATGCGCGAGCTGCAGCGGCTGAACCCCGACCCGGTGACGGCCACCAACGCGCAGATTCTCTTTCTGGTGCTCAACGCTTCGTCGCTGACCCTGCTGCCGGTCACCATCTTCATGTACCGCGCGCAACAGGGCGCGGGCGATCCGACGCTGGTGTTCCTGCCGATCCTGCTGGCCACCAGCGCCTCGACGCTGGTCGGGCTGCTGTCGGTGGCGGTGGCGCAGCGCCTGCGGCTGTGGGACCCGGTGGTGCTGGCCTACCTCGTGCCCGGCGCGCTGCTGCTGGGCGGCTTCATGGCGCTGCTGGGCACGCTGTCGGCGGCGGCCATCGCGTCGCTGTCATCGCTGCTGGGCAACCTCACGCTGTTCGGCGTGGTCATGGTGTTCCTGCTCGCCGGGGCGATCCGCCGCGTGAAGGTGTACGAGTGCTTCATCGAAGGCGCGAAGGAAGGC
>Ga0105243_10005118_pt1 | contig 10282 bp, 11 predicted proteins | sample KBSM34metaG_FD_81525 | JGI IMG/M metagenome (GOLD analysis project Ga0105243, IMG submission 81525) | Miscanthus rhizosphere microbial communities from Kellogg Biological Station, Michigan, USA - KBS M3-4 metaG | ecosystem: Host-associated > Plants > Roots > Rhizosphere > Soil | place...
GCGATCCACGTCGAGCTGGACGAGCACGTGTGCGGCCTGTTCCCGCGTGCGACGTGGCTCAGGCTGATCGGGGAAGCCGGGTTCGAGGTGCGGGCCGTGCCGCTCACCCACGACGAGCGGCCGGTGGGCGCGGAGGGCTTCCTGGCGGTTCGCCCCCGGTAGACGTAAACGCCCGGGCTGCCCTGTCAGGGTGAGCGACGGGAGTCCGCGACCGACGTGACGACGGTGACGCCGGTCACTTTCGGGAACGTACATGATCCCCGGACCCTGCTTGACTCGAACCGGTCTACGTGAGTCTGAAGGAGTCGGGTTACAAGAGAGTGGGCGGAAGCGGTCCCTATCGCTCGGAGTCAGCTCCAGGGTCGGAGGCTGATCCTTGCTCAAACCCTGATCTCGGACGCGTCTCCTCCATCGGAAAGACGAGCTCGTGAGGATGAGAAAGGTCCCTCAACTGCGACGAGAACCCGACCGCCTGTCCCGGATGGATGCCCGCGGCGTCGCGCGCTTGCCGCGCCATCCGTATCACGCCCTCCGCCGCCTCGAGCATCGTCGGAGCCTCGATCGTGTTCGTGAGACGCCACATGTGATAGCGACCCCCCCAGGTCGCGACCTCGGTTACGGCGTCGGTTCCGAAGGCGCTGGCAAGAGCAGGCAGTACACGCTCTGACTGCTGGGTGCTCAACTCCGCGTCGCTCAGCGTGATGACCAATCCATAGATCGGCATCTCCACATGCTATACGCGAGCTGATGAGCAGCGCCCCGTTAGACCGGGACCTGATTCCGTACGGACGCGTGAGGCCGGTCACGTATCGAGAACGTACATGCGCGGGCGACTGGACTCAGAAGTCCATTCGGCGAGGATCGCCACGACCACCACCATGAGGTGGGTTCTACGCCCGCTGGGGTTGCCGAGGGTTGTGTGCGCGTCTCTCGGTGGAGGTCTCAGGGAAGGCGACCCAGGCTTTCAAGGTGTCTGACCTCCAGTCCTCGACGAGACAACTGTTCCTTCAGCATCACGGTCGCCGTCGTCGTCGGACGGCTGAAGCCAAGGATCGTCTTGGAAAGCGGGCCGACAACCGAGTCCATGGCGGTGTACTCCCAGTGCGGCGGCCGACCATTGGGAACGAAGTGCTCTCGGATGAGTGCATCGTGATCCATGATCATCGCGGATCGATGCCGCCAATGAACCTCGATACAGGTCTGGACTCGATCGAGATCGAGCGACGAGACCGTCCGGAGCCTCCTGATGCTCGGCACCCAATGCACGCGACGGCTTGTGACCATCACGTAGGTCCATCCAGCGCCCGCGCTGTCGAGGTCTCCTGTCGTCGTGATGTCTGCACATCGACCCGTGGCGAGTACGTGCTCCTCGTCGGCCAGGAGATCGCTTACTGCTGCCTCGCTAACCCTCATCAAGTCGCTGAAGTAGGCCACCAGGTGTCAGCGTAGATTGAGGAGGACGCAGCTGGAGTGCCTGGAGAGAAGAAACCTCGTTCGACGTCAGCGCTGGGTATGGGCGCGTGACGCCGGTCACGCCACGGGAACGTACTTGACGGTCGGCGCCGAGGCTCCTCGCGACGCGTCCGCGCTAATGAGGGGCGGAGCCGCCGGCCTCGCCCTCACCGGCCAGGGCCTCCTGGAGCACGTCCCACGCGAGCACGGCGCACTTCACGCGGACCGGGTATTTCACGACGCCCTTGAGCGCCACGAGCTCGCCGAACGCGTCCTCGTCCGCCTCGACCTCGCCGGCCATCATGCCCCGGAAGGCGCCGATCCGTCGCTCGACCTCCCCCCGGGTCTCGCCGGCGGCGGCTTCGGTCATCATCGAGGCCGAGCTCTGACTGATCGAGCACCCCTGCCCGACGAACGAGACGTCGAGCACCCTGCCGTCGTCCTCGTGCACGAACACGGTGATCTCATCGCCGCAGAGCGGGTTGTTCTTCGAACACGAGAGCTCGGCGTCCGGCATCTCGCGTTTGTTCCTCGGGTTCTTGTAGTGATCGAGGATGACTTCCTTGTAGAGCTCGTCAAGCGCCAAAGAACGCCCCCGCCTTCTCGAGCGCCACGATCAGCGCGTCCACGTCTTCCCTCGTGTTGTACACGTAGAACGAGGCTCGTGTCGTCGCCGGCACCCCCAACCGCCGCATCAGGACCTGGGCGCAGTGATGTCCGGGCCGCACGCATACCCCCTCCTGATCGAGCACCTGGGCCAGATCGTGCGGATGGATGTCCCTGTACCAGAACGAGAGGGCGCCACCGCGGAGCCCGGGATCCTTCGGGCCGAACACCGTCGCGCCGGCCGACTCCAGGGCCTCGATGCCGTAGGCCGTGAGCTCCCGCTCATGGCTCCTGACGTTCTCCATCCCGAGGGCCTCGAGGTAGTCGATCGCCGCGGCGAGGCCGATCTCCTCGGCGATGTTCATCGTCCCCGCCTCGAACTTGTGCGGCGGCGCCTTGAACGTCGAGTGGTCGGGAAAGACCTCCATGATCATCTCGCCGCCGCCGAGGAACGGGTCCATCGCGTCGAGCAGCTCGAGACGTCCGTAGAGCCCGCCCGACGCCGTCGGGCCCAGCATCTTGTGGCCAGAGACCGTGAGGAAGTCCACGCCGAGCTCCGCGACGTCCACCGGGTTGTGCGGGACGAGCTGCGCGCCGTCCACGACCACGATCGCACCCACGGCGTGGGCGGACTCGGTCAACCGGTGGATAGATGGCATCGTGCCGAGCACGTTCGACTGTCCGGTGATCGCGAGGACCCTCGTTCGATCGGTGATGAGCGCCTCGACCCGCGACGAGTCGAGCGTCCCGTCGTCCTCGATCGGGATGAGCCGCGTGACCGCGCCGGTCGCTCCGGCGACGAGCTGCCAGGGGACGATGTTCGAGTGGTGCTCCATCTCGCTGAACAGGATCTCGTCGCCCTCGCGGAGAAACCTCCGGCCCCAGGCGTTGGCGATGAGGTTGATCGACTCGGTGGTGCCCCGGGTGAACACGACCGTCGCGGGATCCGGCGCGCCGATGAAGCGCGACAGCGAGACCCTCGCTTCCTCGAACATCGCCGTCGCCTCTTCCGCGAGCTCGTACACGGCTCGGTACAGGTTGGCGTTGTGGCGCTCGTAGTACTCCGTGATCGTGTCGATCACCGTGCGCGGCTTCTGACTCGTGTTGGCGCTGTCGAGATAGACCAGTCTCTTGCCGTGACTGGTCCGCTCGAGGATCGGGAAGTCGCCCTTGATCCGTTCGACATCCAGCGTCCCAGCGCCCCGCTGCTGCGTGACCGCCACCGTTCCTCCTACCCCGCCGCGACGGGCTCGCCGAGGCCGAGCTCCGCCCGCACGCCCTCGTAGCCCTTCTCCTCGAGCTCGTGAGCGAGCTCCTTGCCGCCGGACTTCACGATACGACCCCCGATCATCACGTGAACGAAGTCGGGCGTGATGTAGTTCAGGATCCGCTGGTAGTGCGTGATGAGCAGGACCCCGAGGTCCGGGCCGATCAGCTGTGCCACCCCACCGGCCACGGCCTTCAGCGAGTCGATGTCCAGGCCCGAGTCGGTCTCGTCGAGGACCGCGATCTCGGGTTCGAGGACGGCGAGCTGCAGGATCTCGTTCTTCTTCTTCTCGCCACCGGAGAACCCCTGGTTCACGTACCTCTGCACCATCTCGTCCTCCACGCCCAGCAGCTTCATCTTCTCCTTCATGTGCTTGCGGAACTCCAGCGCGTTGATCTCCTCGCCCTTGACGCTCTTGTAGGCGGTCCGCAGGAAGTTCACGACGGAGACGCCGGGGATCTCGACCGGGTACTGCATCGCGAGGAACAGGCCCCGCTGCGCGCGCTGGTCGGCCGTGAGCCTGGTGATGTCCTCGCCCTTGAACAGCACTCGCCCCGCCGTCAGCGTGTAGCCGGGACGGCCCATCAGCACGTTCGCCAGCGTCGACTTGCCCGAACCGTTCGGGCCCATCAGCGCGTGAGTCTCGCCCTGCCGCACGACGAGGTCGATCCCCTTCAGGATCGGCTTGCCCTCGACGGTCGCCTCGAGCTTCTCGATCTGGAGCGTGGCGGGTTGGGTCATCTCAGGTCTCCTCCGGTACCTCGATCAGGACGTCGTCATGCTCCACCTTGGTCGCGAACACCTCGACGGGCTGCGTGGCCGGGAGCGTCCGCGTACTCCCCGTGTTGAGGTCGAACGTGGAGCCGTGCTTGGGGCACTCGATCGTCTGGTCATCGACGTCGACCTCCCCCTCGTCCAGGAAGTAGTGAGCGTGCGAGCAGATGGCGTCCACCACGCGGAACCCCTCGTCGCCGAGGTTCGCGACCGCGAAGGGCCGGTGGTCGAGCTCGAACCGCCGCACCTCGCCCTCGGGGACGTCGTGCACGCCGCAGATGCGTACGAGGCTCATCGGTCGCCACCGAACCCCCGCGCGATCTCCTGCTCGATCGCGTCCTCGAGCCCCTCGCGGATCTCGGCGATGTCGACGCGGTCGAGCACCTCGGCGAAGAAGCCGAACACGATCAGGCGCTCGGCCTCCTTCTCGGGGATGCCCCGGCTCATCAGGTAGAAGAGCTCGTCGTCGGAGACCGGGCCGACGCTCGCGGCGTGGCCGCATCGCGTGGGGTCGTTGGTGAGGATCTCGAGGTTGGGCACGGACTGCGCCCGAGCATGATCGGACAGCAGGATGTTCCGGTTGGTCTGGTAGGCGTCGCACTGGTGCGCGCCGTGCTCGATGATCACCGTCCCCGTGTAGATCGCGTTCGAGGTGTCGCGCATCGCGCCCTTGTAGAGGAGGTCGCTCGAGGTGCGCGAGCCGACGTGATCCTGGATCGAGCGGTGGTCGATGTGCTGATCGCCATCGCCGAAGTACACGCCGAGCATCTCCGAGCTGCCGCCGTCCTCGGCCAGGAGCGCCTCCACCTCGGCGCGCGCGAGGCTCGCGCCGAACGCGACCCCGAGCGACTTCAGGTCGGCGCCGCGGCCGATCCGAGCTCGCTGGACCGCGAGATGCGTGACGCCGTCGCCGTACTCCTGGAGCGCGACGTATCGCACGCGCGAGCCGGGGCCCGCGTGGATCTCGACGATCGCGTCGCTCAGGGCCCGGCCGAGCGCGGGCGATCCGTACCGGTCGATCAGGGTGACCTCGGCGTTCTCGCCCACGACCAGGAGCGTCCGAGGGAAGACCGCCGCGTCCTCCGCATCGATCCACGTCATGGCCTGAACCGGCAGCCCGACCTCGACCCCGGGCGGCACGTACAGGAACGTGCCGGCCGAGCGGAACGCGGCGTGCAGGGCGGTGAACTTCGAGCGGCCGGCGGGGACGAGGGCGTGCAGGTACGGCTCGACGAGCTCGGGGCGCTCCGCGATCGCCCTGTCCAGGTCGCCGAACCAGACACCCTTGCCCGCGAGCGCGGGGTCGAGGTGGGTCACCATCACCTCGGAGTTCCGCTGGATCTGCAGACCCGCGCGCTCGCCGACCTGGCCGGTGGCGGCGAGGATCTCCTCGGGCACCTGGTCGAGGTTCTCGGCGTGGCCGCCCTCGACGAACGGGCGCAGGTCGAAACCGAAGCCCTCCAGGTCCGTGTAGCGCCACTCCTCGGTCTCCTGCGACGGGATCGGGAGGGTTTCGAACGCCTCGAACGCCTTCGCTCGAATGGCCCCGACGAAGGGGGCCGGCGAAGTAAGTCTCGCGAGGGCGTGCTCGTCGAACCCGGTGGTCGTGGTGGTCACGCTTGAAATCCTATCAATGGAGTCGGATTCGCCGTCTACCGCGCCGAGCCCAGGGGCCGTGGTCAGTCGTCGGGGAGCCAGGCGCCGACGGCCGGCCGGAAGTCGAGGACCTCGATCTCCTTCCAGACGCCGCCGGTGACGTACGGGTCCTCGGCGACCCACTCCTCGACCTCCTCCCGGCTGGTGAAATCGGTCAGCAGGACCGAGCCCACCATGTCCCCGGCCTCGTCCAGGATCGCGCCGCCGATCAGGACCCGTCCGCGCTCCACGAAGGGGGCGACCCGCTCGAGGTGCGCCGGCCGCACGGCCATGCGTCGCGCCTTCGCCCCTGGGTCGGTGCCGTCACGTGCGATGACCGCGTACCGCATCCGCTTCCTCCTTCATCCCTGGGCCTGCATCCTGGGCTTCATCGCCTGGGCTTCATCGCCTGGGCTTCATCGCCTGGGCTTCGTCTCGGGCTTCGTCTCGCGCATCCTCACCAGATCGACGCCTCGGCGGGCGGCGGGGTGGGATCCGGCCCGAGGGCGCCCTCGTTCGCCTCCCACTGCACCGACCCGTCCACGACGTCGCGGATCTGCAACCGGCCGTCGTCGGTCGCGACCAGCAGCCGGCCGCCCGGGTCCCACTCCGCCCACTGCACGTGCTCTAGGGGCCGCGTGAGATCACGGGTGCGCACCTCGTACCGTAGGTCGGTCCGCCGACCGTGCAGCTCGCGGATCGCGGCGTACGTCCCACGCACCGTCAGGCGGTCCGAGCCGCTCGCGTTCGGGCGCGGCCGCTCCATCACGACCCGATCGCCGCGCCGCTCGTCCCAGGCGTCGTCCGGGGCCCTCGGCGGCGTTTCGGCCGTCTCGGTCCAGCCCCGACGCCGTTCCACGGCGAAGGAGTCGGCGCGCGTCAGCCGCAGCCCGTAGCGTTCGCGCACAGCGGCGAGGTCCCCGAGGTCGGGCCCGTCCACGTCCTGCACCGATCGATCCTGGACGAAGTGCATCCCGCGCGTCCACGTGCTGCCGATCCCCCACGCGGCGAGCGCCGTCAGCCACGGCAGGCGCGAGATCGCGATGTACGTCGGCCCGAGCTCCCAATCGGCGGAGGCCTTCAGCGCGAAGTACGAGAACCAGCGTCCGTCGGGCGACAGATCGCACCGCTGCGGGTAGATCGTGCCCCGAAGCCAGCCGCCGGGTTCGTAGGCGGGCGACTCGAGATCCCACCTCGAGACATGCATCCAATCGGTCGGACCCCGTCGGATGACGGCGACCACTGAGGCTTGCAGCGCGACGATGCCGAAGATCCGCGGACCCATCCGGCGATGGTAGTCGTCCGTGTGCGAGAGCCGGTTAGCCGATCGCGCCTTCCATCTGGAGCTCGACCAGGCGGTTGAGCTCGACGGCGTACTCCATCGGAAGCTCACGGGTGATGGGCTCGATGAACCCGTTCACGATCATCGCGGACGCCTCCGCCTCGGACAGGCCGCGGCTCATCAGGTAGAAGAGCTGGTCCTCGCCGATCCGCGAGACGCTCGCCTCGTGCCCGAGTTGCGCGGTCTCCTCCTCGACCTCGACGTACGGGTACGTGTCCGAACGTGATTCCTCGTCCAGGATCAGCGCGTCGCACCGAACGTTGGACTTGGCGTGGTGAGCACCGGGCTCGATGCGGACCAGGCCGCGGTAGCCGGTGCGTCCGCCGTCCTTTGAGACCGACTTCGACGTCAGGACGCTCGTCGTGTGGGGCGCCGCGTGGATCGCCTTCCCACCCGCGTCGGTGTGCATGCCCTTGCCCGCGTAGGCCACGCTCAGCACCTCGCCGCGAGCGCCCTTGCCGAGCAGGTAGATCGACGGGTACTTCATCGTGACCTTCGAGCCGATGTTGCCGTCGATCCACTCCATCACGGCGTCCTCATACGCCGCCGCGCGCTTGGTCACCAGGTTGTAGACGTTGGTCGACCAGTTCTGGATCGTGGTGTACCGGACGCGCGCGCCCTTCTTGGCGATGATCTCGACCACGGCGGAGTGCAGCGAGTCGGTCGTGTAGATCGGGGCCGAGCATCCCTCCACGTAGTGCACGTAGGAACCCTCGTCGGCGATGATCAGCGTCCGCTCGAACTGGCCCATGTTCTCGGCGTTGATCCGGAAGTAGGCCTGCAGCGGGATGTCGACGTGCACCCCCGGCGGCACGTAGATGAAGGAGCCGCCCGACCACACGGCCGAGTTCAGCGCGGCGAACTTGTTGTCGTTGGGCGGGATCAGCGTCCCGAAGTACTCCTTGACCAGGTCCGGGTAATCACGGAGCGCCGAGTCCATGTCGGTGAACAAGACCCCGATGTCGTCGAGCTCCTTCTTGATCTTGTGGTACACGACCTCGGACTCGTACTGGGCCGAAACCCCGCCGAGATACTTCTTCTCGGCCTCGGGGATCCCGAGCTTGTCCCACGTGCCCCTGATGTCCTCGGGCAGCTCCTCCCAGTTCTTGGCCTGCTTCTCCGTCGAGCGGATGAAGTAGTAGATGTTCTCGAAGTCGATGTCGGACAGATCGGCGCCCCACCACGGCATCGGGCGGCGCTCGAAGTGCTTCAACGCCTTCAGCCGGAACTTCCGCATCCAGTCGGGCTCGGACTTCAGCGCCGAGATCTCCTCGACCACGGCGGGCGACAGCCCCCGCTTCGGCTCGAAGACGGAGTGGTCGGCGTCCTTCCAGTCGAAGCGATACCCCTTCGAAAGCTCTTGGAGGTGCTCTTCCTGTGAGACGGCCATGACTGCTCCCCGAAAGACGGCCGGCTGCCCGACCTCGCTGTTCCAGGATACCTACCCGCTCGGAGCTAAGTCCACCGCGGCGATAGGAAATGGGGGCTAGAGGTCGTCCACTGCTCCCTGGATCCGTGTCTCGAGGTCCTCGAGCGCGGCCTGGATGGACTCCCAGGCGTCCCGGGCCTCGGCCTTCGCCTCGCCGGTCGCCTCGTTGGCTTGGTGCCGAAGTTCCTCGGCCTTGACCAGCAGGTCCTGGTAGGTCTCCCGGGCCTGGTCACCCGTCTGATCCGCGGCATCGGCCAGATCCGCTTGCAGCTCCTCCACGCCGGAACGCACCCGCTCGTAGGTCGAGCGGGTGGCGCCGCTGATCGCGTCTCCCGCGTCCGCCACCGCTTCCTGGGTGGCGTCGACGCCCTGCGCGATCGTGTCCTCGATCTGGCCGCCGATCTGGTCGGCCTGTTGACAGGCGGTCGCGCCGAGCGCCAGCCCGGCGACGACCAACGTCGATGCTGCGATCCGTTGCATGTCGGAGACCTACCCAGAACCGGCGGTCCAGAACCGAAGGTCGCTGCTGTCCGTCGCCACAACCGGCTCGGAAGCCATCGCGTGCAAGGGCTCCTAACGGGACGGCCCCGGTTGGCCGACAATTGGGTCGTGAGCCTCCAACGGATCCCCTCGGTGCCCTTCCTCCTGCGCCAGGTGCGCGTGGGGGTCGTGGCCACGGGTCTCACCGTGGCCGCCCTTGCCGTGTCCTATTTCGGTTTCGAGCGGGCCCCCTTCCACCGCGTCGGGCTCGCCGTCGTGCTGGGCGTCGCCGCCGTCGGAGGCGTGGCCATCGCAGCATTGCCCTGGCCCCGGCTGTTCGAGACCACGGGGATGCGGCTCCTGTACGCGTGGTCCGTCGCCGACATCGTGCTGATATCGTTCGCGGTCGCGAGTACGGGCGGCGGTCGCTCCGATCTGTTCCTGCTCTACACCCTCACGACGTTCTTCTTCGTCGCCTCCTATCCCCTGATCGCCCAGCTCGCGCTGCTGCTCTTCACCGCGGCCAGTTACACGGTCGTCGTCGTCCTCACGGGTTGGGAGATCACCGCCGGCGCGCTGGTCACGCGCGTGTCGGTCCTCGCTGTCCTCGCGTACCTCGCCGGGTACCTGAGCAAGGAGTTGCTCGATCGCGTCCGGTCGGAGGCGGCGGCGCGTCAAGAGGCCGACGAACGCGCGGCGCTCATGTCCGGCGTGGTCAGGGCCGGTCGGGACCTGACACTGGACCCGAGCCAGGTCGTCGAGGTGACCCTGGACGCGGTGGGCGGCCTGGGATTCGGCGATGCCGCGTTCGTGGCGCTCCACGAAGACGGTTCCGTGTCCCACCTGGTCGGGAGCCGCGGGCGGTTCGACGAGGACGGACCCGTGTCCGCCCACGCCGCGCTGGACGTGATCGACCTGGTCGTGGCGCAGGGTGAGACCGTGGTCGTGGAGGGGCTCCCCGACGGCGTCCCGTACGTTCTCGCGGCCCGCATCGGCAGCCCCGTTTGGGTGGGCGGCTGGATGACCGCCGTGCTCGTTGGCGGGACCGACGGGGATCGATCGATCTCGCCGCATCGGCTGGAGGCGTTCGAGCTGCTCGCCACGAACGCGGGACTCGCCATGGAGAACGCGGGCCGTTACGAGGAACAGCGCCGAACCGTCGAACGGCTCGAGGAGACCGAGCGGCTGAAGGCCGACTTCCTCACGTCCGTATCCCATGAGCTCAGGACCCCGCTCACCTCGATCCTGGGCAACGCGGTCACGTTGGAACGGGCCTGGAGCGAGATCGACGACGCCA
>Ga0105243_10005120_pt1 | contig 10280 bp, 9 predicted proteins | sample KBSM34metaG_FD_81525 | JGI IMG/M metagenome (GOLD analysis project Ga0105243, IMG submission 81525) | Miscanthus rhizosphere microbial communities from Kellogg Biological Station, Michigan, USA - KBS M3-4 metaG | ecosystem: Host-associated > Plants > Roots > Rhizosphere > Soil | place: Michigan...
CCCCGGCCTTCGGCTGGGCACTCGTGTACGTCGCCGCGCTCACGTTTCCCCTCGCCCTCCGGCGACGGTTCCCGGAACTCGTGCTCGTCCTGGTCGCCCTCGCCTTCTTCGTCGGGGTCTCTGCGCACATTCCGGAGGTCTACGTCGGCAACGTGGCGATCTTCATCGCGATGTACACGGTGGGCGCGTGGGTGAGCGATCGCCGCCGCGCGACGATCGTCCGCCTCGCCGTCATCGCCGGCATGTTCGTCTGGCTGCTCGTCGTGACTTTCGAAGCCGCGACCGACACGAGCGGAGACGGTTTCTCGCGCGCCGGTCTGTTCTCGCCGTTCGCCGCGTGGATGCTGATCCAGTTCCTCGTGAATGCGGCCTTCTTCGGCGGCGCGTACTTCTTCGGAGAACGTGCGTGGGCCGAGGCCCGTTCGCGCGCCGTGCTCGAGGAGCGCACGGCCGAACTGGAACGGGAACGTGAGCTCACGGCGGCACAGGCCGTCGCGCTCGACCGTGTGCGCATCGCGCGCGAACTCCACGACGTCGTGGCGCATCACGTGTCGGCCATGGGCGTGCAGGCGGGCGCGGCGCGCACCGTGCTCGATCACGACCCGAGCTCCGCGCGCGACGCCCTCGTGACCGTGGAGGCCTCGGCCCGCGAAGCACTGACCGAGCTGCGCCAGCTGTTGGAGACGCTCCGCACCCCCGACGCCGACACCCCCATGGCGTCGACGGTGCGCCTGGACTCGATCCCCGAACTCATCGCGCACGCGAACGACAACGGGATGCCGACGACGCTCTCCATCGTGGGCGACGCCATCGACCTGCCGGAGCTGGTGCAGGTGAACCTCTACCGGATCGCCCAAGAGGCGCTGACGAACGCGCGGCGCCACGGCGGGCCGGACGTCGCGGCCGACGTACGCCTGCGCTTCGACGCCGACCACGTCGAACTGGAGGTTGCCAACAGCGGCCGCGACCGTGTCGCCGGACGCACGGGGCTCGGGATCGTGGGCATGCGCGAGCGGGCGGCGGCATCCGGCGGGACGCTGGAGGCGGGACCGCGCCCCCGCGGCGGATTCCTCGTGCGGGTACGGGTGCCTGCTCGCCTCGCCGCCGCGCCGGGGGAGGCCCGCGCATGAGTGCGCCGGTGCGGGTGCTCCTGGTCGACGACCACGCCGTGATGCGCGCGGGCTTTCGCATGATCCTGGAGGCGCAGGGTGACATCACCGTCGTCGGCGAGGCGAGCACGGGTACCGAAGCAGTGGCCTCGGCATCTGCCCTTCACCCCGACGTCATCTGCATGGACGTGCAGATGCCCGACATGGACGGCCTCGAAGCGACACGGCGCATCGTCTCCGACCCCGCCATCTCGGCGGTCGTCGTCGTGGTCACGACGTTCGATCGCGACGACTACCTCTTCCAGGCCCTCCACGCCGGTGCGAGCGGATTCCTGCTGAAGAATGCCGGCCCGGAGGAGCTCGTCACGGCCGTGCGGGTGGCCGCCGCCGGCGATGCGTTGCTGTCACCGGCCGTGACGCGCCGGGTGATCGAGCGGTTCGCGGCATCCGAGCCCGAGACGGTGGCCGCGACGCCGACCCCGACAGTCGCGTCGACGCCGCGACCGGCGTTGATCGTCGAGCTCACCGAGCGCGAGACCGAGGTGCTGCGCCTGCTCGCCGAGGCGCACAGCAACGCCGAGATCGCCTCGGCACTGTTCATCGGGGAGGCGACCGTCAAGACGCACGTGTCGAACGTGCTGCAGAAGCTGGGCGCTCGAGACCGTGTCGCCGCGGTGGTCTACGCACACCGCCACGGATTGGTCGGACCGGGCCCCGCTTAGCCGCGGAGGGCGACGGGAATCGAGCCCGTCGAGGAGGTGCTGCCGGCCGCCGCCATCGACAGGCGCGCACGCAGCGCGACCAGCGTGGCGTCGGGACGCCACAGGGCCACCAGGCTCCAGCCGAACAGGCCGACCAGCAGCACGTTGCGCGCGAGCAGCACGCCCGCCGCGAACGGGTGCGCGTCGATGAGCGCCAGGTACAGCACCGGGAACACCAGGGTCGTCAGGAAGCACGTCACGGCGAGCCAGACCGCGACCGATGTCCAGGCCTTGCGGTCGATCAGCAGACCTGCCGCGACGATCGGAGCCAGCCACAGCATGTACTGCGGCGAGCCGACCTTGTTGAAGACGATGAGTGCGGCCGTGAGGGCGAAGGCACCACGCAGGATGAGGTGCTGCTCGCCGATGCGGGAGAGCGCGCCCTCCTGCAGTGCACGACGACGCGCTCGCCACAGCAGCACGAGGATGACGGCGAAGGCGATCGGCATGGCGTAGCCGACGAGCACGCCCGCGGCAGCGGCGCCGGGGCCGGCGACCTCGCGGGTGGCCAGCACGTAGTTCTGGTGGATCTGCGCACCGGGAAGGCCGAGGACGGTGGCCCACACCCACGGCGTCGCCACGGGAGCCTCGAGCTGCAGTGCGCGGTCGCCCTGGATGGTGGCGAAGCTGAAGAGGTTCGACCCGCCGCCGAGCGCGACGACGATACCCGCGATCACGGCGCTGAGCGCGAGGCCACCGGCGATGATGCGCACACGCAGTGACGAGACGGCGACAGCGGCGGCGGCGAGCGCGGCGGGGGCCACCTTGATCCAGGTCGCGGCGGCGATCAGGATGCCCGCGACGAACGGACGACGCACGAGCCACACGAGCCCGGCGATGGCCAGCGGCGCGGCGAAGCCCTCGAGACGAAGCATCGAGACGGGGGCGAGGAGCACCTGGATCGCGAGCCAGTACCAGGCGGCGACGTAGCCCTTGCGGTTGCGAAGGTTGTCGGTGAGGGCGAGCACCGCGAAGAAGTTCGCGCCGACCATCATCAGCAGCCAGATGAGCTGGTAGTTCCACGGTCCGGCGACGATCGCGGCCATGATCGGCGCCAGCGCGCCGGCCGGGTAGACCCACGGCATGTCGATGACGGGCCAGTGACCGTGGGCCGCCTGCTCCGCCCACAGACGGTAGAGGGGCAGGTCGCCCTCGGTGCCGCCGAAGATCATGACCTTCAGCAGGGCGAGGAAGAAGAGGGCGTGCACGACGGCGAAGCCGATCAGCAGGCCGCGACGGGTGAACGCGAAGTGCAGTGCGCGAGGCCACCACTCGCGGGCACGGTCGGATACACGGGCGCCGAGGGCGCGGGTCACCTCAGGAGCGCTCGTCACTTGACAGAGTTTATGAGAGGTCGCCTGAGCGAATGGTGGACGCGGTGTTACCCGTTCCTGGGAATTCCCCGATAACGCCGCGCTCCTCCGCCGTGGCAACTCCCCCGTGAGGGGGATGCCGCGGCACGCCCGGCGCGCGCACCCGCGGCGGATTCCCCTCCCCGGGGGAGGCAGGCGCCATCCGTGGTCCCTAGCGTGGAATCGACGGCAACGCCGAGGAGGAGACATGCTCGAACTGACCGGTATCACCAAGAGTTACGGCACGAAGCGGGTGCTCGACGACGTGAGCTTCCGCGTGGGATCGGGCCGCCTGACAGGGTTCGTCGGCGGCAACGGTGCCGGCAAGACCACGACCATGCGCATCGTGCTCGGTGTGCTCGGTCGCGACGGCGGAGAGGTCACCGTCGACGGGTCGCCCGTCACCGCCGCCGACCGTCGCCTCTTCGGCTACATGCCCGAGGAACGCGGCCTCTATCCGAAGATGCGGGTGCTGGAGCACATCGTCTACCTCGCCCGTCTGCACGGATTCGACAAGGCCGACGCCGCCTCTCGGGCAGAGGCACTGCTCGTTGAGCTGGGGCTCGGTGAGCGCCTGCGCGACAACGTCGAGACGCTGTCGCTGGGCAACCAGCAGCGAGCGCAGATCGCCGCGGCACTCGTCCACGATCCGCAGGTGCTCATCCTCGACGAACCCTTCTCGGGCCTCGACCCGCTCGCCGTGGACGTGGTCGCCGGCGTGCTCCAGGCGCGGGCGGCGCAGGGTGCGGCGGTGCTGTTCTCGTCGCACCAGCTCGACGTCGTCGAGCGGCTCTGCGACGACCTGGTCATCATCGCGGGCGGCACGATTCGCGCGCAAGGCACGCGCGATGCCCTCCGCGCGGCGCACGCCCAGCACCGCTACGAGCTCATCTCCCGCGGTGATCTCGGCTGGCTCCGCGAGGAGCCCGGCGTGAGCGTCCTGTCGTTCGACGGCGGATACGCGCTCTTCGACATCGTCGATGCCGACGGCACCGACCCCGACGACACCGCCCGGCGCGTGCTGCAGCGCGCCGTGGCCGCCGGTGACGTGGCGAGCTTCACTCCGAAGCAGCCCTCTCTCGCCCAGATCTTCAAGGAGGTCATCCAGTGAACGTCAGCACCCCGTCTTTCGCCCAGAGCACGTGGCTCGTCGCCGAGCGCGAGGTCGGCTCGAAGCTGCGCAGCAAGGCGTATCTCATCTCCACCGGCATCCTCTTCGTCCTCGCACTCGTGGGCGTGCTGTGGGGCGGATTCTCCGCCCAGTCCGACAGCCGCACCCCGGTGGCGGTGACGGCAGACACCGTCGCCTCGGTGGCCGACAACCCGGCGCTGAAGGCGACGGAGGTCGCCGACGCCGCCGCGGCCCGCGCGCTGGTGCAGGACGGCACCGTGGATGCGGCGCTGATCCCCGGCGGCACCGCACCGTTCGACTTCACCGTCGTGGCGAAGGACTCCGCCCCCACGTCGCTGCTGCAGGCGCTCAGCCTCACCCCGCAGGTCGAGTTGCTCGAGCCGTCGGACGTCAACCCGGGCTTGCGGTACCTGGTCGCCCTGGGCTTCGGGCTGATCTTCTTCATGGCCGCGCTCACCTTCGGGTCGACGATCGCCCAGTCGGTCGTCGAAGGGAAGCAGACACGGGTGGTCGAACTGCTGATCTCCGCCGTGCCGGTGCGGGCGCTCCTGGCGGGCAAGGTCATCGGCAACACGATCCTCGCCATGGGACAGATCATCGGACTGGCGGCCATCGCCATCATCGGCTTCACGGTGACCGGTCAATCGGGCCTGCTGGCGGGCCTCGGGGCACCGATCGCCTGGTTCACGGTGTTCTTCCTGTTCGGTTTCATCCTGCTGGCCTCGCTGTTCGCCGCCGCGGCCGCGATGGTCTCCCGCCAGGAGGATATCGGGTCGACGACGACACCGCTCACGATGCTGGTGATGGCGCCGTACTTCCTGGTCATCTTCTTCAACGACAACCCGCTGGTGATGACGATCATGTCGTACGTGCCGTTCTCGGCTCCGGTCGGAATGCCGGTGCGGGTCTTCCTCGGCGACGCGCAGTGGTGGGAGCCGATCCTGTCGCTCGTGATCATGCTCGCCACGTGCGCCGCAGCGATCTGGGTGGGCGCGAAGATCTACGAGAACTCGCTGCTGCGGATGGGCGCGCGCGTGAAGCTCTCGGAGGCTCTCGCCGGCTGAGCAGTTCGACCCGTGACGGGTCAGTGATCGGTGGATGCCGGTGCGAGCGCGGGAGGCGCGAGCACCGGCATCCGTCGATTCACGACCTGGGGCACGATCACGCCGTGCATGAGGATGCTGCCGACGACCGTGAACACCATGACGGCGAGCACGTCGTAGGCCTCGGTGTCGGGCAGCTTGTTGAACGCGAGCAGACCGAAGACGATCGTGGCGGTGCCGCGCGGCCCGACGACACCGACGAGGGTGCGCGAGCCCCACGACAGCGACGATCCCAAAAGGGACAGGTACACCGGCAGGACGCGGAAGACCGTCAGGGCGAGGACGACCAGGACCAAGAGGCGCAGGTCGAATCCGTCGATGATCACGACCGTGGTCATCGCTCCGAGCACGAACCAGACGATGTTGGTGGCGAGCGTTCCCGCCTCCTCGACCAGCAGCACCTCCTGGTGCGGGATGGTGCGCTCATCGGTGCGGCGCGTGCGGGCGAGGCGATAGACGATCCCGGCCACGAAAGCGGCGACGAACCCGTTGGCGGCGATGTCGCTGAGGGTCGCGATGCCGAAGGTGATGAGGGGAACGAGCAGCATCACGTAACGGATGCCGGGCGCGTCGGCCCAGCCGCGACGCGACGCCCACCGCACGCACACTCCGAAGGCACCGCCGATCGCGGCGCCGACGAGGATCGCACCGATCGTGGCGGGCACCGCCCCGAAGAAGGCCTCGAAGAACTCGCCGAGACGCTCCTCGAGCTGGGTCTCGTTCTCGGGCGTGAGGGTGTCGGCGTCGACGGCGGCGAGGATCGTGGGCCACGCGATCGCCGCCGCAAGAGCCATGCCGAACACGGGCGAGATGAGCCCGTCGTTGTAGCCGCTCTCGACGTTGAGAATCTGTCGGACGCGCGCGGGGATCCGCGGCGAGCGCAGCAGGGTGGCGGCCGGCGCGAAATCCGTGGGCATGATCACGCAGGCGATCACGATCAGGATGAAGACGCTCAGCTCGGGCAGCAGGAAGACGCCGGCGAGCACGACGGCGAGCAGCGAGAGCGGCAGGGCGACGAGGACGAGCCGCGCGATCGTGCGCCCCTCGCCGCCGAAGACACCGCCGCTCACCTCGCAGGCATCCACGAAGAGCAGCACCGCGAGGATCAGCTCGACGACGTGCTCGGCCGAGTCGCTTCCGACCGCCGCGGCGAAGCCGGATACGTCGATCAGCACGAGCCCGGCGCCGGCGGCGGTCAGCACCGCGGGACCCGCCACGCCGGTGCGTTCGAAGCGATGCGCCACGATCGACCAGAGGCCGATCACGACGAATCCCAGCAGGAAGATCAGCGGCACCGTTCAGCCTCTCGTCGACCGTGTCGGGCGGGGGCACCCCGTTCCGGGATCAGTTTGCCAGTCATGCGGGAGACGCCGCGTCCCGGCACGAGGTCAGCGCTCGACGAGGATGCCGTCGGCATCCGCCCACACGTGCGCGCCGGGCCGGAAGACGACGCCGCCGATCTCCACGACAACGTCGAGTTCGCCCGTCCCCTCTTTGGCGCTCTTTCGCGGGTTGGAGCCGAGCGCCTTGACGCCGAGGTCGAGCGTGCCGATCGCGATGCGGTCGCGGATGGCCCCGTGGACGATGAGACCGGCCCACCCGTTGGCGACCGCGGATGCCGCGATGAGGTCGCCCACGAGCGCGGACTCGAGCGATCCGCCCCCGTCGATCACGAGCACGGCCCTCTCGCCGGGGGTACCGAGCACCTGCTTGACGAGCGCGTTGTCACGGTGACAGCGGATCGTGCGGACAGGACCGTCGAAGGCGATCCGCCCGCCGATGTCCTGAAACGGCACGGCGAGGGAATCGAGCGCATCTCCGCGCTCGTCGTAGAGGTCTGCGGTCGCGGTGGTCATGTCGTTACCGTAGCGATCCGCCGGCACATTCATAGGACTTCGCGGGAACAATCACCGGGGTACATACGGTTGCATCGACCGGGCCGCCGATGTCCCTCCGAAATTCTCTGCACTGTTCCTACCGTTCGTCAGGAGACCTGATCATGAGCACCATCGCCGCACACCCCGCCGACACCGACGCGCCGATTCTCGACGTCCTCGCCGAGCGCTGGAGCACCCGCGTCTTCGACCCCGCGACGCCCATCGACGAGAACGCGCTCGCCAGCGCGCTCGAGGCGGCCCGCTGGGCGCCGTCCGCCAACAACACGCAGCCGTGGCGCTTCGTGGTCGCCCGCCGCGGCTCGGTCGCGCACGCGCAGATCGTGGACGCCCTGATGGGCTTCAACCAGTCGTGGGCCACGGATGCCGCCGCCCTCGTCGTGTTCGCCTCGTCGGCTGCCCTCGACGGCAAGCCGCTGCCGTGGGCTGCGTACGACACCGGCCAGGCCGCCGCTCACTTCACGGTGCAGGCGCACGCGTCGGGCCTGCACACCCACCAGATGGGCGGCTTCGACCGCGATGCGATCGCCGCGGCGTTCGGCTTCGGCGACGACATCGTCGCCGTGACCGTGATGGCCGTCGGCGCCCTGGGCGACATCGACGCCGCCCCCGAGGCGCTGCGCGAGCGCGAGCTGGCCCCGCGCGTGCGCCGTCCGATCGCCGAGTCGCTGATCGCCAACGACTGAGCGAGCCCGCGGCTCAGCCCGTCAGCCGCGAGGCGGCGGGTTGAGATCGGGGTGGGTGATCACGACGAGCGAGTAGGGCTCGCCGTCGGCATCCGGCGGACGGTCCTTGTACTCGTCGAGCAGCGCCATGATGCGCCGGTCGAGCTCATCCTTCGCCGCCGCGTTGAGGCGCAGGCCGAGCCACGCGAGCTGGACGGTATCGGGGTCCGCCAGTGCCACCTGCTGACGCACGGTCTCCATCATGATCGCCACCTGATCGTCCATCGTGGCCGTCCAGGATAGGCCGGTGGCGAGGTAGGGCACCTCCCGTGCGCCCTGCGCGCCGGCGCGCTCGGGCTGAGGCTGAAGGAAGCCGGCATCGACGAGCGTGCGCACGTGGTGCAGCATCGTCCCCGGGTTGGCGCCCAGCAGGTCGGCGAGTTCCTTGTTGGTGCGCGCGTCGAAGCGGCAGAGCCGCAGGATGCGCATCCGCAGCGGCGAACTGAGCGCTCGCGCGACGGCACGTCCCTGGGCGTCATCCATGGACACATCCTACCCACTGATTGACTTTCTCAATCAGTGGGTCATACTGATTGACATGTCCCAATCGGATGTCACCACCGCGTCGATGTCGTCGGCCCCCTCACTGTGGCGCGATCGCAACTTCCTCACGATGTGGTCGGGGCAGGCGCTCAGCCAGTTCGGGGCGCAAGTGGTCGAGCTGGCGATCCCCGTCCTCGCGGTTCTGCTGCTGCACGCGACCGAGGCTCAGGTCGGTTATCTGAATGCCGCGGCGACGGCGGCTTTCCTCGTGGTCGGACTCCCGGCGGGCGCGTGGATCGACCGCATGCGAAAGCGTCGCGTGATGATCGTGGCGGACGGCATCCGCGCCGTGGCGCTGGCAGCGATTCCTCTGCTGCATCTGTGGGGACACCTGGAGATGTGGCACCTGTACCTGGTGGCCCTCGTCGTGGGCGTCGCGACGGTCTTCTTCGACGTGTCCTACCAGAGCATCGTGCCATCGCTGGTCGGTGACGACCGGATCGCGGAGGCGAACGGCAAACTCGAATCGACGAATCAGCTCGCCGGCCTCGCCGGGCCCGCCTTCGGCGGCTGGCTGATCGGCATCCTCTCCGCACCGCTTGCCATCGCGGCAACCGCGGTGACCTACCTCGCCTCCCTGGTCTCGCTCGCGTTCACCCGCGACCACGAGCGGCTGCGCCCGCCGGAGGATCGGGCACCGCTTCTCACCGAGATCGCGGAGGGACTGCGCTGGGTGCTCGGCCACACGCTGCTGCGTCGCATCGTGGCGACGACCGCGATCTCGAACCTCTTCTCGACGATCGTGTTCACGCTGCTGCCGATCTACGTCCTGCGCATTCTGGGCTTCTCCCCCGAGCTCATGGGCCTGCTGTTCTCGCTCGGCGCCGTCGGCGGTCTGCTCGGCGCCGCTTTCGCGGAGCGCATCTCCGCTCGCGTCGGCGAGGCACGAGCGATCCCGCTGAGCGCGATCGCTTTCTCGATCGCCACCGTCCCCCTGCCGCTCGCGGCTCTGCTGCCGACCGGAGCCGCCGTGGTCGTGCTCGCCGTGCAGTGGGTCACGATGAGCTTCGCCGTGGTGCTGTACAACATCACCCAGGTGACGTTCCGCCAGCGCATCACGCCGGGGCGCCTGCTCGGACGCATGAACGCGTCGATCCGCTTCTGCGTCTGGGGCGTCATGCCCCTCGCTGCTCTCGCCGCCGGCGCACTCGGCACCGCCCTGGGCACCGTCCCGACGATCTGGATCGCGACGGCGGGTGCGCTGCTGTCAGCGCTTCCCGTGGTGATCGGGCCGTTCTGGAAGCTGCGCACCCTTCCTGCGACAGCCGCGCGGTAGTCACCCTCAGTCGTCGAGGAGTTCAGCCTCGATCACGTCGTCATCGTCGTCGGGGGATGCCGACGCATCGCTCTCGTCGGGCGCCGCGCCGGCGCTCGTGAGCACGAGGCTCGAGCCGTCGGCGGCGACATCCACGCGGACGAGATCACCGTCGCGCACACCTCCCGAGAGCAGCGCCATCGCGAGGCGATCCTGGATCTCCGACTGGATGAGGCGGCGAAGGGGCCGCGCGCCGAAGATCGGGTCGTAGCCGCGTTCGGCGAGCCAGGCGCGGGCATCCGGGGTCACGGCCAGCGTGAGCCGGCGGTCGCGGAGGCGTCGCTGCAGCGCATCGACCGACAGCTCCACGATCTGAGCCAGGTCGTCCTGGCTGAGCGCCTGGAA
>Ga0105243_10005124_pt1 | contig 10277 bp, 8 predicted proteins | sample KBSM34metaG_FD_81525 | JGI IMG/M metagenome (GOLD analysis project Ga0105243, IMG submission 81525) | Miscanthus rhizosphere microbial communities from Kellogg Biological Station, Michigan, USA - KBS M3-4 metaG | ecosystem: Host-associated > Plants > Roots > Rhizosphere > Soil | place: Michigan...
AAGGCTTCGCACCCACCCGCTACCGCGAGGTGGTACTGACTGTGTCCAAGTTGAGTTGTGACTCTTGAGGCGAAGCATTTTCTCCTGAGACTGGATCGAAGTAGTGGATCTTGTCTTTGCTGATGGTGATCCAGACCTGACTCTCCTCCTCGGCGCGAAAGTCAGCCGGCGCGCGAGCAATCAACCTGTTCGCACCGACGGTAAGAAAAACGAAAGTCTCATTTCCCATTTGCTCTGTTACGTAAACCTTCGCAGCAATTGCGCCCTCCTGTGGCTGTGACAACACTTGAATGTGTTCGGGTCGAATGCCTGTTGTTAACGGTGATCCCTCAATGAAGTTCATGCTTGGACTACCGACAAACTCCGCGACAAATCGATTCGCTGGATGATTGTAAATATTCATCGGCGAGTCGAATTGCTGTAACCGGCCTTTCTTCATCACGGCCACACGAGACGCGAGTGTCATTGCTTCGGCCTGATCGTGCGTGACGTAGATCGTCGTCGTCCCGAGCTGATGCTGGAGACGTTTCAACTCACCACGCATTTGCACGCGCAGACGCGCATCGAGATTTGAGAGTGGTTCGTCCATCAGATACGCACGCGGCTCGCGCACGATTGCACGCGCGAGCGCCACGCGCTGACGTTCTCCGCCGGATAGTTGTCGAGGTTTGCGATCGAGCAGTGATTCGATTTCGAGCATCGCAGCCACACGCTTCACACGTGCAGTACGTTCAGTCTTGTCGAGCTTACGGACGCGCAGCGGGTAGCCGATGTTGTCCGCAATCGTCATGTGCGGATAAAGCGCGTAACTCTGAAACACCATCGCCAGATCGCGATGCTGCGTGGGTATATCGTTAATACGTTGGGCGTCGATAAAAATATCGCCTGAGGTGACAGTCTCGAGTCCCGCGAGCATTCGCAGTGTGGTTGTCTTGCCGCAGCCCGATGGACCAAGCAAGACAACGAACTCGCCGTCATCGATCTTTAGCGACAGATCGTCTACGACGCACGTGCCGCCAAACGCCTTACTTACATTTTTGAACTCAATTCCCATCTAGCCTTTGACGGCTCCCATCGACAATCCCCTCACGAGGTACTTCTGCACCGCGAGTGCAAAAACGAGGATCGGAATGATCGCCACCGAAGCCGCGGCGCTCATCACGCCCCACTTGATCTCGTACTGAGTCACGCGGCCTGCGATTCCGACCGGCAACGTCATCGCCGCGTCAGTCTGCGTCAACACGAGCGCAAACAGAAATTCATTCCACGAAACGATCAAACAGAATACGGCGGTGGCAGCCAGGCCCGGCGCCACCAACGGCAACACGATGCGCACGAGTGCGCCGAGGCGGGAATCGCCATCGACGAGCGCAGCTTCTTCGAGATCGCGTGGCAGGTCGGCAAAGAAGCCACGCATCATCCAGACTACAAACGGCAGATTGAAACCGGTGTAGACGATGATCAACGATGCACGCGTGTTTAGCAGCCGCAGGTCACGCATCATGAGAAAGAGCGGGACGGCAGTGACGATTGCGGGAAACATGCGCGTTGAAAGAATCCACAAAGAGAGCCGGCGATTGAGACGCCAGGGCAGTTCAAAACGCGCAAGCGCGTACGCCGCGAGTGTGCCGATGATGAGTGCGCACGCCGTTGAAGTCACTGCAACGATCGCGCTCGTGAGCAGGTAGTCTCCGAACCCGCGCGCGACGAATGCGTCGTAGTAGTGGTCGAGTGTCGGTGTGAAAGCAAACCACGATGGCGGACTGGCAAACTGCTCGACCTCAGTCTTCAAAGAGATAGTCAACATCCAGTAAACAGGCGCGAGCGAGAACAACAGCGCCGCGGTCAACAGAACATAGCGAATGCTTTGTGCTACTTTGCGGCTCAACCTAAATCGTCTCTTTCGCTTGCAGAAACTTGATGTAGACGGCGCTGATCACGTTTGTCAGCGCGAGCAACACAAACGACATCGCCGCCGCATAGCCAAAATCAAAAAACCGAAACGCCGTGCGATAGATGTAGAGACTGATCGTCTCAGTCGCGAAACCTGGTCCACCTTCCGTCAGAATAAAAATCTGATCAAACACACGCAGCAAATCCATCGTGCGGAGCAGCAGAACGATCAGGATCGAAGGCTTCAGCAAGGGCAGCGTGACGTGCCAGAAGGTTTGCCAGCGACTCGAGCCATCGATCAGCGCCGCTTCGTACGGTTCCGGTGGAATCGCTTGCAGTCCTGCCAGCAGCACGAGAAAGACAAACGGGGTCCATTGCCAAACATCGACCGCGATCACGGACAGCATCGCGAGCTTTGGTGACGCAGTCCACGTCAAACTCTCGGTGTTGATGCCAAATTGTTTGAGTGTTCCGTTGATCGCGCCGAAGTTTGGATTCAACATGAGACGCCAAACAACTCCGACGACAACCGGCGGCAGCATCATCGGGATCAGCAAACTCGCCCGAAACACTCCACGACCACGAATCTGGCTGTTCAGTAACAGTGCGAGACTGAGGCCAAGAAGAAACTCGCATGTCAAGGCGGCGATTGCGTAGATGAACGTATGGCCCAGTGCTGTAAGAAAGAAGTTGTCAGAAAAGAGACGCGCGAAGTTTCCGAGGCCCCAGGTTACGCCTGCCGCAGTCTCTTGTTGCAGACTGATCGTGATCGAATAAATGAGCGGGTAGATTGAAAGTGCGAGGAGCACCGCGAGCGCAGGCGCGAGAAAGAGGGCAGGTAACAGCAGCTCGCGCTTATTGGGCGCGCTGAAGAATCTTCTCGATTTCGGCATTCGCCTGATTCATGGCTTCCGCGGCCGTCAGATCGCCGCTGTTGGCCTTCGAAAGAAAGATCCCGAAAGCGTTTTCGATTTCGTTCCAGTAAGGAGTGCGTGGGCGCGGTCTCGAACTTTGGAGCGAACGCAGTTGCGCTGGATACGCGGGATACTTTGCAACCAGCTCCGGATCCTGAAAGAGCGATTTGCGCGTCGGTGGATTGCCACGCTGGGCCGAGCGTTTCATCTGTTCGGCGCTCGTGGCCCAAAGCAGAAAATCGATTGCCGCGTCTGCATTGCTGGAATCGCGCGGGATCGCAATCAGCCAGTTACCGATTTCAGCCTGGCCGGGCTGCTGCGCACCCGGCAACGTTGTGAACTCCATCTTCCCGATCACCTTCGACTTCGTCGCATCGCTGAACGAACTGATCCACGCGGGCCAGTTGATCGACATCGCCGCCGTGCCCTGCAACAGGTGTGCACCAACATCGTCGGCATTGAAACTCGCATAACCCGGTGGTGAGTATTTGCCCAAGTCGATCATTAACTGGAGTGCCGCGATTCCCTGTGGACTGTTGACTGTGGGCTTTCCATTCGCGTCGAACATCTCGCCGCCAAACGCCCAGAAGATCGGCATGAAGTCCGCAACGGCAGCGTTACCTTGCGCGGCACGCTCGACGTAGCCATAGACTTGTCCGCCATTCGCGCCTGCACTTTCTTTCTCCTGGATTGTTTTAGCGGCCGCCAGGACGTCGTCCCAGGTTGCCGGTGGTTTCATCAAATATTTCTCAAAAAGATCTTTACGATAGAAAAATAATTGGGAGTTACCGACGTAGGGAAGAGCGTAGAGTGCGCCGCTCTGATACGGATGGCGGCAGAGGGCCAGCGACGTCTCGACAAAATCGCCGTCCGGGCCGGATTTCCCACGTTTTTGCAGTAAAGGAGTGAGGTCGGTCAGGACCTGTTCGTGGGCGAAACGGGGGAACCACGGATCGTCGAGCATGATCAGGTCGTAGGCTCCAGTGCGAGCTTTGAGATCTATTAATTCTTTCTCAAAAAGATTTGTATAAGGAAACTCTGCAATGTCGATGTGTGTGCCGGTTTGCTTTTCATAGTCGGCAGCCGCCTGTTTAAGCGCTTCACCTTCAACTCCGGAGACTACTGCAAGAGTGACTTGTTTTCGTTGAGTGTTCCCCGTGCAACTTGTGAGTAAAACCAATGATGCCAGGATCAGGAATAACGTAAGTCTCATAATTTTTTGCGACAGATTAACACTGATGACGCGGATCAGAACTGATAATATCGGCCTATGCGACAAATTGTAACGACCGCAAACGGCGACATCGATGTTCTCAAGGTGCAGGAAAAACCAGATCCCACGCCAGGCAACGATGAGGTTGTGATCAAGGTGCGTGCGGCAGGTTTAAATTTTGCGGACATCCTGGCGCGGCAGGGTCTATACCCGGATGGACCGCCCAAGCCTTGTGTTATGGGATACGAGGTTAGCGGTGTCGTTGAGAGTGCCGGCAAGGATGTGAATAGTTCTTTCGCCGGCAAGTCAGTGGTGGCGATGACGCGTTTTGGCGGTCAGTCAGAACTTGTTGCAGTCAAAGCAACACAGATGTTCGAAAAACCCGAGAGACTCACATTTGAACAAGCCGCGGCAATTCCAGTGAACTACCTGACGGCTTACGCGCTGCTCGTCGTGATGGGTTCTTTGCACGCCGGTGAATCGGTGTTGATTCACAACGCAGGCGGTGGCGTCGGTCTCGCGGCACTCGACATCGCGAAGAAGGTCGGTGCCGTCACTTACGGAACTGCAAGCGCCGGTAAACACCAGTTTCTAAAAGAGCGTGGTTTGGACCACCCGATTGACTATCGCAAGCAGGACTGGCAGCCGGAGTTGCAGAAACTCACTAACGGCCGCGGAGTGGATCTGATCATCGATCCGATTGGTGGCGGTCACTGGAAAAAGAGTTATGCATCTTTGCGTCACACTGGACGCTTAGGGATGTTTGGAGTGTCAACGGCTTCGGCAAACGGAGTAGCCGGCAAACTCAAATTGCTGAAGGCGGCGATTCAGATGCCATGGTTTCATCCCCTCGCGTTGTTGAATAAGAATCGAGGCGTCTTTGGTTTGAACCTTGGCCACATGTGGCACGAACCGGAGAAGGTTGCGGTGTGGATGCGCGACATTCTGCGTGGTGTCGACGAGGAATGGATTCAACCGCACGTCGATCAGGTGTTCTCATTTGATGAGGCAGGCAAAGCACACCGGCGGCTCGAAGAGCGAAAGAATATTGGGAAGGTCGTGTTGGTGCCGTGAGACTTGCGTCAAAAGTCCGAAATCGCAGTTGGACAGAGTCAGTACCACCTCGGGGTAGCGGGTGGGTGCATGCGCAGCGTTTTTTGTACTGGAGCCTACGGCGTACCCACCCGCTACCGCGAGGTGGTACTGACTGTGTCCAAGTCAGGTCATTGCTCTGATTGGCGCTTTGCGAGAAAGAATGAGATCACCGTCGAATAGATCAGCCCGAAGACCAGCGCGAGGAGAAACAATCCCACGAATGCTTGTGCGATCTGTGCACGCGACACGTTCCCTGTTCCTGCGCCAGGCTCCACTGCCATAAATTTCGTTCCAATCACTGCGAGCACAATCACAAAGAACACCGAAAGTGCGAGTCCATACACGACGGAGATTCCGACTCCTGTCTTCAATCCCTCTTTGAATGTCAGTCGGTCACCTTTCTCTCGCTCAACGGCTTTAATGCCGAGGTAGATCAACGCGAACTCGAGCACGTTGAAGATAATCGGGGTGCCAAGCTGGTGAACCATCGAAGCCGGATTGCTAACTACGTAGTGCGCGATGAGCACCCACGCCATCGCCAGGACCGCGATCAGCAGTCCATACTTGAGTGATGTTTTCATAATCTGTGTAATCTGTGGATAAAGATCTTTATTCCCACGCTGGTTTGATCTCTCCCTGCGCATCGTGCCAGTAAGGCGCCCACGCAAGTGTAAGAAGTTTGACCGCGATGTTTGCTTTGGTTGGTTTTAGACTGACCTTCTCGAGTTGTTCTGTTTGCGGATCCAGAGAGCGTTCGAGGGTGGACGTTTCCGATTGAAACTCTGCCTCGAGGTCCGCGAGCTTTTGCGAGATTACCGCCACGTTGTCCTCAGCGCGATCTACGTCCTGTGATTCTTTCATCGATCGGCCCACGCCGCGCACTGCGGTTGTGGCTCTGCCGAGTGTCGAGAGGCTCGTTCGCTTTCGACCGAGGAAAGAGGAAAGCAATGTCGCGCCAAACGAGATCGCGGTCTGAACTTTCTGACCCTTCGCTTGCTCCGCCTCGCGTGCGACAGCCTGCTCAGCACGGCGCTTTCGCTCTTCCAGTTGCTCCACCTTCGGCGCGTACTTGCGTCGCAGCTTTTCAACTGCATCGTCGCGTTGCTCTCGTCCGAGTTGCTGCAAACGCACGCGAAAGTCGCGCTCACTCTCACCCGGATTCGAGACGATGTCGAGTGTCGGACTCTCGAGCAACTCCAGCCGCTGGTTGCGATAGAGCCAGCTCGCGAGATCCTTACGCCAGCTCGCATAGTTCTTCGCCTTTGTCGCATCAGCAGGGGCTTCAACGAACTGCGCGCCGGCTTGTGCTACCGATTCGAGATCTTCGATCGGTAGATCCAGTGTCTGGGCGGTGCTCCAGTCGAGACCTACCGGACCGTCATTGAATGGGCAGAGCAACGTGACCCGTTGAGTCATGTCGACTGCTTTTGAATCGCTATAGCGAACCTCTGCGGCCCCGAGCAGAGTTGGATGATAAGTCAAACTTGCATTCGGATCACCCGAGCCGCGGACGGGAATGAAATACTGGGTTATGTCAGGCGGCAGAAGCGCGCGCTCATTCTTTGCTGGTGCGCTCGCAACGGGCGCAGCAGTAGCAATAGGAGCAACGGGCGCAGAAGCCGGTGCTGCCGTCTGTTTCAAAGGATCCATCAGTAACTTGATCTGCGCGCGCGTCAGTGGACCACGGAGATACGACAGAGCCCAACGTGTTTCGAACAGTTCAGGCGCATCGTCGTGCACGTTGTTCAGCACAAAGATGCGCTTGTCGAGCCCCGCGAGGCGTTGTTCCCAATCTTGCTTGTCAAATTTCTGGCCGGTTCCTGCGGCGATGCCTTCGAGACCTTCGAGCACTCGCGCTTTGTCGCGTTCCGTTTGCAAGCGACCGATAAACCAGGTGCCCGTGTTCGCGAGTCCCTTGTAATCGAGATCGACTGGATTCTGTGTTGCCAGAACGACTCCGAGACCAAACGCACGTCCCTGTTTCAAGAGCGTCAGCAGCGGCAGCTTCGACGGCGGATTCGCGACGGGCGGGAAGTATCCAAAGATCTCGTCCATGTAGAGAATAGCGCGCAGGCTCGTCGTGCCTGACTGTGTTCTCATCCAACCGAGCACCTGATTCAGGAGCAACGACACGAAGAACATCCGCTCGGCGTCGCCAAGATGTGCGATGGAGAAGATCGAGAGACGCGGCTTGCCGCTTTCAGTGTGAAGAAACTTCGGAATATCGAGCGCTTCGCCTTCCATCCAGCTCGCAAAACTCGGCGACGCGAGCAGGTTGTTGAGCGCCATCGCGAGTTGAAAGCGATCGTTCGCGGGGAAGAACGAGTCAAGATCCATCACGCCGATCTTTGTTATCGAAGGCGATTGAACCTTTTGAATCAGAGCGGCGATGTCGAGATCCTTTCCCGCTGACCATTCCTGATTGAGAATGTTTGAGATCAGGATGTGTTCGCGACTGCGGACCGGATCGCCTTCGATGCCGGCGAGTGCGAGCAGGCTGGTGACGGTCGTGCTAATTCGTTCGGAGAGTGATTCGTTGTCCTGCCTGATTGCTTCGGGTGGCGCCGCGAATGATTTGAGAATGGAGACGGGCAAGCCTGCGTTGCTGCCGGGTGTGTAGATGCGAAAGTCTGACGATTCGTGTAGTCGCCTTATGCGATCGCCGTCTTCGCCCCACTTCGCGAGACCTTCTTTCCAGAGTATCGCCTGTTGCGCCGGATCGACACCTTCCTCAACCCACGGCGCGAAGTCCTGCGGCGCGAGATTTGGAAATTGCAGCAGGAGATTACATAGATCGCCTTTGGGATCGATGATGATGGCGGGAATGCTGTCGATGGCGGCCTCTTCGAGTAGCGAAATACAGAGACCGGTTTTCCCGCTGCCGGTCATGCCGACGCAGACAGCGTGCGTGACGAGATCCTTTGAGTCGTAGAGGAGTAGATCGTCGTTTGATTTATTTTTGCCGAGATAGAAGACGCCTAGCTTTTCGAATTCTTGCATGGTATGTAGTCCTTAAATAGTTGTGTACAGGATTTACAAGATTTTCAGGATTTACAAGATGGAATCAATCCTGTCTCTATTTCTCAATTGCAAATAGTCGCCACTCGCCACAACCAGACAGCATGTGAACGCCTCGCTCTTCGAAACGAATTCCTGAGCCGGCCACGAGATCTTTCACCGTGCTCGACACGAGTATTTCACCCGCTTCAGCTTCGTTGGCCACGCACACACACATCTGCGCAGCGGCGCCTGCCACCTGGCCATCGACGATTTCACACTCGCCTGTATGAAGACCGGTGCAGGTTTGCACGCCAAGCCGTGAAGCATACTCAGTGATCGCCGAAGCGCAACGAATCGCGCGCGCTGGGCCGTCAAAAATCGCGAGCAGCCGATTCTCAAGGATATCGATCTCGCGGCCACGGAACCACTCAATCTCTTTCGTAATGTGCGCGTGCAAGCGACGCCACCATTCGGCCCAGCGCTCCGGTCCAAGTCTGTCCACAAGATCCTTGATGCCCACGAGTCGCGCGACCATCACGGTTGCGAGCACAGTGTCGGGCTCGATCGGGTGTCGTACCCCAGTCAGGAATTCTTCAACCTCATCGAGAATAGCATCCTGGTCGCCCACAAACGGGAGATGATCGTTGCCGGGTAACTCAACAAACTTCGCCCCGGGGATTCGATCTGCTACGAAGCGTCCTTCTTCGACTTTCAAACACTGATCTTCCGTGCGATGAATGACGAGCGACGGCACACGTATCGATGGCAAGACGTTGCGCACGTCGATCTCTGCATTCATTTGTGTCAGCGCAACGGCGGCTCCCGGACTCGCTCCCATGCGCAGGTAAGTGGCCCACCAGTCGCGAAACTGTGGATCGTCAGCGACACTGGGCGCGCGTTCATCAATCCCGACTGGTCCACCCCAGTGCTTACTCATCACTTCGAAAAACTGTTCGCGCTGTTCTGCTGTCGGACCCCACGGATATTCCGCGTCGCGAATTCGTTTCGCGTACGTGCCGATCATCACCAGTGCGAGCGTCTTCTCCGGATACGTGGCGGCGAAAAGGCTGCACATTGGCCCACCTTCGGAAACACCGCACAGCGCCGCGCGTTCCGAACCGACGGCGTCCATCACGGCGCGCACGTCGTCCATGCGCTGTTCGAGTGTCGGCAGTTGATTGATCGGGACGCGATCGGAAAGACCCGTGCCTCGTTTGTCAAAAAGAATCAGACGCGAGAACGATGCGAGACGGAGAAGGAAGCGGGCGAAACTCGGCTCGCGCCAGAAGTATTCCAGGTGCGACACCCAGCCCATCACGAAGACCAGATCGAGTGGCGCGTCGCCGATCACCTGGTACGCGATGTTCACGTCGCCACTGCGCGCGTACATGGTTTCGGGTGGTCGTTGTTCGAGCATGGCTTGAGAAGGCGAAACCTCAATTACGTCTTCATCGTCGCGTTCGACGATGATTCGTGCTCGCGTTCGTTCACGCACGATCACGCTTTCGTCGTCGCCGCCGGAGGTTCTCACGTCTGCGACGAAGCGGTAACCTCGCTTTGGAACGGTCTGAATGTATTGGTCGCCTTCCTTACCTTCGCCGAGTGCTTTTCGCAGGATGGAGATGTTTTGCGCGAGGTTGTTTTCTTCGACAAAACTGTCGGGCCACACCTTTTCCATCAGCTCTTTCTTGGTCAGAACGTGACTGGAGTTCTCGAGCAGAACGAGCAGCGTGTCGAATACTTTCGGCGTGAGCGACACCTCGCGGTTCTCCTTAAAGAGAATCCGCTCTAATGCATCAACTCGAAAGCCGTCGAATAGATAGATGCGTCTCATAACTCGGAACGTACTGTAGGGGCGGCCCTCCGTGGCCGCCCTTGGTTGGACACACTGAATTCAAAAATCGACAGTCTCGGGTTTGGCGAACACGATTTCAACCAAGGGCGGCCACGGAGGGCCGCCCCTACAGTACGTCCGGCAGCGCCAGTCGTCACGCGGCGTCAGTCCTTTCAGAACTCTTTCAAAACAAACTCACAGCCAAATCAGGATTCTCTAAATACGAGAGACCCGCCTGACCCATATTTTCCACGCACATTCACACAGCACCCGACGAACCAGCCAGATTATTTAGGAGGATTTGCAATGAATACAAGTGAAAAGCATG
>Ga0105243_10005126_pt1 | contig 10276 bp, 9 predicted proteins | sample KBSM34metaG_FD_81525 | JGI IMG/M metagenome (GOLD analysis project Ga0105243, IMG submission 81525) | Miscanthus rhizosphere microbial communities from Kellogg Biological Station, Michigan, USA - KBS M3-4 metaG | ecosystem: Host-associated > Plants > Roots > Rhizosphere > Soil | place: Michigan...
CGACCACGGGCGCTACGCCCACTACCGCGCCGTGCGCGACGCCTACGAGGTGGCGCTGACCGCGGATGTGCCGGGCGTGACGATCGTCGGCGAGCGCACGGAGCGCACGCCGGGTCACTCGCTGGCGCTGATCGAGGGCCTGAACGGACACGCGCTCGTCTCGCTGCTGGACGAGCAGGGCGTGGCCGCCGCGGCCGGGCCGGCCTGCGCGAGCGCCGAGTCGAGCGCGAGCCCGGCGCTCACTGCGATGGGCGTCACGGCCGATCAGGCACGGGGCGCGCTGCGCCTGAGCTTCGGTGCGCTCAGCGAGAGCGCGCACGGGCTGCTCGCCGCCGGCGCCGTCGTGCGCTGCGCGGAGCTGCTGCGGCGCGCAAGCGCGGTCGTCTGATGCTGCGGCACCACGATTTCGAGCTGGCCGGCCGCGTGCCGGAGCCCGACGGCGAGGGCTTCGCGGGCGGAAGCGCCTGCGGCGACCGCGTGCGCATCACGCTCGCGCTCGGCGCAGACGGGACGATCGCCGCCGCGCGCTTCGGTGCTGCAGCCTGCGCGCACGCCACTGCCGCGGCGGCCTGGGCCTGCCGACGCAGTCAGGGGCGCGCCTTCCTGGACGCCGCCCGCGCCTCGCTCGCCGACTGCGCCGAAGAGCTCGGGCTCACCGGCCATGCGCGTGACTGCGCCGCCGTGGCGCTCGACGCCCTGCATGCGGCCCTGGGCGACGCCGCGGAGCGTGCGCTCGCGCTCCCGCCCGCGCACGGCCGGGTCGCCGTCGCGATGTCGGGCGGTGTGGATTCTGCCGTCGCCCTGCTGCGCGAGCGCGCAGGCAGTGGCGACGTCGTCGGCCTCACGCTGAGGCTCTGGATCGACGAACAGGCGCCGGACGCCGAGCGCGCCTGCTGCTCGCCCGGGGCCATCCTGCGCGCGCGCGAGAGTTGCCACGCGCTCGGGCTCCCGCACGTCACGCTGGATGGCCGGGAGGCCTTCCGCCGGGCCGTCGTCGAGCCGTTCGTGGCGGGCTACGCGCGCGGAGAGACGCCGAATCCGTGCACGACCTGCAACGGCTCCTACCGCCTGGCGGCGCTGGTCGCGGTCGCAGAGCGACTCGGGGCGCAGCACGTGGCGACCGGGCACTACGCCCGGCTCGTCGAGCGCGACGGGCGCACGCTCGTCGGGCGCGGCGCCGATGCGGCCAAGGATCAGTCGTACATGCTGGCGCGCGTGCCGCGGGACGTGCTGGAGCGTCTTCGACTGCCCCTGGGAGATGCGACGAAGGCCGCGGTGCGCGCGGAGGCGGCTGCCGCCGGGCTGTCCGCCGCAACCGCGCGCGAGAGCCAGGACGTCTGCTTCCTCGGCGGCGGGGCGCTCGACGACTTCCTCGCGCGCGAGGGCGTGCAACAGCATGCCGGCAGCATCCGCGACGAGGCCGGGCATGAGCTGGGGCGCCACGCCGGGACAGCGGCCTACACGCCGGGACAGCGCAGGGGCCTGGGCGTCGCGGCACCGACGAAGCTCTACGTGCTGCGCGCCGATGCTGCGCGCAACGAGCTCGTCGTCGGCCCGCGGAGCAGCCTCGCCTGCAGTGAGGTCCTGCTGAGCGACACGCGCAGCGAGGACGGCGTGACACGCGTGCACGCGAAGCTGCGCGGCCGTTCCCCGACGGTCTCGGCAAGTGTCGAGAGGGTCCCGGGAGGCCTGCGCCTGCGGCTCGACGAGCCGGTCTACGGAGTCGCGGCAGGCCAGACGGCGGCGCTCTACGACGGGGATGGATGCGTCGTCGGATCGGGCGTGATCGCGCTCGCCGAATCGCTCTCCTAGTCGGTTCCTAGTCGCATCTCCGCGATCCGTCAAGGGGAAATCCTCAAGTTTCGGCTGACTCCGTCCGATGAGAGGGGCATGCAGCGCCTCTGGCGCACCGTCATCCCCGGGCAGGAGAAGACAGAGACATGGCCGTTACCGCAGAGACACTGATCGATGAAGAGCCCGTCGTCGCCACCCCGCACCTGCGGCTCGTGGCCGATGACGACGAGATCGTCGACGAGACGCCGAAGACCGCGCTGGCGCTGCTCGACGAGCCCGACGCCGAGGCCGAGTACGACGAGGAGGAGCGGGGTGGTCCCGCCGTCGACGTGCTCCGCACGTACGTGCGCCAGATCGGCAACGGCGCGCTGCTCAACGCCAAGCAGGAGCGCGAGCTCGCGCGTCTCAAGGATCTCGGCGACGAGGCGGCCAAGCGGCGCCTGATCGAGTGCAACCTCCGCCTCGTGATCTCGATCGCGAAGGTCTATGCACCGTCCGGACTGCCGCTGCTCGACCTCATCCAGGAAGGCAACCTCGGCCTGATCCGCGCGGTCGAGAAGTTCGACTACACCAAGGGCTTCAAGCTCTCGACCTACGCCACCTGGTGGATCCGCCAGTCCATGTCGCGCGCCATCGCCGACCAGGGCCGCACGATTCGCCTCCCCGTGCACGTCGTCGACATGGTCAAGCGGCTGCACCGGACGAATCGCTCGCTGACGCAGGAGCTCGGCCGTGACGCGACCGTCGAGGAGCTGGCCGAGGCCATGGAGCTGCCGCGTGCGCGCATCGTCCAGCTGATGCTGCTGCAGGAGGATCCGGTCTCGCTCGAGACGCCCGTCGGCGACGGCGACTCGCAGTTCTCCGACATGCTCGAGGACAAGAACTCGGCCCAGCCCCACGACGAGGTGGCGGGCGAGCTCGGAGCCGGCGATCTGCAGGGCGCGCTCGACGCGCTCCCCGATCGCATGGGCAGCGTGCTCGCGCTCCGCTACGGCCTGGACGGCGAGGGCGCTCGCACGCTCGAGCACGTCGGCGAGGCCCTCGGCGTGACCCGGGAGCGCGTGCGCCAGATCGAGGCCCGCGCGCTGCGCGAGCTCGCTCAGCGCAACCCGCACCTCCGCCTCCAGCTCGAGAGCTCCGTGTGAGCGGACGCCGTCATCCGGCGGAGCGTCGTCGCTTCCCCCGAATCGCCCAGGAGCTGGTCGTGCGCTACGAAGCGCTCGACGTCCAGCCCACGCGCGATCAAGGTCGCACGCTCAACCTGTCGGCCGGCGGCGTTCTCATCCTCGCGCACCAACCCCTGCCCACAGGTCAGCGCATCCGCGTCGTGCTCGCCCTGCCCGGTGACGATTCCCCGATCGAAATCACCGGGCAGGTCGGGCGCGTGCGCTCTCTCTCCGATCGCGTGCACGAAGTCGCGATCGAGTTCGTCGAGGGCAACATCGGTGTCCAGCGCACGCTGCTCGACTACATCGAGGAGCGACTGAGCGAGGCACCGGAGCCCGTCGGCCCCATGTCGGCCTAGCTACGCGACGCGCGTGGTGGTGCCGGCCCGCGCCATGCGCGCGTTGGCCGCGCGCTCTGCACAGCGCTGCAGCGACTCGGAGACCGACGGATTGACGGCCCCCGTCTCGGCCAGCGTGTCGACCGTCAGCTGCGCCTTCACGGCCAGTGCGACGGTGGTGATGACCTCGGACGCTCGGTAGCCGACGATCGAGCCGCCCAGCACGCGGCCCGTGTCGGGATCCCAGACGAGCTTGATCATGCCGTCGGACTGGCCGGCGATCAGCCCGCGCGGGTTGGCGCGCAGCGGCTGGCGCGTGACGGCGACGCGCACGCCCTGCTCCTCGGCCTTGCTCTCGGTGAGGCCGACGCCTGCGACCTCGGGCCGCGTGAAGACCGTTCCCGCGATCGCGTCGAGGCTCATGGGGTCGACCGGGCGCCCGAGCGCCGAGAGGGCGGAGATGCGGCCCTGCATCGCCGCCGTCGAGGCCAGCATCCAGCCCCCGGTGACGTCGCCGGCCGCCGAGATGTGCTCGTTCGTCGTGCGGCAGCAGCCGTTGGTCACGATCTCGCCGCGCGGGCCGACCTCGACGCCGACCGTCTCGAGGCCGAGTTCCTCGGTGTGCGCGCGCATGCCCATGCAGATGATCGCGTGGGAGCCGTTGAACTCGCGGCCGTCCTCGGACCTGACGTGCACGCGCTCGCCGATGCGCTCCACGTCGGAGGCGCGCGCGCCCACCTCGATCGCCATGCCGCGCTCCAGGAACGCCTCGTGGACGACGTCGGCCACGTCGCGATCCTCCGAGGGCAGGATCTGCGGGCGCGAGGAGAGCAGCGTGACGCGCGAGCCGCAGCTCTGGAAGAACTCGGCGAACTCGCACCCCGTCGCGCCGGCGCCGACCACCAGGAGCTGCTCGGGGAACGCCTCGAGCCCGAGCACGTCGCGCGTGTTGAGCACGCGCTGGTGGTCGACCTGGGCGAACGGCGGCTCCCAGGGAGCGGCGCCGGTGCACACGAGCAGGTGGTCGTACTCGAGCGTGCGCGGCCCGCGCTCGGTCGTCACGACGAGCACGCCGTCGCTCTCGACGGCGCCCTGGCCGTAGATGATGGTGGCCTCGATGAGATCGAGGCGCTCGCGCACGCCGCGCGACTGGTGCTGGCCGATGTAGCGCGCATGCGCCTCGGCACGCAGCAGGTCCACGTGCGGGCGCCCGTGCTCGAAGACGACGCCGCGCGATTCGGCGCGCTCGATCTCGGCCATCGACGACGACACCTGTAGCAGCGTCTTGGACGGAATGCCGTCCGTCATCGTCCAGTTGCCGCCGAGCGCCATGCGATCGACGATCGTCACCTCGGCGCCCAGGGCAGCGGCGGTCGAGGCGGCGGCATAGCCGGCCGGGCCGGATCCCAGGATCACGAAGCGCATGTGCTCAGCTTAGGAGCCCGTGCGGTGGGGCAACGGGCGGGGGTCGTGTGTGCGCAGCGGCTCGGCGCGCCGGCGTGGGGCACCGCGCAGCGGCAACCCGCGTACCGCAGGCTGCGGCGCGCGCGGCCGCGGTTGGCGACGGCGCACGCCCGGGCCGCCCGGAGGAGGCGGTGGCTTGACGCGCGGCTCGCCGCCGCCGCCGTTGTCGTCGTCGCTCCAGCCGCCGTCGAGCTCGCCCTGCTCCCAGGCTTTGTCCTGCGCGCGCATGACGCGGAAGATGAAGTAGAACAGCCCGATCAGCGGCAGCTTGAGACCGATGATCAGCCAGAGGAACCAGAGTTCGTGACTCACGTGACACGTAGGGTACCTCGCGCGCTCTCGGCGCGTCAGCCGATTTCGTGCGACATGCTTGCGCGGTGAGCGCTCCCGGCGTCGAACTGATCGTTCCCCGCGAGCTCGTGCGTGCCACCGGGCGGCTCGCAGCGGCCCAGGTCTACGTCAGCGCTTCGCTGCCCCTGAACGCGACGGTGGGCGCCGTTGCGGCCAAGCGGCTGTCGGGCCACGAGGGGCTGGCGGGCACGAGCGTCGGCATCGCGTTCCTGTTCAGCGTGCTTTCGCTCTTCGTCGTCAGCAGCATCGCGCAGAACCTCGGGCGCAAGCCGGTGCTGGTCACGGGCCTGAGCCTGCTCGCCCTCGGGGCGATGATCTGCGGTGTCGCAATCTGGGTCGGCAGCTTCGCGCTGTTCATCGTCGGTACCGCGATCTTCGGCAGCGGCCAGGGGCCGTCCACGCTCGGCCGCGCGGCCGCGGCCGACCTCTATCCGCCGGCGCTGCGCGGCCGGGGGGTCGGCACCGTCGCCACCGCAGGCGCGATCGGAGCCGTGGTCGGCCCGCTGATCGCAATCGCCGCTACCGGCAGTGCTTCGGTGCTCGGCGTCGCGCGCTCCGCAGGGCCGTTCCTCACGGTGCCGCTGCTGGGCGCGGTCGCGGTCTGGCTGATCGCGAGCATGCGCCCGGACCCGCGCGACGTCGCGGCCGACCTGCGGCGCTGGTATCGCAATCTGCCGCCGATCCCCGAGCCGCCCCCGCCGAGGTCGCGCGCGGAGCTGCTGCGCCTCGGGCCCGCCCGAGCGGCGATCACGGCGACGGCGCTCGGGCAGGCCGCGATGGTCGGCGTGATGGCCATCACCTCGGTCGAGCTCGGCGACCACGGCTGGAGCGACTGGCAGGTGCAGCTGCTGATGGCCGCGCACTTCGTCGGCATGTTCGCCCTGGCGTACCCGGTCGGCCTGCTGGCCGACCGCATCGGCCGCCGCCGCACGAGCCTCCTCGGCCTCGGCGCCTGCGCCGTGGGCGCCTTCGGCACCGCCCTGACGGGCGCCTCGCCGCTGATCACGCCGTTCTTCTTCCTGATCGGCCTCGGCTGGGCAGGCTGCTTCGTGGCCGGAACCTCGATCCTCGCCGACATCACCTCGGCGCGCGAGCGCGGCGTACTGACCGCCAGCAACGACCTGATCGTCGCAATGTGCGCGGCGGTGGCGTCGATCTCGGCCGGCGTGCTCCTCTCGTCCCTCGGCTACTGGGCCGTCGGCGCCGTCTTCGGGACGCTGCTCGTAATCGCGGTGCCAGGCCTGCTCCGGCTCCAGGAGCCCACAGTCGGCGTGTACGTGGAGACCCCGGCCGCAGAGATAGCAGCCGGCCGGCCGGCGTAATGCCCAACACTTGGGGTCAGACCCCGCCAGGCGGGGTCTGACCCCAAGTGGCGGAGCCTGACCCCAGGGTGGCGATCGGCTTGGATAGACGGTTTGCCGGGATGGCGACAGGGTCGGGAGTCGCTTGCACGGGCTGCGTGTCAGGTGGTGTCGAGCGGGGTGATCCCGCATGGCGAGACGCTTTGCAGCTCATTCGGCCAGCCGGGGGTCACGTCCCGCCAGGTGGGGTCAGGCCCCGCCAGGCGGCGCCAGACCCCGGTGGTTCGACCGACCGCGGTGGTTCGAACCCGGTCCTAGCTTGCGGCGATGCGTTCGACCAGGCGGCGCACTGCGTCTGTTTCGGCGGGTGCTCGTTCGGTGTGCTCTGGGCGTTCGTGGAGGTCCGACAGGGCGGGTGGGAGCGCGGGGGAGATGCCGGTGGCGCGCTCGACTGCCTCGGGGAACTTGGCGGGGTGTGCGGTCGCCAGAGCTACGAGTGGGGTGTCACGCGCGGCTTTGCGCCGGCGGCCGGCTGTCAGGCCGACTGCCGTGTGCGGGTCCAGCAGCGTGCCGCTTCTGTGGTACTCGGCGCGCATTGCCTCCAGCGTCGCCTCGTCGTCCAGCGTCGCTGCTTCGAACAGCTCGCGCACTGCCGCGTGGGCGGTGGCATCGAGTGACAGCGAGCCTGCCTGCGCGAAGCTCGCGAGCTCGCTCGCAGTTCGCTCCGGATCGCGTCCGTACAGCTCGAAGAGCAGCCGCTCGAGGTTCGAGGAGATCTGGATGTCCATGCTCGGGCTCAGCGTGGGCACGACGCCGCGCGTCTCCAGCCGGCCGCTCTCCAGCAGGCGCGGCAGGATGTCGTTTGCGTTCGAGCCGATCACGAGCCGTTCCAGCGGCATGCCGGAGGCGCGCGCGACCCAGCCGGAGAGCACGTTGCCGAAGTTGCCCGTGGGCACCGCGAAGACCAGGCCGCGATCGCCGAGGGAGGCCGTCGCCCACGCGTAGTAGGCGACCTGGGCTGCGATGCGGGCCCAGTTGATCGAGTTCATCGCGGCCAGCCCGGCGCGCTCGCGCAGCGCCGCGTCGGCGAACAACTCCTTGACGATGCCCTGGCAGTCGTCGAACGTCCCCTCGACCGCCACGCAGTGCACGTTGGGTGCGTCGACCGTCGTCATCTGGCGCCGCTGGACGTCGCTCACGCGGCCGTCGGGGTAGAGCACGATGATCTGGGCACGGCTGCACGAGGCGAGGCCCGAGATGGCTGCGGAGCCGGTGTCGCCGGAGGTGGCCACGAGCACCGTGATCCGCTCGTCCCGCTCGCTCAGCACGTGCTCGAAGAGCCGGCCGACGAGCTGCAGCGCGAGATCCTTGAAGGCCAGCGTGGGGCCGTGGAAGAGCTCCAGCAGCCACTCATCGGCGTCGAGCTGGACGAGCGGGCAGACGGCCGGGTGACGGAAGCTCCCGTAGGCCTCGCGGCACAACCGCTCCAGCAGCTCGGGCTCGAGGTCGTCCCCGGCGAACGCTCCGACCACGCCGGCGGCGACGCTCGCGTAGCTCGCTCCCGGGCGCACGCCGGGGAGCACGGGCCAGCGCTCGGGCACGTACAGGCCGCCGTCGCTCGCGAGGCCGGCGAGCAGCGTGTCGGAGAAGCCGAGCGCAGGAGCGTGGCCGCGGGTGGAGATGTAGCGCACGGCTCAGACGGTAGAGGACGCGGGGAAGGGACTGGCTGCACCCCGGCCGATCCGCTAGCCTCGCACCCGACGTGGGTCGCCGCCGCCAGGGACGGATATGAGCGAGAAGCGCGATCCGATCCGCCAGCCGCAGCTCTGGGAAGCCGTTGCCGACAGGCTGCGCGACGAGATCCTCAAGGGCGAGATCGCTCCCGGGGCGCGCCTCAACGAGGTGGAGCTCGCCGAGCGCTTCGGCACGAGTCGCGGGCCGATCCGCGAGGCGACGCGAGAGCTGGCGCGCGAAGGGCTCGTCGTCGAGCTGCCGCGGCGCGGCAGCGTCGTCTCGACGCTGACGGTGCGCGACCTCGTCGAGGTCTACGCCGTGCGGGAGGCGCTCGAGGCCAGCGCCAGCAAGGCCGCCGTCGAGCGGGCGTCCGTCGAGCAACTCGACGCGCTCGGGACGCACCTGGATCGCATGGAGCAGGCCATGGCCGACGGGGACTGGCTGGCGGGCGCGGAGAACGACCTCGCGTTCCACCGGGCACTGGTCGGCCTCGCCGGCAACGGTCGCATGAGCGCCACCTACGAGCAGATGCTCACGCAGACGCTGCTGCTGCTGCGGACGGCCGGCTCCGCCAGCGCCCGCCTGCGCACGGAGATGCCTGCCGCGATCCACCGCGACCTGCTCGCAGCGCTCGTGCAGCGGGACGCGTCGGCGGCCAACGCGGCGCTCGACGCGCACTACCGCCACGCCGAGGAGCGGCTCTTCGGCGGCCTCGACTGAAGGGGAGATCTTGACAGAACGCAGATGCGTCGGCATAGTTCGTTAACAGTTGACGATGATTGCTCCGGCTCCCAGTGAGCGCACCTGGTCCCGCGTCGAGCTCGTCTCGATGGACGGCCAGTGCGCCGACATCTCGATCGCGCTGTACCGCCAGGAGACTGAGACAGGGCCGGTCGGCATCGTGCACACCTACAGCCGCGCGGCAGGCGCGGAGGAGCGCGTCGTCTTCGTGGCGTCGGCCATGCGCACCCTCGGTGGGCTCGCTCAGGCCGGCGACGACCCGGCGACGATCGCCTTCACCTGCGGGACGTGGCATCCCGCGATCGCGCGGCGGCTCTTTCTCGAGGCCGTCAAGGTGGATCAGACGGCGCCGCTCGAGGCACGTCCCCTCGAGCTCGTCGACCGCAAGACCGGCCAGGCGCTGACCGTCGAGCCGATCGGCCCGGCGGCCTACCGCGTGTGCGCCTCGGAGACGGGTGATGCACCGAACCGGGCTCCCGCCGTCGCCAGGGGGATGCGCAAGCTGGCCGAGCTGGCTGACCTCGATGACCCGACCACGTTCGCGTTCGCCTGCGGGCACGATCACGCGGCCCTGGTCGGCCTCCTGCTTCCGCGCGCGGTCAACGTGCGCGATGCGATCCGCGAGGAAGAGATGAGCGCCGGCCGCGGCATGCTCACGGCACCGGGAGCGTCGGAATGAGCGCAACGCAGGCCCCTCCGGCCATGACGAGCCGCGAGCGCGTGCTCGCAGCTCTGCGGCGCGAGCCGGTGGATCGCACGCCGCTGGTGAACCCGACCTCCATGGCGACCGTCGAGCTGATGGACCTGGCCGAGGCGCCGTTCCCCGCCGCCAACCGGGAGCCGGAGCTGATGGCGCGCCTCGCCGCGACGGGACGCACGGTGCTCGGCTTCGACTCGATCATGCCGGTCTTCTCGATCATCCAGGAGTCCTCGGCGCTCGGCTGCAAGATCCAGTGGGAGCAGAAGGACAACTGGCCGACGGTCAAGATGAAGGAGCCGATCTACGAGACGCCGGACGACATCCGGGTCCCGGACGACCTGCTCGAGCATCCCGACACCAAATGCGTGCTCGACGCCATCAAGCTGCTGCGGAAGCAGTTCGGCGACGAGGTCGCGATCATCGGCAAGACGATGGGCCCGTGGTCGCTTGCGTACCACACGTTCGGCGTGGAGCCGTTCCTGCTCATGTCGCTGGACGATCCTGCGAAGACGGCGCTCGTGCTGGAGCGGCTCAAGGAGGCGACGATCGTCTTCGGCAAGGCGCAGATCGAGGCCGGCGCCGACGCGCTCACGCTGCCCGACCATGCGACCGGCGACCTGGTCTCGGGCGACTACTACCGCCGCTACCTGCGCGACATGCACCACGAGTTCGCCGAGGAGCTCGACG
>Ga0105243_10005129_pt1 | contig 10272 bp, 8 predicted proteins | sample KBSM34metaG_FD_81525 | JGI IMG/M metagenome (GOLD analysis project Ga0105243, IMG submission 81525) | Miscanthus rhizosphere microbial communities from Kellogg Biological Station, Michigan, USA - KBS M3-4 metaG | ecosystem: Host-associated > Plants > Roots > Rhizosphere > Soil | place: Michigan...
CATGAAGTTGTGGAAGGGCTGCGGATGGTAGAAGAGCACCGCCCCCATCGCTTCCGCCGCCTTGAAGAAGTCGAGGAACCGGGGCTCGTCCCAGTTCTCGCCGTTCACCACCGTATCGAGCTCAGCGCCCTTGAGCCCGAGTACGGTGACCGCGCGCTCGAGCTCCCTGATGGCGGCGCCGACGTCTTGCATGGGCAGCGTGGCGAGGCCAGCGAAGCGCCGCGGCCACTGACGCACCATGGCCGCGATCTCGTCGTTGACCTCACGGGCCAGCGCCTTCCCCGCGGCGGCGTCGAGGTGATACCCGAAGAACGGCGTGTGAATGGACAGGACCTGGACGTCCACGCCCTGCGCGTCCATGTCCTGGAGCCGCTCCTCCGGCGTGAAGCGCACCTTGGGAGAGACGAAGCCGTGCCGCTTGCCGCCGCCGACGATGACCCCGACGCCCTCGCCGGGCTCGTGGCGGAACCCGTGCCACTCCTTGCCGGCGTCCGCGGCCCGCCAGAGCGACTGCGGCACGAGGTGCGCGTGGATGTCGATGGTTCGCATCGTCTGGGCGCCTACTCTATCACCTCCCAATGCGGCGCAAAACGAAGGCGAATTGGCTGAGCACAAAACGCGGCGCATCCTCGATACTGAACGTCGCCATCATGTTCGAGCCCGTCAGTGAGGTCAGGAGCTCCGCGAAGTCCGCCGCGCCTGGGGTGCCGGAATCCCGTTACGCGTGGGCCCGGCTCGCCGCCGCGCTGCTGCTGGCGGGGATCGGCGGGGTCGGCATGTGGTCGGTGATCGTGGCCCTTCCGGCGATCCAGGCGGAGTTCGGGGTCGCGCGCTCCGCCGCATCGCTGCCTTACACCGTGACCATGATCTGCTTCGGCGTGGGCGGAATCATGATGGGGCGCCTGTCCGATCGCTTCGGTATCCTCACCCCGGTCGCCGGCGGGGCCGTCTGCCTCAGCCTCGGATATGCCCTGGCCAGTCAGGCGACGAGCCTCTGGCAGTTCGTCCTCGCCCAGGGTCTCCTGGTGGGGATCGGCAGCTCGGCCACCTTCGCTCCGGTGATCGCGGACACCTCGCTCTGGTTCACCCGCCGTCGCGGCATGGCGGTGTCCATCATCGCGAGCGGCAGCTACCTCGCCGGCGCCGCGTGGCCACCGGTCGTCCAGCACTTCATCCAGCGCATGGGATGGCGCTACACCTACCTCGGCATCGCCGTCTTCTGCCTGGCGACGATGTTGCCACTGGCGCTGGCCCTGCGCCGGCGTTCCCCGCTGGTGGAGACGTCCTCCGGAACCTCCGACGGCGCGGCGCGAGCCGCGCGGCCTCTGGGCATGTCGCCCGCCGCGCTGCAGACGATCCTGATCATCGCCGGCCTCAGCTGCTGCGTCGCCATGTCGATGCCGCAGGTCCACATCGTGGCCTACTGCGCCGACCTGGGCTACGGCGCCGCGCGGGGCGCGCAGATGCTCTCGCTCATGCTGGGCTTCGGCATCGTGAGCCGCCTCGCCTCGGGCTGGGTCTGTGATCGAATCGGGGGACGGCGCACGCTCCTGCTGAGCTCGAGCCTGCAGGCGCTGGCGCTCGCTCTCTTCTTGCCCTTCGACAACCTCCCCGCGCTCTACACGCTCTCGGCGCTGTTCGGCCTGTTCCAGGGCGGAATCATCCCCGCTTACGCCGTCATCATCCGGGAGTTCTATCCCCCGGAGGAGGCCGGGGTCCGGGTGGCCACCGTGATCATGGCCACCGTGTTCGGCATGGCGCTCGGCGGGTGGATGTCCGGCGTGATCTTCGACCTCACCGGCTCCTATCACACCGCCTTCGTGAACGGGATCCTCTGGAACCTGCTGAACATCGGTATCGCGGTGGGCCTGCTCCGGCGACCGGGAAGGCCGCTGGAGCAGGCCTGGCGGTAGCGCGCCGCTAGCCCGCCGCGCGCAGGTTCTTGTTCAGGAACTCGACCGTGCGCTGCCAGGCGAGCGTGGCGGCGGCGCGATCGTAGCGCGGCGTGGTGTCGTTGTTGAAGCCGTGCTGCGTGCCGGCATAGCGATGCATCGTGAACGAGACATTGTTCGCCTTCAGCGCGGCCTCGTAGGCCGGCCAGCCGGAATTGACCCGCTCGTCATTGTCGGCGTAGTGGATCAGGAGTGGCGCCTTGATCTTCGCCGCCTCGGCCGCGGTGGGCTGCGTTCCGTAGAACGGCACCGCGGCGCCGAGATCCGGCAGCCGGGTGGCCAGAATGTTCGCGACGGTGCCGCCATAGCAGAAGCCCACCACGCCTATCTTCCCCGTGCACTCCGGCCGGCTCTTCAGCACGCCCGCGGCGGCCACGAAGTCCTCCCGCGTTTTCGCCGGGTCGAGCTTGGCGAACGCCTCCCGCGCCTTGTCCTCGTCGCCGGGATAACCGCCCAGCGGGGTCAGGGCATCCGGCGCCAGCGCCACGAAATTCTCCAGCGCGAGGCGGCGCGTGATGTCCTCGATGTGCGGGTTGAGGCCGCGGTTCTCGTGCACGACGAGGACTCCCGGGAGCTTCGCGGTGACGGCCTCGGACCGCGCCAGATAGGCCCGGACCTTGCCGGTCCCCTGCGGGGACTCGTAGTCGATCCACTCGGTGCGGAGCCGCTTGTCGTCATTCGCGACCTGCTGCGCCTCCGCGAACCGGGGGGTCAGCGAATCGAGCAGCATGGCGGCGGTGACTCCGCCCACCGCGAACTTCGCCGCCCGCTCGAGAAACCCGCGCCGGTCGATTTCACCGTGCACGTACAAGTCGAAGAGGTTCAGCAGCTCTTGGTTGAAGTCGCCCGCCGTCTTCCGCTCCATGGCCTTTACCCCCTGGTAGAAACTACTACCGCATCGCTCCGATCAACACCCGGCGGCCTCGGTCCCCTTGCCCGCGTCCCATGGTGTGTGCGAGGGTCTCGTCATGCGCTCGGCGAGCGAGTACCTGGCCAGCCTCCGGGATGGCCGCGCGATCTTCCTCGACGGGGAGCGCGTCGCCGATGTCACCGCGCACCCGGCCTTCTCGGAGTCGATCCGGCGCATCGCCGAGCGATACGATGCCGCCCGCCGCTCGCCCGACACGACCACCTGCGTCGATCCCGCCAGCGGCCGCCGAATCGGCGCGATGTGGCTCATCCCGCGCTCGGCCGAGGATCTCGGCCGCCGGCGCGCGGTTCACCGGTTTTGGGCGGAAGGCTCCTACGGGCTCATGGGCCGCACGCCCGACCATGTCGCCTCGGTGCTGACCGGGTTCGCCGGCTGGCGCCAGCTCTTCGACCGGGGCGGCCGGCAGTTCGGGGACAATGTCGTGCGCTTCTACGAGAAGGCGCGCGACGAGGATCTCTACGTCGCCTACGCCATCGTGCCCCCCCAGATCGACCGATCCACGCCGGCGCACCAGCACCCCGAGCCGTTCCTGCACACGGGCGTCGTCAAGGAGACGGACGCGGGGATCGTGATCCGGGGCGCCCACTCCATCGCGACCTCGGTGACCATGGCGAACTGGCTCTACGTGAGCTACATCACGCCGCTGGCGCCCGGCGATCAGGACTACGCCATCTCGCTGGTGGTGCCGGTGAACGCCGAGGGCCTCCGTCTCCTTCCCCGCCGCCCCTACGCGACCCTCGCCACCAGCGTGTACGACTATCCGCTCTCCGCGCGCTTCGACGAGGTCGACACCACCGTCGTCTTCGACGACGTGTTCGTGCCCTGGGAGCATGTGTTCATCCACCGTAACGTCGAGCTGGTCACCGCCCAGTTCCACGAGTCGCCCGCCCACACCACCGCCAACTTCCAGTCGCTGGTGCGCTTCGGCGTGAAGCTCGAGCTGATGGCCGGCCTGGCCCTGAAGCTCGTGGAGGTGGGGCGCGGCGAGAGTGACCCCACCACCCAGGCCACGCTGGGCGGCGAGATCGCCACGCTCTGCGCCGCCTTCGACGGGCTCGTGAAGGCGGCGGAGCGGTTTCCCCTCATCAGCGAGGGCTATGCGCGGCCGCACCCGCAGTACATCTATGCGGGCATGGGACTGCAGCGCCGCGTGATCGTCGACCTCTATCGGACAATCCGCGAGCTGGCCGGCGGCGCCTTCCAGAACCTGCCGTCGTCCGAGGCCAGCTTCCTCGCGCCCGAGACGCGCGCCAGCACCGAGCGCTACTACCAGTCGACGGCGGCTCCCGCGCGCGAGCGCGTCAAGCTGCTCCGGCTCATCTGGGACTTCATCGGCACCGAGTACGGCGGCCGCCAGCTCCAGTACGAGATGTTCTATTCCGCGGCCCAGCCGGTGGTGAACCGCCGGATGTTCCGCTCGTACGACTGGGCCTCCGCCAAGGCAATGGTGGATCGGCTCCTCGCGGAGTACTGAGCATGGAAGACGAAGGGCAGATCAGAGAAGGCACGGCAGGGTGGTGATCGACCGCCGGGCCTTCCTCGGCAGCCTCGCCGCGCTCGCGGCACCGCCGGGATCGCTCGCTTCGGCGCAATCGACATCCAAGGTCCACCGGATCGGTATTCTTGGCTCGACCCCGGAGCCGACGCAAACCGCCCTCCTGGAGACCTTCCTGGGTCGGCTGCGTGAGCTCGGCTATGCCGAAGGTCGGAATCTGGTCGTCGAGCGCCGCTTCTCGGAGGGTCGAAACGAGCGATATCGAGCCCTCGCCAAGGAGCTGGTGGATCTCAAGGTGGACGTGATCGTTGCGCCCGGCACCGCTGCGGCTCTTGCCGCCAAGGAAGCGACCAGCACCGTCCCCATCGTCACCGTCGTGGCTGGCGATCCGGTCGGGTCGCGGCTGATCGCGAGCTTCGCTCGACCCGGCGGCAATGTGACCGGCATGTCGTCCTCCGGGGGAGTCACCACCAAGCATCTCGAGCTGATGAAAGAGATCATGCCTCGCCTCTCGCGGGTCGCGGTGCTCTCGAATCCCACCACCACGTTGCACACCGCCTTGTTCAAGGAACTGGAAGGTGCGGGGCGGACCTTGCGTGTCCACCTCCGGCCGGTTGCCGTCAGCAGTCCGAAGGACCTTGAGAGTGCGTTCGCCGCGATCCTGCGGGAGCGCCCCGAGGCGCTGATCCCGCTGGACGACCCGCTCATCTTTCTGGAGCGCCGACGCATCGCCGACTTCGCGCTGCGGCATCGGCTCCCGGCCGCATCCTTCCAGCGGTTCTTCCCTGAAGCCGGGATGCTCATGTCTTACGGCCCAAGCTACGCGGATCTGTTTCAGCGCGCCGCGCCCTACGTGGACAGAATCCTCAAGGGGGCGAAGCCGGCTGACCTGCCCGTCGAGCAGCCGATCAAGTTCGAGCTCGTCATCAACCTCAAGACCGCCAAGGCGCTGGGGTTGAGGGTCCCGCCCTCCCTGCTGCAACAGGCGGACGCGGTGCTCGAATGAGAAGTGGCGGAGCGGTGCACTTGGGAAGCTGAGACGGAGACGCTCCCTAACTATCGGTAATTACTGATCCGGATCTAGACCCTCGGCGGACGATAACTCGGCCCACCCACAGGTTCAGCCCGTGGTATCCTCCTGCCGTCCGAGCCCAACTGGTTGTGGTAGGAGGGTCCATGAGCCAGCTCAGCCACGTCTACGACTTCATGACCGCCGACTACAAGTACCTGCTCGCCGACCATTCGCCGGAGGCCGTCGAACAGCTCGAGTGGTTGCTGCCCACTGCCAGCCGGCTCGTCGAGCGGGAGGCCGCACGACGCGGAGTTTCTCAGTGGCAGCTATTCCAGGACCAGCACGAGATCGAAGATCCTGCCGTCCGGCACGCGCTCGACATTCTCGAGGCGGGCGAGTTCATCGTGCCGGATGTGAGCGGGTGAGCCTGGCTCAAGAGCCTGCAGGCTGAGAAGGTCGCGCGGATCGGCTTTCGAACTTCCTCGAGGATGAACGCTCAGCCGGCGAGGAAGTAAGCGACGACCGCCATGGCGGCGACTGCGAGCCAGCGAAGAACCGTCAGTCCCATTTCTAGTCGGAACATCGTTCGTCCCATTCATCACCCTACCCGCGCTTTTCGTTCGGCGCTAGACCCATTGCGAGACGTTTCGGCTTCTTCAAACACAGAATTACGTATAGTCCCGCTGAGAGCGCTTTATCGGTGCGAGCCAACGGAATTTGCGGGAGAAAACTTCTCGATTGAAAGGAGCTGCCGATGAGTTTGATACAGCGGGTGGCAATCTGCTTCGCGGCGGGGGTCATGGGCGCACTGGCCGTACTCCTCTTCAGTCACGTCCTGTTCGCGTTGGGGCTGAGCCAGAAGCTCGGCGTCAATGAGCCGATCTCATTCAAATCGCCAGATGTATATCGGCCGCTTTTCTGGGGCGGGCTGTGGGGCATCCCGTTTGGGATCTTCGTCAAAGCCGCGTGGACGCACCTGTACCTTTTCGGCCTTCTCTACTTCCTCGCGCCGATGCTGGCGCTGTTTCTGATTTTCCTGCCCATGAGCGGCGCGGGATATTTCGGGCTGCGGAAGGGCCCGATGTTCGCGGTCTATCTGCTGCTGGTCAATCTGCCGTTCGGGATCGTCACCGCTCTGGTCGCAAGGGCGATCATCGGGGACAGGCCGTAGGCATCCACGGTGGCATTTATCGGACAAAGTGAAGGAGGCGGCTGAAACCGCCCCCTCCGAACCACTTGTTTGTATGGCGCTCCTTGACCGTCGGCTAGAAGCCAATGGCGGTGACGAGACGTCGCCGCACGATGCCGGGCACAGCGCCCCCGGCCACCATCTTGAGCGGCGCCATGCGCCACCGCAGCAGCGCCGTCACGGCGCAGATGAAGATCACCGCCGAAAAGGGATCGACGACGGCGTGCAGCGTGAGCCGAACCAGCGTGAGCGCGAGACGCGCTGGTTTCGACCATCAAGCCCGAAGTCCATGGGTAGGCCTTCCCTATGTCTTCCGAGAAAAGTCCGCCTCTAGCGAGCCCGGATACCGTATGTGCGCCCGCTAGAGCGGGCGTGCTAGCCTCCCGGCTATGCTCTGTCTGCCGGAAGGTCCCAATCCACGCCCGTCAGCGCGGCACGGAGATTCGGGCGCTCCAGGCGGATCAGGTAATCGAGTGATGGACCGGCGCGCGTTCCTGGCTGGTTTTGCCGCGGTGCTCGCCGCACCGCTCGCCGCCGAGGCCCAGCGGGTGGAAAGGGTGTACCGGATCGGCTATCTCTCCATCGGCTCGGCCACGGGCGCCGTCTACATTCGTCCCCTGGAGGGATTCCGGCAGCAGCTGCGCGAGCTCGGGTGGGTCGAGGGCCGGAACATCGTCATCGAGTTTCGCTTTGCCGACGGCCGTGCCGACCGGCTGCCCGGCCTCGCCAAGGAGCTGGTCCGGCTCAAGGTCGACGTCATCACGGCCGTGCCGACGCCGGCGGCCCTGGCCGCCAAGAATGCCACCAGCACGATCCCCATCGTCGGAATGAGCCTTACCGAACCGGTTGCGGTCGGGCTCGTGGCGAGCCTCGCTCGCCCGGGCGGCAACGTCACGGGGGTCTCCTACGCCTTCGGCACGGAGATCTTCGGCAAGCAGCTCGAGCTGCTCCGGGATGTCGCTCCCAAGGTGCGCCGTGTGGCCGTCCTCGCGAACCCCACCTCGAGTCCCGCCTATCCGCAGACGTTGGACGCCGTCAGGGCCGCGGCCAGGTCGCTCGGTCTGGAGCTTCAGCTCCTCGAGGTGGGCGAGCCCGCCGAGTTCGACCGCACCTTCGCGGCGATGACCAAGGAGCGCGCGGGAGCACTCCTCGTCATGGGACACCCGCTGTTCTTCCTCCACCGGGCGCGGCTCGCCGATCTCGCGGCAAGGACTCGGATTCCATCGATGTCCACGCAGGAGCAGTGGGTGGACGCCGGAGGCCTCATGTCATATGGGCCGAACTTCGTCGATCTGTACCGGCGCGGCGCGACCTACGTGGACCGGATTCTCAAGGGCGCCAAGCCCGGCGACCTGCCCATCGAGCAGCCGACCAAGTTTTCGCTGGTGCTCAACCTCAAGACCGCCAAGGCGCTCGGCCTGACCATCCCGCCGTCACTCCTGGCCCGGGCGGATCAGGTGATCGAGTGATGGACCGGCGCGCATTCATCTCCGGCATGACGGTGAGTTTCCTCGCCGCGCCGCTCGCCGCTGCAGCGCAGCCGGCGGGCAAGGTATTCCGGGTGGGCTATCTCTCGACCGCCGGCAGCGTCTTTGAGCCTTTCCGCCAAGGGTTGCGTGAGCTCGGCTACGTCGAAGGGCAGAACCTCATGCTGGAAACACGTCTGGCTCACGGCCGACTGGACCGGCTCGCCGCGCTCGCGGACGAGCTGGTCGGAACGCGTCCTGACGTGATCGCCGCGGTGAGCTCACCGGCCATCCGCGCCACCAGGCAAGCGACGACGACCATCCCGATCGTCATGGCGTTCAGTGGCGACGACCCGGTCCGACATGGGTTCGTCAAGACCTTGGCTCGACCCGGCGGTAATATCACTGGCATAGCGATGATTGCCGATGAGCTCACGGGCAAGCGCGTGGCCTTGCTCAAGGAGATGCTTCCGAGAGCGACCCGACTCGCCGTACTGACCCAGATCGACCATCCGGCCGCCGCCAGTCAGACGAAAACAGCACAGAGGACGGCCAAGTCATTGGGCATCGAGATGGACGTCGCTCCCGTTCACAATTCCCAGCAGTACGAGGCCGCCTTTTCCGCCATCGTAAAACAGCGTGCATCCGGCCTGTTCGTGGTTTCGAACCCGACCTTCTTCGGAGACCAGGAGCGCCTCGCCGCGCTGGCGACCAGGAACCGTCTTCCCATGATGTGCGAGTGGCGCGAGATGGCCGAAGCCGGTTGCCTCATGGCCTACGGGCCGATCATCTCCGATCTGTATCGTCGAGCGGCGGAGTACGTCGATAAGATTCTGAAAGGGGCAAAGCCCGCCGATCTGCCCGTCGAGCAGCCCACCAAGTTCGAGCTCGTGATCAATCTCAAGACGGCCAAGGCGCTCGGCCTGACGATCCCGCCGGCCCTGCTGGCGCAGGCGGATCAGGTGATCGAGTGACTGAGACTTCCCTCACCTGACGAGTCCGACGCAAGCGATCGAGTGCCGAAAGGAGCCACGCCATGAGTGACGAGAAGACCGGGGCCAAATGTCCGTTCAATCACACCGCGGTCAACAGCCGGTCGAACCACGACTGGTGGCCAAACCAGTTGCGGCTGGAGATCCTGCGCCAGCCTTCCTCCCGCTCCAATCCGATGGGGGAGGGCTTCAACTACGCCGAAGAGTTCAAGAGTCTCGACCTGGCGGCGGTGAAGAAGGACCTCGCGGCGCTGATGACCGACTCGCAGGACTGGTGGCCGGCGGACTTCGGCCACTATGGCCCCTTGTTCATTCGCATGGCATGGCACAGCGCCGGGACCTACCGGATCGGCGACGGCCGCGGCGGCGCCGGCGCCGGCCAGCAGCGCTTCGCGCCCCTCAACAGCTGGCCCGACAACGTGAGCCTCGACAAGGCGCGCCGGCTGCTGTGGCCGACCAAGCAGAAGTACGGCCGGAAGATTTCGTGGGCCGACCTCATGATCCTGGCGGGCAACGTCGCGCTGGAGTCGATGGGGTTCAAGACCTTCGGCTTCGCCGGCGGGCGTCCGGACGTCTGGGAGCCGGACGAGGTCTACTGGGGCTCGGAGGACAAGTGGCTGGGGGACAAGCGGTACTCCGGCGTCCGGGATCTCGAGAATCCGCTCGGCGCCGTTCAGATGGGGCTGATCTACGTCAACCCGCAGGGCCCGAACGGCAATCCGGACCCGATCGCGGCGAGCGTGGATATCCGCGAGACGTTCAAGCGCATGGCCATGAACGACGAAGAGACGGTGGCGCTCATCGCGGGTGGTCACACGTTCGGCAAGACCCACGGTGCCGGCCCGGAGTCCCATGTGGGGCCTGACCCCGAGGCGGCCGGCATCGAGGAGCAGGGCTTCGGCTGGCGGAGCACCTTCGGCACGGGCAAGGGCGGTGACACGATCACCAGCGGCCTGGAAGTCACGTGGACCACCACGCCCACGAAGTGGAGCAACGACTACTTCAAGAACCTGTTCAGCTACGACTGGGAGCTGACGAAGAGCCCGGCGGGCGCGCATCAGTGGAGACCGAAGGGGGGCGCAGGCGCCGGCACGATTCCGGATGCCCACGACCCGGCCAAGCGCCACGCGCCGGCCATGCTGACCACGGATCTCTCGCTGCGGCTCGATCCTGCGTACGAGAAGATCTCGAGGCGCTTCTACGAGAATCCGGCCCAGTTCGCCGACGCATTCGCC
>Ga0105243_10005133_pt1 | contig 10260 bp, 7 predicted proteins | sample KBSM34metaG_FD_81525 | JGI IMG/M metagenome (GOLD analysis project Ga0105243, IMG submission 81525) | Miscanthus rhizosphere microbial communities from Kellogg Biological Station, Michigan, USA - KBS M3-4 metaG | ecosystem: Host-associated > Plants > Roots > Rhizosphere > Soil | place: Michigan...
GCGTACACGGTGTCGGTGACTGGGTCGACGACCAGCCCCATGGGGTTCAGACCGGCCGCGACGTCGGCGAGCGGAAGGCCGCACCCGGACTGATCGGCTGCGCCACACCTCGACCCGTCGAAGACGGACACCTTCTCGCCCCGTCCGCCGCATCCTTCGGTGTCGGTTGCATAGACGGTGTCGGTCGTGGCATTCACGACCACGCCGACGAACCAGCCACCGCAGTCGGGGGAGGGTCCACGGGGCGGCCCGAACGACATGACTCCTGTCTTGTCGCCGCATCCACTGGTGGTCGAGGCATTGCAGGCAGACCCGTCGAAGACGGTGATTGTGCTCGCGTCGTCCGGTGTCGACGCGCCGACATAGACCGCGTGCGTCTTGGGGTTGACCGCTATCGAGGTCGGCGTGCCGCGGGTGATCGGAACGGTCGCGCGGACGGTGCACCCGGACGGGTGCGCGTCGCAGGCGCGGGTGCTCAGAACCGCGACGCTCCCATGCGTCTTGTCGACGGCGCTGGCGACGTACACGGTGCGTGCCGAACGGTCCACGACGACCGCCGCTGGGAAGCCCCCGACCTGGACGGTCGCGGGGGTCGGGTCGCAGCGGCCGGGAGGACGCGCGTTGCAGTGGTGGGTGTCGATCATCGCGACCGCGCCCGAGTCGGCCGTCACGTAGGCGGTGCCTCGCCGGGTGTCCACTGCGACGTCTCCGGCGCCCGGCACGACCACGTTGGGCGGACGACGCCGACAGCCGTCGGTCGCCTCAGCGTTGCAGGTGGCGGTGTCGATGACGGACAACGAGTCGCCGATCTGGTTGGCGGCGTACAGGGTGTGCGTCCGCGGGTCGAGGGAGATCGACTCCGGTTCGGCGCCGGTATGGACAGTCTCCGGCTGAAGCGCATTACACGCGTCCAGATGAGATCGGTTGCACATGTTCGCGTCGATGACGACCAACGTGTCGTCCTTCTGCATGATGCCGTATACCGTGTGGCGACGCACGTCGACGGCGAGGAACAGGACGTGATCGAACTCGGGTGCGTTGAGCTTGACGGTTCCGAATGGTGCAGTCGAGCAACCGTCCAGGTTACCGGCGTTGCACGATCGCCCGTCGATGGCTGCGATGGAGGATTCGCCGTCGCCCTCGTAGATCGTGTTGTTGGCCGGATCCACCTTCGCCGAGAACGTTCCGAAGCACGCGGTGCACAGGGTGAAGGTCCCGACGTGTCCGCAGCCGGTCTGCGTGGTGGCGTTGCAGGTTGTCGTGTCGAATGCGGTGAGTCCGGAGCTGGACGCGTTCAGGTCGGCGGTGGCGACGTAGGCGGTGTGGGTCCGTGGGTTTACGTCGACGTCTCCTGGGCCTGCGCCGACCTGCACGGCGGGTGGTGGGCTGCTCGGGCAGCCCGCGTGATCGGCCCCGTTGCAGGTGGCGGCGTCGATCATCGAAACCGTGTCGCCACCGAAGTTGCCGACGTAGACGGTGCGGGTGTGTTGGTCCACGAAAACGCCGATGGGCGCGTTCCCGACCGGAACCGTGGCGGGGAGCTGGCCGCAGCCGGAGGTCAGGTGGCCGTTGCACGTTCGGCCGTTGACGACCGACACTGTGTTGTCGTCGATGTTGGTGACGTACACCGTGTGGGTCCTCCGGTCGACGGTGAGGGTGCTCGGCTTGTTGCCGACGGTCACGGTGGGCCAAGGCCCCGCGCAGGACCGAATGTCGGCGGCGCGGCAGCGCCGGGTGTCGATCACACTCACCGTGTTGCCTCCCGCAGGGTCCCCGTTGGCGTTGTTGCCGTTGGCGACGTAGGCGGTGTTTGTCGCCGGGTCGAGGGCGACCGCGGAGGGGCCGTCCCCGGTGGGGGCCGAGCCGCGCAGTGCGGATCCGAACGTCGGCTGTGAGGTTGCCAGCGCCGGCGAGGATCCGAGGGTGTGGCGCAGCGGTCCGGTTGCCACCGCGACCGGCGGTAGGGACAAGAGGACGCCGGTGACGATCGCCAGCCGGCTCCAGGTCGAGATGCGGTGGCGAGGCGTCATGACGAGTCCTTCCCTTGCACTGAAAGCGTGCAGTGCAGGGTGGCGAAGGGGCCTCACCGGCACCTCATCAACGCATCATCGAGCCGCGCCTAACAGGTCTACATTGCGAGGGTGCTGCGATTTCAGGTCCTGGGCCCGGTCGAGGTCCTGCTGGACGGCCGGGCGGTGCCACTGCGCGGACCGAAGCAGCATGCCCTCCTCGGGCTGCTCCTCCTGAACAATGGAGCTGTGGTCTCCCGCGACCGCTTGGTCGCGGGACTGTGGGGGGATGCGGCACCACCCGGAGTCGAGCACGCGCTGGACGCGCAGGTATCGACGTTGCGTCAGTCGCTCGCTGCCATCGGTGGCCCACCCATCGAGCGAAGGCCGCCGGGCTACCTGCTCGCGGTCGACCCCGATGCATTGGACGCCACTCGGTTCGAGTACCTGGTCACGACCGGGCGCACCCTGGCCGGCGCCGGTGACGCTGAGGCAGGAGCTCGGACTTTGCGTGAGGCGCTCGACCTGTGGCGCGGCACCGCGTTGGCGGATGTGCAGTCGGCGCCTTACGCGGCCGACGCCTCGGCCGCGCTGGAAGTGCTGCGGGTGGACGCACTCGAGGACCGAGTAGAGGCGGACCTGGCGCGGGGAAAGGGTGCCGGGCTGGTGGCCGAGCTCGAAGCGCTGCTGCGCGATCACCCATTCCGGGAGCGGCTGATCGCAGCCCTGGCCACCTCCCTGTACCGCGCAGGTCAGCAGGCGCGCGCACTAGAGGTCATCGCGCGTGCGCGCCGCGAATTCGCAGCCGAGCTCGGAGTGGTCCCCGGGGCGGCCGTGCTGGATCTCGAGCCTCGTATCCTGACCCACGACCCGGAGCTGCGGTGTGGAGTGGATGTCCCCTCCTCTCCACGGCTGACCCTGCGCCGGCCCGGGCTTGGGCGGCGGCGGATCCGCTGGCTTGCCGTCGGGGCAGCGGCGGTGCTGCTCGGCGGCATCTTGCAGGCTGTCGAGACGAGTGGCGGTGCCGGCAAGATCGGTAGTGAGAGTGCCGGTGCCCAGACCGTGCCCGTAGTGGAGACGGCTGGCGTGACCGGCTTCGAGGCCGCGACCGGACGCGCACAGAAGGCCCGGGTCCTGGCCGGAGCTCCCTCCGCGCTCCAGGCGGGGCCGGGCGGGGTCTGGGTGGCGGAGGCGAGCGACAACGCCGTCGAGCTGGTCGACCCTGTCGACGGCGACACCCTGGCCAAGATCCAGGTCCCCGGGGCCCCCGGCGCACTTGCCGTGGGCGATGGCGCCGTCTGGGTCGCATGCACCCTGACCGGCCAGGTGGTGCGCATCGACCAGGGGACCCAGCAGGTCACCCAGACCATCCGGGTGGGCGGGGCGCCCACGGCGTTGGCGTTCGGCGGCAAGAGGCTGTGGGTGGCCGACCAGAACGGCAGCCGACTGCTCGCCGTCAACGCCGGTACCGGTGAGGTCGCGGCCCGACTTGCGCTGTCCAACCGCCCGAGCGCGCTCGCTGCCGACGCGTCCCGGGTATGGGTAGCGAGCCACGACTCCGACACCGTGACCCTGGTCGACACTGCGTCAGCGTCGCCTGTCGCGTCCGTCCACGTCGGGGGCGGGCCCGTGGCTCTCGCCGAAGGCGCTGGAGCGGTCTGGGTGGCCAACAACGAGGACTCGACGGTCTCGCGCCTCGACCCGTCCACCGGAAGGGTGACTGCGACCGTGCCCGTCAACAGCGGCCCGGTCGCACTCGCCTACACGGACGGCGCGCTGTGGGTCGCGGGCGAGCACGCCCACACTGTCGCTCGCCTCGACCCAGCACAGAACCGGGTGACGCGCGAAACCTCGGTCGGCGGCAGCCCGGAGGCGCTCGCGGCGTTCGGCGACTCTGTCTGGGCCGGCGCTCTCCCTGTGGCCGACGCACGCGGGGGCACGCTGACGATGCTGGCGCAATCTGCGCCCTCCACCGTGGACCCTGGGTTCCAGGCGGAGTTCAGCCCGCCGCAAATGCTCGGACTGGTCCACGACGGCCTGGTCACGTTGGAACAGTCGTCGGGTCCGCGGGGACTCCAACTGGTGCCCGACCTCGCCGTCTCGCTGCCCGCCCCCGCGGCTTCAGCGACGTCGTACACGTTCCAACTGAGGCCCGGCATCCGATACTCGACCGGGGTACCGGTCCGGGCCGGCGACTTCCGCCGAGCCCTGGAGCGGCTGTTCAGGGGATCTTCGACGGGCACCAGCTACTACACCGGCCTCGTCGGGGCCGACCGGTGCCAGACCCGGCCGGAGAGTTGTCGGCTGCGGCAGGGAGTCGTCACCAACAACGCGGCGGGCACGGTCACCTTCCACCTGACTTCCCCGGATCCCGACTTCCTGTTTCGCCTGGCTGCAATCGACTACTCGGCCCCGGTACCGCCGGGGACAGCGCCGCACGACAACGGCATGACACCCATCGCAGGGACCGGCCCCTATGTCATCTCGCACGCGAGCGCCGACGAGATCCGGCTCGAGCGCAACCCACGGTTCACCGAGTGGTCCTACGCGGCCCAGCCGGACGGTAACGCCGACACCATCGTGTGGCGGTTCGGCCTCGACCACTCCGCACAGGTGCGGGCCGTCCGCGCAGGCGAGGCCGACTGGATGTCCGGGATACCCGCACGACTGTGGGCGAGCGTCCGCAACCACGACACCGCTCAACTGCGGCTCAACGACATCCCGGAGACCGACTTCATGGTTCTGCGCACTCAGGTCCGGCCGTTCGACGACATTCGGGTTAGGCGCGCCCTCAACTTTGCCGTCGACCGGCGCCTCGCGACCGACGGCTACGGTGGACTCGAGGCGGCGACGCCGACCTGCCAGATGCTGCCGCCCTCAGAGCCTGCCAGCGTTCCCTACTGCCCGTACACAAGAGGCCCGAGCCGCAACGGCGTGTGGCAGGGGCCGGATCTCAGGCGGGCACGTCGGCTCGTTGCGGAGTCCGGGACACGCGGCCTTACAGTCTCGGTATTGGGCATATCCGACGACATCGAGCCGCCAGGGTCGGTAGCGCGCGTGACCGCCCAGGCCCTGCGTCGGATCGGCTACCGCGTCGAACTGACGATTATGACCCGCGCCCGCTACAACAGGATGCCGCCCACCGCCCAGAACGCTTTCGACGTAGGCCCGTTCGCCTGGTACGCCGACTTTCCATCCCCTTCCACGTTCTTCCAGACCATGCTGGTTTGCCACGCGCCGGCCATGCACGGCCGCATATGCGAGCCTGGGCTCGACCGAAGCATCGCGCGCGCTCTGGCCCACGAGGCCGAAGGCCGCGGCGACGCCGAGCGGCTCTGGGCGGCCATCGACCGACGCGCGACTCGGCTGGCGCTCACGGTGCCGCTCGTCAACCCACGGTCGATCGAGCTCACCTCGCCGCGGCTAAGCGGTTACGAGTACAACCCCCAGTTGGGCTTCCTCCCAGCCCTCGCGAGCGTGGCTTAGCGGCGCCAGGACGGCCCCGTAGGACAGGTGCGACGGTTGGAGGTACGTCCTTTCGCCGCCTAACGGACGCGGCCACGGACTTCAAGGGGCAGCGCAGTGCGCCGCTCCCGCTGACAATGGCCTGCGGGAGGGTGCGCATCAGCCGAAAGCACGAGAGACAGATCATTCCCTCGGCCGAACGAACACCAGCCCCGAGGCCGATCCGCCCGTCGTCGAAGTCAGCGGTGTGGCCCCGGGAGTCCGCGACGCGGGGGCACGCATTCTGCGTACGCGACCGCACGCGGAGCGGCCTCAACTCCCAATGCCGGTGCTGAGTTGGTGAGCGAAACCAGAGCACTTGCCCCGGGCGGCGCCGTCCGTTCCGTCCTAGCGTCTTGGATCCCATCAGCACATCCGCAAGGAGGGATCCACCATGTTCACGACTTCTTCAGTCCGCATGCGCGCACCTGACGACGCCCGGTCGGCCAGCTCTCGAGGTCGGCGCCGAGGCGTCTTGCTCATCGTTTCTTCGTTGCTCATTTCGTCGACGTGGACGCTCGCACAGTCCACGACGCCGGGTCACGCGACCAGCAAGACCGCGAGGGTATGGAATCTGGCGTCGGACTTTGCGACTGCACCAAACCAGGCCAACCCGAACCCAGACCAGTTCGGAAACGCGGGGGTGTGGCAGTTCCTGTCCGCGACCTTGGACCACAACCCGGCCGGCTACCAACGGCTGGGCGAGTTCATCACCAATCGGTTCGGCATCCACGGGCTGCAGGGCTGGCAGGGCAGCACCGTTTCTGGAGGTGACCTCGACAAGTTGCCACACGTGTCGTGATGGTGCACCCATTGCCCGACCGCGCTGCAGCGGTCGGCTGGCGCAGCCCGGTCAACGGCCACGTCATGATCGAAGGCGGCGTGGTCGACGCCAGCGCGGACTGCGGTGACGGCGTCACCTGGTCAATCGATCGCGGTGCAGCCCCTTTGACCGGTGGCACGGTCCCCAACGGTGGAAGCCAGACCTTCTCCACTGGCACCGGCGGGGCGGCGCCCCTGCTCGACATCTCGGTACGCAAGGGCGACCAGCTTTACTTCCTGGTCGGCCCCGGACCCAACGGCGACCACGGCTGCGACAGCACCAGGCTCGACATCAGCATCGGTGTGCGCACGCCATGAGCCAAGCTACTCAGGTGAAGTCGCCGGCCCCGGCGCCGAGCCCGGCGTCGTCCAGTCGCTCGTCGCCGCCGTTCACCCGATGAACCCGCTTACAAGGGGTCAGGCATGAACGCAACGGAGGCCCTCTCCCGAAATGGAGAGGGCCTCGGTGCTGGGTCTTTCGCGAACGACGCCCTGACCTTTACCGAGAGCGGGTAGCAGGCGGTCCTGCCGCAAGCGGAGCGGCAGTTTCGTAGCAACACAGGGCGAGGGCGGTTCGAAACCGGCCCGATCGTGCATTGATGTGCCAGGGCTGTGCCGCCCCGAGACCCTGATCCGTGCCGCGAATCATCTGGAGGTGGCGCGTTGCAGACCCGTTCCTCGGAGGGGGATCATGAAGCACATGGCATCGGGCTCCGCCCCTACAGTTATCTGGTCGAACAAACCCCAACGAACGCCTCAAACGCGAGATCCGTCGACGCACTGACGTGGTCGGGATCTTCCCTGACCGGGCCTCGATCATCCGACTCGTCGGCGCCGTCCTGGCCGAACAGAACGACGAATGGGCCGACGGCCGCCGCTACCTCGGCCTCGAAGTCCTCGCCAAGGCCCGACTCGTCCTGATCACCACCGAGAACACGAAGGAGGCGCAGACTCTCGGCGCGATCAGCGCCTAACCAGACAACGAAGAATCACCCGACGTCGTACACCACCTCACGGGGACTTGACCGGTGCTCGTTCAGCGCGACGCTTTCCGATGTCGATTCCCACGCAAGTCCCCAGTTCTCGAGGGCTAGGGTCACGAGCATGGCGACCGGCTCTTCGATCGGCTTCGCAGCCTCGATCGGTGGCCTGGCTGGGGCATCGCTGGCCGCCCACCGCGGAGCTAGGTCGGCGGCGGGCACGGCACTGGTCGGCGCCGTCGGCCTGGGCGCCTCGGAGGCGGTCGCCCGGGCTCGCCAGAAGGAGGGGGAGATCCCGGCGCTCTGGCAGCGCATCGCGGTGAGCGCTGCGCTGGCGGCGCCACTTGGTTGGGTTTCCGAGAAGGTGGCGGGGGCGGGTCCACGCACGGTCGGTACGGCCACGGGCGCGGTGGTCGGGGCGCTGGGGTTGCGGCCGCAGAAGGTGTCGATGGGCCCGGTAGTGGGTGCCGCTGTTGGGCAGGCGCTCTCCCGCGGGCCGGCACCGGCGGCACTGGTGGCCAGCGGCACCGTCTTGGCCTACCGCAGCCTGTCCGCGCTGGTCTTTCGCGACCAACAGGTCAGCCTGCTTGCTGAGCGGGTCAGCGCCGCCGATCTGCCTTTCGTGGTGCCCCGACCAGCACGGTCGAGATACGTCGGCACGGGCTACGTTCAGGACCTGGCCGGGGAGCTCGGAGCCCGCTACACAGCCGATGTCCCGGATGCCGGAATCGTGGCCTCCCTCGACGCGCTGTCCGGCCCGGGGCTCGACCCCGAGCAGGTCGACCCGCTCGTCCGGGAGTTCTACGAGCACACCACACGGTTCGCTCTAGACATCGTCCCGCAGTGGCGGCTGTGGGTACGGCCCGGCTACCTCCTGTACCGTACCGCGGTCGCGCGCCCACTGGGTCAGGCCAGCATCCCGATGAACCAGCGCGAGGCCCAGCGCGGAATCCGAAGCCGCATCGACACCGTCAGCGGGATCGACGGCACGGTGTCCGTGCGTGGTTGGATCCGGTCGTTCGCCGACAACGACGAGCCGATCATGATCGGCATCTACACCACCTACACCCACAAGGACTGCGGCTACGTCAGCGTCGGCTTCCCCGTGCCGGAAGGCAGCTTCACCGCCACTTTGCTCCCCCGATCTCGGCCCGACCGAGGTTTGACACTGACCAGCCGCGTCCACGACGGTCAGGCCGGGCACTACCTCACCTACGTCGACACGCCCGCAGACGAGCTCACCGCCCTGGCCGTGCACGGCTTCGAGGAGCAGCTCGACGTCTTCGTCGAAGACCGCGCGCTGCGCGCGGAACACGCGTTCTGGCTCTTCGGCTTCCCGTTCCTGACCCTGCACTACGGAATCGCACGCAAGCCCGCCAGCTGATCCGGCCAGGTGCCATCGGCCCGGTGTCCCGGTCCTGAAAGCACACCGTGCCGCGTACCGCCGCGGGGGGCTAGGTGCCCTGCACCGAGGTTGGCCATCGTCTTGGCCAGATCAATGCGCCGGCCCCATGTGCGTCTATCCGGCCCACAATGACGCTGTCGTGGTTGCGTCTTCGTGGCCGCCGTTCAGCGGGAAGAGGATCGAGCACGCCAGCTCTCCACGCGCTGGTCGGGACGCTATTAGCTCCAAGTGAGGTGGTCGGGCTACTGGCCACTGCAGAACGTGGATAAAGGCCGTAGCGGGCGTCGTCAGTGCGGACGTGTGCTGCTCGGCAAGCCGGGCGCTCACGTGCCGGCTGTCCCGACCAACACGCTCAACGCGATGGACTGCTCCAGCACGCTGCTCGCTGCACGCAGCAGTCGCGGACGGGGTGACTTCTCGGGTTCAGGCGGCGAGCGCTGCAGCGGCGGCGGCCTGGCTGCGACGTTATCTGACGACGCTTCCTTGGTGCTCAGCCGTGCGTGCGAGCCAGCATTACAGCGCCGGAGCCTGTGCTGCGCTGGCTTGGCGCGGCTCTTTGAGCTCATCGGACCTCCTCGTTCGAGCTGCGGGCGTGCCCGCTGGCGGCTGCGTCTGCGCGTGCAGCCCACCGCTGTGACCACTGCCCGAGTGGACCAAGCAACTCCCTGAGCTCGCGCCCGTCGGCGGTGAGGCGATATCCCCCGTCCCCCCGCTCGACGATCCCGGCCGCCGTGAGGTCGCGCAACCGGTCGCGCAATACGCTCGACGACACGTCGTCGCAGCGGTGCGCAAGGTCGCGGAACGTGGCGTCGCCCTCGCGGAGCTCCCAGACGATGCGCAGCGCCCACCGGCGTCCGACGAGGTCGAACAGCGCCATGATCGGACGTCCGGTGGTCGAGCCGCGAACCGGGCGACCGGGGATCGGAGCGCTGGCCATGCGAGAAGTATTGCTTCTGAAAGCAAAGCGTGCCACCTTGGTGCTATGCCTCTGATTCCGAAGCACCCGAGGATCTCTCCGATGGCACCACCGTTCGACGACGAAACCCGCGCGGCGCTCGACATCCTCGGGCCGCCGATCGCGCTCTTCAGCGTGTTCGCCCGCCGTCCCGACCGCGCGCACGCGATCGCAGGCTGGGGGCGCTACTACCTGTCTCGGCGTGGCGCGCTGTCGCTACGGCACCGCGAGCTGGTGATCGACCGCACGACCGCACTCTGCGGCGCGGGATACGAGTGGGGCATCCACATCGCTGTCTACGCCGGCAAGGCCGACTTGACCGGCGACCAGGTCGCCTCGCTGGCCACCGGGACACCGGTCGATGGCTGCTGGACCGACCCCTCCGACCGTGCCGTCCTGGCGACCGTAGACGCTCTGCACCGGCGCGCCGACCTCGACGACGCCGAGTGGCATGCGTTGCTGGACGCGGTTGGCGAGGACGCCGCGGTCGACCTGCTTCTGGTCTGCGGCTGGTACCACGCGATCTCTTTCGCCGTGAATGCGCTGCGCCTGCCAGCCGAGCCGGGAACCCCCGCCCTGCCGGGA
>Ga0105243_10005136_pt1 | contig 10258 bp, 10 predicted proteins | sample KBSM34metaG_FD_81525 | JGI IMG/M metagenome (GOLD analysis project Ga0105243, IMG submission 81525) | Miscanthus rhizosphere microbial communities from Kellogg Biological Station, Michigan, USA - KBS M3-4 metaG | ecosystem: Host-associated > Plants > Roots > Rhizosphere > Soil | place...
GGCGGCGAGCGAGTGGACCTCGGCGGCGAGCTCAGCGGGGGCTACTACGTGGCACCGACGGTGTTCGAGGGCCAGAACAGCATGCGGATCTTCCAGGAGGAGATCTTCGGCCCCGTCGTCTCGGTGACCAGCTTCGACGGGTTCGACGACGCCATCCACACCGCCAACGACACGCTCTACGGCCTGGGCGCGGGCGTGTGGAGCCGGTCGGCCGACACGATGTACCGCGCCGGGCGCAGCATCGAGGCGGGTCGCGTCTGGACGAACACCTATCACCAGTACCCGGCGCACGCCGCGTTCGGCGGGTACAAGCAGTCGGGCATCGGCCGCGAGAACCACCTCAAGATGCTCGACCACTACCAGCAGACGAAGAACCTGCTTGTGTCGTATGCCGAAGGCGCCATGGGATTCTTCTGATTCGCCCCGCCGCCGCGAGACCGCAGAGGTGCACCGAGACAGCAGCCGCCGTGCGCTGTCTCGGTGCACCGTTGCAGTCTCGGTGGTGGAGCGGGCGTAAGAGCGGAGAAGAGAGAAGCGCAGTATGGACACCATCATCAGCAGGGTCGCGGTCACGGATGCCGCGGCATCCCTGCTCCGCGAACTCACCGCGCAGCACGGGAAGCTCATGTTCCACCAGTCGGGCGGATGCTGCGACGGCAGCGCACCGATGTGTTACCCCGTCGGCATGTTCCTCACCGGACCGTCCGACGTGAAGCTCGGCGACCTCGACGTCGGGCTCGACGATCCCATCGAGGTGTTCATCTCGGAGGCGCAGTTCGAGTACTGGAAGTACACCCACCTCACGATCGACGTCGTCCCCGGCCGCGGGGCCGGCTTCAGCGTCGAGGGTCCGACGGGCATGCGCTTCCTTATCCGCTCCCGGATGCCCGACGACGCCGAGCTCGCGCATTTCGGCCTCCGCTGACCGCCTCATCCCGTCTCACCCCGAGACGTTCGCTGAGACCGCGCCGCCGCGTCGAGACCGCGACCGCCGCGCGCGGTCTCGACGTGCAGGTGCGGTGTCGGCGATCTCGCACCGGGCGTGGCCCCCCCCGGGGCGTCACGCGCGATCGTGCAGAGTGACGCGGTAGCCGTCGGGGTCGGCGAAGGTGAAGGTGCGCCCGAACGGGCCGTCGATCGGGGCCGCGACGATGTCGTGGCCGGCGGCGACGAGGGCATCGTGGATCTCCTGGACGTCGGTGGCGTGCATCCAGAGCGCGATTCCCGGGCCGGGGAAGCCGGCGGCGTCCAGCGCATCGCCGTCGACGCGGTTGCGCACGGCGAAGGCGGCCGGTTTCGTGTCGAAGACGACGGCGTGCGGGGGCCCTGCGGGTGAGCGCACGAGACCGAGGAAGGTCTCGTAGAAGGCCTGGGATGCCGCGAGGTCGCGGACCTGGAGGGAGATGAAGTCGGGGCCGGTGACGGGCACGGTGTGTCCTTTCGTATGTCAGTTATCTGACACATGATCGTATGTCAGAATACTGACATGAGTCAACAGCGCCCGGGAGTCGAACTGCCGGCATCCGTCGGGTATCGCCTCAAGGAAGCGTCGAGCGCGCTGCGCTCCGCGATGGAGGACGTGCTGCGCCCGCTCGGGATGAGCATGACCCACTACGCGTGTCTCGAGCTGCTGGCCCAACGTCCCGGTCTGTCCAATTCGGACCTGGCGCGTGGCACCTTCGTGACGCGGCAGACCATGAACGTGCTGCTGCAGGCGCTCGAGCGCGACGGCGCCGTCGAACGGGCGGACAAGCCGGTCGCCGGGAAGGTGTTGCCGGTCACCATCACCGCGCGGGGACGTGCCGCACTCGCCGACGCCAGCGCCGCCGTGAGGGCCGTCGAGGAGCGGATGCTCACCGACCTCGGTCCCGCCGACCGGGCCGACGCGCTCCGCCTGCTCGACGCGATGATCCGTTCCCTTCGTGCGGACGCCCCCGCCGCGGCATCCGCCCCCGCATCCGCGCGGTCCGCGAGACATCACTGACGCACCGAGACACCGGCGCACAGCGCGGGTCTCGGTGCACGAGTGGTGTCTCGCGGACCGTGGCCGCGGCCGCGGTCGGCGACGGGGTTGCGGTCGGGGAAGAGCGGACGCCGCAGGCTACAGCCAACCGTTCTCGTCGGCGACGCGCACGGCATCCGCACGGTTGCGGGCTCCGGTCTTGCCGATCGCGCTCGACAGGTGGTTGCGGACGGTGCCCTCGCTGAGGTGCAACGAGCCGGCGATGTCGGCGATCGAGCCGCCCGCGCGCGCCACGGCGAGAACGTCCGTCTCACGCTCAGTCAACGGCGAGTCGCCCTGGGCGAGCGAATCCGCAGCCAGCGCCGGGTCGACGACGCGAAGTCCCTGCGAAACCCGTCGCACCGCGTCGGCGAGCTGCGCGGCGGGCGTGTCCTTGACGACGAAACCCGCAGCCCCGGCGCGCATCGCGCGGGTGAGATATCCCGGGCGGCCGAACGTCGTGACGATCAGCGAGCGACACGCGGGAGCCGCGTCGCGCAGAGCGGATGCCGCGGCGATCCCATCCATCCCCGGCATCTCGATGTCGAGGATCGCCACGTCGGCGGCGGTCCGCAGTGCGGCCTCTACCACTTCGTCGCCGCGACCCACCTCGGCGACCACCTCGATGTCGTGCTCGAGACCCAGCAGCGCGGACAGCGCGCCCCGGACGAGGGCCTGATCGTCGGCGATGAGGAGGCGGATCACAGCACCACCTTGAGCGAGAACCCGCCCAGATCGCTACGCCCGATCGACATCCGGCCGCCCGCGGCCTCGACGCGTTCCCGAAGTCCGAGAAGGCCCGTTCCCGTGCCTGTCGCGGCATCCGGACCGACGCCGTCGTCGTCGATGCACACACGTCCTCCGTCGATGCGGATGCGGCAGCGGTGGGCGCCGGCGTGACGGATGACGTTCGTGACACCCTCGCGGATCACCCACCCCGCCAGCTCGCGGCTCTCCGCGGGAACGGTTTCGATCGAGCCCGGCAGGTCGGCTTCCACTCCGGCAGCGCTCAGGGCGGCGCGCGCGCCGGCGAGTTCCCCGCTGACACTCACGCCGCGAAAACCCGCGACCGTGGCGCGGACGTCGACGAGCGCGCCACGCGCGAGCGCTTCGACCTCGCGGATCTCGGCGCGAGCGCGATCCGGATCGACGTCGACGAGGGCGCCGGCGAGCTCGGACTTCACGGTGATGACGGTGAGGGAATGGCCGAGGATGTCGTGGAGGTCACGAGCGACGCGACTGCGTTCGCGTTCGACGGCCAGCACGGCGAGGTGATCGCGCGTTGCACGCAGCTCGTTCATCGCCGCGATGTTGCGGGCGAAGGCCGCCATCATCGCGGAGATGGAGATGAGGATCGCGGGGATCCACAGGATGTCCTCGTTCCAACCGTCCAACGCGACCCCGGCCAGCAGCGAGGCGGCACCGAGGAGGAAGAGAACCGTCCAGGTGAGGCGGAGGGGCATGACCGCCATCGCGACGAGAACCCCGACGTACGTCCAGAGGCCGCGGATCTCCCACCCCGCCCACGGGAAGAGCACGAACGAGAATGCGAACAGGACCGCGGCAGGCGCCAGCCGCGCGGCCCCCCGGAGCGACCACGCGAAGGGTGTGCCGGCGAGGAAGCCGACCGCGAAGAGGGTGAGCAGCGCCAACGGGACGAGCGCGGGCACCAGGCCGTCGGCCGTGAAGATCGGAACGAAGGAGAGGAACCAGATCAGCGATATGCCGGCTCCGGCATACCAGCGCACGGCGCCGCGGGAGGTGAGGATCTGCCTCACTTCCCGCGGCGCCTCATCCGGGGCGGGGTAGATACCCCAGCGGGGCTCATCGAACCCGCTGGCCGTATCGTCGCGCGTCGCCGTCACGAGCTTCACTGTAGAGCGCGGCCGCTCAGACGCGCTTGGTGTCGCGCCGGAATGCCCACGTCGTCCCGGCGATGAACAGCACCAGCCAGATCAGCGCGTTCACGAGCCACAGGATGTCGAAGCTCTCTCCGGTGAGCGGGGAGCGCGCCAGTTCGCCGATGCCGTAGACGGGAGTGAACTTCGCGATCGTCTGCATGAAGTCGGGCATGCTGCTGAGCGGGTAGAAGAGGCCGCCGAGGAACGACAGGAACACGACGATCAGGCTCGTGACCTGGGCCGCGTTCTCGCTCGGCATGAGATAGCCGACGAACAGTCCGAGCGTCGTGAAGACGGCGCTCGCGAGCAGCCAGCCGACCAAGCCCGTTCCGAGCCACTGTCCGAAGCTCAGCTGGATGCCGCTGATCGCGCCGGCCACGTAGGTCGCCACCACGGCGAGCAGGCCCAGCACCATGCCCGCGATCATCTTGATGATGATGTTGACGAGCGGGTTCAGCGGCGTCAGACGCAGTTGCCGGCTCCAGCCCTGGGCACGCTCCACGGCGACGGCCGCGCCCGTCTGGGTCGCCGACATCATGGCGCCGTACATCGCCATCGACACCATGATGTAGGCCGCCACCGACACCCCGCCCGCCGACAGCGGCGTCTCGGTCAACTGCTCGTCGCGAAGGGGCAGGCCGATCAGCACGTACATCACGATCGGGAAGGCGACGGTGAAGAACAGGGTGCGCCGGTTGCGGAGGCGTCGCTTGAGCTCGATGCCCAGGTAGGTGAGGTTGAAGCCGCCGAACGGCGGTACGCGGCGCTCGAGCGCGACGCGATCGGATGCCGCGGCACCGGCGGATGCCGCGGAGGATGCGGTGGTCATGCGGATGCTCCTTCAGAGGTGAGGGCGAGGAAGACGCTCTCGAGGTTCTGGGCGGTGATCTCCACGTTGCGCGCGGACGTCTCGGTGAGCAGGTGGCGTGCCACGGCATCCGAGTCCTTGGTGTGGATGGTGATGCGGTCGCCCGCGAACTCCACGTCATCGACGCCGGGCAGAGCTGCGAGGCGCGCGGGGTCGGCACCGGGGAACGTGGCGCGCACGACGCGGCCGGAGACGAGGTTCTTGATCTCGGCGGTGGAGCCGTCGGCGACGATGCGCCCGCGGCTCATGAGCACGATGCGGTCGGCGTACTCGTCGGCCTCATCGAGGTAGTGGGTCGCGAACAGTACCGTGCGTCCGCGGGCGGCGTCGGAGCGGATCGCGTTCCAGAAGGCGCGGCGTCCCTCGACATCCATGCCGGTGGTGGGCTCGTCGAGGATCAGCAGGCCGGGATCGCTCAGCAAGGCCATCGCGAACCGCAGACGCTGCTGCTGACCGCCGGAGCACAGTCCCACCCGGCGATCGGCGATCTCGGTGATGCCGGCGCGCTGCATGACCTCCTCGATGGGGCGGGTATCGGCGAACAGGCTCGCCGTCAACGACAGCGTCTCGCGGACGGTGATGTCCTTCAGCAGACCGCCGGTCTGCAGCACCGCCGACACCAGACCGTGCGAGATCGCCGCGCGGGGGCTCTCGCCGAACACGCGCACCACGCCCGCATCGGGCTCGGAGAGCCCCAGCAGCATGTCGATCGTCGTCGTCTTGCCGGCGCCGTTCGGGCCGAGGAAGGCGACGATCTCTCCGGGGCGCACCCGCAGATCGACGCTCTCCACCGCTCGGACCGTGCCGAAGCTCTTCTGCAGCCCCGCGGCATCCACCGCGAGGATTCCCTGGTTTTCGTCCATGACATCGACTCTGCCGGTGCCACCGGGACGATGCCGAGCACGGCCGTCACGACTGCGGGGTGACATTCGTCACGGGCCGCGGGCGAGGGTGAAACCGGGGTTCGCGCCCGGTGAGCGCGGGTTTCATTCTCGTTACAAATGCTGCGCAGAGGGAGCCGAAGACGGGCGTGCGCGACAAGATAGCGACTTGGGCTCCGCCTTCCCGGTGGGGCCGACCGACACAGCAGAGGTAGTACACATGGCACTGCACTTCACTTCCCCGGGTTCGTCCCGCGGCCGAGTCGCCCTGGCGGCAGGGGCGCTCGCCGTCTCCGCGCTCCTCCTGGCCGGCTGCGCCGGCGGCAGCACGGGCGGCTCGACCGACAGCGCGGCGGGTGGCCCCGTCATCGTCGGCACCACCGACAAGGTGACGACCCTCGACCCGGCGGGCTCGTACGACAACGGCTCCCTCGCCGTGCAGACGCAGGTCTTCCCGTACCTGGTGAACACCGACTACAACTCCACGGAGGTCGTTCCCGACCTCGCCGAATCGGCGGAGTTCACGGCTCCCAACGAGTACACCGTCAAGCTTCCGGCGGGTCTGAAGTGGGCGAACGGACACGACCTGACGTCCTCCGACGTCAAGTTCTCGTTCGACCGCAACCTCAAGATCGCCGACCCCAACGGGGCATCGAGCCTGCTCTACAACCTCGACAGCGTCTCGACACCCGACGCGACCACGGTCGTCTTCAAGCTGAAGACCGACAACGACCAGGTCTTCCCGTACATCCTCACCTCGTTCCCCGGCGCGATCGTCGACGAAGAGGTGTTCTCGGCCGACGCCATCACGCCCGACCAGGACATCGTCAAGGCCGAGGCCTTCGGCGGCCCCTACTCGATCACGAAGTGGGACTTCAACAAGACGGTCGAGTTCACGCCGAACGCCAACTACAAGGGCCTCCTGCCCGCCGCGACCAACTCGGGTGTCATCCTCAGCTACTTCGCCGAGTCTTCGAACCTGAAGCTCGCCGTGCAGCAGGGTGACATCGATGTGGCCTACCGCAGCCTCTCGGCGACCGACGTGGCCGACCTGAAGGGCAACGACAAGGTCAAGGTCGTCGACGGACCCGGTGGCGAGATCCGCTACATCGTCTTCAACTTCAACACGCAGCCGTTCGGCGCCACGACCACGGAGGCCGACCCGGCCAAGGCGCTCGCCGTCCGCCAGGCGGTGGCCGACCTCGTCGACCGCGAGACGATCTCGGACCAGGTCTACAAGGGCACCTACACCCCGCTGTACTCCTACGTCCCGGCCGGCTTCGCCGGTGCGACCGACGCGCTGAAGGGTCTCTACGGCGACGGCAACGGTGGACCGGATGCCGAGAAGGCGAAGGCGACCCTCGCGGCGGCCGGCGTCACGACGCCCGTCACGCTGAACCTCCAGTACAGCCCCGACCACTACGGCCCGTCGTCGGGCGACGAGTACGCGCTGGTCAAGCAGCAGCTCGAGAAGGACGGTCTGTTCACGGTCAACCTGCAGTCGACCGAGTGGGTGCAGTACTCCAAGGACCGCACCGCCGACGTCTACCCCGCCTACCAGCTCGGCTGGTTCCCGGACTACTCCGACGCCGACAACTACCTGACGCCGTTCTTCCTCGAGAAGAACTTCCTGGGTAACCACTACGTCAACGCCGAGGTCAACAACCTGATCCTTCAGCAGGCCGTAGAGCCGGATGCCGCCAAGCGCACGTCCGACATCGAGCAGATCCAGGAGCTCGTCGCCAAGGACCTGTCCACCGTGCCGCTGCTGCAGGGCGCTCAGGTTGCGGTGACCGGTGCCGACGTTTCGGGCGTCACGCTCGACGCGTCGTTCAAGCTCCGGTTCGCACCGATCACGAAGTAGCGCGTTTCGGGCGTTTTGACTCGTCGCTACGCTCCTCGCTCAACGACCGGGGGACCACACCCCCGGTCGTTGAGCGAGCGCAGCGAGTCGAAACGCCTGTCGTGTCCCCGGTCGTTGAGCGAGCGCAGCGAGTCGAAACGCCGATCATCCGTAGAGTAGGCATCCATGACCAGCAACGTCGCGGCATCCTCCGTCGCCGAGCCGCCACCCGCGCTCGAGGTGACCAAGAGCCGTTCCGGGGGGTCGAGCCTCGGCCGGTACATCCTCATCCGCTTCCTGCTGATCATCCCGACCGTGCTCATCCTCGTGACACTGGTCTTCTTCCTCATCCGCCTCACCGGCGACCCGATCACGGCTGCCCTCGGCGGTCGCCTGCCGGCGGATCAGCTGGCCGAGCGCATCCACGAGGCGGGCTACGACCGTCCGATCTTCGTGCAGTACCTCGAGTACCTCGGCCGCATCCTCACGTTCGACTTCGGCACTACCATCACCGACAACCAGCCGGTCGTCCAGGTGATCGCCTCGTACGGCACCGCGACGCTCGAGCTCGTGCTGTATTCGCTGGTGGTCGCGTTCATCGTCGGCATCCCGCTGGGCCTCGTCGCCGCCGCGCTGCGCGACCGCTGGCCCGACGCCCTTCTGCGGGTCAGCGCCATCCTCTTCTACGCGACCCCCGTCTTCTTCGCGGGCCTGGTCGCCAAGCTCATCTTCGGCGTCTGGCTCGGGTGGCTTCCCGTCTCCGGGCGGGCCAGCGTCCGCACCGAGCTCGCGATCGGCCGCGACGGCGGCACCGGCATCTACCTGATCGACGCGATCGCGTCGGGCAACCCCGCCTATGTGCAGGACGTGCTCCTGCACGCGGTGCTCCCCGCTCTCACCCTGGGGCTTCTCACCGCCGGGATCTTCCTGCGACTCGTGCGCACCAACGTCATCGGCACCTACAACATGCCCTACATCGATGCGGCACGCTCGCGCGGTGTGCGCGAAGGCCGCCTCGTCCGCACGCACGCCTACAAGCCGGCGCTCATCCCGATCATCACGGTCATCGGCCTGCAGATCGCCCTTCTGCTCGGCGGCGCCGTGCTCACCGAGACGACGTTCGAGTGGAAGGGCCTCGGCTTCCAGCTGGCCGCCTACCTCTCCTCACGCGACTTCGTCGCCGTGCAGGGCATCGTCGCGATGATCGCCATCATCGTCGCGGTCACGAACTTCATCGTCGACATCATCGCGGCGTTCATCGACCCGCGGGTCCGGTACTGAGGAGGGATGCGGACATGACGAAGTCTCGCCTCATCGACCGGATGCCGGTCGTCCACCAGCTGCGCCAGAGCGTCGGCCTGCAGCGCGGGATGCTCGTGGCCGGCCTCGTGCTGACCGGCATCTTCGTGTTGTGCGCCATCCTCGCCCCGCTCATCGCGCCGTACGGCTTCGCGCAGCTCAGCGGACCGGACGGCAACTTCGGTGCGCAGCAGCCGCCGAGTGCCGAACACCTCCTCGGCACGACCGTGGGCGGGTACGACGTGCTCTCCCGCGTGATCTGGGGTGCGCAGACGGCGCTGTACGTCGTCATCGTCGCGATCGTGCTGTCGGTGTTCATCGGCATCCTGCTCGGCCTCGTGTCGGGCTACCTCGGCGGGTGGGTCGACCGCACGCTCGTCGTCGTCGCCGACGCGATCTACGCCTTCCCGACGCTACTGCTCGCGATCGTCGTGGCCATTGCGATCAGCGGCGGGCAGTCGGGCCTGTGGCCGGGAATCCTGGCGGCGGCGGCATCCATCACCGTCGTCTTCATCCCGCAGTACTTCCGTGTCGTTCGCGCCGAGGTCGTGCGCATCAAGGCGGAGGCCTTCGTCGAGTCGGCGAAGGTGATCGGCGCCTCGACACCGCGCATCATGTTCCGTCACGTGCTGCGCAACTCCACCCGCACCCTGCCGCTGATCGTCACCCTCAATGCGTCCGAGGCGATCTCCACGCTCGCGGCGCTCGGCTTCCTCGGCTTCGGCATCGAGCCGACCGCCGCCGCCGAATGGGGCTACGACCTCAACAAGTCGATCAGCGACGTCGCCGCCGGCATCTGGTGGACGGCGATCCCGCCGGGACTGGCGATCGTGCTGACGGTGCTCGGCATCACTCTGATCGGTGAGAGTCTCAACGACCTGGCCGACCCGCGCCTGCGGGCCCGCCGGCGCGCGAAGGCGCAGACGCCCGCCGATGCGGTCGCCGCCACGCAGCCCGCGTCGCGCGAAATGATGGGAGAGGTGCAGTGATGGCCACGGCATCCGACCAGGCATCCGTCGTCGACATCCGCGGCCTCGACGTGACGTTCGCCACCGACGGCGGCGACGTGCACGCCGTCCGCGGCGTGAGTCTCGACGTGCGCGCGGGCGAAGTGCTCGCGATCGTCGGTGAGTCCGGTAGTGGCAAGACGGTGACGGCGCGGACGATTCTGGGCCTTCTGCCCGAGACGGCGCTCACCCAGGGAGCCGTCGTGCTCGACGGAACCGACGTCGTGGGCCTTGACCGCGAGGCTCTTCGGCGCGTCCGCGGCACGAAGGCCGCGATGATCTTCCAGGAGCCGTCGGTCGCGCTCAACCCCGTCTTCACCGTGGGCTGGCAGCTCATCGAGGGGATGCGCGCGCACACGAAGATGTCGAAGTCCGAGGCGAAGGCCAAGGCCGTCGAGATGCTCCGCCGTGTCGGCATCCCCGACCCGGAGCACCGCGTCAACCACTACCCGCACCA
>Ga0105243_10005145_pt1 | contig 10247 bp, 10 predicted proteins | sample KBSM34metaG_FD_81525 | JGI IMG/M metagenome (GOLD analysis project Ga0105243, IMG submission 81525) | Miscanthus rhizosphere microbial communities from Kellogg Biological Station, Michigan, USA - KBS M3-4 metaG | ecosystem: Host-associated > Plants > Roots > Rhizosphere > Soil | place...
CGAGGGTTCGCTTCAGGCTGTGGGAACCAGATTCCTCGGCCTCCTTCATCAGCAGATCCAAGGGCTTTGTGGCAAAAAGGTTCATGAACGGCTCCCCGAGAAAGAGAACGACATAGCTTAATAGCAAGAGTCTAGCAGAGTGACGTTCCTGGACTGGCTGTTGCGTGAGCGCGGCGGCGCGTGGCTAAGCGGAGCGGCGATGTACGATGAAATAAGTGGCTACCACCGTTCGTCCGTTTGTCGTCGGCATCGGCGGCGCCCTCAGCGGGCGGGCTGCGGGTTGCTGACGGAAAGCGAATTGCATTCAACGCGGCAGGCCACCCGTGTGGCGCTGCTGGTGGCGGGCGCCTTCTTCATGGAGAACCTGGACGGCACTGTGATCGCCACGGCGCTGCCACAGATGGCGGTGTCATTCGGGGCGCATCCGGTCGATCTCAACCTCGGCATGACGGTTTATATGCTGACGCTTGCGGTGTTCATCCCGGTGAGCGGATGGATGGCGGACCGGCTGGGCGCACGCACGGTGTTCTCGTCGGCGATCGCAATATTCACGCTGGCGTCCATGATTTGCGGGATCAGCAACACGCTTACCCAGTTCACGGCGGCGCGTGTGGTGCAGGGGATCGGCGGGGCCATGATGGTGCCAGTGGGGCGGTTAGTGGTGCTGCGGATCACTGAGAAAAAAGATTTGATGCGTTCGATGTCCTATATCACCTGGCCCGGGCTGATGGCTCCGGTGTTGGGGCCACCGCTAGGGGGATTCATTACCACCTATTCGACTTGGCGCTGGATTTTCTACCTGAACGTGCCGCTGGGCGCGATCGCGATGGGGCTGGCGCTATGGTGGACCGACAACGAGCGGGAAGATACGGAGCGGACTTTCGACTGGCCGGGTTTTGCGCTGGCGGGCTCGGCCTGTATCGCTTTAATGTACGGGCTGGAACTGATGGGGCAGCCGTCGGCGCACTGGGCGACGGTGGGAGCTCTGGTGGCATACAGTTTGCTCGCGGGCTGGCTGGCCGTGCTGCATATGCGGCGCACGGAGCATCCGCTGATCGACTTCTCGGTGCTGCGGCTGCGCACGTTTTCGGTGTCGATCTGGGGAGGATCGCTGTTCCGCACCGGGATCATGGCGTCGCCGTTCCTGCTGCCGTTGATGTTTCAGGTGATCTTTGGTTTAAGCCCGTTTCGATCCGGGCTGCTGGTGCTGACGATGTTTGCGGGCAATTTGTCGATGAAGTCGGTGACTACGCCGGTGCTGCAGCGCTGGGGATTCCGAAGTGTACTGCTGGTGAACGGAGTCATCTCCGCGCTGCTGCTGGTGGCGTGCGGACTGCTGGCGCCGGAGACGCCGACGGTGGCGATGGTAACGGTGCTGTTCTTGCATGGCCTTTCGCGATCGATGCAATTCACAGCGCTAAACACTCTGGCGTTCGTGGATATCCCCAAGGCGCTGATGAGCTCGGCCACCAGTTTCGCGGCAGTGGTGCAGCAGATGGGCATGGGACTGGGCGTGGCGGTAGGTGCCGTGGCGCTGCGTGGTGCGGGATGGCTACGGGGCGAGAGGGCGGGAACGCTCACCCTGATGGATTTTCATGTCGCGTTCTGGCTTGTGGGCGCACTAGGCGTGCTGGCGGTACTGGATTGCCTGGCCTTGCCACGCGACGCCGGCGCGGAAGTCAGTGGGCACCGCGCGGCTTGAGGCAACGGCGATTTACTCGGGCGTGGCGGGTCCGGCGAATACATCGAACAGCGTGCTGGCGACCCAGCCGATGGCGAGTCCTGCGAGGGTGCAGCCGACATAGGCCAGGGTTTGGGATGAACCAAGGTTGTCCTGAAACCGGTAAGCCAGCCCGAGTCCTATAAGTCCACCCACAGCCGAAGCGATCAAACGTTTCTGCATTTTATTCCTTCTATAGGGCAGATCGACCAGGCTTGCAGGGACCACGCTAGAGTTTTGCGCCTCTTGCTGAAGGGAAGACGCCTTAGGGTCGATGCGTAAATCTCTTCAGTACGCGAAAGAACGGGGGACTAGTAAGTCGGTGGGAGACGGGTCACGTTCCAGGCTCGTACATCCAGCGATTTTGCATAATGCAGGGCCGCCGGTGGATGGTTCAGTTCAATTCCCAGCCAGTCCCCCAGGGTATTCATATGAATCGTGGCCTCCGCCTGTTGTAAAGGCCATGGCTGATGGTCGATTTCGCCGCGGTATATCCTCCCAAGAGCATCGGCGGAGTAGAGGCAATACCTCTCGGTCAACCAGGAGTCCAGAGTTCCAGCGGTCGACCGATAGACCGGGCCTATAGCTTCGTAGGTTGCGCTGAAGTTCGCCGCTGACGCTGCGCGGTGCGTGCGGATCGCCGAATAGTTCATCTGGCCGCCAGCCTGGGTAATCTCGAAGCGTGCATCAAAATAGGGCAAGTGAAAAAGACGCCGAGCTACTCTCACTGCTAATTTCTGGCCTGCATCCAGGCTGAAAAACCATACGCCGGGCTTGCCGTTAAGCGTGACGTAGGTCCTCAAATTCAGCTCTGGAAATGCGTGCAATCCGGGCAGTGGAGGCACCAGCCGGGGAGTTACTTGCTCCATGAGGAAGGGTACCGCGCCGACATAACAGCGATTTTCGAACAGGTCCAGTGGCAGGCTGGCCGGAATCAGCGGCCGCAGCAGGCCGGCATCGACGACCCAGTGCGCAAATAGGAGTTCACGCCATCGCATCCGGATTGCCCAAGCCCGCGTGGGAACGGGCCAAGGCCGGTGAGGGCTCGCTGGTGCTATCGGCCGCATCCTTCTCTATTATCGAGGGGCATCCCGGCACGCTGCGGCTGCAGTGGCTGCGACGATTCTGTCAGCGGGCGCCGTGCGCGATCAATTCCACGAAGACCGTACGGCCGGGCTGGCGCAGCGCATCGACCAGCGGAGTGAGCGCGATGGGATCGGAATAGCTTCGGCTGAAAGCGTGGCGGATACCAACCCGGATATCGAAATACGGGAGCAGGTTCTTGGAAGTGACCGTGAAGTCGGCCAGGTAGACGGGCGTCAGCCAGGCGCCGGCGAGCGACCTGCGAGAACTGTAATACTGCATGCTGCTGCTGGCGTCGAACCTTCGTCCCAAGGGTACGGCGAAGCGCAGCTTGGCTAAGTGGTCGGGAGAATTTTCGAGGACCCCGTCCACATCATAATCTGTCGACTTCTGGAAGGCGTAGCTGGTGGTGGTTTCGAGCCAATGGAACGGACGGCCGTTGAGTTCGACCTCGAAGCCAGTGGCGTGGACCTTGCCTAGGTTTTGCACCTGAAATAATCCGGCATCGGTGTACACCCCTTCGAGGAAATTGTTCAGCCAATAGCTGTATCCTGCGGCCACCAGGTTCATGCGCCGTCCTAGTTTGCGCTCGACATCGACTTCGACAGTATTGGCACTTTCAGGGTGCAAGCCCGGATTGGCCACCGCTGCGAAGCCATCGTCATAGAACAACTGAAATGCGCTGGGGTTGCGGAAGCTCCGGCCGAACAGAAATTTGTAGGACCACTGGTCGGAGGGCTGGTAAATCAAGGCGGCACGCGGGGACACGAAGTTCTTGCGGTAGGTGGAGAGATCGTACCGCGCGCCCAGGTTCAGGCTCCAATGCGAAGATAGTTTCTTTTCGTCTTGAACGAAGAACGCCAGAGTCTTGTCGCGTTTGTCGATGTTCACGAAGACCATGGACACGGGCTCGACATCCTTGGAGCCCTGGTAGGCGCGCAGGTCGACTTCACTTTGGGCTCCAACGGTGAGGGTGCCTAGGCGCGATACATCGAAGCGGTAGCTGAGGCGGCTCCCAATCCAATCGGATTCAGAGAAGGTGCGGTTATCCTCGACGGCTGAGCCGGATGGCGTATCGAGCGGATAGTCGAAGCGCCCGCGAAGATGATCGGCATTGAAGTAGGTTCGCCATTCGAGAGCACCACGGGCGAATTCGCGCGCATAGGCTGCCTCGATATAGCCGGCGCTTTCCATCAACTGCGTACCGCGGTCGTTGAAAATCGCGGGGCCCCAGGAAATGGGCTGGACCTTGTTGCGGTCGGAGAGCACGGCGCTGATGCTCCAGTTGCGCCAGACCAGGTTGGCGAAGAAATGATACCCCTTCTCGGAATCCATGCGGAGGGCTTGGCCGCTATTGTTTGCGGGCGTGTTGAGCTGGGGAAAATACAAGGGGCTTTGGCCGGAGTTATTGAACACGGAACCGGAAAAGAGGAGGCTGGCGCCCTTTCCGATGGGTTCGGCGATCATGACCTGAGCCTTCTTTTCGCCGAAGCTGCCGGCGTCGAGGATGAGCGCTGGCGGCCCGGCTTCCTGCGGCGACTTGGTCACGATGTTAATGGTGGCGAAGATTCCGTTGCTGCCATAAAGGGCGGAGGACGGGCCGCGGACGATTTCAATCTGTTTGATAAGGTTCATTTCGACCGGGAAGTCCACGCCAAACCAGAGCATGGAATCGAAAATATGGTCCGCCATGTTGTGGCCGTTGACCATGATCAGAAAGCGGCTGGCGTAGTCTCCCGGGAGATTGAAGCCGCGCACGCCCACGCTGTGGTAGGAGCGGTCATAACTGCCGTAGAAGCCGCGGACTGAAGCGAGCGCTTCACCCAGTGTGCGGTAACCATACTTTCGGATATCCCCGGCGGTGAGGACGGTAACGCTCGCGGGAGCGTCTTCGAGCGTCTGGGGGTGGAGCGCAGCGGATTCGACGCGGACGTCGAGCAGTTGCTCGAGGCTGAGCGTGGTGAGGTCCTGAGCGGATGAGGGGGGAGGCTTAGCGTCATCGGAGCGGGCGGGCACCGCCAGGAATAACCCCAGTCCGCAAACGACCGCCGTAAAGAGAGGGTTCACTTAATGTTCGTTATCGACCTGTCAGCGGTGAATTTGAGAGCCGTATGGACCCGGCACTGGGTAGTACTACCCAACCGAAGACCCGGCAGGGGATAGTCACCGAAAAATTTGATATAGTGGTCACCCATGAACCGGAAAATTTTAGCGCGTATTTCCGCTGGTATTCTATTCCTGCTGCTAGCCTCGGTGGCTTACGTGCAGAGTCAGAACCAGCCTCCGAAGCTGACTCTCAACAAAGTCAAAGACGATCTGTATGAAATCGAGGGCGACGGCGGCAATGTCGGTGTGTACATCACCTCCGAGGGCGTAATTCTGGTCGATGACAAATACGATCAAGATCACGAGGGGATCCTGGCGGCGGTGAAGCAGGTGACTCCGCTGCCGGTGAAATACGTCATCAGCACGCATCATCACGCGGACCACAGCGGCGGTAACACCAAGATGTACAGCAGCGGCGCGGACATCATTTCGACTGCGATGGCGCGGAAGAACATCGTCGAAAAGAAGCAGGGCAATGCGCCTCCGGGGATGACACCAGCGCGCATCGTGTTCAACGAAGAGACGTCGGTGTTTCTGGGTGGCAAGGAAGTGCGCGCGCGCTATTACGGGCGAGGCCACACCAATGGCGACGCGATCATCTATTACCCGGCACTGCGGACACTGCAAACCGGCGATTTGATGGCGGGCACGGCTCCGCTGATCGATTATCCGGGTGGCGGGAGCATCGTGGAGTGGACCAAAACGCTCGACGGTGCGCTGCAACTGGACTTCGACACGGTGATTCCGGGGCACGGTGCGGTGACCAACAAAGCTGGCTTGCAGACCTACCGCGATAACGTGGCGAAGATGCGCGAGCGCGTGACGCAGCAGATTCGGAGTGGGAAGAATCAGACCGAGATCGCGAAATTCATGGAGACCGAGTACCAGTGGGCGCCCAACAGCCTGCAGCAGCAGTGGAGCGTGCCGGGCTTCATGACGGAGCTAAAGTAGCGCAGCGGTTGCGGCGCTCTACACGCCACGTGAGTACATTAAAACCAGGGAGCGTTGAGCGAACGGCAGGTAAACCAGCGGCGCGCTCAATCCCAGCGCGAGTCCGGTGTTGATGTGATGGATCAGAAGGAATGGCGACACCGCCCACGCTAGATCCAGGATCAGCAGCACCGGGAATAATCTGCGGAACTTCGACGGCAGATTCTGGAAGTCGAGCGCGACTGCTACCACGATGAACAGCCGTACCGGGATCAGCACCGCGGCGGTTGCGACCAGCAGAGACATGACCGCAGCCGGGTGCGGAAGAGCGGTCTCCAGGAAAATTTCATCGATCTCAGTCAAATTAGCCAGCGCTCCAATATAGAACCCCAGATACATCAGCTGGATCAGCAGCAACAAAGTCCGTACCAGCATCCGCGAAGCGGTGGGTAGCTCTTCCGGAGTTGTCAAAAACGTTCCCGCCGATAATTCCGTAGCTCCCGGCGGCTCCGCTGCGGGGTTAGCGTATTTGCCGGGATCGGAGTCCGCAGTCACCGGCGCAAGAAAGCGATACCCTTTGCCCGAAACCGTCTCCACATATCGTGGGACGGAGGCGGAATCTCCTAGCGCCTCCCTAATTTTGTTCACTGCGGTGTTGAGGCCATGATCGAAGTCTACAAAGGTCTCGGCGCCCCACAGCCGGTGGCGCATTTCTTCACGCGTCACGATGCCCATGGGCCTCTCAAGGAGCAGCAGCAGGACCTTGAATGGCTGCGAGTGGAGTTTGATGCGGACGCCGTGCTTGCGCAATTCTCCCGCAGTTTCGTTGGCTTCGAACACACCGAAACGGAATACGCGGCCTGGGTGGTCGTCGGGCATGCGCAGTTTCCAGTTTAGCTTCGAACTCGTGCGGAACCGATTCTTCCGGTCGCGACCCATCGCATTTACATGCTCCAAGTTCATTGGAGATGATCATTTAACTTGCGTCACCACAAGGATTTACGCAGTGAGGTTCAAAAGACGACCGTTTGAGTTGCGAGGTATTGCGCAGCCCGTCACGGAAGCGCATCATCGGGCTACGAGGTGCATGAATGCAGAGTCGAATAGCGGCGATGTTTTTGTTCTTGGCTGCCAATTGTGGTGCGACCCGCTTGAGCCCGTCTGCCGAACGAGCATACGAGATCTACGTCGCACATGTCGAGTCCCGGCTCGCGAGGCAGCACGCCCGGCCTGAGCCCTATCTAGCAGTGCTCGCCGCCGGCGACGGTGTGGAACCAGTGAACGGTGGGACTTGGCAAGTGCCCGGTGCGCTCCTGCATCATTGGCGTGGCACAGCCTTTGTTCCCAATGCGACCCCAGCCGAGATGTTGGCGGTCTTGCGGGACTTCAGCCATTTCCCGAGGCATTATGCGCCCCAGGTGGTTTCGGCCCGTGCCCTGGCAGACGACGGACAGATGGCGACTCTCGCCGTTCGGTTCAAAGAGCAGAGAGTGGTGACAGTGGTGATCGATGGCGAATACAAGGTCGAGAGCAGACTCTCCGGCAATGACCGCGGGTTCAGTGTTTCGCGCAGCCTGCACTTCTGGCAAGTTGACAATCCCGGGACGCTGCACGAGCGCCGCCGGCCCGAAGGCCATGACGATGGCTTCCTCTGGCGCCTGAATTCGTACTGGAGCTTCACGCGGGTACGCGGAGGATTGCAAATGGAGTGCGAAGCGGTATCGCTGACGCGCGATGTCCCGGTGGGACTCGGTTGGCTGGTGACACCACTGATTGCCGATTTGCCGCGTGAAGAGTTGGCATTCACTCTGCGAGCAACCAGGAAAGCATTGACCGAATACACCGCCCAGGAGGGGAACTGATGCAGGCCGGCGCAACAATTGAAAACGCGGAAAATGAATTTGTGAACGCCGTCCGTGTGCACAACGCTCTCACGGCGAAGGTCGAGAAGCGTTTCTTGACGTGGATGGCGCTCAGGAAGCCAGAAGAGATCAACCCGGACCATTTAACGGCTTTGGGTTTTGCCGCTCAGATCTTGGCCGGCGGCGCATATGCTTTGTCGTCGAGGGACGGGCGATTTTTATGGCTGGTGAACTTCTTTTTGGCCGTTAACTGGTTCGGCGACAGCTTGGACGGAACATTGGCTCGCGTCCGCAACCGGCAGCGTCCGCGTTATGGATTCTATGTAGATCATATCGCCGACACCTTCGGTGCGTTCGCATTGATGGCGGGGCTCGGCTGCTCCGGGTACGCGCATTGGCAGATCGCCGCGGGGATGCTGGTGTGTTTCTACGCGCTTTCGATCGAGAGCTATCTGGCCACTTACACTACTGGGCGATTTCATCTTTCGCACGGCCTTTTTGGGCCGACGGAAATTCGGATTCTGCTCGCGATAGGCAACGTTCTGATACTCAACCATCCGTATGCGATGATTGCGGGCCACCGCTTTCTATCCGTTGATATCGGAGGCGCAGTGGCCATTGTGGGGATGGCGGCGATGGTTATGTGCGCGGCGTTCCAGCAGACGGTGCTGCTTTATAAGAAGGAAGCTCTGACGTGATCGGGCGCTTTAGTCGATTCAGCATGGTCGGATTCCTGGGCGCCCTAGTGCAATTGACGCTCGTGTCCCTGCTAACAGGGTATTTTGGGGTATTGAGCACTGCGGCAACACTTGTCGCCGTTGAGATCGCCATATTGCACAACTTCATCTGGCACGAGCACTTCACGTGGAGCAATCGCGGTCCCAAAGGCTTCCAGCAATTGGCCCTACGGCTGTGGAGATTTCAAGCCGGCAATGGTCTCGTCTCGTTGGCCGGCAATACGGTACTGATGTATTGCCTGGTCGAACGACTGAAGGCTCCTGTATTGCCCGCAGCCTTCGCAGCAATCGTCCTCTGTTCTCTTGCCAATTTCCTGATTGCGGATCGTTGGGTGTATCGCAGCTAGGCGATTTACACTTCCAGCGGACTTGTGCTGTCACCGATCTTGTCGATCTCCACACCCGATTTCTTGAGGATGGACAGCAACAGATTCGACATCGGCGTGTCTTTCGAGTAAGCCAGATGACGTCCGGTCTCGAATTGCCCGCCCAGTTTCCCGGCCATCAGGCAAGGCAGATTGGAATGGCGATGCAGGTTGCCGTCGCCCATACCGCCGCCGTAGAGAATCAGACTCTGGTCGAGCAGCGATCCGTCGCCATCCTGCGTCGCTTGCAACTTCTGCAGGAAGTAGCCGAGCAACTGAACGTGATACGTGTCGATCTTGGCTTTCTTCACGATCAGCGCGGGATCGTTGCGGTGATGCGACATCGGATGGTGCGGGTCAGGCACGCCGATCTGCGGATAAGTGCGGGCGCTCAATTCGCGGCACACGATCATCGTGAACACGCGAGTGGCATCGGCCTGGAATCCCAACGCCTGTAGGTCATACATCAACTTAATGTGTTCTTCAAACGTGCCCGGAATATCGGTGGGCCGCTCCGGCAGTTCAATCGAGTGGGCTCCGCGCGCTTCCACGCCCTGAATGCGCTGCTCGATTTCGCGAACCGAGTCCAGATACTCATTCAGCTTAGTCCGGTCGCCAGGACCCAGCATCTTGTCGAGGCCGCTCACCTCTTCCATAACGGAATCGAGGATGCTGCCGTTGCGCTTCATCCGCGCCAGGCGCTGCCCCGCGGTCCCGCCGTCGCCGAACAAGCGTTCGAAGACGACTCGCGGATGAGCTTCGGCGGGATTCGGCGTGGTCGGATTGCGCCAGGAAATGGTGTTGTTGAAGAAACAGTCGCTGGTATCGCAGGCGCCCTGCGTCGGAAGATCGAGATTGATTTCGACTGAAGGCGTTTGGGTGGTCTTGCCGATAACGCGCGCGGCGATCTGGTCGGCCGAAGTCGCGAGGCGCACCTCGATATCCGGACGACTGCGGTCGTAGGCATGAACGCCGGTTAACCAGACGGCTGACGAGCGCGGATGATCGCCGGTGCCGTCCCCAAACGTATCGGCCTGCAAATGGGAGAGCCCGCTCAGCACGTTGATGTATTTCTGCACCGGTTCGAGCGGCTGTAATATCGGTGACAGCGCGAAGTTGGGTCCGGTGGTCTTCGGAATCCACTGGTCCTGGATCACTCCGTTCGCAATATAGATGAAGCCCAATCTGGGCGTGGATTTCAGCGGCTTGGCGGATAGCGCCGGGATCATGGCGTCCAGCAGCGGCAATGATACTGTCGCGCCGACGCCCCTCAGGAAAGTGCGTCTGCGCAGGGCCTTTTTGGTCACGAACGTCATGCGATCCTCCTGCTGCTCTCTAATTCAAATTGTAGTGCCATTAGCGCCTCGCCGTCTTTGCCTCGCCTGCCGCCGGGGTTTCACGCATCTGGAACGGCGCACTCTCCACTACTCCCAGAACCAGAGAC
>Ga0105243_10005146_pt1 | contig 10246 bp, 9 predicted proteins | sample KBSM34metaG_FD_81525 | JGI IMG/M metagenome (GOLD analysis project Ga0105243, IMG submission 81525) | Miscanthus rhizosphere microbial communities from Kellogg Biological Station, Michigan, USA - KBS M3-4 metaG | ecosystem: Host-associated > Plants > Roots > Rhizosphere > Soil | place: Michigan...
GTTGCTCACGATATAGCCCACCGCGATGAGGAGAACGACCCCCTGGACGAGGGGATAGTCGCGGGCGAAGACGGCGTCCACCACCAGGCGCCCCACCCCCGGCAGCGCGAAGACGTACTCCGTGATCACCGCGCCCCCGATCAAGGTGCCGAGCTGGAGTCCCATCACGGTGACCACCGGGATGAGGGCATTGCGCAGCACGTGCCCTCCGATCACGCGCCACTCCGACACGCCCTTGGCCCGTGCGGTGCGCACGTAGTCCTCGGCGAGGGCCTCCAGCATGCTGGAGCGCAGCGTGCGCATGATCACCGCCGCCAGCGCCAGCCCGAGCGTGATCGCGGGCAGAGCCAGCGAGCGGAGCCCCGCCAGCGGCTCCTCGAAGGGATCGGTGTAGCCGGAGATGGGCAGCCAGCGAAGGGTGACGCCGAAGAAGAAGATCAGGAGGAGGGCGAGGAGGAAGTTCGGCATGCAGATGCCGAACAGCGAGAAGAGGCTGCCCGCTCCGTCCAGGGGCGAGTTGCGGCGCGCGGCGGAGAGGATGCCGATGGGAAACGCCACCACCAGCGAGATAGCCATGGCGAGGGCCGCGAGCTGGAGGCTGGGCCGGATGCGGCGGCCGACATTCTCGATCACCGGCTCGCGGTTGCGGATGGACTGGCCGAGATCGCCCTGGAGGATCCGCCCCATCCAGTGCGCGTACTGCAGCGCCAGCGGCCGATCCAGGCCCAGGTCGCGGCGGAGCGTCTCCTTCACGCCCGCGTCCACCGACTCCGCCATCATCGCGTCGATCGGATCGCCGGGCGTGAGGTGGATCAGCATGAACACGCCCGCGGAGACGAGGAACAGCACCGGGATGGTGGCGACCATCCGGTGCAGGATCAGCTGCCACATGGAGCGCGGCCGCGTCCTACTTGAGCCACACCTCGCGGAACCGCATCATCCCGTCCGGCACCGGATCGTAGCCCTGCACCCGGGGGCTGAAGGCCTTGGGCTCGATGGGGTGCACGATGAAGAGCATGGGCAGCTCGTCCTGCAGCAGCCGGACCAGCTCGCTGAAGAGCTTCTTGCGGTCGGCCTGGCGCGGCGTCTCGCGGGTCTTGTCGAGAATGGCGTCGATCTGCGGATTCGAGATCCCCGACCAGTTCAGCGAGACTCCGGAGGAGGTCTTGTAGAACTGGTAGGTATTGCCGTCGGGATCCGGGCGGCCCGACCATTGATAGCTGATCATCTCGTAGTTCTTGCTGTTGCCGTCGGACAGGAGGGTGGCGGAGTCCACCAGCTTCACCTTCATGGTGATGCCGGCCTCGGCGAGCTGGGCCTGGATCACCTCCGCCTCCTGGATATTGATGGGAATATTGTTGGTGGTCACGGTGAAGCTGAACCCGCCCGGCTTGCCCCCCTCCGCGAGCTTGGCCTTGGCCTTGGCGAGGTCGCGCTTGATGAAGGGAATGCTGCTGTCGTAGGCCCAGCTGGTGGGCGGGATGGGCCCGTTGGCGGGCACGCCCACGTTGAGCCACACGCCCTTGACGATCTGCTCGAGATCCACCGCGTAGGCCAGCGCCTGACGCAGGGCCTTCACGTTGAAGGGCGGCCGGGTGTGGTTGAGCTGATACGCGAAGTCGGCCAGCGAGGGCACGTCCACCACCACCACGTTCCTGTCCGCCTTCACCGCCGCCACGTCGCGCGGCTGGACATAGTCCATCACGTCGATCTCGCCGGTCTGGAGGCTCTGGAGCTTGACGGTGTCGTCGGGGATGGGCCGGTAACGGATCTGCTCGAGATAGGGCCCGCCCGACTTGTTCCAGTAGGCGTCGTTGCGGCGGAGGATCAGGTGGGCGTCCTTCACCCACTCGACGAACTGGAAGGGGCCGGTGCCGGCGCCCCGGGCATTGCGCTCCAGCTCGGCGCCCTTTTCCTGGATCACCTTGGGCGAGACCATCATGCCCGCGCGGTCGGTGAGGGTGGCGAGCAGGGCGGCGTCGGGCCGGCGCAGGTGGAGCCGGATGGTGTAGGCGTCCACCACGTCCACCGACTCCACGTTGGCGAGCTCGCCCTTGCGCACCGACTTGGGCTCGGTCTTCATGCGGTTGAAGTTGAACTTCGCCGCCTCCGCGTTGAAGTCGGTGCCGTCGTGGAACTTCACGCCCTGGCGCAGCTTGAAGACGATGGTCTTGGCGTCCGGCTGCTGCCACGACTCCGCGAGACCCGGCCGCAGGCCCAGCTTGTTGTCGAGCGTGACCAGGGGCTCGTAGATATTGTGGTAGACCTGCCGGTCCACCTTGCTCCCCGAGAGATGCGGGTCCATGGTCGCGGCCTCGACGTAGAAGCCGACCCGCAGCGTGCCGCCCTTCTTGGGCGCCGCCTGGCCCCAGGCTCGGCGCGCCCCCGGCGCCGTCAGCGGCGCGAGCCCGCCGGCGGCGAGCGCGCTCAGCCGGAGAAAGGCGCGGCGGGACACTGCGCGAGAGCTGCTCCGGGCTCGATTCGACGGCATGGCAGGGCCTCCGCTGAGGGTCTCGTCTGGAGGGACCGTGTCGGAGCTTCGCGACGCGGGCGGCCGGTCGTCGGCCCCTCGGACGGCGTCGCTGCGCGTCCCGCTGTCATGGGCTGAAATATGGCGGTCAGAGTAGGGGAGCGGCGGGGGCGTGTCAAGCCACGGGGGGCGCGCCTCACATGGGCGGCACCACCCCCGCCTTGCCCACCAGGATGCGGCTGGTGGCGAGGCTTCCGTCCGGCTGGCGCACCGCGGGCACGAAGACGTGGGCGCCGGGCGCCAGCAACGCGTGGGTGGCGATACTGAAGGTCACCACCGGCGTCCGCGGCGGGACCGTCACCTTGACCTCGCCGTCCTTGTGCTTGAGGGTGAGCAGCGGTCCCGCCGCGCGGGGGACCACCGACTCCACGGTGGCATTGGTCAGGGTGCTGTCGGGCGTGAGATCCCACGGGGTATGCCCCTCGGCGCTGCCGCGCGCCATGTCGGGGAAGATCGTGACCTCCTGCGCGCGGTAGGTTCCATCGGGCTGCTTCACCGCCGCCACCCCCACGTACTTGCCGGGCTTCACGTCGGCCAGCGCGGCCTTGCCGACTCCCAGCACGGTGAGGCCTTCCAGGAGGCGCACCTGCACCGTGGGGCCTTCGCGCGTCTTGATGATGAGGACGGGACCGACCAGCTCCGCGATGCTGCCGCGCACCCGCGCCGGCGTCTGCGCGACGCCGGCGGGGGCGAGCGCCGCGAGGAGCGCGGCGCCCAGCAGCAGCACCCGGAGCGGCCGGGCGATCACTGCAGCGGAGAGAAGGCCGCCGGCAGGACGATCTTGTTCTCCTGCGTGAGGAGCCGGTCGCCACCACCCGGCGGTGGCCACACCCCCGTCTTCCTTGCCTGGTCCCGCACCTGCGCGCGCTGCTCGAGGCTCTGGTAGGCCCAGATGTGCACGAAGCCGTTGGCGGCGCCGAACTCCACGCCGCCCGCGAGCACCACCGGCGAGAGCTTGATCCGCTCCGGCAGCTTCGCCTCCCAGCCCTTCATGGTCTCGGGGAGCGTGCCGCCCTTCAGCGTGTAGTAGCGGATCTCGAAGATGGGCCCGATCTTGCCCGGCTGCACCTCGGGGACGAACGGGAAGGGGTTGACGATCTCGGACTTCATTTCGCGGATGAACTCGGCGGTCTTCGGCGGCCACACGCCGTCCTTCACTGCCTCGGCGCGGATGCGGGCGCGCTCGGCGAGGTCGCGATAGCCCCAGACGTGGATGATCTCGTTGAGGGGGCCGATCTCGGTGTGCCAGAACGCGGTGAGCTCCGAGTACTTCTTGCGCTTCTCGTAGGCTTCGCCGAAACGCTTCTCCACCTCGGCGAGACTGCCCGGCGCGATGCGATAGGTGCGGATCTCCTGGATCACGGTTGGCTCCTTTCAGCGGCACATGTCAGCGGTGAATGGCTCCCAGCCTGGGTCGGGCCTTGAACGTAGCGCAGCGCGGGGCGCTGCACAAGCCGGGGTCCCGCCCTCTCGCGTCAGCCGTCCAGCGTGCGGATGCCGCGGAGCGCGGGGAAGAGATACATCCAGAGGCTCGCCACCAGGATGCTCCCCAGCCCGCCGATCAGCACCGCGGGCACGGCGCCGAGATAGGCGGCGGTGAGGCCGGCGCGGAACTCGCCGAGCTGGTTGGAGGTGCCGGTGAAGAGCGAGCTCACCGCGCTCACCCGGCCGCGCATCTCGTCGGGCGTGCGGAGCTGCACCAGGGAGGAGCGGATCACCATGCTCACCACGTCGGCGCCGCCCAGCACCGCCAGCGCCGCCAGGGACAGGGGCAGGCGGTGGGAGAGGCCGAACACCACGGTGGCGGCGCCGAAGACCAGCACGGCGCCGAAGAGGCGCGGACCGACGCGGCGCTCGATGGGATGCCGGACGAGAGCCACCGACATGACGAGCGCGCCCACCGCGGGAGCCGAGCGCAGCAGCCCGAGCCCCCAGGGCCCGGTGCGGAGAATGTCGGCGGCATAGATGGGCAGGAGCGCGGTGGCGCCGCCCAGCACCACCGCGAAGAGATCGAGGGACAGCGTGCCGAGGAGAATGGGCGTCTTCCGGATGAAGACGATGCCCGAGAAGAGCGGCGGCAGCGCCACGCCGGCGCGGCCGCGCAGAGCGCCCGCCACGCGAATGGCGGCGGTGCACGCGCCCGCCAGCACGAAGAGCGCGGAGGCGGTGCCATATACGGCGCCCGGCCCGGCCAGGTAGAGCAGGCCGCCGAGCGCGGGGCCCACGATCTGCGCGGTCTGGGTGGCCGAGATCGCCCACGCCGCCGCCCGAGGGATGGCCAGCCGCGGCACCAGCCCCGGCATGAGAGCGGCCATGGTCGGCCCTTCGAAAGCGCGCGCCGCGCCCACCAGGGCCACGATGCCGAGCATGCTCTCGCGGCCCAGCCAGCCGCCCGCGCTGCCCAGCGCGAGCAGAGCGGCCGCGCCGGCTTCCAGCACCTGGCAGCAGCTCACGATGGCGCGGCGATCGTAGCGGTCGGCGAAGCGGCCGACCACGAGCGTGAGCAGGATCATGGGAAGAAACTGGACGAGCCCGACCAGGCCCAGGTCCAGCGCGCTGCCGGTGATGGCGTAGAGCTGCCAGCCCACCGCCACGGCCTGCATCTGGAAGGCGAAGGTGGAGAGCACGCGCGACAGCCAGAACAGCGCGAACGGCGGATGTCGCAGGAGCGACGACTCGATGAGACCCGCGCCTCCTCTCGTGCTGCGGCCCGCGCTACGCTATGCTGCGCCCCGGGGAGGAGGCGCGATGATCGAACGGCGACCCTTCGGACGGACCGGCCACCACAGCACCGTAACACTGTTCGGCGCCGCCGCCCTCGCGCAGGCGAGCCAGGCGGACGCGGACCGGGCGCTGGAGCTCCTGCTGCGGCACGGCGTGAACCACATCGACACCGCGGCGCGGTACGGCGACTCCGAGCTTCGCATCGGGCCGTGGATGGCGCGGCACCGGAAGGACTTCTTCCTCGCCACCAAGACCGGGAGCCGGAGCGGCCGCGAGGCGCGCGAGGATCTCCACCGCTCGCTGGAGCGGCTCCGCGTGGATCGGGTGGACATGATCCAGCTCCACTCGCTCGGCCACCCCGACGACTGGGATCAGGCCATGGGGCCGGACGGGGCGCTGGAGGCCCTGATCGAGGCGCGCGCGCAGGGGCTGACCCGCTTCATCGGAGTCACCGGACATGGGTGGACCATCGCCGCCATGCACCGCCGCAGCCTCTCGCGCTTCGACTTCGACGCGGTGCTGCTCCCCTTCAACTTCTTCATGGCCCAGAACGAGCGCTATCGCCGCGCCTTCGACGACGTGCTCACCATGTGCCGGGAGCGCCACGTGGCCGTCCAGATCATCAAGTCCATCGCGCGGGGCCCCTGGGCCACCACGGAGCGGAGCCATACCACCTGGTATCAGCCGCTGGAGGCGCGGGAGGACATCGAGCGCGCGGTGCACTGGATCCTGGGGCTGCCCGACATCTTCCTCAACACCGCCGGCGATCTCTCGCTCCTGCCCACCGTTCTCGAGGCCGCAGCGCGATTCGAGCGGCGGCCCGCCGACACGGAGATGGCCCAGATGCTCGGCGACACGCGAATGACCTCGCTGTTCGGGCTGCCCACATGAGCGCCGGGAGCGCCGCCGGGCTCGCCGCCCCCGCCGTGCAGGCCTTCCTCGCCTCGCGCGAGGTCGCGGTGCTGGCCACCCTCAATCCCGATGGCTCGCCGCTGGCGACGGCGATGTGGTTTCTCGCCGACGCGGACGCCCTCACCATGCTGAGCGTGGATGGGCTCGCCAAGGTGAGAAACCTGAGAGCCGACCCGCGCGTGGCGGTGGTGGCGGAGGCGGGCGATCGCGGCACTGCCCGCGGCGTGGCCGTGCAGGGCCGCGCGGAGTTCCTGGCCGACGGGCCCGCGCGCCGCGCCCTCGTCGAGCGCTTCCACGCGCGCTACGACCCGGATCTGGCCGAGTTCTGGAAGGGTCGGGCCATGCCGCCGAACCGCGTGATGTTCCGCATCATCCCCGCCCAGGTGCGGACCTGGGGGCTTCCGCCCGCCTAGCGAGCCGCGGCGAGCGCCGGACCGGCGCTCGCCGCGATCAGGATCCCGCGTCGTTGGGGAGCTACGACTTCTCGACGCCCGCGGCGGCCGGCCCGCGGTGCTCCTCGGCGCCGCGCCGCATACGCTGCTGCCAGCGCGCCTCGCCGAGCGCCTTGAGCTTGCTCCGCTGGTCGGGGGTGAGCTGCGCCTTACCCTGCTCGCTGGCCCGGATGACCTCGAGGCGGCCATCCGCCCGGAGCTTCTCGATCTCGCGCACCTTGGCCTCCACCTTGGCCATGTCCACCGGATCGCTGCGCAGGAGTCCGCCCAGGTCCAGCGCGGCCATCTGCGTCGCCGCCCGGCGCTGGATACCCGCGCGCCGCGCGTCCATCTGGAGCTTCTGGAGTGAGTCCACCTGCTGCGCGCTCAGCCCCAGCTCGGCGCGGTGCCGGAGCGCGATGCCGGCCAGGGTCGGCATCCGGTGATGCCGCCCATGCCGCTGCCACCGGTGGCCTTCGCCGCGCATGTCCCCTCGCCGTCCCTGCATCGGCCCGCGCACGCCGGGCTGGGCGTCGGCTACCTGGGCCGGGGCCCCGGCCTGGGCCAGCACCGCGTCGGGCGACTCGGCCACCGCGGGCCGGGTCAGCCCGAGCGTCAGCACCAGCATGGGCAGCGCGAGGCCCGACAGCCACTTGAGCGTCGTCCCCTTGAGCATCATGGTCTTGGTCGTCATCGTCGTTCCTCCTGTTGACTGCGTCTACTCATACAGACGACCGAGGGGGGCTGGCGGTTGACGCGGAGCCCTCGATGTGGTGGCCTGTCGGGGCCGGCCCGGCCGGCGGCGGCAACGCCACCCGCAAACCCGGAGGCCACAATGATCCAGGCGTCGTTCGGACTCACCCTTGCCAATCGCGCCGTCGTGCTGGGCGCCCTCAAGGCCCGGGATCTGCTCGAGATCACCGAGCGGGCGGAGGCCTCCGGCGCCTTCGATACGGTCTGGGTAGGCGATAGCCTCCTGGCCAAGCCGCGGCTCGAGGCGGTGAGCCTGCTCTCGGCGCTGGCCGCCGTCACCTCCCGGGTGCGGCTCGGCGTGGGGTGTCTCGCCACCTTCGTCCATCGTCATCCGCTGCTCTTCGCCCAGCAATGGTCGAGCCTCGACGTGATCTCGGGGGGCCGCTCCCTCCTGGCGGTGTGCCTCGGGGGCCCTGACGAGCAAAGCCCCGCCCAGGCCCTCGAGCATCGCGTCATGGGAATCCAGGCCTCGGAGCGGGTGGGGAGGCTGGAGGAAGGCATCGACATCCTCAGGAAAGTCTTCGGCGGCAAGAAGGTCTCGCACGCGGGCCGCTTCTATCAGTTCGAGGGCGTCACCATCGAGCCCGCGCCCGCGCAGAGCCCCTGCCCCATCTGGATCGCCAGCAATCCCACCGGGCTGACCTGGAAGGGCGGCGCCAGCGCCGCGGACTCCGTGGTGGAGCGCAGCTTTCGCCGGGTGGCGCGCTACGCGGACGGCTGGATGACCAACAAGGTGAGCCCGGATCAGTTCCGTCAGCAGTGGGCGCGCATCCTGGCCATGGCGCGCGAGGAGGGACGGGACCCGGCGAAGCTGGAGAGCTCGCTCTACCACAACATCAATATCAACGAGGACCGCCCGGCCGCGCTGGAGGAGAGCAAGGCCTTCCTCGACAGCTACTACACCAGCAAGTTCACGCCCGGCTTCGTCGAGGGCTGGACGGTGGCCGGCAGTCCCGCCCAGTGCGTGGCGCAGCTCAAGGCCTATCTCGACGCGGGCCTCGGCCACATCGCGCTCCGGCTCACCTCGTGGGATCAGGCGGGCCAGCTCAAGCGCTTCCTCGCCGAGGTGGCGCCCGCCTTTTCCCCCGCCGTGCGCTCATGATCCGGGGCATCGATCATCTCGTCATCGCGGTGAAGGACGTCGAGGCCGCCACGCGGGCCTATGGCGAGCTGGGCTTCACGGTGGTGCCGGGCGGGCGCCATCCGGTGGGGACCTACAACACCCTGATCGCCTTCGCCGACGGCTCGTACATCGAGCTGATCGGCTTCTACCGGGACAATCCCGAGCATCGGTGGTGGACCGCGCTGCAGCAGGGGGGCGGGCTGGTGGACTATTGCCTCCAGACCGACGACCTCATGGGCGACACGCGCGCTTTTCGGGACGCGGGGGTGGACATCGCCGATCCCGTCTCGCAGTCGCGCGTGCGCCCGGACGGCTACCAGCTCCGCTGGGTGTTCTCGCTCGCGCGCGGCCCGCATCGCGGCGTGGGCCCCTTCCTCATCAACGACGAGACGCCGCGGGAGGAGCGGGTGCCGCGCGAGCAGACGCATCCCAACGGCGTCACCGGCATCGGCGCGGTTCGCATCGCCACCCGCGATCTGGCCGCGGTGTCCGGCTGGTACCGGAAGGCCACCGGGCAGCCCGGCGCCGCGATCACCAGCACGGAGACGGGCGGCGCCGGCACGCGGTTCATGGCGGGGCCTCATGCGCTCGAGCTCCTGGCCCCGGCGCAACCCGAGGGCGCGCTCGCCCGGTGGCTGGACGAGCGCGGCGCCTCACCCTATGACGCGACCCTCACCACCCGATCCGGCAAGACCGGGCCGCTCGACGCGAAGCACACCATGGGCGCCCGCCTGTCGCTGATCGGCGCGTGACCCTCACGGAGGCTTGCATGCTCTCGACCAGTCCCCAGGTGTCCATACCCGACGTGTCCATCACGGACTACGTGCTGCGGCACGCGGCCCGGCTCGGCGACAAGCCGGCCCTCATCGACGGGCCCACCGGCCGGACCCTCACCTACGGCGGGCTCGCGGAGAGCGTGCGGCGGGCCGCCGCCGGCCTTCACCGCATCGGCTTCCGCAAGGGCGACGTGTTCGCGATCTACAGCCCGAACCTGCCCGAGTACGCGGTGATCTTCCTGGCCGTCGCCTCGGTGGGCGGGGTCAATACCACGGTGAACCCGCTCTACACCGCCGACGAGCTCGCCAAGCAGCTCCAGGACTCGCGGGCGCGATTCCTGGTGACGGTGGCGCCCTTCCTCGACAAGGCGCAGGAAGCGGCGCGGAAGAGCGGCGTGGAGGCGGTGTACGTCTTCGGCGCCGCCGAGGGCGCCCGGCCCTTCGCCGAGCTGCTCCAGGGCGGGGGCGATCCGCCGAAGGTGGCGATCGATCCCGGGAAGGACCTGGTCGTGCTGCCCTACTCGAGCGGCACCACCGGCCTCCCCAAGGGCGTGATGCTCACGCACCGGAACCTGGTGGCGAACCTCTGCCAGTGCGAGGGCATGCAGAACTTCGAGGCCTTCAGCGAGCGGGACGTCGTCATCGCGGTGCTGCCCTTCTTCCACATCTACGGGATGGTCGTGATCATGATGCTGGGCCTGGCCGGCGGCGGGACCATCGTCTCCATGCCCCGCTTCGATCTCGCGGAATTCCTGGGCCTCGTCCAGAAGCACAAGGTCACCATCCTGCCGCTGGTGCCGCCCATCGTGCTCGGCCTCGTCAAGCATCCCATGGTGGCGCAGTTCGACCTCTCGAGCGTGCGGCTCGTCTTCTCGGGCGCGGCGCCGCTGGGCGAGGAGATGGCGCGCGAGCTCAGCCGCAAGCTCGGCTGCCCGGTGGTGCAGGGCTATGGCATGACGGAGGCGAGCCCGGTCACCCACCTCAGTCCCACCCGCAA
>Ga0105243_10005149_pt1 | contig 10245 bp, 8 predicted proteins | sample KBSM34metaG_FD_81525 | JGI IMG/M metagenome (GOLD analysis project Ga0105243, IMG submission 81525) | Miscanthus rhizosphere microbial communities from Kellogg Biological Station, Michigan, USA - KBS M3-4 metaG | ecosystem: Host-associated > Plants > Roots > Rhizosphere > Soil | place: Michigan...
TCCAGGCAATCAAGGCCGCGCCCAGTGCCGGCGTAGATGCTCCCGGCCACGTCCTCAGTAATGATGCTGATGTTGTTCCCAGACAATCCCGCGGCGGTCGTGTAGCTCTGGAACCGAGGCCGGTCACCCGCCGGGTCGTCAACCCGGATCAGTCCGCTGACTGCCGATGCAAGCCAGAGGCGGCCCGCCTGATCTGAATGGATACTCTGAATCACGCCCAGCGGTAACCCGTTCGCGGCGCCGAAGAAGGTGAAAAGCCCGGAGCGATAGCGGGCCACTCCGCTGCTAAATCCAATCCATACATTGCCCGCCGAATCTTCGCCGAACGAGCGCGCCAGGTCGTTTGTTGGCGATGGCAGACCAGGCGCGTCTGCCAAGTCACGATGGAAGATCTCCGTTGAGCGGTCCCAACGAGCGAGACCGTTTGGCGTGGCGATGGTAGAGGCCCAGACATCACCGCGAGAATCTTCAAAAATGCGGAACACCTGTTGGAATTTGGCCAGTCCAACTTTGGTCTGGTACACAGCCAGCGGACGCGCGTTCTTGACACGCGTGAAGTCGTCCGATGGCGGAAAGCGGTAAAGCCCCTCGCCGGTACCGACCCACCACTCGCCATTGCGAGCTTGCAGTGTCAAACCTTCGTTGAGCCAACCGAACTGTCCTTTGCTGGGCACAGCGGGAAGGAACCACGCAAAACGTTCACCATCGAAACGCCCGAACCGAAAGTGATAAGTATTATCCGTACGCAACAAGTCCAGCTTCGCCCCTTCGAAAACGGATTTATGCTCGTCGCCGAGCACAAAACCCCTGAAACAGACTCCGCCCGCAACATCTCCAAAAATTGCACTAATGGCACTCACGCCGTCCGGTTCACTCCAAGTCACGAATCCTTCGCGCGCCAGCTTCATTGCGCCGGCATAACTGCCCAGCCAGAGGTTACCACCCGAGTCTTCGCCGAGCGCCGTAATCTCGTTGTGAAGCAATCCGTTCTTCGTGGTGTAAGCGCGGAAGGGTCGTCCTTGCGCATCGCCGTCGGGGGAAAACTCGATCAGTCCAATGTTGGTTGCCGCCCAGAACCTGCGGTCGGACGTTTCAAAGAGCTGAAAGACCCAACCACGCCATTTCTGAAAGGGGGCAGCGATAACCGGTGGAGTATGTGTGGCGTCTGGCGTGATTCGAAAAAAGCCACCGTAGCGCGTCCCGACCCAGAGTTGACCGCGGTGGTCTTCGAGCAGGTTATGAACATATTCATCCGGCAGTCCCTCGCGAATTGTGTAGCGTGCTGACGCCCCATCAGCCCAAATACGGTATAGCCCGCTCGGCGACGCAACCCACACTGAGCCGAATCGATCCTCGAGCAGATCGTTAACAAATTGCAGCTCGGGATTGCCGGCGGGCATTCCTATTTCAACGGGGCGCAATTTGTAACCGTGGCCAGTTGTTTCCAATCGGTAAAGGCCTTTAAGAGTCCCAACCCAGATTGTGCCATCGCGAGCTTCAAGCAGGACGGAGACGGCTTGGGCGCGACGATCATTGTCGTCTGGCGTTACGGTTGTAAACATCGGCGTCGCGCCGCCGTCCGGCCCACCTGTGTAAATGACCCGATTCGCCGGCTCGCCTTTCGGATTCAACTGTACCAGGCCGGCCTTCGTTCCGACCCAGAATTCGCCGCCGCGTGTCTCCAGAAAATCGCTTACGTTGGAGTGCGGTAACCCTTGATCAGTCGTGTAGTTTGTGAATGAGTAACCATCAAACCGCGATAGTCCTTCTGGCGTGCAGAACCAGAGGAAGCCGCGCGAATCCGAAACAATCTTGTTAATGGCGTTATGAGGCAACCCCTCGGCGGTCGTGTAATTCTTAAGCGGCAAGCGTTGGGCGCTCACTGCTCCAAATGCAATTAGCAGCGAAAGGAAGGCCAACGCAACACGAGAAAAGTCGCGAATCTTCTTCGCATTACGCCGCATGCTTCTGTTGGTTAAGTTGGCCGCCGAAATCTCTCGGTTGGTTCATTTGGGACCCGGGCCATTGTCGTTGACCCTCAAACTAAAGTCCATTCCAGATTGAAGCGACGCGGTTCACTTCTTACATCATAAATCAAGATCAAAGTTGCTGCTCACTAAGTGAGAACCTGTGTTTTTTGGCTGAAATGAACGTCAACATTCAGGGTCTCCTTTTCTGAGTCTGTCCTTTGGCGCCGTAGTACCCTGGACGTGGCCGGCATTGTTCTTTGTTGTGCCGCCACCTTTGAAATAGTTATCGTCTGACGATGACTTCCGCGTCGCGCAAAAGGCGTGGGCCAAAACTGATTGGATTGAGTTTCAGCTCGAGATAAGGAGAGGTTTGTGCTGGATTGCAGTCGCTAAGGGTCGAATTCTGCCTTCAAACGGTGAGCGACTAGAACAGACACCAAAAATCTCAGTTTAAAACCACACAATACTGTATAGGAACAGCGCTTGGTGTCTATATATTGCGAGGGCATCGAGTTCCAGGTTCGGCACCCATCGCAAGTAGCTGATTCAGTTGAGGTTATGAAGTTGATATGCCGAAGGGGAGACTCAAGCCACCCAATGTTTTACTGAGTTTTTCACGCCTTTTGCGAAAACCCCAGTAAAAACAACACTTCTGCCTTTTGCTCTCTCTGTGTTGTCTGCATTGTCCGCTTCCTGGTGTGACTTAGTTGTGACAGGCGGCCCTATCTATCTGCAACTTAGAACAAGCAACTTCTTTGCATTTACTATTTCGGCAATTGGGATATATTATTCGCCCGTCCTCCTGACGAGGCTGGCTCTACTCCCTCGCCGTTTTCTCACGATCGAGTATGCCGAGCCAAAACACTTTTTCTTTAGAAGGTCTACTGGCGCTATGGTATGCGATCGTGGTGTTTCTTATGCTGTTAGAAAGTCCGCAGAAACTCTCGGCTCGAAGTCCTCCTAATTTCGGTTCAAGAGTGAAATCCACTGAGCGAGGTAGTGGGCCGCTGAACAAGCTGGAGGTGTAATGTGGTAGAAACGAGAATAGTGGATCGGCCAAACGATTTCGTCATTGACGCCCTCAACGTCTGCTGCTGGCAAAGAATGAGGGTTTCTTTATCTGTTCTCTTAACGTTAATTAGAGAATTAACTCATAGGGGAGCAACCTATGTCTGTGTATTCGACGCAGTTACTCCTTACAGGCTTACAGAAGAGGACATAGATACATACAATGAATTATTAACACAATTTCCTGACCGCTTTACTGAGGTCACGGGTGGAATTCAAGCGGATGACATTATTCTGTCGATCGCTCAGCAATCTAACAGCAGCGTCATATCCAACGACCAGTTTCGAAATAAAAAATATCTTGAACGACATCCTTGGCTCCAAACACATCAACATAGATTAATAAAGGGTTGCGTTGCGAAACAAAGCCTAATAATCACTGAGCTGTCAATTCATACCGAAATCTTGGCCGACTCAGCGTTTCTGCTTCAAGAGATTCGCCAAGAACTTAGAAAAGCTGCAAATACACAGCAAGGGTCCGCCGTCTCGGATGCTCACGTTTTCTTGCACGCAACCGAAAAACCGCAACGGGCCAAATCTGTGGTTGATAACGAAAACCATGGCGACGTTATGCGAGCACAACCCTCGACGATCAAACAACCAATCGCAAAGGAAGCTCCACGCTGCGGTAAACGCGACCTAGAGAAAAGGAAGCGCATCTTGCAAGAGATTGAAAATTTCAGAGCGGAAGACGCACGCAGACGCAGGGCGGAGAAACGTCTCACAAAATGAAACCATCGACTACGACCCACAGTGACGTTTTCGTTCCTCAAAGATTTAAGCATTTGGTGGCTCGCCACATCATTAAGAACAACTGGAAAACGGGACCTTCGAGCGCTCTGATCTTGGGGATTCACGGTCCATCCGGTGAAGGCAAGACATTTCAGTGCAATGAATTATTCAAGGAAATAGGAGTCACTGCTGTGCGCATTGCAGCACGTGAGCTTGAAAGTGAGGAAGCTGGCAAGCCTAGTAAACTTGTATCTGCAAAATATTGCGAAGCATCAGACCTTCTCAACGACAAACGTTCGCACCTAAGTGTTTTGTTTATGAATGACCTAGATGCTGGCATTGGTACTTGGGGTGCCGACGTTCAATACACAGTAAACACACAACTAGTCGTTGCTACTTTGATGGACATAGCGGATTTTCCAACGCACGTAAATGGAGAAGAGACACATCGCATCCCAATCATTGTAACAGGCAATGACTTTACCAAACTTTACGAGCCGCTGACTCGCGCTGGACGGATGGATACGTACACGTGGACTCCGACGTTTCTGGAAAAAGTCGATATTGTGCGCCGAAGCCTGTTCCCTATGCCATCGCTAACGGACGATGAGATCGCAGGACTTGTCTTTGCTTTCCGAAAAATGCCGGTATCCTTTTTTTCATTAGTGAAGGGTAGGTTGCACGACGCTTACATCGACAGTCTTATTCGAGAACGCGGTATAGCTGAGGTTTTGAAATACGTTACTGAGCCCAACAGTGCCCAGTACGTACCGAACTATACCTTCGAAGTTTTGTTCACAATCGCGACCGCTGTCGCATCAGACAAGCTTATCAATCACTTGCGGCGCAGGTAAGGGTGATGGCAAAGACTCGTACTAGAACTTGGACCAAGACCTTTACACGTACTCAAGCTTTAGCCTTCAACATTAATTATGTCGTGCGATCAACGACAGGCGATACACGCTTTGAAGAGTTGCTGAATAAAGGAATCGTTGAAAATCAGTGGATTAACCTAATCGAGGTCGACGGGTTGGATCGAAATGGGAATATACACGCTCAAATCGTGATGACTATTGATTGGGATCAACACAGATTACACATCACGGCGCACGAAAACGTTATTGAATTTGATGAAAACTTGCCCGAGGGAGAACGTTTAGATTTTGCTATCGGGAAGATAGTTCAGTTCTTCAATCGAATTGTCCGAGAGGAAAAGCTTAAACCCTCTTGGGTTCTACACTACATTCCAGGTATTGACGAAGCTCGGGCACATAAAGAACTGGACACTATACCTTCCGAGCCCCTCAAATGGGCCACAGGTGAAGTAGTCCATGTTCAGAAGATCTACCCCGAAAAACTGGATGAATTCTCAATTAGACTTTTCGTATTGGCCCCTGAAGGTGATCCGCAAGACGTTCGGCGTAAGCGGCGCGGTAAGGTCAAATGGTTTGATGAAGAAAGAGGCTATGGTTTTATTGTTCCTGAGGACCATTGTAGGGACATTTTCGTTCACTACTCTGACATCGTAGGAGATGGTTGGCGTGTTCTTCGCCCAGACGAATTAGTAGAGTTTGAGACTGAAGACACAAGTAAGGGCCCACAGGCGGTAAACGTTACGAGGATCGATGATGTTGATTAAATCAATAGCGTACACTAGTGGACCCATCATAAATGTTTATCTGGCTGATTCTTTTCGTTGCATTCCCACACAAGTAAATGACTTTACCGACCGCAGGTCATAATTACAAAATGGAACGAATGGGAATCTCAGCAGTCGCTGAAGCTATCGCCCATGCTGGGCTGATTTGGCGCGAGACTCCCACAGGGGATGTTGGAATCGATGGTCAAATTGAGTACGTTGACGGACAGGGACGGGCTACTGGGCGGATCGTAGGTGTACAAGTCAAGTGCGGCGTTTCCTATTTTGAGGATGCGGGCTCTTCGTGGCGATTTAAGCCACAAGAAAAGCATCGCTTTTACTGGGAGCGCTATCCTGTCCCAGTACTCCTCATGCTGCACCATCCCGAAAACACGCAGACTTACTGGGTTGACGTGCGGCAGGTCTTGAGAAGTCCGGTCGTGGATCCACAGTACGTGTTTGTCTCAAAAAAGCAGATTCTGCAAACCACCAGTCCTGAGGCGCTCTTCGCTGGATTTGGTGTGACGGGGGCAGAGTTCCTTGATATCCCTCAAGTTCTCCAGAGTCTAATATTGACTGAATGCCGCAATAAGTCTTTTCCTATTTCTTACTTTGATCTTTTTGCTAATGGTCTCACAAACATCTGTCGCAGTCTCTATTTTGGTATGGATCTCGCAGATACGATCGCCGAGGCTGCCTTGGCTGCATACGAAGCCCCGACTGGACTGGGTATGGGTCCAGAGGAGCACGAATTTTTGTTCGGATACACTCACTTTGTGACGGAGCAGCAGATTGCGGATATTAACTTCGCTGACTGCCTTATTGATTGGTATGACAGAGAACTGCAGCCGTCGTTTCTTGCGCCCCTCACATCGCGCGGTCACGATTTGGTACGGGAGATCGGGCACTGGCAAGACAAACTAGAACGGGATGGAGAGATTGAAGTTCGCGCTGGCGTGCGGGTTGCACAAGAGGGGCTTGTACACATGATTCTCGCGCCTTCACATATTGAGCGAATACCTATTATTTGGCGTTTTCAAAATGCCCTGCGTTCCAAACTTTGACCGATCCTTGTTACTAGACACAACTCGCGAAGCGAGATTGCGTTTTCAACGACTTTGTAAAAGCAAGAAATAAGAACCCGCTCTTCACCGGTCGTAGATCTGATTGCGGTAATCTGTTTGCGAATCAGCACCAGCAAACAGGTGGCGTGAAGAACATCGATTACAAAATCTAGCGTACCATTACAAGATGTCTCAAGAACTCATCAAACTCCCAACGGATGAACTGCTGACAAAGTTTGGATCCGGCCTACATAAACCGGGATCCGGCAGCGCAGCCGCGTTAGTGGGCTTAGTATCATGCAAGCTTGTTCAGACTGTTATTTCCCTATCCCATGGACGAGAACAATATCAAGGAGTTGAAGACCAGTTAACGCTTGCGAATCAAGATATCCTTGGCGATATTGAGCCGACTCTTAAATCGGCCATCCAGGAAGACTCAGAACAGTTTGATCGTGTTTTCCAAGCGCGTGTTCTCCGTGATAATGAGACCGACGCTCTTAAGAAGAGGCAGTTTTCGGAAAAGGCCCTTAATGAACTTCGGATTGCTACAGAGATTCCAATTCGGATAGCGGAAACATGCTTGGCCTTAGCAGAGAAGGCAATGCTCGTGTTTGATCTGGGATACAAAGCAGCTAGAGGCGACTCTGGAGTCGCAATCAGTGCAGCCTTAGCGGCAGCTTCTGGTTGCGTTTCCATAATATATCTCAACCTGACAAGTTTTAGGGGTGGTGAATGGGCTGTTCGAACTCGGGAAAAGGGAGATGAGTTGTCTCGAAGGACGCAAGACTTACAGATTCAACTTGTTGAAAGGATCGGCCATTTGCAGCGAGAGGTTATAAAACGAGAAGATCAAGGCTGAGCGTTCGCCGCCATAATGGTCAATGAAATTCACCAACTCGCAACTCAACAAAAACATGATCGATAGGGATATCCTTTCATCACTCGAGACCAGACTTGGCGTTTCTTGGTCCACACAGGTTGGATCTCATCTTTTTAGATGTCTACGCAATGACATCCAACAGAGCAGGATCAGTGCAATCAACTCGAAAGTCCGCAGAATGATCATCGCTGCCTGATCAAAACGAGAGAGCAACCATTGAAAATCGTGCATAGCCGTCCACCTCATAAGCAAAACGTTGGCAAAACGGTAGCGCAGAATTCACCCTGATACTAGCTTAATCTTTAGCACGCAGAGATTAGTATTGGACCAGCCAAACGGCTTGCAGAGCTGCATTCAGCTAGTGACAACATGTTGGCTGGCACGGCATCGAAGAGCATAACTCAAACCGTCTTTTTCGATTATTATCGTGCCTGTTCCAAAACATTGACATTTGAACTGGAGTGGTAACGGGTCAGAACTCACAGGTGAGACTTTTTTCGATCGTTTACGCACGGCTAATGGTGCGATGCAAGACAGCGCGCGCGCGCCTGGGAACGTTATGGAGTCAATGACGCATCGAACAAACCGGTTTTCGAAAAACAACCATTCTTCGGTAACAGAGGGAATTCCGGTCTTGATCGTCCCACACAACCCGGAATTAAAGTAATCTTCAAATCCTAACTTTGGAAAGTGCGATAACGGCTGTCCGGGCCTTGCCAGCCAACGAGCTACTGGAATTGAGTCGTTGCAATCCCAAAAGATGAACTTTGCCCCCCAAATTCCTAAATCATTCAGACGTACCACCGTTGACGTGACGGAGGTTTCAAATAGTTCGGAGATCTTAACGACAGAACTTGCACCAAGCTCAAAGTCCGCAACTATCTTTCTGAACGACCACGCAGGCATCAACAATTCAGCAGCGCCAAGGTTGCAAAGAATTTCTTCTTCTGCGTCATGGTTATTCAATGCCTTGAGTGACGGAGCGGCCTCGTAAAAAAACGTGTGCACAACTTCGTGGGCACACGTGAAGTTTTTTCTTCCGTACGGTCGGTCACTACGCAACTCAATCTTAAATCCGTCGGATATCGGAATAATTCTTCCGTCGATTTCCATTCGCTTCTGAACAATTTCCTTTACATTGCGGAGAGAACCATACAAAGCCGGCTTGAATGGAGGCTCACGTACTCCAGAGTCTTGCACCAGACGCTTTGCTCGCCTTTTCACTGCGTGGACCGGATCAGAAGCCGCCTCCACACTAGCGCAAAGTTGCCAAGCAAGTTTGCCAACAAAAGGTCGCATGAGTTGTTACTCAAATAGTTTGTTGCCATTAGAGTCCATCTTTAGTTGTCTGTATTTAGACAACCAATACTTTCGATCGCCTACGTCTCCGCGCTTAGAGCCCGGCCGCGTTAATTCATATTGAAACTCCTCAACATGCTTCTCCCAAAGGAGATCACGGTCTTGCGCCTTCATTTTCTCTTCCTTCGCTACACTAACAAGAACCTGCATGTGTTTAGAAAACAAGGAATGCCATTGCCAAATAGGAACGTGATGGCCGGTGATAATGTATGCATCCGAAGTTTCTAATGCTCGTGCTATTCTGCGTAAGATTTTCAGAGAAGGATTACTAACCTGCTCGGGCAGAGTTTCGATGGCTTCGATGCCGGCAGCTTCAATACCTACCATCTTCGCTAAGGCTTCAGGATCTAAGCCTCGTTGAACCATAAGCCGCCTAACACGAGCACCGAGTTCCAATTCCTTGGTCTCATCTAAAGAGTTCGTGTCCGCAAAACGAAGATCTACCAAACTGGAGATAGTCTCAGTTAGAGCTTTTGGAAGCTCATGAATTAAGTCCTGCGGCTCGTCGTACTGGACTTTGACTTTGCGAATGGGACACCCGAGAACCATCTTCGAGACATTTACTCCCTTTTTCTCCAACACTATCAGGGAAGCACATCCTTGATAGGCTAATTGCACCTCAATTCCAGCCCCGAGGCTTGGAAATGGGGCAGCCAGAATTACGACGTCAGATGCTGAGACTATTCGACGATCAATCGCGTAAACATCGTACTCATGGATGTGAGGGTTAGTTTGAGGTGCTGTTTCTAATCGCGGTCGATAGAGTACCAAAGAGTGTGCGGCATACTCCTGGCAGATCCTGTGAACCTGTTCATCAAGAACCTGGATTTCTCTGAACTGCTTCTTATTGAGTCCTGTTAAAGCACTTGCAAAGTACACCGTGTATGGAGTTCCAGAATATGCAGGCTCGTTGGGTAAAGTTGCGCGTTGTCCAAACAAAGTCGCAAATTCCGTCCCACTAACAAATTCATCAGGAGCAACCTTAAAAGCCTCTGCTAAGGCAGTGATCGTTTCAGGCGTTATATCTTCGTAATGTCCGTTTTCGATTCGCGAGATTTCGGCTTGACTTACCCCTGATAGCTCTCGGAGTGCTTGTTGGGTGAAGTTCCATTTCTTTCGGAAGAAACGAAGTTTTTGACCAAAAGGCTTCTTCTCATTTTCCATATGATCACCTCCCCTAACACGAATAATACCTGTGAGGATGGGGGGTTAACAGCCTAATTATTATTATTGATTATCAACGTAGAAGTAGGTTCAGGCGAAAACCGGATCTAGACGCTCGTGAAATGCGAACTTAGAAAGCCTGCGAAAGACGAAAAACGGTTGGTGAAGAATTGGTGTGCCTTAGTTGTGACAGGCTTGGGTGGTCGTCTTGCTAAGTTCTTTATTCGCAACGCTTAAATTTTTAGTTGGTGCCGAAGGGGGGACTCGAACCCCCACGAGTTGCCTCACACGCCCCTCAAACGTGCGCGTCTGCCAGTTCCGCCACTTCGGCATGAAGTGAGTTTAGAGGGCTCGGCTATTATAGCCGGA
>Ga0105243_10005151_pt1 | contig 10239 bp, 10 predicted proteins | sample KBSM34metaG_FD_81525 | JGI IMG/M metagenome (GOLD analysis project Ga0105243, IMG submission 81525) | Miscanthus rhizosphere microbial communities from Kellogg Biological Station, Michigan, USA - KBS M3-4 metaG | ecosystem: Host-associated > Plants > Roots > Rhizosphere > Soil | place...
CATGCGCATCGTCGCGCTCGACGAACGCGGCACGGCACTGACCACCAAGGCGCTTGCTGCACGGCTGCAGGCCTGGCAGGGCGAGGGCGATGACGTGGCCCTGGTCATCGGCGGGCCCGACGGCCTCGACCCGGCCTTCAAGGCTGCGGCCCACGAGCGCATCCGGCTGTCCGACCTGACGCTGCCGCACGCGATGGCGCGGGTGCTGCTGGTCGAGCAGTTGTATCGGGCGTGGTCGGTCAACGCGGGTCATCCCTACCACCGCGAATGACCAGCACCGACGGGCGGGCCGCGCGGCTCGATGCCTCATCGGTGGCCTTGCAGTCCTTCACTTTCTTTTCGGACCCGGGCGGCCGCCGCTCGGCCCTTCAGGAGCACTGAGCCTTGTCGGATTTCATTTACCTCGCTTCACAAAGCCCCCGCCGCGCCCAACTGCTCGGCCAGCTCGGCGTTCGCCATGCATTGCTGCTGGCCGATGCAGGCGAAGACGCCGAATTGCTCGAAGCCGTGCTGCCCAATGAGGCCCCGGCGACTTACGTGCAGCGCGTCACGGCGCTGAAGCTCGATGCCGCCGTGGCCCGGCTCCGGAGCCGCGGACTGGCCGAGGCGCCGGTGCTCTGCGCGGACACCACGGTTACGCTCGGCCGCGCCATCCTCGGCAAGCCCGAGGACGAGAAGGATGCCGTGCGCATGTTGCGGATGCTGTCAGGAAGCACGCATCGCGTGCTGACGGCCGTGGCGCTGCAGCACGGCACGCAGCGCCATGCGGCGCTCAGCGTGTCGCGCGTGCGCTTCGCCGACATCACCGATGCGCAGATCGCCCGCTACGCCGACAGCGGCGAGCCGCTCGGCAAGGCCGGGGCCTATGCCATCCAGGGTGCGGCGGCCGCGTTCATCGAGCACATCAGCGGGTCCTATTCGGGCATCATGGGCCTCCCCATGTTCGAGACCGCGCAGCTGCTTCGAAGCGCCGGTTTCAATACCTGAGAATTCCATGCAAGACATCCTGATCAACTGGTCTCCGCAGGAGACCCGTGTGGCGCTGGTCGAGCACGGCGCGGTGCAAGAGCTGCACGTCGAGCGCACGCTCGAGCGCGGACTCGTCGGCAACATCTACCTCGGCAAGGTGTCGCGCGTGCTGCCGGGCATGCAGTCGGCCTTCATCGACATCGGCCTGGAGCGCACCGCCTTCCTGCACGTGGCCGACATCGTCTCGCCGTTCACGCCGGGCTCGCGGCCCAGCGCACCGGCGCCCGAGCGCGACCATCGCAACGGCGGCCCGATGGTGCCGATCGAGAAGCAGGTGTTCGAAGGCCAGTCGCTGCTGGTGCAGGTCATCAAGGACCCCATCGGCACCAAGGGCGCGCGGCTGTCGACGCAGATCAGCATTGCCGGTCGGCTGCTGGTGTTCCTGCCGCAGGACAACCACATCGGCGTTTCGCAGAAGATTCCGTCGGACCAGCGCGAGTCGCTGCGCAACCGCATGCTCGCGCTGATCGAGGCGGCCGCGGCTGCCGACAGCGGCGGCGTGGTGCCCGTCAACACGGGCGGCTTCATCCTGCGCACCAACGGCGAAGATTCCAGCGACCCCGAACTGGCCGAAGACATCGCCTACCTGCGCAAGACCTGGTCGCGCATCCGCGAGGCATCGATGCGCATGCCGCCGATGTCGCTGCTGCACCAGGACCTGAGCCTGCTGCAGCGCGTGCTGCGCGACATGACCAGCGAGGAAACGCAGACCATCCGCATCGATTCGCGCGAGCAGTTCGAGGTGCTGTTGAAGTTCGGCCTCGAGTTCATGCCCAAGGCGGCCGGCAAGCTGCAGCACTACAGGGGCGAGCGGCCGATCTTCGATCTGTACTCGGTCGACGAGGAAATCGCGAAGGCGCTGGGCCGGCGCGTCGAGCTCAAGTCGGGTGGCTACCTGGTGGTCGACCAGACCGAGGCGCTGACTACGGTGGACGTGAACACCGGCGGCTTCGTCGGCGCGCGCAACTTCGACGACACCATCTTCAAGACGAACCTCGAGGCGGCACAGGCCATCGCACGGCAGCTGCGGCTGCGCAACCTGGGCGGGATCATCATCGTCGACTTCATCGACATGGGCCGCGACGACCACCGCGAGCAGGTGCTGGCGGAATTCCGCAAGCAGCTTGCGCGCGACCGAGTGAAGACCACGGCCGGCGGTTTCTCGCAGCTCGGACTGGTCGAGATGACACGCAAGCGCACCCGCGAATCGCTGGCGCACATGCTGTGCGAGCCCTGCGTGGCCTGTGGCGGGCAGGGCATCGTGAAGACCGCACGCAGCGTGGCCTACGACGTGATGCGCGAAATCCTGCGCGAAGCGCGGCAGTTCACGCCGCGCGAGTTCCGCATCGTGTCGTCGCCGCAGGTGATCGAACTGTTCCTCGATGAGGAAAGCCAGCACCTGGCGGGGCTGAGCGACTTCATCGGCAAGCCCATTTCGCTGCAGTCCGAGCCCGCGATCGGGCAGGGGCAGTACGACATCGTGCTGCTTTAGAGCGTCGGATCCTGCCCCGGCGTGGCGCTGCGCACGGCCAGTGTCTGCAGCCGCGCATAGAGCCCGTCCAGCGCCATGAGCTGTGCGTGACTGCCTTGCTCCGCGATGCGGCCTTGCTCCATCACGATGATCCGGTCGGCGTGCTGGATGGTCGAGAGGCGGTGGGCCACGATCAGCGTCGTGCGGTTCTGCATCAGGCGCTGCAGGGCGTCCTGAACCAGCCGCTCGGACTCGGTGTCGAGGGCCGAGGTGGCTTCGTCGAGCAGCAGCACGGGGGCGTTCTTGTACAGCGCGCGGGCAATGGCGAGGCGCTGGCGCTGGCCGCCCGACAGCTGTGTGGCGTTGTGGCCGAGCACCGTGTCCATGCCCTGGGGCAGGCTTTCGACGTGCGCACTGAGGTTGGCCGCCGCGATGCACTGCAGCACGCGCTCGCGGTCGATCTCTGCGCCCAGCGCCACGTTGGCGGCCAGCGTCTCGTTGAGCATCACGACGTCCTGGCTCACCATGGCGAACTGGGCGCGCAGGCTCTTCAGTTGCCATTCGCTGGTGTCGTGCCCATCGAGCAGCACCTGGCCGCCGCTGGGCTGCACGAAGCGGGGCAGCAGATTGACCAGCGTGGTCTTGCCCGAACCCGAGGGGCCGACGAATGCGACAACCTGGCCGGGCTCGATGGTCAGGCTCACGCCGTCGAGCGCGCGTTGTTCGTCTTCGCCTCGGTAGCTGACCTGCACGTTGCGCAGCTCGATGTGTCCTTCCGCATGTTCGACCTGGAACGTGCCCTGCGACTCCGATGCCACGTCGTCGATCAGGACCAGCCCGCGCTCCAGTGCGGCGAGGCCGCGCGTGATCGGGCCGGCCACTTCGGCGAGGCGCCGGATCGGCGCAATCAGCATCAGCATGGCCGTGATGTAGGCAACGAAGCCGCCCACCGTGAAGCCCTGCTTGCCGCTTTGCCAGAGCGCGATCATCACCACCACCGACAGCGCGAGAGACGCCATCATCTGCGTGAGCGGCGTGGTGGCCGCCTGCGCGATGGTCGACTTCACGGCCAGGCGGTTCAGTCGCTGGCTCAGCTGTTCGAAGCGGCGGCCTTGCGCGCCTTCCGCGCCGTGCAGGCGCACCACGCGGTGGGCGAGCACGTTCTCCTCGACCACGTAGGCCAGTTCGTCGGTGGCCTGCTGGCCTTGCTGGGTGAGGCGGTACAGCCGCTTGGAGAACACCTTCATGATCCAGGAGATGCTGGGCACGAGGAATGCGACGATCAGGGTGAGCTTCCAGTTCAGGTAAACCAGATAGCCGAGCAGCGCGATGAGCGTGAAGCCGTCGCGCGAAAGGCCGAGCAGCGCCTGCACCAGCAGCATTGCGCCGGTCTGCACTTCGTAGACCACCGTGTTCGACAGGGTGCTGGCCGATTGGCGCGCGAACAGCGCGAGTTCGGCGCCGAGCAGGTGCTCGAACAGCACCCGTCGCAGCTTCTGCATGCCTTCGTTGGCGATGCGCGACAGGGCGTACTGCGAGATGAACTGGGCGATGCCGCGCACCGCGAACAGCAGCAGCACGGCGGCAGGCACGAACCACAGGGGCATTTCGCCGCGCGTGAAGCCGCGATCGAGCAGTGGCTTCAACAGCGCGGCCATCAGCGGCTCGGTGATTGCAGCCAGCATCGCCCCGCTCAGTCCGAGGGCCCACCATTGGCGCGAACCGCCAAACCAGGTCATGAGTCGCGCCAGACGGCGCATCAGGGGAGGGCGGGCGTTCTCGCCGCCGGGGGATGCTTGCATGGCGGCGGATTCTACGGGGGGCCTCGTTCAGCGCTTGCCGCGGTTGCTTCTGTAGGACCGCGCCGCTCGATAAACGTTTTGTGACGGCCGCCCCAAGCCAGTGTGTAACATGTGGCCCGACAAAGCCGGGGAGAACTTTTTACCCGGAAACCTCTCCGAATCGCATGAACAAGCCGTTGCCAACTCCAATTCCAACTCCTTCTTCATCACTTTTTGCACGCCGCACTCTCATTGCGGCCCTCGCTGCCACTCCCATGATTCCTGCACTGGCCCAGTTCCGGGTCGAGGTGTCGGGCGTCGGGCTCACGCAGTTGCCGATCGCGCTCGTTCCTTTCAAGGGCCAGGAAGGCTCGCCCCAGAAGATCTCGGACATCGTCCAGGCCGACCTGGAACGCAGCGGCCAGTTCCGCGGCGTGGATGCCTCGGGCCAGGCGCTGGACGAAGCCTCCCGTCCCGACCTGTCGCTGTGGCGCCAGCGCACCGCCGACTCGCTCGTGGTGGGCAGCGTCACCCGGCTGGGCGACGGCCGCTTCGACGTGAAGTTCCGCCTGTGGGATGTGGTGAAGGGGCAGGATCTCGGTGGCCAGAGCTACACCGTGCCGCAAGGCGACCTGCGCCTTGCCTCGCACCGCATTGCCGACTACGTCTACGAGAAGCTGACCGGCGAAAAGGGCATCTTCTCGACCCGCATCGCTTACGTCACCAAGGGCGGCAGCCGCTACTCGCTGTGGGTGGCCGATGCCGACGGCGAGAACGCACAAGCCGCGCTCGCCAGCCCCGAACCCATCATCTCGCCCTGCTGGTCCTCCAATGGCCAACAGCTGGCATACGTGTCCTTCGAATCGCGCAAGCCGGTCGTGTACGTGCACAACGTGGCCAGCGGCCAGCGCCGGCTGCTTGCGAACTTCAAGGGTTCCAACAGCGCACCGGCCTGGGCGCCCGACGGCAATTCGCTCGCCGTCACGCTCAGCCGCGACGGCGGCTCGCAGCTGTTCTCCATCCCGGCCGGTGGCGGCGAACCGCGTCGCCTGACGCAAAGCGCAAGCATCGACACCGAGCCTGTGTACTCGGCCGACGGCGGCACCATCTATTTCGTGAGCGATCGCGGCGGTGCGCCCCAGATCTACAAGATGAGTGCCAGCGGCGGCAACCCGACGCGGGTGACCTTCAGCGGCACCTACAACATCTCTCCGTCTGTCAGCGGCGATGGCCGGTGGTTGGCCTACATCTCCCGCGTGGGCGGTGCCTTCAAACTCCATGTGATGGAGTTGGCAACCGGCAACGTCAGCGCGATCACCGACACCTCCGCGGACGAAAGTCCAAGCTTTGCCCCGAACAGCAAGCTGATCGTCTACGCAACGCACCTGCAAGGCCGCGAAGCGCTCATGACGACCACGCTCGATGGAAAAATAAAGGCACGGCTTGCGGGACAGGCGGGAGACATCAGGGAACCGGACTGGGGTCCGTTTCAAAAGCAATGACCAAGGTTTATTTGAGGAGTTTGAAAAAATGTTGAAACGTACGATTTATTCGCTGGCCATCGTGGCTCTCATCGCCGGTTGCTCGTCGGGCACCAAGCTCACCGACACGCCCGTGACCGACGGGCGCGGCACCGCGGGCCAGCAGGGCGGCGGCGCCAGCACCGTGACGCCAGTCAACGCCGATCAGAACGCCGGCACCGCGCAGGGTCCGGTTGGCGTGGCGCGCATCGTCTATTTCGACTATGACAGCTACACCGTCAAGCCCGAATTCCAGTCGCTGATCGACGGCCACGCCAGGTTCCTCAAGGCCAATCCGCAGCGCCGCGTCTCGATCGAAGGCCACACCGACGAACGTGGCGGGCGTGAATACAACCTGGCGCTCGGCCAGAAGCGTGCCGAAGCCGTCCGCCGCGCGCTGACCCTGCTGGGCGTGAGCGATGGCCAGATCGAGGCCGTGAGCTTCGGCAAGGAAAAGCCTGCCGTCCCGGGCTCGGGTGAGGAAGTATGGGCACAGAACCGCCGCGCCGAACTCCGCTACACCCGGTGATGCCACGCGCTCTCATGCGAGGCGCGGCGCTGGCCGCCGCCCTGCTTTGCGTCTCGATGGGGTCGCAGGCCGCACTGTTCGAGGATGACGAGGCTCGCCGCGCCATCCTCGATCTGCGCCAGCGCGTCGAGGCCATGCGCCAGCAGACCGACCAGCGGCTGACCGACGAGAACGGTCAGTTGCGCCGCAGCCTGCTCGACCTGCAGAACCAGATCGAGCAGATGCGTGGCGACCTCGCCCGCATGACCGGCCAGAACGAGCAGCTCACGCGCACGCTGAGCGAGATGCAGTCGCGCCAGAGCACCATCGACGACAAGCTCAAGCAGAGCGAGCCCTCGAAGGTATCGGTGGACGGCCGCGAGTTCACCGCCGATCCCAAGGAAAAGGCCGACTTCGACGCCGCCCTCGGCGTGTTCCGCTCGGGCCAGTTCGCGCAGGCGCAGACCGCGTTCGCCGAATTCGTCAAGCGCTACCCGCAGAGCGGCTACAACGCTTCTGCGCTGTTCTGGCTCGGCAATGCGCAGTACGCCACGCGCAACTACAACGAGGCCATCGCGAACTTCCGCTCCATGCTCTCGCTCGCGCCCGACCATGCCAAGGCCCCCGAGGCCGTGCTGTCGATCGCGAACTGCCAGATCGAGCTGAAGGACACGCGCGCCGCGCGCCGCACGTTGGAAGACCTGACCAAGGCCTATCCGCAGTCCGAAGCCGCGCAGGCCGGCCGCGAGCGCCTCTCGCGCCTGCGTTGATGCCGGCGGAGCCTTGCGCTTGAGTGCCATCGTCATCGACGCTTTCACCACTCCTCCCACCGCCGCGGATGTCCTCACCGACACCGCGGCGCCCGATCTTGCGCGCCGCTTCGGCGGACTCGAGCGGCTGTATGGCGTTGCCGGTGCCGCGCGCATCCGCAACGCGCATGTGCTGGTCGTCGGCATCGGCGGCGTGGGTTCGTGGGCGGTCGAGGCACTGGCGCGCAGCGGAGTGGGGCGGCTGACGATGATCGACCTCGACCACGTGTCGGAGTCGAACATCAACCGCCAGATCCATGCGCTCGATGCCACCGTGGGACAGGCCAAGGTCGAAGCCATGCGCGACCGCATCGCGCAGATCAACCCCGGATGCAAGGTGCAGGCGATCGACGATTTCGTCGAGCCCGGCAACTGGACATCGCTGCTCGATGCGGCGCAGGCCGCGAACGGGCCGGCAACGGCCGTCATCGATGCCTGCGACCAGGTGAAGGCCAAGGTGGCCATGGCCGCGTGGGCGCGTGCATCTTCTTCATCGCGCGCTGCGTTCGTCACGGTGGGCGCGGCGGGCGGCAAGCGGCAGGCGCACAAGGTCGACATCGACGACCTGTCGCTCGTCACGCACGACCCCTTGCTGGCGCAATTGCGCCAGCGCCTGCGCAAGGAACACGGCGCGCCGCGCGAAGGCCGCAAGATCGGCATTGCCTGCGTCTTCAGCCGCGAAAGCGTGGCGCCGCCCGACGCGTCATGCGCCATCGAAGGCGACGGCTCGCTCAACTGCCATGGCTACGGATCGGTGGTCAGCGTCACCGCGACCTTCGGTCAATGTGCAGCGGGTTGGGTTCTCGACCAAATCGCCTCGAACGTCACGCTATAATCTTAGGCTTTGCCGGATTCGATACCGGCTAGAAGAAAAAATGGTTCCGGGACGTTAGCTCAGTTGGTAGAGCAGCGGACTTTTAATCCGTTGGTCACTGGTTCGAATCCAGTACGTCCTACCAGAACCCTTCTCCTCTGAAAACACGTTGATCAAGGCCGCCTTCCAGCGGCCTTTTTCATTTGCGGCGTTCAAAGTTGCCCGGCGAGGTAACGCGAAGCGCACACACCTGGAACAACAAAAAAACAGCCCGCACGAAGGCGGGCTGGAAGGTGACCTGCTGGAGGAGGGAGGATCAGAGAATGCAGGCCACAGGGAGAGCCATGACTATCGCCTGTGAACCTGCATGGAAGCTGACCTTGATGGAATCTCGTTTCAACGGCCTCAGTCTTCGTCTTCCCATTTGCCGATGACGGTGCCGAGCACTGTGAAGGCTTGGCGCACCGGCTCGTGCGTCGGGTTCAACGGCAGCAGCCAGCGGCGCCCGTCGTCTTCCTTGAACACCTTGAAGGTGATCTCGCCGCTGTCGTCGAGTTTCGCGATGATGCGTTCGCCGTCATCGGGTGTCTTCAGTTGTGTGTCGACAAACACGATCGACTCCGCCGGATAGCTCTTCAGATGGCCGCTGGGCGCGGTCATGCTGTCGCCGCGCACGCGCAGCGCATAGGTATGAAGGCTGTGATGGGCGATGCAGGGGATCCAGCGCTCGGCGCTGGGCTGCTGCGAAACTTCGAGGCTGTCCCAGTTGGCGGCATCCGCCCACGCGATGAGCGGCACGGTACCGGGAGTGCGGGGATTGAACGAGGGGATCGACGGCGGAGTGCGCGTCACGCGATAGGGGCCAGGCGGTTCGTTGGCCTTGTCGCGGGCCTGGCGGATCTGGTCTTCGTCCCATGGAGCCGGCCCGTCGCCGGTGTCCAGCCAGTTGGGGTCGACACGGTAGGCGCGCGCCAGCGCGAGCACGCTCATCGACCGGCTGGTGTCTCCCCGCTCGATCTTGGAAATGCTGGACTGCTTGACGCCGGAAGCTGCCTCTGCCTGCTTCTGCGTCATCTTGGCGAATTTGCGCGCGGCCAAGGCGCGTGTGGCAATGGTCTCCATCGAGCGGGATTTAAGCTCAGATGAATATTCTTCCTGGACTTTAGAATATGAGAAAAAGGGAGAAAACCATGAAGCCACGCGAATTGGTCCTGGCGCTGAGGGCCATGGGGCTCACGCAGAAGCAGATCGAGCAGAGAACAGGCATTCCGCAGCCGACGATCAGCAAGATCGGCCTGGGACGGGTGAGCGACGTGATGTCGCGCCACTACATTGCGCTGCTGGCTGCCTACGAGCAGCAGGTACGGGAAGAGGCGCTCAAATCCGCTCCGCGGGCCTTGCGCCAACCGTCGGCCGATGAGTAAACCGTGCTCAGACGATGCCTGTCGGGCCTTTGGCTGGATCGCCTGCTGTGCGCGCTGCTGGCGCTGCTGTCCCTTGTGGGGCTGATCGTCGGGCTGATGGCGGCGCGCCCCGCCGTCGCGGGAGCCGGTTGCTTCGGACTGGTGTGTGCAGGCTGGGCGGCGCAGGTGCTGTTCGACCGCGAGTCGCTCAGGCGTTCGCGTGCGCTTCGGGCGGCGCGAGAGCGAGGGTCGTGCTGACGCGCACACAGTCCTTGATGTGCTGCTCGCCGAGCGCGCGCAGTGCCGCATAGCCGAGCGCGGCCGACACGATCTGCCCGGCGATGGGCACGTACTTGGTGGCCTGCTTGGCGGTAAGGCGCACGCCCGCGTGCCTGGCCAGCCGGATCAGCAGGTCGCGCGTGACGAGCCGGCCGACCAGCAGGGCGCCGACGGTGGTCGCCGCCTTCTGGATGCGCTCGCGCTGGTGCGGCGCGAGCTTTTCGACCTGGGTGACCGAGAGGCCGAACTCGGCACTGATCTGCGGCACCAGCCGCGAGAGCAGGGCGGCGTCGGCCATCCAATCGATGCCGGGCAGGGGCACGGCGCTGGCGGCAGCGGCCATCAGGGCCTTGCGGGTGATGAGCCGGCGGCTGCGGTGCACGGCGGCGACGAGTTTCTCGTCACCCCGGGCCAGGTCGATGGCGGACGGCATCCGGTGATTCCCCTTGCCTGGTTCCAGGTCAGGCCGCCAGGGCTTCGAGCTGGTCCGACAGGGCCAGCCAGCGCTCTTCGAGGCGACGGAGTTCATCGTTGAGCGCCTTCAGCCGCTTGCCCGCTTCGGCAATCTCCGCAGGAGGCAGCGGCTGCGCCAGGCGCGCTTCGAGCGCGGTGCGTTCGGTGCCGG
>Ga0105243_10005155_pt1 | contig 10237 bp, 8 predicted proteins | sample KBSM34metaG_FD_81525 | JGI IMG/M metagenome (GOLD analysis project Ga0105243, IMG submission 81525) | Miscanthus rhizosphere microbial communities from Kellogg Biological Station, Michigan, USA - KBS M3-4 metaG | ecosystem: Host-associated > Plants > Roots > Rhizosphere > Soil | place: Michigan...
ACCGCTTGGGCACCCGCTGGAAGGTGAGCTGGCTACCCATCGGCGGCTATGTGAAATTCGCCGGCGATGCCAACGCCGCCTCGCAGCCCGATGCCGAGATGGCGGAAAAAATGAGCGACGAGGAACGCAAGGGCGCGCTTCTTTTCAAGCCGCTCTATCAGCGCGCTTTGGTGGCGGCCAGCGGGCCCTTGGCCAATTTCCTGCTGGCGATCGTGATCTTGACCGGCCTGTTGCTTTATGCCGGCCACAATGTCATCGCCCCGGTCATCGGCCAGGTCACCAAGGGAAGTCCTGCTGAAGCAGCGGGCATCAAGCCCGGCGACCGTGTAACCCGGATCGACGGCACCAAGATCACCGACTTTCAGCAACTGCCCGAGATCATCTCGATCAGCGGCGGAGTGCCGCTGGAGATAGGCATTCATCGCGGCAATCAGGACCTCACCTTCCATATCAGCCCCCGGCTGATGAAAACCCGTGACATGCTGGGCAACGACACCAGCCAGATGGTGATCGGGGTGCGTCCGGATCCCAAGTCCCCGGTGACCCGGGAGCATTATGGGCCGGTGGGGGCCCTTACGCAGGCCTGTGCCGACACCTGGGGCATCATCAAGAACACTTTGCTGGGAATCGGCCAGATGATCGGGGGGCATGCCTCCGCCGACCAGCTCCGGGGCCCGGTCGGTATTGCCAATATGACGCGGCAAGTGGCGGATTTCGGCTTTTTGGCCCTGCTGAATCTGGCGGCTATCCTTTCTGTAAGCATCGGGTTGGCCAATCTTTTTCCGATTCCACTGCTCGACGGCGGACATCTTCTGTACTATGCATGCGAAGCTGTTTTGGGGCGTCCGCTTGGCGCGCGGGCCCAGGACGTTGGATTCCGGCTTGGGCTGGTTGTGGTGCTGGGGCTGATGCTCCTGACGACCTGGAATGACCTGGTTCGGCTGAATCTTTTCTGAAAACCAGGCGTCCGTAAGCGGACCCTAGACGAGTTGACCGAAACCGGGATGCGGAGATTGCGCCTTAGAAGCAGGCTGTTGCGCGCGACCTCCGCCGGACTCTGTCTGGCGATGGGCAGCGTGCCGGCCGGCGCCCAGCTGCGTCCCGGCGCCGCAGAGCGCGTCCAAGAGCTGAACCAGCAACCCGCTGCGCCCAACAATGCCGATGCCGCCGCGGCCGCCAACCCGGCCGGGCAGCCGGCGGCCCCCGCCGCCGAGCCCGCCCGCATCATCCAGCACATCGTGGTGCGGGGCACCCAGCGGGTGGAGCCGGGAACGGTCCTGACCTATGTGGGGGTGCGCGAAGGGGACACCTATAGCCCGGTCGACGTCGATACGGCGCTGAAGGCGCTGGCGGCGACGGGCCTGTTTTCCAACGTCAACACCGGCTTCGAGGAGTCCAGCGGAACCCTGACCATCCGGGTCACCGAAAATCCCATCGTCAACCAGGTGGTGTTCGAAGGCAATTCCAAGGTCTCGGACAAGGACCTCACCAAGGAAGTCCAGATCAGGCCGCGCGCCGTCTTCACCCGCGCCAAGGTGCAGGCCGACGTCCAGCGCATCGTCGAGCTCTACCGCCGCAACGGCAAATTCGCCGCCAAGGTCGATCCCCAGATCATTCAACGTCCGCAGAACCGCGTCGACCTGATCTTCTCCATCACCGACGGACCCACCACCGGCGTCAGCAAGATCAATTTCATCGGCAACAAGATCTATGACAGCGACACCCTGCGGGGCCAGATCGCCACCGAGGAAAGCCGCTGGTGGAAATTCCTCGCCAGCAACGACAATTACGATCCCGACCGGCTGCAATTCGACCGGGAATCCTTGCGCCGCTATTACATCAATCGCGGCTATGCCGACTTCAAGGTGTTGAGCGCGGTGGCGAATCTCACCCCCGACCGCACCAGCTTCTACCTGAATTTCACGGTGGACGAGGGTGTGCGCTACCGCTTCGGCAACATCGGCATCGATTCCAAGATCCGCGAACTGCCGCCCGATCAGCTGCGTCCGCTGGTGGATGTGAAGAAGGGGGAAATTTATTCCCAAGAAAATGTGCAAAAGGCGCTCGATGCCCTGACCAACGCGGCGGGCACCAAGGGCTATGCCTTTGCCGAAGTCCATCCCCGCTTGAAACGCAATCCGGCGGCCCGCACCATCGATCTGAGTTTCGAGATTGTCCAGGGACCGCGCGTCTATATCGAAAAGATCAATATCGCCGGCAACACCCGCACCTTGGACCGCATCATCCGCCGGCAATTCCGGCTCCAGGAAGGCGATGCCTTCAACCGCGTCCTGATCGACCGCTCGCGCAGCCGCATCCGCAGCCTGGGCTTCTTCAAGGAAGTGGATGTCAAGAACGTGCCAGGCAGCCAGCCCGACCGCACCAACCTGACCGTCAATGTGACCGAACAGTCAACCGCCTCGCTGCAGGTGGGTTTGGGCTATTCCTCGACCACCTCGTTGCTTGGCGAAGTCAGCTATACCGACACCAACTGGTTCGGCCGCGGGCAGAATCTGCGGGTCTCGCTGCAGGCCTCCTATATCACCAAGCAGGCCCTTTTCAGCTTCACCGAGCCCTATTTCATGGGCCGCGAGTTGGCGGCCGGCTTCGACATCTATCAAACCGAAACCAATTTCGACCAGGCGACCTATCAAAGCAGCCAGACCGCGGGTGTGCTCCGGCTTGGCTTCCCGATTTCGGAATTCAGTTCGGTGGCTCTCACCTATCAATATCTGATATCCGAAGTGCGTCCCTATGCCGGCGCGCCGCTGGACGTGCAATTGGCGGCCGGCTCGACCAACGGCTCGATCTTCGGTTTCACCTATTCCTATAACGACCTGGACGACATCAGAAAGCCGACCAGTGGATCGGCCTTCTCCTTAAGCCAGCAATTCGCCGGACTTGCCGGCAGCATGAAGTTCATCAGCACCAATGCCACCTTCGGGACCTATACCCCCATCCTGGAGGGCGCGATGGTGGGCAGCCTGACCGGGCGTTTGGGCTATATCACCGGCTATAACGGCTCTTATGTCCCCTTCTTTGAGCGCTTTTTCGACGGCGGCGACACCTTCCGCGGCTTTGCCTTGGCCGGTGTCGGGCCGCGCGACATTGTCGCTCCCAACAATACCGGTGCGCTGGGCGGCACGGTGCGCGCCATTGGCTCGGCGCAGGTGCGCTTCCCCTCGCTATTGCCGGAAAGCTACGGGGTCGGCCTGTCGCTGTTCACCGACTTCGGCACCATGGGCCGGCTGGACACGCTGGGTGGGGCGCGGATCTGTTCCGGCGCCCAATATTCCGGCATCGGGACCTGTGTGAGGGACAATCTGGCCTTCCGCGGCTCGGCCGGTATCAGCGTACAATGGAAGTCGCCCTTCGGCCCGGTCCAGATCGACCTCGGCCTGCCCTATGTTAAAACCAGCTATGATAGGCCCCAGATCATCCACTTCAGCACTGCCACAGGCTACTAAACGACAGGGTACCAAGATGAAGAAGACCGTCCTCGCGCTCGCTCTTGCGGGCTTCGCCATTCCGGCCGCGTCGCTGTTGACGACGCCGGCGCTGGCCGATCCTCCCCAACCCAAGATCGTGGTGATCGACCGCGCCGCCATCATGCAATTCTCGAAGGTGGGCCAGGATATCGCCAAGCAGATGCAGGCCTATGCCAATCAGGCCAAGAACGACCTTTCCGCCCAGGGCAAGGCGCTGCAGGCCGAGGGCCGCAACCTCCAGCAGCAAGTGGCGATCCTGGCGCCGGACGTGAAACAGAAACGCCTGGACGCGTTCCGCGCCAGGGAAGAGGCGCTGCAAGGCGCCGCCCAGCGTAAGGACGAGCAGCTCAAGGTCGCTTTCGGCCAAGCCCGTGCGACGATGGAGCAGACTTTGGGTCCGATCCTGCAGCAGCTGGTCAAGGAGCGCGGCGCCAATATGGTTTTGGACAAGCAGGCGGTCGTGTTCGCCAACAACAGCGGCTTTGACATCACCGGCGAAGCCATCAACCGGCTGAACCAAAAGCTGCCCAGCTTTAAGATCGATCTCAACGCCAAGCCGGCGCCGCCGAAGAAATAGCGGCATCCCGAAGATGGCCGATCCCCGCTTCTTCAAAAATTCCGGGCCTTTCGCATTGGCGCGGATTTGCGAGAGGATCGGGATTTCCGTTCCGCAAGGCGCCGATGGCGGGCGTGAGGTGTCCGATCTCGCCGATCTTTCCGGCGCCGGTCCGCTGCACCTGACGTTCTTTTCAGGCACGGCCGCGCTCAGGGAGGCTTTTGCCTCCTCGCAGGCGGGGGTCTGCCTGACGCGGGAGGGCGTCAAGCGGCCGGCCGCGCCCGACGGCATGATTGTCCTGGAAGTTGCCTCTGTCGGCCGTGCCTATGCCGCCGCCGCGGGGCTTTTCTATCCCGAACATTCCCAGCCGCGCTGGGTGCAGAAGGAAGCGATTTCGCCTTCGGCCCGCCTGGGCCGCGATGTAGAACTGGCGCCTTGTGTGGTGATCGCTGCGGGAGCGGAGATCGGCGACGGCACCCGACTAGGACCGGGCACTGTGATCGGTCCGAATGTCGCGATCGGCCGGCAATGCGAGATCGGCGCCAATGTCACCATCAGTCATGCCTATGTCGGCGATCGCGTGATCATCCTGCCGGGCGCGCATATCGGCCAGCCCGGTTTCGGATTCGCGACGGCCGGCGAGGATTATCTTAAAGTCCCGCAACTGGGCCGCGTCATCGTGCAGGACGATGTGGAAATCGGATCCGCCACCACCATCGATCGCGGCGCCTTGGGCGATACGGTGATCGGCGAAGGCAGCAAAATCGACAACCTGGTCATGATCGCGCACAACTGCCAGATAGGCCGTCATTGCGTGATTGCGGGCCAGACCGGACTCGCGGGCAGCGTGGTGCTGGAAGATGGCGTGGTGCTGGCGGGGCAGGTGGGGCTGGGCGATCACACACGCGTGGGCGCGCGGGCGCGAATGGGCGCGCGCTCGGGAACGGGATCCGCTTTCTTTCTGGAGGGCGGCCAGGATTATGGCGGCGCCCCCGCCAAACCTGTTAGAGAATGGGCCCGCGAGCTTGTCGCAGTGACGCGCCTGGCCAAGCAGCGCAAGCAGGACAAGAATGACTGATACCGCCGCACTCGACGTCGAGCAGATCAAGAAGCTCCTGCCGCATCGTGCCCCCATGCTGTTTGTGGAAAAGCTGGTGGACATCGTGCCGTACGAAAGCGCCACCGGCTACAAGGCGGTCAGCATCAACGAACCCTTCTTCATGGGCCATTTTCCGGATCGCGCGGTCATGCCCGGTGTCCTGATCGTGGAAGCCATGGCCCAGACGGCGGGCGCGTTGGTGGTGCATAGCCTGAATCAGCCGACCGGGTCCGCCGTCTATTTTCTCACCATCGAAAAGGCGCGCTTTCGCAAACCCGTGGTGCCGGGTGATTTGTTGCGCATGCCGGTGAAAAAAATCGCGCAACGCGGCCCGATTTGGAAATTCGGCGGCCAGGCCTTTGTCGGCTCCGATCTCTGCGCCGAGGCGGAGTTCAGCGCTACGATCCAAGACGGCTCGGCCGGATGAGCGTCCACGCTTCGTCTGTGGTGGAGGACGGCGCAGTTATCGGCGCCGGCGTCGATATCGGTCCCTTCTGTCATGTCGGTGCGCGGGTGCGTTTGGCCGAAGGCGTGCGGCTGCGCTCGCATGTCTCGGTGACGGGCATCACCCATGTCGGCGCGCGCTGCGATCTTTATCCCGGCGTGGCGTTGGGCGGCGGCGGACAGATCCGGGACAATGACTTCACCGAAGGCCGGCTTGAAATCGGACCCGATTGCGTGTTGCGCGAAATGGTGTCCATGCATGTCGGCAGCCGCAAGGGCGGCGGTCTCACCATGGTCGGCGCGAAGGGCTATTTCATGGCCAATTCCCATGTCGGTCACGATTGCCGGGTCGGCGAAGGCGTCACCTTCGCCAACTCGGTGGCGCTGGGCGGGCATGTGGAGATCGGCGACGGCGTGACCTTCGGCGGCCTGGCAGCGGTGCAGCAATTCTGCCGTGTCGGCAAGGCCGCGATGATCGGCGGATTGACCGGGGTCAATCGCGACGTGATCCCTTATGCCATGGCCTTCGGTGACCATGTCGAATTGGCGGGGCTCAATCTGATCGGGCTGAAGCGCCGCGGCCTTTCGCGCGATACCATCAATGCCATGCGCGGAACCTTTCGCCTGGTATTCCACGGTGAAGAGGGGCGCCTGACCGACAGGGCCCTGTCGGCACGCGACCGCTACCGGGATGTGAAGGAAGTCGCCGAGATCGTGGACTTCATCCTGGCGGATGCCAAACAGGAATTGTGCCTGGCGCGCCGCCGCGGAGAGGTGGCGTGAGCGGCGAAGCGCGCACGCTGGGCCTGATCGCGGGAGGCGGCGAACTGCCCCGCGCGGTGGCGCGCGCGGCGCGCGGGACCGGCCGTCCGGTATTCGTGATTCCCTTGTTGGGCAGCATCAGCGACGATTGGGTGCGCGACTTTCCCCATGAATTCCTTTCGCCGGGCGAGCCGGGACGCATCATCAAGGCCTTGAAAGCCGCCGGCGCGGGCGAGGTCCTGCTGTGCGGACGCGTTGACCGGCCGAAATTCAACGAGATGAAGCTGGACGCCAAGGGCATCCTGCTGTTGCCCAAGGCGATCGCCGCGGCGAAAAAAGGCGATGACGCGCTGCTGCGTTTCATTGTCGGCATTTGCGAGGACGAGGGTCTTCGCGCCCTCAGCGTGGCCGAGGCCGCGCCGTCCCTGGTGGCGGAGGAGGGTCCGCTGGGCTCTGTCGCCCCGGCAGCGGACCACCGCGCCGATATCGAGCAGGCGCTCAAGATCGTGCATGCCTTGGGCACTTTGGATGTCGGCCAGGCCGCGGTGGTGTGCGAAGGCCTGGCGCTGTCGGTGGAGGCGGCGGAAGGCACCGATGCCATGCTGTCGCGCATCGGATCATTGCGCCAAACTTTGCGCGGCACGGCGGAGCACAAGCGTGGGGTGCTGGTCAAGGCGCTCAAGCCCACCCAGGATGCCAAGACCGACATGCCGGTGGTGGGAGTCGATACGGTGAGGAATGCCGCCGCCGCCTTCCTGGCGGGGATTGCGGTGGAGGCGGGAGCGGCCCTGATCTTGGATAAGCAGGCGGTGGCGGCGGAAGCCGACCGGCAAGGCCTGTTCGTGGTCGGCGTCAAGCCGTGAATCGCGCGGACGCGTCCGCGGACGCGCAATCAAAAGAGCTCCATGTGATGCTGGTCTGCGGCGAGCCCTCCGGCGATGCGCTGGGGGCGCAGCTGATGGCCGGCATCAGGAAGCTTGCCGGCGACCGCGTGCGCTTCAGCGGGGTCGGCGGGCTGGCGATGGCGCGCGAGGGCTTCGAAAGTCTTTATCCGCTGGATGCCACGGCAGTGATGGGCCTGCGCGAGGTCGTGCCTGCAATCCCGAAGATTCTCAAACGCGTCAATCAGGCGGTGGATTTTGCCGTCCGCACCAAGCCGGATGTGGTGGTGGTGATCGACAGCCCGGACTTCACCCATCGGGTCGCGCAAGGCATCAAGCAGACCGATCCCACCATTCGCACCGTCGACTATGTGGCGCCCCAGGTCTGGGCCTCGCGCGCCTATCGCGCGCGCAAGATGGCGCATTATTTCGATCTGGTGCTGGCCCTGTTTCCGTTCGAAGTGCCGTTTTTCGAAAAATACGGACTGCGCGCGGCTTTTGTCGGCCATCCGGTGATCGAACGGGCGGCGAAAGTTCATGGCGGAGATGCGTTGCGGGCGCGGTTTGGAATCGCGGCGGATGCCCCCCTGCTGGCGCTTTTGCCGGGGAGCCGCACCAGCGAAATTCGTTTCATTCTGCCGGTGTTTCGGGAAGCAGTGAAAATCCTGGCCGGCAGAATTCCCGGGCTGGTGACTGTGCTGCCCACCGTGCCGCATGTCGCGGCCAAGGTACGGGCCGCGACGGCCGATTGGCCGACGGTGCTGCACATTGTGGAAGGCGAGGCGGACAAGTATGCCGCCTTTGACGCGGCCGATACGGCCTTGGCCGCCAGCGGCACGGTGACGGCCGAGCTGGCGCTCGCCCACACGCCTATGGTGGTGGGTTACAAGGTGGGCGGACTTACTTTTTTTCTGTCCAAATTCCTGATGACGGTGACCCATATCACCCTGATCAACATCCTGTTGCAGCGCGAGGCGGTGCCGGAATTCCTGCAGTCCCGCTGCACGCCGGACAAGCTTGCGGGCGCGGTGGAGCGTCTGTTCCGCGACGAAGGCGCGCGCGCGGCGCAGGTTGATGCGATGATTGATTTCGGGCACCGGCTGGGCGAAGGGGATGAGGCGCCCAGTCTGCGCGCGGCGCGGGTGTTGCTTGAATTTATACAGAATTGAGTGTCATGGCCCGCGAGTGCGGGCCATCCAGATGACGCCAGCGCCACTATTTCATGGCTTGGCAAAGCTTCAACTGGATGGCCCACACTCCGGTGGGCCATGACAATCGGGGAAAGCAGCTACTATTTTCTCTTCGCCATCGGCACATACGCCCGCTCGGTCGGGCCGGTATAGATCTGCCGCGGGCGGCCGATCTTCTGATGCGGGTCTTCCAGCATCTCCTTCCATTGGGCGATCCAGCCCACGGTGCGGGCCAAAGCGAACAGAGCGGTGAACATGGAAGTTGGGAAGCCCAGCGCCCGCAGGGTGATGCCGGAATAGAAGTCGATATTGGGATAGAGCTTCTTCTCGATAAAATACTCGTCCTGCAGCGCGATGCGCTCCAGCTCGATCGCCACCTTCAGCAGCGGATCGTCATGCAGTCCCAACTCGTCCAGCACGGCATGGGCCTGGACCTGCATCGCCTTGGCGCGCGGGTCGTAATTCTTGTAGACGCGGTGACCAAAGCCCATCAGGCGGATGCCCTGAGACTTGTCCTTCACCCGTTTCACATATTCCGGAACCTTGTCGACCGTGCCGATCTCCATCAGCATCTTCAGCGCCGCCTCATTGGCGCCGCCATGCGCGGGTCCCCACAAACAGGCAATGCCCGCCGCGATGCAGGCAAAAGGATTGGCGCCCGAGGAACCGGCCAGCCGGACCGTCGAGGTCGAGGCATTCTGTTCATGGTCCGCGTGCAGGATGAAAATCGTGTCCAGCGCCTTGGCCAGCACCGGATTGACCACATAGTCCTCGGCCGGGACGCTGAAGGTCATGCGCAGGAAGTTTTCGGTATAGCCCAGTTTGTTCAACGGATACACAAAGGGCTGGCCGGTGGAATATTTGTAGGCCATGGCCGCGATAGTCGGCAGTTTCGCCACCAACCTATGGCTGGCAACCTCGCGCTGCTGCGGATCGTTGATGTCGGTGGAGTCGTGATAGAAGGCCGACAAGGCGCCCACCACGCCGCACATGATCGCCATGGGATGGGCGTCGCGGCGGAAGCCGCGCAGAAAGGTCGCCAGCTGTTCATGCACCATGGTGTGGCGGGTGATGGAATAGTCGAATTTCTCCATCTGGCTCGCATTGGGCAGATCGCCGTAGAGCAAGAGATAGCAGGTCTCCAGGAAGGTGGAGTGTTGGGCTAAGTCTGCGATGGAGTAGCCGCGATATTGCAGAATGCCTTTGTCGCCATCGATAAAGGTGATGCCGGACTCGGTGGAAGAGGTGGAGGTGAAACCGGGATCGTAGGTGAAGATATCGGCCTCATCGTAGAGCTTGCGGATATCCACCGCATTGGGCCCTTGGCTGCCGGCATAGACGGGGAATTCGTAGTCCTTGCCCTGATAGTTCAGCTTGGCGCTGCCATCCGGCTTGATCTTGCTCTCACGCATCTCAAATTCCTTTCCCCGGCCTATGCTTTGGCCAATATCTTGCGCTGCAATATGACGAGCTTTTTCCGCTCCGTCACTAACTGTATGCAGCGCAGCGTTCCAGTCTCTTAACTAGTGTAAGCCCTTAATCGTCCTAGGGATTCTTCCCGACCTAGCAGGGCCAGCATCTCAAAAAGCGGGGGTGAACTGGCTTTGCCTGTCAAGGCTCCCCGCAGGGGTTGGGCCACTTGGCCGAGCTTAAGACCCTTTTCTTCGGCAAATGACCGGGCTGCTGCCTCCAGGGCCGGTCCGCTCCAATCCGTCGCCTCAAGCACGGGCAGGATGGCGGCCAAATTGGCCCGGCCTTCCGGCGTCAGCAGCTTGACGGCGGCCTCGTCCAAACTGCGTGGACCATCGCTGAACAAA
>Ga0105243_10005159_pt1 | contig 10230 bp, 9 predicted proteins | sample KBSM34metaG_FD_81525 | JGI IMG/M metagenome (GOLD analysis project Ga0105243, IMG submission 81525) | Miscanthus rhizosphere microbial communities from Kellogg Biological Station, Michigan, USA - KBS M3-4 metaG | ecosystem: Host-associated > Plants > Roots > Rhizosphere > Soil | place: Michigan...
GCCGATATCGGCCGCGATTCGCTGGTCAGCCTGCCATGAGTGGTCACGATGCCATGCTGGCGCAGTTGCGCGAGGCAGTCGGCAGCGGCCACGTACTGACCGGCGACAAGGCCACGCGCCGTTTCCGCCGTGGCTATCGTTTCGGTGATGGCCCGGTGCTGGCGGTGGTGCGCCCGGGCAGGCTGCTGGAACTGTGGCGTGTGCTGCAGGCGGCGGTGCAGGGCGGAGCGGCGATCATCCTGCAGGCAGCCAACACCGGCCTGACGGGTGGCTCAACCCCGGATGGCAACGACTACGGGCGGCCGATCGTGCTGGTCAGCACGCTGCGCCTGACCGGCATCCAGCTGTTGAACGAAGGCCGGCAGGTGCTGTGCCTGCCCGGCGCCACGCTGGACCGGCTGGAGCAGACGCTGGCGCCACTGGGCCGCGAACCGCATTCGGTGATCGGTTCGTCCTGCATCGGCGCCTCGGTGCTGGGCGGCATCTGCAACAACTCCGGTGGCGCGCTGGTGCGCCGTGGCCCGGCCTACACCGAGCTGGCGCTGTATGCGCAGGTCGATGCGCAGGGCCAGTTGCAGCTGGTCAATCATCTGGGTATCGCGCTGGGTGATACACCCGAGCAGATCCTGCAGCGCCTGCAGGCCGGCGACTATGCTGCTGCCGACGTGGGTGACGGCGACGGCCGCGCCGCCTCCGATCCACGCTACGCCGACGAAGTGCGGCGGGTCGATGCCGATACCCCGGCGCGCTTCAACGCCGACCCCAGCCGCCACTTCGAAGCTGCCGGTTCGGCCGGCAAGCTTGCGGTGTTCGCGGTGCGCCTGGATACCTTCGAGAAGGAGTCCGCCGAGGTCTTCTATATCGGAAGTAACCGCACCGACAGCCTCACCGCGATCCGGCGCCAGCTGCTGACCGGCTTCGAGCGCCTGCCCATTGCCGGCGAATACATCCACCGCGATGCCTATGACATCGGCGAGCGCTACGGCAAGGACAGTTTCCTGCTGATCGACAAGCTCGGTACCGCGCGCGTTCCGGCCGCATTCGCACTGAAGAGCCGGGTTGATGGCTGGTTCGAACGGCTGTGCCTGCGCGGTATCACCGACCGCATGATGCAATTGCTGACCGGTCTGTTGCCCTCGCACCTGCCCAAGCGCATGGGCGAGTTCCGCCAGCGTTACGAGCATCATCTGTTGCTGAAGGTCTCCGCGCAGGACGCAGCGGAAACCGAGGCCTGGCTGCGCGGCTTCTTCGCCGACCATGAGGGCGGTTACTTCCACTGCACGGCCGAAGAGGGACGCAAGGCGTTCCTGCATCGCTTCGCCGTGGCCGGTGCCGCGGTGCGCTACCGCGAAGTGCATCGCGATCAGGTGCAGGACATCGTGGCGCTGGATATTGCCCTGCGCCGGGATGATGCCGACTGGTTCGAGCAGTTGCCGGCCGATATAGACGGCCGCCTGCTGCACAAGCTGTATTACGGGCACTTCCTGTGCCACGTGTTCCACCAGGACTACATCGCGCGCAAGGGCGAAGACCCGATGGCGATCGAGCATGCGATGTGGGCACTGCTGGACCAGCGCGGTGCCGAGTATCCGGCCGAGCACAACGTCGGCCACCTGTACCCGGCCAAGCCGGCGCTGGCGGGGTTCTACAAGCAGCTGGACCCGAGCAACACTTTCAATCCCGGCATCGGACAGACCTCGAAAGCGAAGGGCTGGGGTGGCTGCGACTGTAGTGGGCATTGACGGATACAACGTGGCTTTACTGTAGAGCCGAGCCTATGCTCGGCTGCTCTTCCCGACAGACAGCAGTCGAGCAAGCTCGACTCTACCGGAGCAGCGGTTACCATCTGGATTCCACGAGCAGGAATATCCTCCATGCCCACCATCGTTGCCCGCGCGACCCTGTGCGCCACACTGCTGGCTACTCCCGCGCTGGCGTTGGCGCAGGGCTCGATCCTGCCGCATCAGCGCGATGCCGTCGGCAATGTGATGGAGCCGCTGGGGCAGGTGCTGATCGCCAATGAGAAGGGACCGGCGGGGCTCTATGACTGCACGCGGGACGGCAGCTGGTGCGTGCGTGTGCAGCCGGTTGCCGAGGATGGTGATCGGCCGGCTGCGCTGGAAGTGCTTGAGAAGGTGCCGGGCCAGGGCACGCCGCACACCTACCACGTCAGCATCGACGTGCCGCAGGAAAGTGATCTGAAGCTGTGGCCGTGGATCGTGCGACTGGCTCCGGGTGTTGGCAGCGACGCGTCGGTGACCGACCCGCAGCAGCGCGACCGCCAGAACGTGCTGGTGGGCGGCATCGTCTCGTTCAGCAGCATGTATTCCGGCGGCGGTGCCGATGCATCTACGTTGCAGTTGGCACGCGTGCGCCACCTGCAGGACGACATCCAGGTGGACGACGACGTGCTGACCGTGCCATGGCTGGGCAATGCGATGATCCGCGCCTGTTTCAGCGAGCAGGACATCAAGCAGCGCGCAGGTGCCTGCCACGACGAATACGGCTTCTCGGCGAAGCTGGCGCTGGACACGGCTGCCGAGGGCATGCCGGTGCTGCGCTACCAGACCGTGGCGACACGGTTTCCTGCCGGTGTCTCACGCTTCGAGGATTCGCTGGCGAAGGGGCCGCTGAAGAAGAAGGATCTGCGCACCGAGCAGGATCCGGCGTGCAGCTACACGCGGCTGTTCCGCTTCGCGGAGGGGATGTTCCATCCTGACCAGGCGCTGCCGGACTGTGCCGGCTATACCGAACCCTGAACCCTGGACCCTGTAGAACCCAGCCTACGCTCGGCTGGCTTTCCGTGCGGCTGACCGGAGAGCAGCCGAGCGTGGGCTCGGCTCTACAGAAACCTGCTGAGGCGCTTACTCGCAGCGCGTGGACGTGATGATGTTGTCCTTGTCCACTAACACGCGCAGGCGGTCCGGACGGATGTCCTTGGTGGTGATGGTGCTGGGGCCGATCGGGTTGACCAGACCGGCACCGCTCTCGCTGGACAGGCGGCGGATGTTGGGCTCATTGGCCGGTTGGCCGATCGCCCAGCCGAGCTGGCTGGCGTCGCAGCGGCCGCTGCCCTTGACTTCCGGGCCAGGCGTGCTGACACAGGCCGACAGCAGCAGGGCGGAGGCCGGCAGCAACAGGGACAGACGGAATGCAGACATGCGAGCGCTCCTGCGCAGGGGATGATGGCGGGAACGATAGCACCCGGCGTGCGAAAGACGTCAGCGTCCCGGTCATTGCCGGCACAGCGCGGCCATTGCATAGTGGGAGGGATGGCTGGCAGAACGCCGGCGGGCAGGCCGGGCCGTTCCGGTGCAGGTGCTGGACACGGTATGACGGCAGGCAGTTTCCGCGACAAGGGCAGAACGATGACGGCACTGGCGCTGTCCGTGCTGGGCGCAGCGCTTGCCGCCTCCGCCGCCAAACCGGCGCCAGAGGCGGCGGCCGAAGCACCGATGTTTGGTGCCTGGCGCAATCTGCAGACCGAATCCGGCTACGCGCCGGCCCAGCGCAACCTCGCCTTCGCCATGCTGCCGCAGGCCGCGACCCGCGGCGACCGTTTCGCCATCCTCGACCGCGAAGGCAGGCGCACAGTGTGCTGCCTGCAGGTGGCCAGTCCGTCGCTGGGCGTGGCCGCGCTGCGTGAGCAGTACCACCTGCCGCAGGCCTGGGTGACCGACCTGAGCAATGGTCGCAGCCCTGCACGGCCCTATGTGCCGCACGTCTATGCAATGCAGCGGGTGGACGAACTGGTCGACTACAGCTTTGCCGATGTGCCCGGTGCCTACAGCGACCTGGGCGGATTGTTGACCCCCGAAGGCGCCGCGCTGGAAGCCGATGGCAGCGCCGTGCGCCTGGGTGACAGCCGCTACCCGCTGCAGTTCCAGCGCCAGCCGCACGCCGATGACGATGGCGCGCTGGACCGCTATACCCTGCAGGCGGGCGAGGGCGCGGCCCCGTTCGTGGTTGAAGTGCCGTTCGGCACCTACTGATTGCAGCACTGCACTGGCTAGAATGCAGCGCGGCGCCATCTGCCGCGCCTGTTTCGTGAGCCGTTGCCGTGTCCCTGCGTCCCTTGCTGCTGCCGTCCCTGCTGCTGTTGTCCGCCTGTGCCAGTGCGCCTCCGCCGCCACCGGCCCACTCCGATGCGCTGTGGCGGTTGATCGAGCGTGACTGTCGTGGCACCGAAGGGCCGCGTGGCGACTGCCTGCGGGTGGAAACGGCGGCGGACCGCCGCGATGTGCTGGTCAAGGACGCGCACGGCGACTATCAGTTCCTGCTGATGCCGCTGGACAAGGTCAGCGGTATCGAAAGCCGCAGCCTGTACCAGCGCGGCGCACCCAATTACTTCGGCGCGGCCTGGCTGGCCCGCACCCACACCGAACGGGCGCTGGGCCAACCGCTGCCACGCAACGTTGCCAGCCTGGCACTGAATTCACCGCATGGCCGCTCGCAGCATCAGCTGCATATCCATGTGGACTGCCTGCGTGCCGATGTACTGCAGGCACTGGATGCCCACGCCGGCGCGATGGGCAGCCGGTGGGCACCGCTGCCGGTGCCGCTGCGTGGCCATCAATACCAGGCACGCCTGCTGCCGGGTGCGGAACTGACCGCCAATCCGCTCAATCTGCTGGCCTACGACCTCGCAGGCGTGGACGACGTGGGCCAGTGGAGCCTGGTCGTGGTGGGCCGGGACGCAGTGCAGGGCGGCCCGAGCTTCATCCTGCTGGCCACCCGCGTGGACGCCGGCACCGGCAACGAGGCCAGCGGCGAAGAGTTGCAGGACCATGCCTGCTCGGTGCTGACCGGTGCCGGCAACGCGCTGGAGCGGGTGCGCTAGTCCAGCACCCTGTGCTGGCCCCGCCACATTGGCGCGGTCAGTGCCAGCAGCTGACGGTCCTGCCAGCCTTCCATATCCAGATGATGGTCGCGCAGCAGGCCTTCCTGCTCGAAGCCGAAGGCCCGCAGCGCGGTGGCGAACGGATCACTGCAGTCCGGTGGCAGCATCACGAACAGGCGATGCAGGCCGACGTCCTCGAACAGGAAAGGACACAGCGCCTGCAGTGCCGCGTCGGTATGCGGGTGCCAATGCTGCAGCGACAGCAGCTCGGCGCTGCGCGCGTGTAGTGATTGCAGGCGCACGTGAAGCTGGTCCAGCACGTTGCCGTGGTCGTCATCGAATACCCCCAGCAGCAGCTGGTCGTTGTCCTGTTCCAGGCGTGAGCGATGCATGTGGGCGAGGAAGCGCGCTTCCTCATCGATGACGGACGGATCGCGGCGGCCGCGCCGGCGGCGGGCATCGAACAGGCGCCAGCGTGGCAGATCGGTGCGTTGGAACGGGCGCAGGGTGACCGGTGCCACCTGCAGTTGCAGCAGATGGCGGCGCAGCACCGGGCGCAGCGGGGGGAGGGGGAAGGTCGGGTACGGGGTCATCATCCCAGCAACGATGGCCGTGCCTGCAGCCCTGCACCATTCAAAACATTGCAAAAGTGTGGTGGATGGCACTGCGGGTCTGATTCGGTTCAGGCATAAGGCCATCAGGCCTGGTCATTTCCGTTGAAACCGCCCATTCAGGACACTTTCGTTACGGGATCGTTATGCGCCGTACAGGCCGCTGCCCCCGTACCACCACCCGCCCAACTCCCCAGGAAGCCCATGTCCGCCTCCCACAAGGCGCTGCGCCCGCGTCCGCTGGTGCTCGCACTGTCGTCCCTGATGCTGGTCTCGCTGCCGGCCTTCGCGCAGGAAAGCGCACCCACCACACTGCAGGAAGTGAAGGTCACCGGCTCGCGCATTCCGCGCGCCAGCGTCGAGGGCCCGTCGCCGGTGACGGTGATCAGCCGCGAGCAGATCGATGCGCAGGGCTACCGCAATGCCTTCGATGCGTTGAGCGCGCTGACCGAAAACACCGGTAACGTGCAGGGCGAGGACTTCGGCAATACGTTCACGCCGGCCGCCAACACCATCAACCTGCGCGGGCTGGGCCCGAACCGCACGCTGGTGCTGGTCAACGGCCGCCGCCAGGCCGACTACCCGCTGGCCTACGAGGGGTCGGTGAACGTGGTCAACCTGGCCAACATTCCCAGCGCGCTGATCGAGCGTATCGAGGTGCTGGCCGCTGGCGCATCGGCGATATACGGCTCCGACGCCATCGCCGGCGTGGTCAACATCATCCTCAAGGACCGCTTCCAGGGCGTGGACGTGAACGTGCGCGCCGGTGGCACCGAGCAGGGCGGTGGCGACAACCAGCGTGCGCAGGTGGTCGGCGGCAGTTCCGGCGAGCGTTGGGATGCGCTGTTCGGCTTCGAGTTCGATGTGCGCAAGGCGATCCACGCGCGCCAGCGCGACTTCATGGATTCGCTGGACGATGATCCGGCTGGCAAGGCACCGCAGGCGACCGCGATCGCCTATCGCCGCAATGCCGCCACCGGCCGCAACATCGACCCCGGCGTCAATGGCTGCGATGGGGCGTCGGAGATCTACGGTGGCAGCGTGTTCCGTGCCAACAACCCGAGGCAGGGTTGGTACTGCGGCAGCAACGAGGCCGCCGCCAGCTACTGGACCGTGCAGACCCAGAAGCGCAACCTCAACGGTTATGGCCTGCTGACCTTCCACGTCAACGAGACCACCGATCTGTTTGCCGATCTGGCCGTAGGCAGTGCACGGATCTACAACAACACCCGCGCGCCCACCTGGACCTCGGCGCGTAATTACTTCTACAACCAGTCCACCGGCAACCTGGAGAGCTGGTACCGCCGGTTCGCGCCGGAAGAAATCGGTGGCCTGCCGCGCAACGCGAACCGCTTCCTGGAAAACTCATGGTCGTTCAACGTCGGCGCGCGTGGCCAGATCGGCGACAGTGGCTGGGACTATGAGGCGGTCTACAGCCGCTCGCGTTACGAGAACCGCACCCGCCGCCCGGTACTGCTGGCTGGCATCAACGAGTACCTGCTCGGTCCGAAGCTGGGCGTGCGCAATGGCGTGGAGGTCTATGCGCCCGACCCGGCGCGCCTGTTCCAGCCGTTGACCCCGAACGAATACGAGGGTCTGTCGGGCTACCAGGAAAGCCGCAATGCTGCGTGGCTGCAGACCTTCAGTGCCAGTGTCAACGGGCGCCTGTTCGCGCTGCCCGGTGGCGACGCTGCATTGGCGGCGGTGGTTGAAGCCGGCAGCCAGGGCTACCGCAATCGCCCGGACCCGCGGCTGGGCACCGGTGAATTCTGGAACACCAGCGCCGGCATCTGTGCCGGTGGAGAGCGTGACCGCTATGCGGCCGGCGTGGAACTGCAGCTGCCGTTGCTGCAGTCGCTGACCACCACCCTGGCCGGTCGCTATGACCAGTACCGTGCCGGTGGCGAGCACATCGGCAAGGCCACCTGGAGTTTCGGCGTCGAGTTCCGGCCGATCGAGAGCCTGCTGATCCGTGGTACGGCGGCGACCAGCTTCCGTGCGCCGGACATGAACTACGTGTTCGCCACCGAGACCCGCGGCTACAATCCGGGCATGACCGACTACTGGCGCTGCCGCACGGCGGGCCAGTCGTACGACAATTGCGACTACAACGGCCTGTCGATCGACTACAGCAACCGTGCCAACGCACAGTTGCAGCCGGAGTCTGCGAAGTCGTATGGCTTCGGCGTGGTCTGGTCGCCGCTGGCCGGGCTGGATTTCAGCGCGGACTACTACGACATCCGCATCAACAACGAAGTGACCAGCCTCGATACCAGCCGCATCCTGCGTGATGAGGCCGATTGCCGGCTGGGAAAGACGCTGGGCGGCGAGGCGCGTGATATCGGTTCACCGCTGTGCCAGGACGCGCTGTCGCGTGTGATCCGCAACCCGTCCAACGCCACCGTGCAACCGGACCAGGTGACACGTGTGCTGATCAATCCGATCAACGCGGCCTCTGAATCAGTGCGTGGCCTGGACCTGAAGGGCAACTGGCGCTTCGATGCCGGCCGCTACGGCCGCTTCACCACGCGCCTGGCCTACACCGTGGTGCTGGAGCACACGTACCGGCAGTTCTCCGACGATCCGGAGCGTGACATCCGCAATTCGCTGGATGACTACCAGTGGCGCAGCAAGGCCAACGGCAGCATCACCTGGAACCAGGGTGACTGGACCACCACGCTGTATGGCAACCGCTTCGGTTCGCTGCCGAAGACCGATGGCAGTGGCCGCATCGCGCCGTACATGACCTACAACGCCAGCGTGTTCCGCCAGTTCGGCGAGAACCTCTCGGTGGGCGTGATCGTCAACAACCTGCGTGACAGCCGCCCGCCGGCGGACAAGAACGGAGGCGGCTGGCCGTTCTACCCGGTCGGCAACTACGACCCGTACGGCCGCCAGTACTGGGTGCAGCTGGACTACCGGTTCCGCTGATCCGACGGATGAACGAAAGGCCCGGCACTGCCGGGCTTTTCTTTGTGCAGTGCACCCGTGTTGCCGCTGCGCGCGTGGCATGCTGTGGCGCTACATGGAGGGCGATGCGCATGGATGTCAGGGTGTGGAGCGTGATTGCAGTGGTGGCTATTGCGGGTTGCAGTGGCAGGCAGGCGTCCAGCGTGGAGGAAGCCGCGGACGTGGCCAATGCCGCGCCTGCGCAGTCTCACGCGCAACCAGCGGAGCATGCTGGGCCATCGCGCGCGGCAACGGCATCGAGTGCCACGACGGCTGCCCCTGGGCTCGCGCAACCGGAGGGGCACTTCCTCGAGGGCGAGCGCATGCTGCTGAGCGAGGGGGCCGTGTCCGTGCAGAAGAGCGAGGCGCTGCTGGGTTCCGACAAGGCTTTCGCGCAGGCGATCAGCCAGTTCGAGCGGGATGCCGCCGGCCACCCGGAAGTGCAGGACCTGACCCGGCTGTACAGGACGGCCGCGACCCGGCTCATCGGCAGCGACGGCTCGCTGGTGTCGTTCGCCTGTGGCTACAGCCTGTGTGTCGGCGAGATCCGAAGCCGTACCGATGAGGATTTCAGTGCCTGGTCCGAGGCGATCGGCATGGACAAGGCGGCCCCGGTCTACAGTCTGACCACCGCGCCGATGACACGGGGCAGGGAGCAGCGTGGTGGGCGCTTCGTGTTCTCGGTGGATCCGGCCGCCAACGGCATCACGGGCCCGTAGCGCCGGCGGATGCCCGGCGCCACGGCGCGTTACGGAAGCGCCTGCTGCAGGTACGACTCGATGACGTAGCTGAAAGGCTGCTGCTGGCGGTCGCGCAGCAGGGCACGCACTTCCAGGATCACGCCGTGATCGCCTTCGCCCCGCGGCGGCCAGAAAGTCTGGTCAGCCAGGGTCTGGCGCTGGAAGCCGAGCGGGCCGACCACGCGACCGAACGGTTCGTCGGTGCTGTCCAGCACCTGGTTCATGGCCGGGCTGAGATGCTCCGGTAGATACCAGTTGTCGGCCTCGGACAGCACGCGGCTGCCGCAGACCAGCTGCACGCGGCGATAGCGCAGGTCGGTACCCGGCTTCACGCCCAGCGCCTGCAGCACGTCTGCGGGGGCAGGCTTGTCCTGGCCGTGCACGCGCACCGCGCGGACCCGGGCTTGTTCGGCCAGCCCATGTTCGGCGCACCAGTGTTCCAGCGTGGCGGTGGCGCTCTGCCCGGACAGCACGCGCTGGTGCAGGCGCTCGACCAGTGCAGCCGGGGCGATCCGCTGCTGGCCCGGCGGCGAATGCAACGGCGCGGCGGCCGCAGCATCGGTGGCGGACAGGCTGGCGATCGGGGCGGCGGCAAGCAGGGACGCGGCCTGCCAGCGGCGGAGACGATCGTGGCGGTCGGACGGGCCCATGCGGCATCACAGCGGAAACAGGCGCCCATGTTACCCGTTCAGGGGTGTGCACGGCGTGGCTGCGACCGGTTGTCGCAGGGGGAATCATCGTTCTGGTGAATGCGTGCCATCCAGATATTTCGTTGGCCGATGGCTGTGTCGAGGCGCACGATGGCGCCAGTCTTGCCTTTCCGGGAGTTCCCGATGACCCTGCAGTTCATCCACGGCGGCGTCGACCGCAACGGTGCATCGCTGCACTTCCATATCCGTGATGGCCGTATCAGCGGGCTCAATGGCGATGCCAGGCCCGACGATGGGGCGGAATGCGTCGATTTAAGGGGCTTCGCGGTGCTGCCCGGGCTGGTCGACGGCCACATCCACCTGGACAAAAGCTTCGTCGGCGACCGTTGGCACCCGCATCAGCCGGTGAACAGCCTGCGTGAGCGGCTGGCGGTGGAAAA
>Ga0105243_10005161_pt1 | contig 10227 bp, 8 predicted proteins | sample KBSM34metaG_FD_81525 | JGI IMG/M metagenome (GOLD analysis project Ga0105243, IMG submission 81525) | Miscanthus rhizosphere microbial communities from Kellogg Biological Station, Michigan, USA - KBS M3-4 metaG | ecosystem: Host-associated > Plants > Roots > Rhizosphere > Soil | place: Michigan...
ATCGCCGCCGACCGCGCCCACTTCTTCCTGGCCGCCGAGCAGAACTTCCTGCGCGTCCCCTTCGTGACGGACTTCCAGACGCAGCCGGCCGGCGTCGTCGTGCCCTCCGCCCTCGCCGCCCTCGAGGGCGAGCACCACGGGACCAACAACCCGACCGCGGTGTTCGCGCGCCTCGACCTGGGTCTCTCCGCGGCCCACCGTGTCACCGTCCAGTACACCTATTCGCGGCTGCACGGCGAGAACTTCAACTTCGACTCTCCGCCCATCGACCAGGCCGAGCAGACGAACTACTTGCGGACGACCGAGAGCCATGGCGGCAAGGCCACGCTGGCGTCGATGATCGGGACCAGCCTCCTGAACGAGCTCACGGCGCAGCTGGGGACCGACGACCGCCTGGAGCAGCCGAACCTGGGACAGCCCCTCATTTCGATCACGGGCTTCGGGACGCTCGGCGGCGACGCCGCGCGGCCCCGCGTGTTCGAGGCCTCCCGCTACCAGGTCGCGGACAACCTGAACGTCATGCTCGAGAAGCACCGGCTGCGCTTCGGCGTCGACTTCAACCTGACTCCCGCCCGCCAGAAGCGCGAGAGCAACATCCAGGGCCGCTACGACTTCAGCTCACTGGCCGACTACGAGGCGGGCCGGATCAGCCGCTATCGCCAGACCCTCGCCGCCTTCGACGACGGCGACCTCCTCTACGACGCCAGCCAGCGCGAGCTGGGCTTCTACGCCCAGGACCGGGCCACGTTCGGGGCGGTGACGGTGGATGCGGGCCTGCGCTGGGACGGGCAGTGGAACCCGGCCGCCCCGCGGCCGAACCCCGCGGTGCCCCAGACCGCGAAGATCCCGGACGACCTGTCGATGTGGCAGCCGCGGCTCGGACTCGCCTGGTCGGCCGGCGGCCGCGGACGCACCGTCGTCCGAGCCACCGCCGGGATCTACGCCGCCCGCACGCCGGCGAACCTCTTCCAGCGCGTCTTCACCGACAACGGCCTTACGACCGTGGCCGTCGACAGCCGGGTGGACCGGTCGGTTCTGAACTACCTCACCTTCCCGAACTCCCTGGCGGCGCTTCCGCCGGGAGTCAAGGTGGCCCCGCCCCAGGTCGTCGGGTTCGACCCGGACTTCAAGAACCCGCGCGCGAAGCAGGTCTCCGCCGGTGTCGAGCACCAGATCGGCACGGCCGTCGCCGCCTCGGTCAACTACGTCCACATCTCGACCGACCATCTGCAACGCCGGCTGGACCGGAACCTCTTCGCGCCCACGATCGACGCGACGGGCATGCCGGTCTTCCCGCGGACGCGGCCGGATTCCACCATCGGGATCCTCTCCATCAACGAGTCGACCGCGAAGTCCCGCTACGACGCGGTGGTGACGAGCGTGCAGGCCCGCTACGGCCGCCTGAACGCGCAGGCCACCTACACCCTGGCCTGGAACAAGGACGACGACTCCAACGAGCGCGCCTTCAACCGCGAGACCGTGCTCAACCCGTTCGACGTCGCCCCCGAGTGGACCTGGTCGAAGCAGGATGCACGCCACACCGTCAGCCTCAGCGGAGTGGCGGACCTGCCCAGGGGCTTCGCCTTCGGGATGGTCCTCCTCGCGCGCTCGGCGGTCCCATACACGGCCGTGATCGGCTTCGACACCCAGAACGACGGGAACGACGTCAACGACCGCGCCATCGTCGCCGGCCGGGTGACCGGGCGGAATGAATTCCGGCAGCCCTCGTTCTTCGACCTCGACCTCCGCCTCGTCAAGGCAATCCGCTTCGGCAAGTCCAATCGGCTCGACCTCATCGCCGAGCTGTTCAACACCACGGGCGCGGCCAACAAGAACTACGGGGGCGACGCCATCAGCAACTTCGGCACACCCCAGGCGCCGGTCGCCACCGCCGGGCAGCCGCTCTTCGCGCCGACGACGGCGCGCTATGGCGGGCCGCGCCAGCTGCAGCTCGGCGCGCGCTTCGTCTTCTGAGGGTCCGATGAGACTCCTTCGGGGCGTGAGGCCGTGGCCCCTCACGCCCCTCGCGGCCGCCGCCCTCCTCCTGGCCATGATGGGGACGACGGACGCGACGGATTCCTTCGTAGTCGTCGTGAACTCCTCGGTGGCGGGCACCAGCGTGCATCGTGCGGACCTCGCCGCGGTCTTCTTGAAGAAGGCCGTGCGCTGGGGGGATGGCTCGCCCGCCAACCCGGTCGATCAGTCCGGCACTTCCCTCGTGCGCAAGGGCTTCTCGGAGAGCGTGCTCCACATGCCGGTCATGGCCGTGGTGCAGTACTGGGGCAAACAGCTCGCCGCCGTGGCGGCGTCCTCCCTGCGGCCACCGATCGTGAAGGCGTCCGACGATGAAGTGCTCCTGTACGTCGCGAAGACGAGCGGCGCGGTGGGCTACGTTTCGAGCGGCACCGCCCTGCCCCCCGGCGTGAAGGCGGTCACCATCATCGATTGACGGCGCGACCTATACTTTGCGCACATGAAACGCTTCGCGGTCGTCATCGGTCTCTGCGCACTCGTCTGCGCCCCGGGGGCGAGGGCCCAGGAGCCGCCCGCGCCCTCGATGCGCGGTGAGACGTTGCACCGGATGACCCTGCTGCGGGCCGCGCCCGGGCGCCTGCTCGATCTGGTGGCCGCGGTGAAGGGACGCGGCCTCGTCCTGCGCCATTCGCAGGGGGACCAGTGGGACCTCATGGTGCTGGCGCCGGTGGCCGGCTACGGGGATCTCGCCGGCGCGCCACCACTCGCGGACACGGCTCTCGTCGCCTGGCAGGAAGACGAGCTCGTCCGCGGTCCCGACGTCGCGCGCCTGGACGGGTTCGCCGCCGGCGGCCTCTATCACATCGAGATGTTCGTGGCCCTGGCCGGCCGTCGCGGCGAACTCGTTCGCGAGCGCGAGATGGAGAACGCCTACCTGGCCGCCCTGGGTCGCCCGCGCAACGCGATCTTCGTGCGGGAGTTCGGAGCGGCCTGGGATGCCTTCACCCTCGGGCCCTACCGAAGCTGGAAGCACTTCGCCGAGCGGGACGACATCCCGCCCGAACGCTCGGCGGCCGCCGCGCGCGCCGCCGGATTCGAAGGAGACGACCGCATCGGGCCCTACCTGCGCTCGCTCATCCAGTCGCATCACGACACGCTGGCCACGCCGGTTCGTTGATCGCGGTCACCATACGGCGCAGCGCCGCTCGATTGGCCTCACCATGGCCGATCCGGCCTTGCACGCGAACGCCTGCTGGAACTCCGGCGAGTTCGAGACCGGGCCGATCACGCGGTACTTCGAGATCGCATGGGAATCCGACTTCACCATCTGCCGCTGCACCTCGGTGCTCTCGGCGGCCCCGCGGTATTGTCCCCAGGAGATGAAGAACTGTTGCTCGGGACTGAAGCCGTCGATCACCGGGACCGGGTGACGCTGCATCGACCGCTCGAGCGCGCGGTACGCCAGGCGCACCCCGGCTTGATCTCCGACCGCCTCGCCGAGGACCTGTCGCCCCTGGTGATGGACCCCCGGCTCGATGAAATAGCCGTCGTACTGATCGACGAAGCACTGGCCGAGCTTCTGGAAGGCGTCGCGATCGGGCGGCGTCCACCAGTTTCGCGGCTGCCCCGTCGCGTCGAAGTCGGCGCCCAGGGCGTCGATGGCGTGAGTGAGGTCGTGGGCGATGCCGATCCCGATCGCGCCGTAATTCGCCGCGTCCGTCGCGGCGAGGTCGAACGCCGGCGCTTGCAGGAATCCGGCCGGCAACACCATCAGATTGAGCTGGACGTCGATGTACGCGTCGGGTGACGACGGCGGCAGTTGCCAGATCTCGCGGCCCACGCGCTGCCCGACGCGCCGGCGATCGGCGTCGACGCCGAACCTCCGGCCCGCCGCGACGTTCGCCCAGAACGCGTCGCGGCGAATGACGAGGGACGATGTGTCCGCCCAGGAGTCGGGATAGCCCACCTTCACGTCGTACGCGGCGAGCTTCGCCAGCATCTGCTGCCGGGTGGCCGCCGCCATCCACGTCAGTCCTCCGACCTCCTCCTGGAGCACGGCCCGCAAGCCGCGCACCATCTCCTGGACCTTGCTCTTCGCCGCGGGCGGGAGGTAGCGCTCGGCGTATTTGCGGCCGAGAGGCTCTCCGAGCAGCGCCTCCGTCGACTCGAGGCAGCGCGTCGCGCGGGGCTTCATCTCGCGGGCGCCGCCGAGGTACTTGTCCTTGAAAGCGAAGGATTCCTCGGCGAGTGGCCTGGCCAGCCACGGCGACGCCGACTCGAGCAGGTGCCAGGTCAGATACGCCTTCCACACCTCCACCGGCGTCGATTCGAGCTCCCCGTTCACTCGCTCGAGGAACGCGGGCTCGGCGACGTTGAGATCGGCTCGCGGCAGCCCGGCCTCCGCGAAATATCGGTCCCAGTCGAACCGTCCGGCGCGGAGCTGCGCGAACGTCACCTTGTGGGCCGTCGCGGCCGGGTCGGCGGCGGCCGCGGGAGGCAGGCTCGCCTCGGCGAGGCGAGTCTCGAGCGCGAGGATCTCCTCGGCCGCCTTGCGCGCCGGCGCGGGCGGCATTCCGGCGAGGGCCAGGGCGGCCGCGACGTGCGCGCGATATTTCTCACGCGCCTCCGCGAAGCGCGGCTCCGACCCCAGGTAGTACTCGCGGTCGGGCAGCCCCAGGCCACCGGCCGCGATGTTCACGATGACGCTCGCCGGGTCGTGATGGTCCGAAGCCCCGGAGACCACGAACGGGGCCGGGACGGCCAGCTCGTGCAGGCGGCGGATCATCCGTTGGACGCCCGCGCCATCCCGGACGTCCGTGATGTCGGTGAGCAACGGGACGAGCGGGGCCACACCCATGGCGTCGATCGCGGGCTCGTCCATGCAGGCCGCGAAGTGATCGCCGAGCAGCTGCTCGACGCTGCCGCGGGGCCGGTCCGCGTTGGCGGCGAGCTCCCCCAGCAACGCCTTCAATTGCTCCCGGTTCGCCTCACGCGCGGCGAGCCGCCGGCTCCAGCGTTGTTGCCCCGCGGGAATGGGGTTTGCGGCACGCCACGCGCCGTTGGCGAACGCATGGAAGTCGGTGCACGCGTCGGCCGCTCGATCGACGTCGCCGATCTCGACGCCTTTCGGGGCCGGCCCCGGGGCAGGTGGCGTGGATGCGGCGGGACCCTCGACGCCACGGACGAGACCCGCGGCGAGAGCGAGGCTCCCGACGAAGCACACGATGCGAGTGGTCCTCATGGCATGCTCCTGGAGGAGGCCGGAACCAGCACGGCGGCGACCACGGCCGCGGTGTCGACGACGGTGGCGAACTCGCCGTGGAGGTCCGACAGGGCCATCGCATGGATCAGCTCGGCGCGATACTCGATACCGTCGGGCCCGACCCGATCGAAGGTGGCCGTGGCGTCGGAAACCACCGAGGTGACGAAGCCCAGGTTCCCCGCCGTGCGGGCCGTGGTCGAGACACAGTGATTCGTCGTGAGCCCGACGATGGTCAGGCCGCGACAACCGGCGCGTCGCAAATCGATCTCCAGGGAGGTCCCGATGAAGGCGCTGTTGACGCTCTTCTCGATGACCGCCTCGCCCGCGACGGGAGCCGTCTCGGGCTTGAAGGCGTTCCCGGGCTGGCCCGGCCGCAGCGGCGACGACGGATCGGTCGACATGTGGCGCACGTGCACGACCGGGCGCCCCGTCCCGCGCCACACGCGTAGTAAGTCGGCGACCCGCTGCTCCAGGTGCGGGTTGTTCCGCCGGCCCCAGGAAGGCGCGTCGAATCCCTCCTGAAGATCGACGACCAGGAGCGTGCTCGGAGTCGGTTCGAGGGAGGCCATGGCGCCACCGTAGATCCGCCGCGCTCGCGCACCAAACTACCGATGCTGCCCATCGGCGGGGCCGATGGTAAGGTGGCGCGATGAAGGCCGAGCTCGAGCTTCGGCAACTGCGGGTCTTCGTGGCGGTGGTCGAGGCCGGGACCCACACACGGGCGGCGCGCGCCCTCGGCATCTCGCAGTCGACGGTCTCCGAGACGCTGAGCGCGCTGGAGCGCACTCTGGGCGTCGGCCTGTTTCGCAAGGCGCCGAAAGGCATGGCGCTGACGGCATCGGGTGAGATCCTGCTCGCCTACGCGCGCCGGATGTCCGTGTTGACCAGCGAGCTGGTCGGCGCCCTCGCCGGCGCGTCGAGCGACGTCAAGGCGACGTTGGTCGTCTCCGCCGTCGAGTCCGTGAGCGCCTACGTGCTTCCGTCGCGTCTGGCCGCCCTCCGCGCGCGCTGGCCGGGGGTGCGCGTGGAGGTGCTCACCGGAAGCTGCGAAGAGATCCGCGACCGGGTCGCCAGAAGTGAGAGCGACGTCGGCCTGGTGCTCGAGCCCGAGGCCGGACCCGAGGGCGGAACGGTCCTGGCAAAGGCGCGCCTGTTGATCCTGAGCGCCCCGGGCCACCCGCTCGCGCGCCGCGGCGCCGATCCGGACCAGCTCACGGCCTGCGACTTCTACATGTGCGACGCGGCGGGAAACTACCACCAGGCGCTGCGGCAGCTCTTCGATGGGGCCCAGGTCCCGCCGCCGCGGATGCAGGCCATCGGCACCATCGAAGGCGTGAAACGCGGGATCCTGGCCGCCGGCACGGCGCTCGGCCTGTTGCCGGAGCACGCCGTCGAGCCGGAGCTGCGTGACGGCGTGCTCGCGGAAGTGCGTGTGCGCCCCGCCCTGCCGTCCGTCGTGCTGCGAGCAGTGCTGGCGCCGGGCGCGCTCTGCTCCGCGGTGGTCGACGACCTGCTGGGCAGCTTGCGCGGTTCGCCCCGGCGAGGGCTGCGGCTGACGGCCGCGGTGGAGGAAGCCGGCGAGGCAAGGAGTTCGTCTCGATCTTCGCTTCCGACAACACGGTGAGCAGGGAGCATCCATGTCGAGACTGCCCGGTGTCCTCCTCCTGTGGGTCGCCGCCGCATCGACCGCGGAGCCGGCGCCGCGGGAGCATCTTCAATACGCCGTCCGAGCGGATCCCTTTGCAATCGAGCTCACGCTTCCTGATGGCACGACGCGGGTAGCGCACCCCGCGCGGGAAGCCACCCATTTCTATTTCCTCGCCGAAGACGGCTGGCCCGTTCCCGACGGGCCGGACGCCCATCGCGTGCGCTGCCGTATTCATTGGAAGGGATTTCCCGCCTCCTGGCGTCTGGTGAACAGCTTCGGCATCGACCGTACGACCCAGGAATTCGAGACGACGCTGGGCGAATTGCGGAAGGCCGTGTTCGCCGGCGGCGATTTCCGGGTGACCCGATCCAGGAAGGGCCTCTTCCTGGTCACGCGGGCGAATTGGAAATTTCCCGACGTCGCCGCCGTGAACCTCCTGGACCGGATCGCCGATACCGAAACCGCCGTCTGGCGGGACCGCGGCCTCGCCGGCCATGTCGTGTTCCTGCTCCCGATCGCGAGATCCGCCGGGCACTGGGAGGGTGAAGGGCGCAGTCACGCGATGGTCCTGCAGGCGTCGCCTGATACCCCTCGTCCGGAGGACGTGGCGCTCGGCCTCGCCCACGAGATGTTCCACGAATGGAACTCGCGTCGACTGAACCGTTCCGACGACGAGCGGCTCTATTGGTTCACCGAGGGCGTCACGGACTACTACGCGATGACCACGCTCTGGCGCGCGGGCTTGTGGGGTTTCAATCGCGTCCTCGACATGTTCAACACCGCCGCCCGGCAATATTTCGGATCTCCCGTCCGGAACTACACCGCCGACCGCATGGTGGAACGGCGCCAGGCCGACTCGAACGCGGAGCGGCTGCCCTACCTCCAGGGGTACCTCCTGGCTTCACACTGGAATGTGGACGGCCACGTCCTCGATCAGGCCATGCGGAACCTCATGCGAACGAATCGCGAGGTTCTCTCCAACCCCCGTATCGCCGAGGCCCTGGCCACGGCGGGGGTGGCGAAGGCGGGCGATGAGATCGAACGGTTCGTGGTGCGGGGCGAGACGATCCAGCTCCGATCGCGCCTCTGGGGCGATTGTGCCGCGGAGTCCACGGTAGATGCGGGGCAATTCGACATCGGGTTCGAGCTCGACGAGTCACGAAAGACGGGAACGATTCATGGGGTCCGCGAAGGCAGCGGCGCTTGGCGAGCGGGCGTGCGCGATGGACAGGCGTGGTCACCCCTGGATGTGACCTGGGGCGACCCCGAGTACCTCGCGGAGCTGGAGATCCGCGACGGAGAGAGCGTACGCCGGGTCAAGTACCGTCCGGCGTCTCTCGAGACCACGCGCGCGCCCCAATACACCCTCGTCCCCGGCCGGTCGTGCCTTCCGGCGGGAGGAGGCGGGTGAGACACGAGATGGTCAGGAAGACCGCCGTGGCGTGCGGCAGCATCTTGCTCCTCGACTGCGCGCATCACCGCCCGCCGCCGGTCGCGACGGTCCCGGACGAGGGCCGAACGAGCGTGCGGGTGCTCAATGCTCCCGCCACCCCGAGCGACGGCGCCGTTGAGGCTCAAACCGAAAGGCTCACTCCGGCCTACGCCAGCCCGGACAACCGCCTTCCCGACTATCCGCCCGTGGCGCTGAAGGCCGGATGCCGGCGCGGCCTCGTCGCCGTCCGGGTCCACATCGACCCCGATGGGAACGTCACCGCGCAGCGCGACGTTCCCGGCCACCCGCTGCCCGCCGACGAATGCCACATGGCGTTCCGCGCTTCCGTGCAGAGCGCCATCAACACGTGGCGCTTCGCTCCGGCGTTCCGTCAGACGCCGATCGTCGACCCCGCGGCGGACGCGCGCGCGCCCGTCCTCCGCTGGAAGCAGGAGCCCATCGCGATCTACCTGGATTTCGAGTTCACGTTCGACGTCGTGGCGGGCAAGGGCATCGTGCGTTCGCGGTAGCCACGATCTCAATACCTCTCGGCGATCCAGGCGATGGCGGCAACGACGAGGAGCGCCGCGATCACGGCGAGCGCGATCTTGACCAGGCTGTAGGGACGGTCGCCCTGCACCTCGCCCGTGCGCGCGTTGACGAGGAAGCGGTACGCCTTGTTCCCGAACCGGTAGGAGCTGATCCAGATCGGCAGCAGGACGTGCTTGAAGCTCGTCGCGCTATAGGTCGTCACGACCCGGTCGATCCGCTGGTCGTCGCCGCCGATGCGCCTCCTGACGAGCTCCTGGATCGCGGCCGCCATCGTCACCTTGGCTCTCTCGTACGCTTCAGGCAGTGGGACCTGATAGGTCTCGGCGCGGAAGCCGCTCAGGAACTCGTCTCGATAGGGAACGAGCTTCTCGAGGTCCCACGGGCTGAGGGCGGCGGCGCGGCCCTCCGGCAGCGAACGGCTGGCGACGACCAGCACGTCGTCGAATGTCTCTTCCAAGGTCCCCGAGACGCGCGTCCAATCGGTCACCGTGCGGTTCCGCGGCTTCCCGTCCGGCCCCGTGTCCGTCACGGTGCGATTCCGGCCGCGCTGGCCGGTGTACTGGCTGCTTGTCGCCGCGTCGAAGGTCCAGTAGGGCACGTACATCCCCTGGAGGTTTCCCGCTCTCGCGTCCTTCTTCAGCCGGTTCGGAGCGAATCGCAGCGAGTGAACCCACGCGCCGAATCGCCGGCGCGCGTCCTCCAGCCCGATACGGAACGGAAGCAGCCAGTGAGGCCGGAGAGAGCGCTGGCTCGACGCCGTCGCCACGAAGGCGGACCCGCAGAAGGCGCAATGGTCGGCGACCACCGCGGTGTCGAGGGTGGACTGCGCGCCGCACGACGAGCAGCGGACGGTGAGCTTCTCGACCGTGGGCTCCGTGGCCAGCCCGCTCGCCAGCGCGGCCTCGAGGTCGCGCTCTTCGACGGGGGCGTCCGAGGCGGCGATCGCCACCGCCGAACCGCAGCTCACGCATCGCAGGTTCGCCGTCTCCGGCGAGTACACGAGGCGCGAGCCGCATTGGGCGCAGCGGAACTGGGTTCCACTGCCTGGGTCGGGCGCGGATCCGGCGGTGTCGCTCATCAGCCGATCAGGAGCGCGCCATTCTGCCATCGAAGCGCGATGGGCGCGTCTTGGCAGATGATGGGGCATGGCTCGTGTTGGCCTGGTGGGCGGCCTGGCGGCGGCGCTGCCGCTCCTCGGCTCGGGGGCGGCGCCCGCGGCCGACGAGCTCGCGCGCGGCGTCCTGATCGAGCGGGTCTCGGCCCTGGCCAGCCCGGACGAGAGCTATGCCCTCTACTTGCCCACCACATACTCGCCCGATCGGCCCGCGCCCATCCTCTACGCCTTCGATCCGCGGGCGC
>Ga0105243_10005166_pt1 | contig 10224 bp, 8 predicted proteins | sample KBSM34metaG_FD_81525 | JGI IMG/M metagenome (GOLD analysis project Ga0105243, IMG submission 81525) | Miscanthus rhizosphere microbial communities from Kellogg Biological Station, Michigan, USA - KBS M3-4 metaG | ecosystem: Host-associated > Plants > Roots > Rhizosphere > Soil | place: Michigan...
AGGAGGAGGAGGCGGCGGCGGCGCAGGAGGCGGCGGCGGAGACGGGGAAGGCGGCGGCGGAGAAGGCGGCGCAGGCGAAGGCGCCGGTGGTGCGGGTGTCGGCGCCGAGCCACCGCCACCGCAGCCGCCGAGGATCGTCGCCGTGAGAAGGAGCAAGGCGCGTCGTTTGCTGAGTTCGTTCATCGTTCTCGTACCTCATGCCGAGGCATGCCGAAGCCGGCTTGATCAAATCGATGATCGGCAACGCCCAGGCTGCGATCCGCCACGTCAGACAACGCGGCGGCGGCCAGCAGGCGCCACAGACTCTTTTTCAAGAAGGCCTCGTTCAGAGGTGGTTGGTAATGGTGCGGTGGCGTGAGTCGTGACGGGGTCATCACGTCTTGAGGGGGCAGTATGGCGCGGCAGCCCGCGCCTTCATGATCGATCCGTGACGACGGGTAACCAGGGGTTTACGCGCCAGGCGGCGTCCCGCGCGCCGTCGCTTACGTCAGACGACGCCAACTGGTGTGGCAGCGACGCGATCACCGAAGATGACCACGCCAAGCTGGAGCATCCGAACCTCAGCCGGTTCATCTACGAGCTGGGAGATCGAGAACTGATCGCCGATGCCATCGGGTCGTGGTCCAAGCCACCCTTGTCCAGCGGACCGACCGGCGAACGCCATCACCGCGAAGGAGCCGATGAGTTCGCGAGAGAGTTTGGTTAGGTGCTCGTGCTCGAACGACTTGCATGCCCGGGCAATCGTGGAGTCTTTTTCCGAATGCAGCTGCCGAGTCGGAAAGTCTTTCTGCGTGACTTGAAGCGAGGTGTAAAGGTTCGGCCAGAGCCCCTTGAACAGGGGGTGGTTCGACTTGAATGTGCAGAAGCGTGAGCCACACTGAGTGAGCGACCTGGAAGTTTGAGGTCGCCAACTAAGAGGAGTCCGACCCATGAAACGTATTCGTTTACGCCGTGTTTGCGCACTCGCCGCAATCACGGCCGGCGGCGTCTTTGCCCAGTCATCCTGGGCTGTCACCGAGACCTTCGGCACGCCTCTTTCGGGCACGGGGCCGACGACCACCTTCGCTTCCCTGACCTACAACCAGATCGGTGACGGCGACGACTGGACGTTCACCCTGACGGCCGACAACCTGGCGTCGATCTTCGCGGCTCCAGGGGCCTTCATCGGCTCGATCGCAGTCGATGTTCCGGGGGCCAGCCCGAGCTACGGATCAGGCCTCGCGATGACGAGCGTGTCGGGCGGTGTCTCGTCCGTCGAAGTGAAGAACGGCGGTGGCCCCACCGGCGTGTTCGACTTCCGCTTCGACTTGGGCGGCGGTAGCGACAAGCTGACCAGCAACGAGATGGTGACGTGGACGTGGACCGACTCGGGCTACACCTCGTTCAGCGATTTTGCGTTGCACGTGCAGGGCCTGGAGGGCAACACGGCGGGCTATTCGGGCTCGATCTGGTATTCACCGGCACCGACGCCGGTACCGGAGCCCGAAACCTATGCGCTGCTGATGGCCGGACTCGGCGCCATGCTGTTGATAGGTCGGCGTCGCCGCAGCTGAAGGCCGCCTCCGCTTCGAGCAAGACTGCACCAACAAAGAAGCCCCCACGGGGCTTCTTCCATTTCTAGCACCATCGTTATCGCCGCGAGACCGTCTTCTCAAGACGTTCACCGGGCGCTTACGACGGTGCATTTCGCGTCATCGTTCTCGCGCAGTGCGATGGCCAACGCGTCCTGATCCAGGAACCTTCCAGCGGGAGCTTCACATGGGTCGTCCTCGGGACAGGTCATGGGCGGACGGATGGTCGGTCGGCTTGAGACTGGATGCGGTCGGCCATGTTCGGCGGCCGAAAGGCGGCGGGCTCCGAAAGCTGACTTTGAGCACCGCACAGCGCCACCGTCAGCTGGACCTCCGGAACCGGTCGGTCATTGACCGTCCAGCGCATGACGCCGCCAAGCTATGGGTGGTGCAAGTCGAGTGACTGGTCTCGCCGTCGACGAACTCATCGTATCGACCCATACCGGCCAGTCATGCTTCTCCATAGCCAGCGGCCGCTCGGTGCGACCTCTTCCAAGGTGTGCTTCTCCGAAGCGGTCGTTCATGACCACCAGGAGCCGGCCACAAGCCGTCCTTGCTTCCCGCCCGGGCGCACGGATGAGTGGCAGGTTTCCGGCGACGTGTCTGGGGCTGTCTTCGACTCGACTCGGCCACTTCCGGTCATCCAAGCGCCCCAGAAGTCACGGCGCCAACGACGGGTATCAAGGTACTGTAGACGTAGCCTTCGTTCGTTTTCGGCGGTGAAACCTCCAGAGCGGTCGCCCGACGATTCGGTCGAGCGATCAAGCATCGAATGCCTGTCGGTCGTCTGCAGGTCGAGCGAGCGACCTTGCACTGCCGACCCTCTTCGGGCAGCTCCAACTCGGCGTTCCGTTGAGGTCGCTCCACGTTTGACGTGCATGCCCAGGAACGGCGCAGCTGTTGGAGGTCCCGCCGCCCACCGGAGTATCTGTCTCGGATGGCCACCTCTCGCGGGCAGGTTTCTTTGGCGTGTAGCGCCGTCAATCCAGATTGACCCCGCCACCACAAAGGAAGCCCTGCGCGCGATCGAATTCGCAAGCTAAGTCGCTCCCGATCGACGCACGCAGGCGCTGCGCCATTTCGAACCACGCATTTGGGTCCTTACCAATGATGCGCAAGATGGGCTTCCAGTCCTGGCGCGGAAGCCATGTCGCCAGCGACTCCGGCAGGTCGGATTCACGGAGCGCCTCAGAGAGCTGGTCGGAGTTGGCGAACAACAAGGCAACGCGACGGCGCTTCTCTTCCAAAGAAAGGTCGGCCTTGCTGAGGTCTTTGATCTCGGCGGCGGTCCACCAGGCCGGCACGCCGTTGCCCAGCAGTCGGCGGAGCTGTGCATGGTCACGGTCGGCAAGGGCAGCCCGGTAGGCGGCTCGGCGGTCTGCGCCCAAGGCATCCAACAGTTCCCGCAGAGGTACCGCGTCCCCCATGCGCAAACGGTCGAGTGGTGGTGTGCCCTCCGCAGGGGGCACATCGCGTCGCTCCAGATCCGGGCAGGTCATGCCCTGGCCCTCATCCGACTCCTGGCATTGCTGGCGCAGCAGTCGCACGACCAAGGGGGCATCGCGGCTCGGCATCAGCTTGGGGCCCTTGTCGTCGATCTGCCATTCAAAGGCATCCGGCAATTCGTACGACAGGTGACATAGCGGTCCCCTTTGGCCGGCGTTGAGCAGGTAGCGCTTGCCGGTCTGGCGGTCGCGCACTTGACGCAAGCCGGAGACCGTGCCTCGCGTCTCGACGCCTACCTCGATGCTGCGGATGCCGTCGAGTCCCATGATCCAGATTTCAGCGTCGTCCGGAGCGTCGGCACAGTTCGGCAGTGGTGAATCGAGCAACGGCCCTGTCGCGAAGTTGTCGCTGAAGCGCGGCCGTTCCGGATAGCTGTCGCCACCGACGAGCAGGCCGCAGTGGTCGGCGCCAGGCACCTCGACGACCTGAACACTCGTCGGCGGAACACCCCAGCCCACCGCACGAACTTTGACAAAAGCGTCCCACCAACGCCCATCCAGGGCCAGCTTGCAGTTCGATTCGATTCTCACCAAGCGTGGCTTGACGGCATCCTTCGGCGAAAAGAAATTCAACATCTCGGCCAGCGCTGGCTCCCATGGCGCGTCAGGGCGAGCCCGACGCAAACCGTAGACCGGGCCCGTGACGCCGTTCTCGCGCAGGAAGGCAAGCTTGGCCGCGGTGTCGGCCTGACTGCTGCTGTAGTAGCAGGGGGACTGCTCTCGATCGATCCGGTAAGCGCTCAAGACCAACCCCGCCGCCTCATCGCGCGCATTGACAAAGTAGCGCTGGAAATCTGGCCACAGCGTTTTCAGCGCGGGCAGATCGACCGCGGCCAGCAGACAGCCAGTGACCTCGGCATCGTGGTTGGCATAGCCACTGGCAAACAAGCCCGGCCACAAACTGGGCGGAATTCGGCCGGCGAGATCGGGCCGCTTGTCGTATTGCAGCGGCAGGTCAAGGCGCCGCCACAGCGCCGGCCAGCTGCGCGATGCGCCGGTGTACTCGATCTTCTGCCTGCCGTAGGTGACGTAACTCCAATCCGCCAGCAGATCCGCCATCACCTGGCCCTTGCGCCGCACCAGTTCCACCGGCAGCCGGGCCAACGCCTCTTCCAGGCCGCCGTCGGTGTGTCGGGTCAAGATCACGAGGTGCTCGAGGTGATCCCCGTCCCTGAATAGCGATTGGAACTCTTCTTGACTCAGCGTGGCAGCATGGCGCCGCCACGCTTGCTGCGCTTCCACGGTCGGCTGCAGAACCGGGCCGGACAACTGATGCAGCAGGGCAATGGACTGCTGCTCCTTGGCGGGGGCAAGCGCCGGCGCCTTAGACTCTGTGGCATTCGGCGTCGCGGGCTTGGAACTGGGTGCGGCCGGCTGGACCGGCTTGAAGCCGTACTGCCCCTCCAGCACCGAGGCCACGGCAGCTCGCTGGTACTTGCGAGCCAGCGTGTAGGCGTCGTTGCGTCCGTCGAACAACACCTTCTTGGGATCGGCGCCGTTTCGCAGCAACCAAATGGCGACGTGGTCCTTGCCCGCCCGAATCGCATGCGCCAAAAGCGTGCCGCGATGACGCATGGCATTGAAGTTGGCGCCTTCCTTCTTCAGGCGCTGCAACTGGGTGATCAGCGCTTTCTCGTCCTCCGCAGCCTCTTGCGGAATGATCCAGCCGCCCTCCTTCGGCTGCGCACCGGGCATTGCAAGCAAGGCGCCGAATGCTTCATCGGTGGCGTCGGCCGATTCAGCGTTGGCGCTTCCGGCCAGACTGAGCAGCGCAAAGACAAGGGCCAGTGGACGAGACCAGCAAAGCAAGGGACGCAGGATGTTCATTCGAATTCGGCAAGGCCTGAAGAAGTCTTTCGGTGCGAATGTCACGTCGCCCACGTCTGGTCACGTTTCCCGTACGGCGCAATTGAAGCGCCCAGCGGATACAGCCGCCAGCTGGGTGTGAGCCAGATAGTCACGATTTGGCAAATGCGCTGTTGATGGGAGTAATCCTCCAGCCGGGTTCGTGGCATGCCAGGACAAGGATCCACGGTGCAACAGATGAGCGGGGTGTCAGCGCCGACAGGACGGTGCAAAAGAGTCGCCATGGAAGATTTTTTTCACCGGACACGATTGGGATACGTCAGATGATCCTATAGGTCGCACAAGCAGGTTCTATGAAAAGAACGTGAAGGCCAAGTGAATTCAACGTTCCTTGGGAGCCTGGCCATCAAGCCAATCTACACAGCCGCCGACCGGCAGCAGAGGGTCGCCAGCGCCTAGTCGCGGATTTCCAGAGCTGCAGCTCGACGAAGATCGTCGTCCGGACCGTTCGGACCGACCGCTGTCTCCAAACGACGTGGTTTGCTCTGCTGGCACGGGCGGCTGCTTTCTGGGGAGAGCCGTCGGTCGCCAAGGAATCCGCCACCGGCAGCAACGGGTCGAGACTGCGAGTTCGAGCGGTAGAGAAGCGGTCGCCGACGCGGCGTGAGCCGTCGTCGAGGTCCTGCGACCGCAGTACCTCGTACAGCCGACGTTCGAACCCGCACCCCCTTCCTCGGCCCAACGACTGCTTGGTGCCAGCCAGCGTGAGTAGGGCCGAGGCCCGCGACCGGCTCCAATCGCTGCACAGCGGGCCTTGCCTTTGCCCTTCATCGTTCGTCAAGGTTGGCGATCACAGGGCCTCAGCGCTGCATGGGTAACCATGTAGGCAACATCCGTCCTAAAGCCACATCCTCAAGTATTCATGCGGGCCACGCGCGCGCGACTGGTCACACCCAATGGCCGTCTGCGTTGCGTAGGCGGTACTCGCATTTGGACCGACGTCTGGCCAGCGAACGTGAGCGTCGATGCAGGCATTGACGCCGCGGTCGCCAGGAGGCGAAGGTCGGAGGGTAGGGTCAACGTTCGGCACCTACGGCGTCCAGCACGGGCTGTGGTCGGCGCCTGTTCCCCTTTCCGCGTCATTGGTGCTTCCCATTCAACAACGAAGTGCTGCTCGCGGGTCTAGTGGGCATGTGGACAGCTGCCTAGGATGGCCGCAATGAACACTGTTCCTCATGCAAGGCGGCAAGCATGCAAAGAATTCATCTGGAAATCGACGGGCGAGTGCTGGTCTACATCGGCGTCGTGATCGGGTCGCTGCTTGCCGGAATCTTCGTTGCAGTACCAGTCGGACGAGCCCGATCGCTGGACGGCAACCCATCAGATGGCAGCTCGTCATCGCACGCGGTCGCAGAGCGCTGCGCACCAATCGATCTCACGTCTTCACCCGCCCAATTCATCAAGGAGATCGGCATGGAACCCACTGTCGCCCAAATCTACCAGTCCGCTCAGCAGAGGATCAATGGCCTGACGCAGGGATCGACATCCTGGCCCAGGACGGAGCAGACCGCGTCGGCCGTGTTCCAGTCGACAGGCATTTCGACGCGCGCCAAGCGAGAGGGCGATCCGGCACCGGACGTGATCCTGCCGGACGCATTCGGTCGTCCGACGCGCCTGTCCGACTGCTGGGGAGGAGGGCCACTCGTCGTCATCTTCTACCGCGGCGGCTGGTGCAGCTATTGCAATCTTCAGCTTCGCGCCTGGCAGGCACATGCTGATGAGCTGAGTTCTTTGAACGCGACCTTGCTCGCAATATCGCCGCAGACGCCGGACAACTCAATGACGACAGCCGAGATCAACGCGTTGGCATACCCAGTTCTGAGCGATTCCACGCTCGATGCAGCCGACGGCTTCAACATCTCGTTCACCCTGCCTCCAGAACTGGTCGACTTCTACGGCGCGGTTGGCGTGGATGTCCCCGTCTTCAACGGCAACGGGCAATGGGTGCTTCCTGTTCCATCCACGTTCGTGATCGACGAGGGCGGCACGATTCGCCTCGCGCACATCGATGAGGACTTTGGCCGCCATCCCGAACCGCGCGAAGTTCTCGCCCGCATCAGGCAAATGTCCGCCGATGGGCCGAGGGGGTGACGGCACGTCCCACGCGTTCCTCAAAGGAAAAACACAATCCCATGATCAACGTCCTTCTACAGACCACCATCGCACCCAATGCAGACGACTGGGGCATCGAACGATTCAGCCTGCTGCGCCATTGCCTGTCCGCCTCACGCAGTGCCGAAGGTGATCCGGTTTTCAACGTGACCGCGCGCAATCTGGTCTGCGTCGGGCAGCCCGACCCTGTGCTGTCGACGCTTCACGAATCGGATTTCGATGAACTCTGGCTCTTCGCCGTCGACACGGGCGACGGCCTGACGCCAGAGGACTGCGCAGGCATCAGGCAGTTCCACCACCGCGGCAGCGGATTGATGTTGACGCGCGACCACATGGATCTCGGCTCATCGCTGTGCGGCCTCGGCTGCGGCCCGGGTGCGGCCCAGTGCTTCCATTCGAAGAACTTGGATCCCGATGAGTCGCGGCGGCGCATCGACGATCCGTACACCGCACAAATTCTGTGGCCGAACTATCACTCCGGCGCGAACGGTGACTTCCAGCAGGTACAGATCGCCGGCGTGCCGCATCCCGTCCTGCGCGACCCGCATTCGCCGAATGGGCTGCTGCGGTACTTGCCGACGCATCCGCACGAGGGTTCGGTTTGCGTGCCGCTCGACGATCCCACGGCACGCGTCATCCTGGAGGGCCACAGCGCCGTGAGCGGGACAAGATTCAACCTGGCAGTCGCGTTCGAGCCCTCTGAAACAAATGGGCCGGCCCTCGCGCAATCGACGTTCCACCACTTTTGCGACTACAACTGGGACACCGCCACCCGCGCGCCCTCGTTCGTCAGTGAAGCGCCAGGCAACGGAATGAGTCAGTTCCCGGAAGCACTTCGCTCGACCCGTCAATATGTCCACAACATCGCGATGTGGCTGGCCGGCAAATTGCCGGCCTGACAGCGCCAGGAGTGCAAAGCGTGTCGAGCGGCGGTCGGGCTTGCAGGGGCTTGAGCCTTAGCAAGTCATAACAGGTCTTAACACGCCGTGGCGGCTGGATTGGTCGATGATTGACGCCAGCCACCACGAAAGTGGAAATGACACGTTCACAACTGCCACCACCTGTCGTCTCAGCCCCTTCAATGCCAGGACCGGTCGAGACCTTCGTCGTGGCGACCAATTCCTTCGATGCAGACGCATTGCTCGCGTGCTTTGCAGACGAGGCCTTGGTCAACGACCAGTTGCGCGACTATTGGGGCCTGGACGCGATCAGGGCGTGGATTCAGCGGGAGGTCGTCGGAGTGAAACTGACGATGAAGGTCGTCAAGGTCGTCGAGCATTACGGCGACGCGATCGTCACGGCCGAGATGGACGGAGACTACGACAAGGCGGGACTGCCCGTCCCCTTGGTCCTTGCGTTCCACTTTGCCCTGCGTGCGGACAAGGTTGTCCGCTTGGTCATTCTCAACAACCGGACCACGGACTCTGCTCCCGAGATCCGCAGCCTTCACGTCCCACACGTGTCCCAGCGCCGGCTGGAAGAAGGACCTTGACCTCGCTGGGGATCTCTCAAGCCGGTGGCCTGGGGCAGAATGCGGCGCTGGCTCGGCTCAAGAAGGTCAAGGCGATGGCAACAACGAAGACGGGCGCGCCGGAGGAGGCGCGCCAAGCCGACTGGATCGCCACCTTCGGACCGTTTCGACTGTCTGCCAGGGAGCGGCTTCTCGAGAAAGACGGCGTTCCCGTGCATCTCGGGGGACGAGCCCTCAGCCTGTTGATCACTCTCGTCGATGCGGCCGGCGAAGTCGTGTCCAAACGGGATCTGATCGCGCGCGTCTGGCCCGACGTGGTGGTCGAGGAGGGCAGCCTTCGCGTCCACATGGTTGCAGTCCGCAAGGCCCTGGGCGATGGAGAGTCTGGAGCCCGGTACGTGAGCAACGTTGCCGGCCAAGGCTATTGCTTCGTGGCGCCCGTGGCGCATGCGAACCCCGCGGCCGGCGGCGCCCAGGTTGTTCTTCCCCACGGCCTTCCCGCGGCATTGGCGCGCATGGTGGGTCGAGACGCCAACGTCGCGCTCATTCACGACGAGCTGCTGTCCAAGCGCTTCGTGACGATCGTCGGACCCGGCGGAATCGGCAAGACAACCGTCGCCGTGTCGGCCGCCTGGCGTGTGATGCCTGCCTTCGAAGGCGCCGTCCGGTTCGTAGACCTCGCGCCAGTGAACGACGCCAATCTGGTTCCCAGCACGCTTGCCGCGACGCTCGGACTCATGGGCCATGCCACCGACCCGGTGTCAACCATCGTCAACTTCCTGCGCGACAAGCGCATGTTGCTGGTGCTGGACAACTGCGAACACGTGGGAGATGTCGTCGCAGGGGTCGTCGAGCGCATCTTCAAGGAAGCCCCGCAAGTTCATCTCCTCGCCACCAGCCGTGAGCCCTTGCGGGTGGAAGGTGAACAGGTTCATCGCTTGCTACCGCTTGAGTGCCCGCCCATCGATCAGTCGCTCATGGCCGCGCAGGCGCTTTGCTACCCCGCGGTGCAATTGTTCGTGGAACGCGCGGCGGCAGGTGCTGCCAAGTTCAAACTCGGCGACGCCGATGCGCATCTCGTGGCAAAGATCTGTCGCGAACTCGATGGCATCGCTCTTGCGATAGAACTGGCGGCAGGTGGGCTCGATGCCTACGGGGTTCAAGGCATCGCCGACTTGCTCGACAGGCACATCAAGTTGCTTTGGCATGGACGTCGCACGGCCGTGCCCCGGCACCAAACGATGCGTGCGGCGCTGGAATGGAGCTACAACCTTCTGTCTGTCGAGGAGCGCGCGGTCCTGGGCCGCCTCTCGGTGTTCGTCGGCATCTTCTCGCTTGAAGCAGCGGTGGCCGTCGCAGCTCAGGGAGAGGTCGATGAGGCGGCCGTCATCCGGACGATCGTGAACCTGGTCGCGAAATCCCTGCTGGCCACCGAAGCCAGGCCCGGCAATACGTCAATGCGCTATCGCATGTTGGACACCACGCGTGTCTATGCGCTTGAGAAACTCATAGAAAGCGGCGAGTCCGACGCCACGGCGTTGCGCCACGCCGGCCACTACCGCAGCGTTTTTGAAAACGCCGGACCGGCGATATCGCAGCATGCAGAGGCCCTGGGCAACGTCCGGGCGGCCCTCACCTGGAGCCTGTCCGAGGCCGGCGACCTGGACACAGGAACCGCGCTCGCCGCCGCGGCGGCCCC
>Ga0105243_10005168_pt1 | contig 10222 bp, 8 predicted proteins | sample KBSM34metaG_FD_81525 | JGI IMG/M metagenome (GOLD analysis project Ga0105243, IMG submission 81525) | Miscanthus rhizosphere microbial communities from Kellogg Biological Station, Michigan, USA - KBS M3-4 metaG | ecosystem: Host-associated > Plants > Roots > Rhizosphere > Soil | place: Michigan...
GCCCAGGCCTTGGCGGCGACCGCGCCGCCGGGCCGGGTCGCGGTGAGCACCACGTCCACCCGCGGCTCGCCGTCCTGGATGTACTCCTGCAGCACCTCGCCGGAACAGGCCAGGGTGTCCCCCTCGGATACCCGCTCGACGAACCGGGTCCGGAACCGCCGCACCGACTCCGGGCCCAGCCAGTCGGTGGCGAAGTTGGCCAGCAGGCCGGAGGCGACGGCATCGGTCGCCGAGCCGTGCGACCAGGAGTCGGCGATCAGCCTGCCCTCGGCGTCGCGGAACTCGGTCAGCTGCTCGGACTCGTTGCCGCGGGAGTGCACGTTGAGCCGATCGCCCGCCCGCGGCGGGGGGCCGAAGAACCGGCAGTCCTGCTCGGCGGGCATGGCCTGCTGATCCGGCCTGGCCGACCCCGGCACGAACCCTTCGGAGCAGAGGTAGGTCGGCGGCACCACCGGGCGCTCGGCGTCGCGGTACGCGCCGTGGGTGGAGCGGATGGCCTCCGCGAACTCGAGGATCTTGCCGCGCTCCAGGTCGACGGTGATGCCGGTGAACGGCGCCCCCACCGGGCTCGCTGCGGTTGTGGTGATCATCGATCCGCACCTCCTTCGATCAGTTCGGATACCGCGACGTTAGGTCCGCGCGAGGGTTCGACGGCATCCCCTTCCCGCTGATCGGGAGACCCCGGGCACCGGCTTGCTGGGCGGGGGCGAAATCGTCCCGGTCAGCGGGAAGGCCCCATGAACTCGCATGCCGTCGCCCCGAAGTATGAGGCGCATCACATCAGTGCGTTTCTCGAGCGCGTTTGTCTCGAGAGTGAGAGAAGAGGTGGCAATGGCGCTGCAATCCAAGTCCGAAGCCGACGAGGTCAGGATGATCGAGGCGGCGGCGGCCCCTACCCGGTTTGCCCGCGGGTGGCACTGCCTTGGCCTGCTGAAGTCATTCCAGGACGGAAAGCCGCACGAGGTCAAGGCATTCGGCACCTCGCTGGTGGTGTTCCAGTCGGAGTCGGACGGCAAGATCAACGTGCTCGACGCGTTCTGCCGGCACATGGGCGGCAATCTCGCCCAGGGCACCGTCAAGGGTGACTCGATCGCCTGCCCGTTCCACGACTGGCGCTGGGGCGGCAACGGCAAGTGCACCGACATCCCCTACGCCCGCCGCGTTCCCCCGCTCGCGCGCACCCGCTCCTGGCCGACGCTCGAGCGCAACGGCCAGCTGTACGTGTGGCACGACCCGCAGGGCAGCAAGCCCACCGATGAGGTGACCATCCCCGAGATCGAGGGCTTCGGCTCCGACGAGTGGACCGCCTTGACCTGGAACTCCATGCTGATCGAGGGCTCGCACTGCCGCGAGATCGTCGACAACGTCGTGGACATGGCGCACTTCTTCTACGTGCACTACTCGTTCCCGCGTTTCTTCAAGAACGTCTTCGAGGGCCACGTGGCCACCCAGTACATGCGCTCCACCCCGCGGCACGACATCTCGGTCGGCACCAGCTACGACGATCCGAACTCCACCCTGCGTTCGGACGCGTCGTACTTCGGTCCGTCCTACATGATCGACTGGCTCTGGAGCGATGCCAAGGGCATGACGATCGAGACGGTCCTCGTCAACTGCCACTACCCGGTCGACGAGAACTCCTTCGTGCTGCAGTACGGCGCGATGGTCAAGAAGCCGCAGGGCATGTCGGACGAGGCGGCCGAGGGCATGGCCGAGCAGTTCGCCGAGGGCGTCGAGATGGGCTTCGAGCAGGACGTCGAGATCTGGAAGAACAAGGCGCCCATCGACAACCCGCTGCTGTCCGAGGAGGACGGCCCCGTGTACCAGCTGCGCCGTTGGTACAAGCAGTTCTATGTGGATGTCGAGGACATCACCGAGGACATGACCAAGCGCTTCGAATTCGAGATCGACACCGATCGGGCCGTGAAGAGCTGGGAGGCGGAGGTCGCCGAGAACATCGCCAACGGCGTCGTCCCGCTCCAGACCAACGCCTGAACCACCACCGACTTCCAGCCTCACAGCTAGACAAGAAGGAACATCACCATGACCAACAAGGCCATCGACAACCTCATCGAGATCGCGGATCAGATTCGCGACCAGGCAACGGAGGCCGAGCGGATCGGCCGCCTGCCCGACGACACCGCGAAGAAGCTCAAGGCGGCAGGCCCGATCAAGCTGCTGCAGCCCAAGCAGTACGGCGGCTTCGAGGCGCATCCCCGCGAGTTCTCGGAGACCGTGATGAAGGCGGCCTCGCTCGATCCGGCCACCGGCTGGGTGTGCGGCATCGTCGGCGTGCACCCCTGGCAGCTGGCCTTCGCGGACCCGAAGGTCCAGGAGGAGATCTGGGGCCAGGACCACGACACCTGGGTGGCATCGCCGTACGCGCCCACCGGCATCGCCAAGCCGGTCGACGGCGGCTACATCTTCAACGGCCGCTGGCAGTTCTCCTCCGGCACCGATCACTGTGACTGGATCTTCCTCGGTGCCATGGAAGGCGACAAGGACGGCAACATGGCGCTGCCGCCGCGGATGCTGCACATGATCCTGCCGCGCAAGGATTACGAGATCGTCGAGGATTCCTGGAACGTCGTGGGCCTCAAGGGAACCGGCTCCAAGGACATCATCGTCCGGGATGCCTTCGTGCCCTCCTACCGGGTGATGGACGGCGACGAGGTGATCAACGGGACCGCGCAGAAGAACGCCGGGATGACCGAGACCCTCTACAAGATGCCCTGGTCCAACATGTTCCCGCTCGGCATCTCCTCCGCCGTCATCGGTATCGCCGAGGGCGCCCTGGCCGCGCACCTGGACTACCAGCGTGACCGGGTCGGGGCGCAGGGCACCGCGGTCAAGGACGACCCGTACGTGCTCTTCGCGATCGGCGAAGCCGCCGCGGACATCAACGCCGCCCGCCAGGAACTGCTGGCGAACGTCGACAAGATGTGGGAGATCGTCGAATCCGGCAAGGAGGTCTCCTTCGCGGATCGCGCGGCCGGTCGTCGCACCCAGGTTCGTGCCGCCTGGCGCGCCGTCGGCGCCGTCGACCAGATCTTCGCCCGCTCCGGCGGCAACGCGCTGCGCATGGACAAGCCGCTGCAGCGATACTGGCGTGACGCGCACGCCGGCCTGGCCCACGCCATCCACGTGCCCAGCACCGTCTACCACGCTTCCGCGGTGAGCTCGCTCGGTCTCGACCCGGCCGACAACCTCAAGTCGATGATCTGATCCGGTCCCGCACAAGCACTGAAAACAGAAGAAGGACAACACATGACTGACATCAAGGGCTTGGGCTACATCAAGGTCCAGACCAACGACATGGAGCGCTGGCGCAAGTTCGCGTTCGAGGTGCTCGGCTTCGCCGAGGGCTCCGGTCCGGACGAGAACGCCATCTACCTGCGGATGGACGAGCGCGCCGCGCGCATCGTCATCGTGCCGGGTGACACCGACGAGGTCGTCACCATCGGCTGGGAGGTGCGCGACCACGCCGCCCTGGTCCGCGTGCAGGAGGCCGTCGAGGCCGCGGGTATCGCGGTCAAGCCTCTCGCGCTGGAGGAGGCCGACGCCCGCCGGGTCGAGGAGGTCATCACCTTCCAGGATCCGACCGGTGCCACCCTCGAGATCTTCCACGGCGCGGTCCTCGACCACAGCCCGGTCGTCACCCCGTTCGGTGCCAAGTTCGTCACCGGCGCACAGGGTCTCGGCCACGTGGTGCTGCCGGTGATGGACATCAACGGTGCGTTCGCCTTCTACACCGAGGTGCTCGGGTTCCTGCCTCGCGGCGCCTTCCGCATCCCGGCTCCGCCGGAGTTCGGCCCGATGCGGGTGCGCTTCATGGGCGTCAACGAGCGCCACCACAGCCTGGCGCTGTGCCCCGCCCCGCACGGCGGTGCCCCCGGCCTGGTGCACATCATGGTCGAGGTCGACACCCTCGACGCGGTCGGTCAGGCGCTCGACCGCGTCGTCAAGGACGGCTTCTCGGTCTCCTCGACCCTGGGCAGGCACACCAACGACAAGATGGTCTCGTTCTACGTTCGCGCTCCCGGAGGCTGGGACATCGAGTTCGGAACCGAGGGCATGCGGGTCGACGAGAAGTACTACTCCTCGGAAGAGATCACCGCCGACAGCTACTGGGGCCACGACTGGTCCGGCAGCGAGCCCCTGGCGGCTATGTAGTCACACCCCCCCTCACTTCGCGCGCGGTCCCACCGTTCGTGTGCTTCACCAGAGCACAGGCACCGGGTCCGCGCGCGAGGTGTATCCAGACCCAGATCGAGAGGACCGCAATGACGAGCAACACCGTGACCGTCCATCCGAGGTCGGCCGACGAGATCGAACAGTGGGACCACGAGGCCGATGTGGTGGTGGCGGGGTTCGGCGTTGCCGGCGCGTCCGCGGCCGTGGCCGCGGCCCAGGAAGGCGCCGACGTGCTGGTGCTCGAGCGCACCGGCGGATGGGGTGGCGCGGCCGCGATGGCAGGCGGGTTCATCTACCTGGGCGGCGGCACCCCCCTCCAAAAGGCCTGTGGCTTCGATGATTCCGTCGAGAGCATGAAGGCCTTCATGACGGCGGCGCTCGGCCCCGGCGTGGACGCGGAGAAGATCGACGCGTATTGCCAGGGCAGCGTGGACCACTACGGCTGGCTGGTCGAGTGCGGCGTGCCGTTCAAGGCGAGCTTCTGGGGTGAGCCGGGCTGGGAGCCGCCGGGCGACGACGGTCTGCAGTACACCGGTGGCGAGAACGCCGCGCCGTTCGCCGCTACCATCCCGCCTGCCCCGCGCGGGCACGTGCCGCAGATGGCGGACAAGCAGTCCGGCGGCGAGCGCGGTGGCGGCTACATGTTGATGAAGCCGCTCACCGACACCGCGGCCGAGCTCGGCGTGCGCTCGGTCTACGACATCCGCGTGCAGGCGCTGGTCACCGACGACAGCACCGATGGCCCCGAGGCTTCGCCCGAGGGGATGGGCCGGGTGGTGGGCGTGGTGGCGACGCAGTACGGGAAGGAGATCGCCATCCGGGCCCGCCGCGGCGTCGTGCTCGCAACCGGCAGTTTCGCCTACAACGACCGGATGGTCGAGGCGTACGCGCCCCGGCTGGTCGGCCGTCCCGCCGCCTCGATCGAGGAGCACGACGGCCGCGCGATCCTGATGGCGCAGGCGCTCGGCGCGGACCTGGCGCACATGGACGCCACCGAGGTCGCGTTCTTCTGCGACCCGCAGCTGTTCATCCGCGGCATCCTGGTCAACGGCCGGGGGCAGCGCTTCATCAACGAGGACACCTACCCCGGCCGGGTCGGGCAGGCGACCCTGATCGAGAACCAGAACCAGGCGTTCCTGGTGATCGACGAGGCCGCGTACGAGGAGGCGTTGACCACCCCCACCGCCACCCCGTTCCTGCGGCATCAGCCGACGTGGGTCTGCGAGACGGTCGAAGAACTCGAGGCGGAGATGGGGCTGCCCACGGGGACCCTGCAGTCCACCGTCGAGGTCTACAACCGGCACGCTGCGAATGGTGAGGACCCGGTGCTCGGCAAGAAGCCGGAATGGGTCAAGCAGATCGGGTCGCCGGTCGCGGCGATCGACCTGCGCGGGTTCACCGGCGGGTTCACCCTCGGCGGGCTGCGCACCAGCGTCGACTCCGAGGTTCTGCACGTCTCGGGTGCGCCGATTCCCGGCCTGTTCGGCGCCGGCCGGTGCACCGCGGGGGTGTCCGCGGGCGGGTATGCCAGCGGTGCGTCGCTCGGCGACGGCAGCTTTTTCGGCCGCCGTGCGGGCCGGTCCGCCGCCAAGGGCTGATCCCACTGAACGGACGATAACCGCTGGTCAACAGCAAAGGGCCCCGGGTCGAGTCAATCGACCCGGGGCCCTTTGCCGTCCCGTGACAGAAAACGAACCACTCGGTCGTGTGTGACAGCCGACACAAGCTCGTGCTATCAATAGTCATATTCCTAATCGAAACACCCCGGTCGGACCCCCAGCCGATCGTCGCACCAACCCGGCGCCCCCTGCCGCAGCACTCCCGGAGGACCCCATGACAACTTTGGTCGACGCCAGCACCCCGAGCGCCGTACTCGATCGCGTCTCGCTCGTTCTGGATGCCTTCGACGGACCGGGCCGGCTGACGCTCGCTCAGGTGGTTCGGCGCACCGGGCTGCCGCGCTCCTCGGCACACAGGATGCTCGAGCGGCTCGTCCACCTCCGCTGGCTGCGCAGGCAGGGTCGCGACTACGAGCTGGGCATGCGCCTGGTCGAGCTCGGCTCCCTCGCGGTGCACCAGGATCGGATGCACCGGGCCGCGCTGCCCTTCCTGCACGAGCTGCACCGGGTGACCGGCCACGTCGTCCACCTGGCGATCCTCGACGGGCCCGACGTGGTGTACCTCGAGAAGATCGGTGGCCGGATGGCCGCAGCCATCCCGACCCGCGTCGGCGGCCGCTACCCCGCGCACTGCACCGGGGTGGGCAAGGCGATCCTCGGGTTCGCGGGCGAGGCCCAGCTCGCGGCTCTCGACGGCGACCTCCTCAGCCGCAAGACCAAGTACTCCATCTCCACGGGGGCCCAGCTCCGCGCCGAGCTGGCCAAGGTGCGCGAGCAGGGCATCGCCTACGAGCGCGAGGAGTCGCTGCCCGGGTTCGGCTGCGTGGCGGCCCCGATCGGGAACATCGGCGAGGCGGTCGCGGCCGTCTCGATCTGCGGGCCGGTCTCGCAGATGAAGCTCGACCACCGGCTGGCCGCACCCGTGCGGATGACCGCGCTGGGAATCTGGCGCAACATCGAGGGCGGCCCGGTCCGGGTCCAGCCGACTCTGCAGCAGCAGCCGCGCCCCATCCTCGGCGGGCCGTCGGCCCACCGCGCCCGCCCCGCGGCGGCCCCGACGGATCTGCAGTACGCATGAGCGTCGACGCCGAGGTGGCAGCGATCCTCGACGCGCTGAATGCCGGCTTCCCGAAGGTCGAGACGATGACCGGCGCGCAGGCGCGCGCCGCGATCCGGGCCAGGCTGGTGGTGCCGGATCAGCCGGAGCCGGTCGCCGAGGTCGCCGAACGTGTGCTCCCCGGTCCCGGCTCTGACCTGCCGGTCCGGATCTACCGGCCCGTGGCCACCTCGGGTGCAGAGGCCCCGATCGTGGTGTTCGCGCACGGCGGCGGGTTCGTCTTCTGCGACCTGGACACCCACGACGGGATCTGTCGGGCGATGGCCAACGGCGTCGGGGCGATCGTGATCTCGGTCGACTACCGGCTGGCCCCGGAGACGCGGTGGCCCGCCGCCGCCGAGGACGTCTACGCCGTGGTGGCGTGGGCGGCCGACCACGCGGCGGAACTCGGTGGCGACGCCGGCCGCATCGTGGTCGCCGGGGACAGCGCCGGTGGCAACCTGGCCGCGGTGACCGCGCTCATCGCCCGTGAGCGTGGCGGCCCGGCCCTCGCGGCGCAGCTGCTGCTGTACCCGGTGATCGCCGCGGACTTCGAGACCGATTCCTACCGGGAGTTCGCGACCGGGCATTTCAACACCCGTGCCGCGATGCAGTGGTACTGGGACCAGTACGTCGCGGTCGAGGACCGGGATCACCCGCATGCCTCTCCCCTACGCGCGGAGCTCGCCGGCCTGCCGCCGGCCGTGGTGGTGACCGCGGGCTGTGACCCGCTCCGCTCGGAGGGTGACGCCTTTGCGGATGCCCTTGCCGCCGAGGGTGTTCGGGTCAATCATCGTCGATACGACGGGGCGATTCACGGGTTCATGACGATGGGCATGCTGGCCCTTGCGCGCACAGCGCAGAAGCAGGCGTGGGCGGACATGAGGGAAATCCTCGACCCGGCCCGCTAGGGGCTCACTCGAGGTCGGGGCTCTCCGACTCGGTCTCGACCTCCACCTGGCGCCAGGCGCCGGGGGTCGGCTTCGGGAAGCCGGCGTCGTCGCCGTCCTTGACCTGTGCGAGGACGGCGTCGGCCTTGTCGATGTCGGCGATCAGCTGCTCGGCCAGATCGCGCTCGGCGGCGTAGTACCGCTCGGCCCACCGCAGCACGATCTGCGAGTACGCCCATGCCGGTTCCTTGTCCGCGCCGGAGGCATCGGCCGCGGCGCGCCGTTCCATCTTCGACACGTACTCGATGTGCTCGCGGAGGATCTCCTTGAGCCGTTCCGGTTTGTTCAGGTGCCCGAGCCAGATGCGAAGCATCACACCGTGTTTGAGAATGGGCGGATCGATCGGCGCCTCGTTGGACCAGCGCCCGACCGCGGCGGTGCCCGCCTCGGTGATCTTGTAGAGGCGGCGGCCGCGGACGCCGTTGTCGTGCTGCACCCGGGAGGTCACGAAACCGTGCTTCTCGAGCTTCTTCAGCTCCGTGTAGACCTGGCTGAACGACGGGCTCCAGTAGAAGAACTTGATGCTCCAGTCGGCCCACTTCTTGAGCTCGTAGCCGGACAGCTCCTCGTCGAACGCGAGCATGCCGAGTACGGCCCAGCTGGTCGCGGGCAGATTGGGTAGGTCGGACTCGGAGGCCGGTTCGGTCGGTGCCACCTGGGGAGCCTAACAACTGGACAGATGACCTGGACAAGGCAAGCTACCACTGACCGGGAACCTGGATGGTGCCGCGCACAGGGTGTGGCGATCCTGGTTGTTGCCCGTTTCATCAGGAGGAACCGCAATGAGTGCAGAGATCACAGCCGTCGCGTCGAGGCGAGCGGAGCGACGGGGGATGTCAGAGCAGGACGCTCTCTCGGCTCCCGACGCCGCCACACTGAGAAAGGTGATGGGGCACTTCTGCACCGGCGTCGCGGTGATCGCCGCCCACGACGGCGACCGGCCCCTCGGGTTCGCCTGCCAGTCGGTGGTGTCGGTGTCGCTGGATCCGCCGTACATCTCGTTCTGCCCCGCGAAGACCTCCACCAGCTGGCCGTTGCTGCGGGAGGCCGGTTCGCTGTGCATCAACATCCTCGCCCACGATCAGAAGGACGTCTGCTCGACCTTCGCGGTGAGCGGCGGCGACAAGTTCGCCCAGGTCGACTGGAGCCCGGCGGGCAACGGCGCTCCGGCGCTCGGCGGCGCGCTCGCGAGGATCGAGGCCACGGTCGAACTCGAGCACGACGCGGGCGACCACACCATCGTGCTCGCCCGGATCACCGACCTGACCGCGGATGCCGAAGGCAGGCCCCTGCTGTTCTTCAAGGGCGGGTTCGGCGGGTTCTCGGAGTAGCCACGCGCCTCAGGCGGTGCCGCGGTGCTCCGCGCGCCGCTGCAGGGCCAGCTCGCGCAGCGCTCGCCGGGATGGCTTGCCCGCGGCGATCCGCGGCATCTCGCTGAGCAGGATCACCTCGGATGGCACCTTGTAGCCGGCGAGCGCATCGAGACAGTGCTCGATCAGCTGCCGTCCGGTCACACTGTGCCCGGGGCGCGGGACCGCATACGCGATCCCGCGCTCCCCCATGCGCTCGTCGGGCACCCCGACGACCGCGACCTCGCCGACCGCCGGGTGCCGGCTCAACACCTGCTCCACCTCGGAGGGGTACACGTTGAAGCCGCCGACGATGAACATCTCGCCGATCCGGTCGACGATCCGCAGTTCCCCGTTCTCGAGCACCCCCACGTCGCCGGTGTGCAGCCAGCCGTCGCCGTCGAGAGTTCTCGCGGTGGCCGGCTCGTTCTCGAAGTAGCCCGACATCACGTTGTATCCGCGGACCAGGACCTCGCCCGAGGTGCCGTCCGCGACGGCGTTCCCCTCGGCGTCGACAACGCGCAGCTCCACCCCCGGCAGCGGCGGTGCGGCGAGTGAGACGGTCTGTGGTTCGGGGTGTCTCGCGGTCACGGTGCCGCTGGCCTCGGTGAGTCCATAGCCGGTGACGATCAGGGGGATGCCCAGCACCCGGCGGATGTGGTCGAGCAGCGGGGCCGCCACCGTCGCCGCGCCGGTGACCGCGAGCCGCGGGGTGTGCGCCCGCGGGTCTCGCTCCGCGGGCGAGGCGGCGATCAGATCGGTGAACAGCGTCGGCGGCCCGGACAGCACGGTGATCCGTTCGGTCGCGATCCGGGTGAGCGCGGCCGCCGGGTCGAACACGTCCACGGCGACGTAGCAGCCGCCGGCGGCCAGCGCCGCCAGCAGGCCGGCGTTGAGGCCGAACGAATGCGACAGCGGGGTCACCCCCAGGATCCGGTCGCCGCTGCCGATCCCCAGCCGCCCGGACAGGGCCCGGTACACGCGCACCAGTTGTCCGTGCCGGAGCATCACGCC
>Ga0105243_10005170_pt1 | contig 10219 bp, 10 predicted proteins | sample KBSM34metaG_FD_81525 | JGI IMG/M metagenome (GOLD analysis project Ga0105243, IMG submission 81525) | Miscanthus rhizosphere microbial communities from Kellogg Biological Station, Michigan, USA - KBS M3-4 metaG | ecosystem: Host-associated > Plants > Roots > Rhizosphere > Soil | place...
GAAATTCGCGCCCTGCAACGGCAACAAGATCAAGATCAACGGCACAATTTACACCATTCCGAATGCCGGTATTGCCGGGATTGCCAACACCGGCGTGTTCGTCAACGGCACTGGGGCTTCGAACCTTGCCGCCAGCACGGTCTACTGGGTCTTTGCGTTCGATAATAGCGGCACCGTCACCGCCGATTTCCGCACCGCGGCCACGCACGCACCGAGCACGACGGCTGGCAACGAGGGTGTGGAAATTCTCACTGGCAACGATACCCGCACCCTGATCGGGCTCATCCGCACCAACGCCTCGTCGCAATTCGTCGATACGCCTGCGCAGCGATTTGTGCGATCGTGGTTTAATTCTTGTCCGGTCCAACTCGCAAGTGCGTCTTATAACGGAGCGACGACAACATCCACGACGGTCGTGGAATTGAATGCATCGAATAGTCGCATCGAGTATGTTCTATGGAATGGGGAAGCCATCTTCATTGTGAATAGCGGCAGCTATCGCAATTCGACCACGGGGCAGTGGATTGCGTCAAGCATTGGCGCCGGCGCTGCCGCCATGTCTGGAACGGAGGCTCTCAGCTTCACACCGACCGGGGGTTCTTCGCAGCCCTATTCATGCAGCTACGCGGTGACCTCCGGCGGCGACCAATACTCTTTTGCCATGCCGGTTGGATTTGTTTCAGCTAACACCGGCACATGGTCAGGGCTGGTTGGCGGCAACTGCCAAATGTACGGAATTCTGGGGGGCCGATGAATGGCCAAGGATTTAGGCCCAACCTTCGGCGACGAAGTAATCGCCGCCGGCCTTGGCGGCTTGCCGATTTCATGGGGCGCCACTGATGAAACCATTACCGGGCGCGAGAACCTGACCACTGCGCAGAATACCACACTCGACAGCGTAGTGGTGGCGCACGATCCAACCAAGAAATATAAGAACGTCATTCCGACCACCGATTGGGTGGCGCGGTTTACCAATCAGGAATGGCTGGCGCTGGAAAAGCATAAGGCCGCTGACATCGCGGCCGACAAGGTCGGCTACAGCAAAAACCTGGCGATCACGATGTCGGATGATAGCGTCGACCTCAACAAGCAAAAATCGCAGAAGATCAAGGACGATCTGGTCGCGGCTGGTGTGATCACCGCTGCGCGCGCTGAAGAAATTTTCAGTTAGGGAAGCCCCATGCCATCACCCGGCGAAGACATTCAATCGTGGTCGACCACTGCCGCCAATAACGGCACCGCCGATCCGCTGATCGATTGGCACGAGGGCCAGGCGCGCGCCTCGGTCAACAATTCTGCGCGCAGTATGCTCGCGGCGCACGCCAAGAACCGAAATCTACTCAACGGATCGATCGTTACCACCGGCGCTGCTAATGCGCAGCAGTTCCTATCCGGCCTCACCTACACGACGGTTCCGACGAATTTGGTGGTGCGGTTGAAGATTGGTTCCGGCTTGACCAATACCAGTAGCGTTACGCTCAACATGGATGGGCTCGGCGATGTTTTGGTCAAGACCGCCTCTGGTGACACGCTGCTCGGCAATGAATTCCCCGCCGACAATTATGTAGATCTGGTCTACAACGGCACCAATTGGATTTTCCTCTATTCGCAAAAATTTCTGCAAGACCAGCTTACCGGCGGTGGTGGGATCATCATCGGGCAACAGATTTTTTCAACCGCCGGCCTGTTTCCCTACACGCCAACGTCCGGCATGGAATGTTGCATCATCGAGTGCATTGGTGGTGGTGGAGGCGGTGGCAATGCCGCTGCCAATGCCAACGAGTTTTTATCCGCTGGCGGTGGTGGCTCAGGCGGCTATTCGCGCAAATTGCTCACCGCCACTGCTATTGGCGCTGGCCCGGTTAATGTGACCGTTGGCGTCGGCGGTGGTGGCGGTGCTGGCGGTGGCGGCAACGGCGCCATCGGTGGCGATACTTTTGTAGGCGCCGCATTGGCGACGGCGCTGTGTGCTGCCAAAGGCGGCTTGGGCGGGGATGTGGGAATTGCCGGCATCATCCCCGGCGGCGGTGCTGGGGGTTCGACTGTCGGCGCCGTGGGCGATATCGCTGCGGGCGGTGCGGCCGGCGGCAACGGCTTCGATAACAGAAGTGATACCATTGTATTTGCAAAAAGCGGTGAAGGTGGCTCCAGCGTATTTGGTGGCGGCGCTCAAGGGGTAGGCACGCTCCAAGCCGGAATTAACGCCGCTAGCTATGGCAGCGGCGGCGGCGGCGCGAACTCCTATAATGCCGGCGGTGGCAGAATTGGCGGCAATGGCTCGGCCGGTGTTGTCATCATCACCGAATTTTCCGGGCGTGGCGCCCCCGGGCGCGATGGTCCAATGGGTCCGCAAGGGGTGCCCGGCCCGAGCGGATCAGGTACTGGCGACGTGCTGCGCTCTGGTACCCCCACGGCTGGACAATACGCCGTCTGGACCGACGCTTCCCATATTCAAGGCGTTGACAACGTCGTTGCTTTTAGCACCGGCGATATGAAGCCGACGTTCAAAAGCGTTGCGGATAGTGGATGGGTATTTTGTGGGAATAGCATCAGCACAATCGGCAGCGCCACATCAGGGGCATCGGTGCGCGCTAATGCCGACTGCCTGGCGTTGTTCACTCTGCTGTATAACAATGGCGGCGATACCTTCAATCCGGTCTTTACCTCCGCTGGTGCCGCCACAACACGCGCAGCACTCGGCACTGCGGCCGCGGGCTGGGCCGCCAATGCCCGCATTACACTGCCGCAAACATCCAGCCGCGACGTGGGAGGTGCGGGTGCGGGAACCGGCTTGACAGCATACGGGCTCGGCGCCGCTGTTGGGGCGGAAACGGTGACATTGGGTGTGACTAATCTAGCGCCCCATGTTCACGGGCACCCTTCTGGCACCAATTACATGTCCTACCCAGGCTTGGGCCTTGGCCTTGCGTCAGGGCCAGACGCTGGCGTCGATAACGTTGCTAATACGGCTTCTACTGGTTCCGGCACGCCGTTCGGCATCGTGTCGCCGCGCGTGATGGTGAACTGGATGATCAAGCTTTAATGCAATTCGTCCCGATCCCGATCACGCCGGAATGGCTGTCGAAAACAATTCATCTGTGGTTTCCGTTTCTCGAGCATATTTCCAAACGATCCAAGGAGCCGATCCGGTCGCTGGGGCAACAGATTGTAAGGGGCGATATTCAACTCGCTCTCGCATGGGACGAGGGCGAGCAGAAAGCCTACGGGCTATTCGGGTTGTGCTTCACCATGCGCGGCGACGATAAGATCGGTGAGGTGCGCTGGCTGACCGGCCACGACATGAAGCGGTGGCTCGGCTTGCTGCCGGAACTTGAGCAGTATTTCAGGGACTGCGGATGTGTTGTCGTCCGGCCGATCTGTCGGCCGGGTTGGTCGCGCATGATCCGCGGTAAGGGCTACAAGATCACACACTATACGATGGAAAAGGTGCTGTAATGGGCGGTTCATCGCAACAACCAGTTACCCAGCAGACCACGCAGACGCGCGATCCGTGGTCGCAGGCGCAGCCGTATCTCACCAACATTATGGGGCAGGCTGCTAACTTCTATAACGCTCAAGCCGGCTATCAACCATACACGGGGCAAACGCAGGCGGCGCTTGACCCGCGGCTACAACAGGGATTGGAAGCGCAAGCAGGTATTGCTCAGGGATCAATGGGAGGGACGCCCGGCATTCTCGCATCGCAAGCCGCCGGCACCGATCTGATCAAGAACCAAGGTCTAAGCCCTGAATTAAAATCGCTCTATGAGCAGGCGCAGGGCGACCAGAACCCATATCTCGAAGGTGTCATAAGGCAAGGGGTCAATGCGGCTAATGCCGGCGCGTCAGGAATGGGGCGATACGGCTCTGGCGGACACGATGCAGCGATCACGCAAGCCATGTCGCCAGTATTGGCGCAAGACTATGCCCGCCGGCAGCAGCAGATGCAGGGCATTGCCGAGGGCGGCCTGCAGCGCGCTGGGCAATGGGCGCAACTGATGCCGACGCTTGATCAGGCGCAATATGCGCCAGCGCAGGCAATGGCGGCAACCGGGCAGTATTTTCAGGATCGCGGTCAGGCTCAGTTGAATGACATCATCAAACAATACAACGCCCAGCAGTCATATCCGTGGGAGCAGCTTAGTCGCTATAATGCCATCGTGGGCGGGGCTGGTGCTTTGGGCGGTACGAACGTCACTGCATCGCCGATCCAACAACCATCGACCTTGCAGCGGGTGCTGGGCGGCGGCGCAGCGGGCGCCGGCATTGGCGGCTCGTTCGGCGGGCCGGCTGGCGCTGGCGTTGGAGCGGGTATCGGCGGCCTGCTCGGGCTGCTGTGATGCCGTACTACAAAGGCAGTTGGTATTCGCAGGCGCCGGCCTTTGGCTGGTTCGACAAGGAAGATCGCCCCGGTTCTAACGCGCTCGGCGTGCCGGATTGGCAGCAGGGCATTGCCTTGCCCAGCCGTGGCACTTTGGGGCAATGGTACAACGTCACCCCGCCCGGCGGCGGCTTGCCGTTTCCCATGCAGCAAACCGACATTGGCCCGGCCAAATGGACCGGGCGCGGGGTCGATATCAGTGCCGCTGCCGCTCACCAGATGGGCTACACGCCGAAGAATTTTCCGACCGATGCAGCGTGGAAAGTTGAACCGCGTGATGAGCCGCGCGGCCTAGGGTCGCCTGCCGGCAGGCCGGTGCAGGCCGGCGATTTGCCCGACAATGCCGACGAAACTCAAACGGCTGTTGCATCAGGACCACCGCAGGGGCAAAAAATGCCAGCAAGCCTCATGGATATGTTTGAGCCGCGCAACGCCGGCGGGGAGCCGTCGAGCTTTGCCGATGCGCTGCAGAGCCGGTCCAATTCGCTGATCGGGCTCGGGCTCGGAATGTTGCAGCCGTCCAATCCGCTGCGCGGCCAATCCTCCTGGGGCAATGCATTGGAGGGCTACCAGGCTGGCGCCGGGCTTGACGCCCGCACCGCGCAAGCGGCGGCGGCACTCAAGGAACGGCAAGCCGAGCGCAAGCAGTCGCAGGCCAATTTCGAGCGCACGTTCACCGAAAACCAGATGACCGAGGCGGAAAAGCTGGCACGCGCGGCCGGCTTTACGCGCGGAACCCCGGAGCATACCGCATTCATCCAGAAGGCGATCCAATCGAAGACCGAGGGCGACTGGAAGGTGGTGGAAGTCCCGCACCCGGATTATCCCGACCAGAAAATTCCGGTCTGGGCCAATGCGCGCACGCGCGAAATGATGCCATTCACCGGCGGCCCGTCACCCGCTACGACTGCCGTTGGCGCCAATCCAGATGTTTTCACCAAGGGCACCGCGCCGGTCTATGGCCAGGGCGGCGCTGCCGATTATGCCGCCAGCGGCGCGGCGGCGCTGCCACCGTCTGGTGGCGGTGTTCCGACGACGGCTCCAGCTGCCGCCGCAGGCCGAGCCTTCCCGCCGCCCAAGCCCGGCATGAACAGCAAGGTTTACGCCGAGGAAATGACCAAGCGTGCCGTCAAGGATCAGGCGGAACAAGAACGACAGACAAAGCAAGCCGGCATGATCGATCCGGTCAAGGAGGACATCGACCAAGCCATCAAGATGATCCAGGCAAACCCGAAAAGTCTAACCGGATTGTATGGCTCGATGGCGAGCCATTTTGGCGGCCAGGCAGGCGACCTGGCAGGCATGCTGCAAACTGCCAAAGCAAGAGTTTCCTTTGATGAATTGCAAAAAATGCGGGCGGCATCCCCGACCGGCGGCGCGCTTGGCAACGTGTCCGACAAGGATATGGCGGCCTTGCAGGCCGTGCAGGGTAGTTTGGAGCAGTCAAGGACGCCGGAACAACTGCTCTCTAATCTCGATCGCGTGCAGCGCATGCGCCATGAAATCATTCACGGCCCCGGCACCGCACCGCCGCCTCGGTTTGCACCGCCGGACGTTGCTGCATCTTCCCGAAAGACCGCCACCGGCGGCGGCGGCGGCGGGCCTAATGCCGATGCCGTCCGATTTCTAAAGAATAACCCGCAACGGCGCGACGAATTCGATGCCAAGTACGGCGAAGGCACCGCCATGCGGTATTTAACCGGGAAATAGCCGATGGCGAACGTTTTTGACCAGTTTGATCCGCCGGCTGGTGCCGCCTCAAAAGGCGGCAATATTTTTGACCAATTCGATCCGTCGGCCGAGCCGGGCGTGGCGGAAGATATGGCCAAATCGGCTGCGATCGGTCTGCCGAAAGGTGTGATGAAACTCGCCGGCACGGCCGGCGATGTCCGCGATATGATGGCGAGCGGCGCAAGCAGCCTAGCCAGCCAATTCGGCTACGACGTGGACCCGGAAACGATCTCCAAGTATGCGCGCCGGGTGCCAATCCCCTTACTGCAGGGGCCAACTTCAAGCGAAATCCGGGACACCGTCGAGAAGGCAACCGGGCCGCTATACGAGCCGAAAACCGTTCCCGGCCAATACGCCCAGACCGTCGCCGAATTGGTCCCGGCAGCACTGGGTGGCCCTGGAGGTTGGGCGCGGCGCCTCATGCAGGGCGCCGTTTTACCGGGGATTGGCAGCGAGGCCGCAGGGCAACTCACCGAGGGTACAGCCGCAGAGCCGGCCGCGCGCCTGCTTGGCGCGGTGGGGCCGCAGGTGGCCGCGCAGGGAGCGCGGGGCCTGCTGGTGTCACCCCGTGGGGGCAACGTGAAGCCTGCCAATGTGCGGCTGCTGGAAGATGAAGGCGTGACCGCCATTAGTGCCGGGCAGAAAACCGGCAGCACGCCGCTCCAATATCTGGAGCAGAGCCTCGGCGACATTACCGGCGCCGGCACCCGGATGACGGAGAAGGGCAAGGAGCAGTTCACGCAAGCCGTGTTGCGGCGAGCGGGTGTCGATGCGGAGCGTGCCACGCCGGAAGTGATTGACGACGCCTTCAAACGGATTGGCAATCAGTTTGACCGGCTGGCGGCCAACAACACGCTGCATCCCGACCAGGTTATGGGGCCACAAATCCGTCAGGCGGTGGATCGTTACAACGGCAATGTTTCGCCGCCTATGCGCGCGCCGGTGATCCGAGGTTATCAGGAGGAAATCGCGCAGGCGCTGGGTGCAAATAATGGCGTCATTCCGGGGCCGGCCTATGCTTCGTTGCGCTCGCGCATGGAGGCGGCGGCCCGCAGCGCACCGTCCGAGGTGGCTGACACGCTGCGCGGGGTCAAAAACGCGCTCGATCACGCTATGGAGCGGCATCTAGCGCGCATCGGGTCGTCCGATCTGGGGGCGTGGCAACAGGTACGGCGCGAATATCGCAACATTCTGCCGATCGAGCGGGCCGTCACCGGCGGCGGCGGTGCAGAGGGGCTGATCTCCCCGTCTGCATTGCGGGCGGCCATGGTGAACCAAAGTCGGCGCGGCTATGCCCGTGGCACCGGCGACCTGTCCCGGCTGGCCAAGGCCGGCGAGGACGTGATGCGGCCGTTACCTAATTCCGGCACGGCGCCGCGCGCCTACATGATGTCACTGCCGGCGAGTGCGGGCGCCCTGGTCGGTGGCGTGATGTCGGGCAATCCACTGCTGGCGGCTGGCGGTGCCCTTGGCGTGCTTGGGCCGCCGGTCGGGGGGCGAGCACTGATGTCGCGGCCGGTGCAGAATTTCTTTGCCAGGCCGCGGCCGTTCAACTACGGGCCCACAATGGGCGCGTCTGGTGCGGGCAATTCCGGGGATCAGCGGCAATATGCCGGCCCGCAGAATTTCGAGGCGGCGGTACGCGGTGATCTGCAACAGCAATTCCCCAACGAAAGCCCCGAACAGATCGACCGGCGAGTACAGGCCGTCGTCGGGCAAATGACGAGCGGGCAGACGTTCTTGCCCGAGGTGCAGGGCGGACTGAGGATCAACCAGCCGAATTGGGAAAACTTCCTAGCCGCACAGCCGGGATCGAGCCGCATCATTGATAGGAGGCGATAATGGTGGAAATGGCCATAGGCGTACTCTGGTTTTTGATCGGCCTGATTGTGCTGGCTGGTGTAATCTGGCTGGCAATCTGGGTGATCGAGAGCTTCGTTTACCCCATCCCCGATCAAGTCAAAAAAGGTGTTTGGGTCGTCGTGTTGCTGCTGGCGCTGATTGCCCTGATCTCTGTCCTGGCAGGCGGTGGCACCGTGCGGATGCCGTTCGGCCGGCATGGATGAACCAAGAGCGGTTTGTCGCCATTGTCATCGGTTTCGTCACTGTTGCGATCACCTTGCTTGTGCTCGGGGCGTTCGAGCGCGAGGCTGAAGGCAAGGTGGCCTACGATTGCGTCGATCCGACCGAGCGCGAGCGCATCCGCGGGATCGCGTTGCAGGGCATCGACGACGGGCTGCTGCGGGCGATGACGCATCTGTTCGATGTCTGGCAGAAAGACCCGACCCAGGATCAGCCGGCGCGTGCGCAGGTTGGAACGACCAACGCCATCAACGCGCACAACCGCGCGCGCAAGTTTGCGCTCGCATGGTCCCCTCCCACCTGTCCACCGGAGCAATGACATGCCGCTGACCATTCTGCCGCTATTCATCCAAGCCGGGCAATCGCTCGGTGATCCGGTCGATTGCAGTGCGGGGCCAATTGTAAAATTGACCCTTCCTGGGAATTTCGTGGGAGATACGATCTCCTTCCAGACCAGCAGCGATGGCCTGATGTTTAATGACATGTTCATGCCCGATGGCCATGAACTGGTCTACACCGTCATTGCCGGCACTGGCATTTTCGTTCCTCGGCTGACGACCGGCTTCGTCAAAATTCGCAGCGGCACCCGCGAGCGGCCGGTGGTGCAGCCCGAGTTGCGCGAGTTTGCGGTGGCGCTAGAGGTGTCGACGGCCCCGGCGGGAACCAATGAATTGCGGGTGCGGCTGCTGGGAGGGTTTGCGCCGTGATCATTTCCGCTGTGCCTTGCGCCTATTATTCGCTTGCTGTTTCGGCGTGGCCCATCGGCAATTTGAGGCGCTGTAATCGTCATCATTGTTGATCCGATCCAGACTTGTGCCCGGCGGACGCCGTCCCATGTCGGTCAGAAAATTCTCATATCGTTGCCAGCGATCACAAACTTTGATGCCGCGTCCGCCATAGCTTTCGTAACTTGCATTTCCCTGATTATAGCAGCGGCTGTGCATCCGGTTCCAAGTTGCATATTCGATCGTTGCCTGCTTGGCCGTAGTTGAGCTTTCTCCGTGCGTTGTTAGTCGATCAAAGCGAAGGCATCTGCATGATCGCGATTTACCCGCGCGCAAAGTAGTCCCGCGAGTGATGATCTTCCGACCGCAGTCGCAATGACATTCCCATAGCATGGCGCCTTGGTTGTCGCGACCGTGCTGAGATAAAACCAGAAGACGGCCAAAACGCTGTCCCGTGATATCAACGAAAGTGGGCATGGTGACCTCCCTGTAGGGTTGCCCTGTCAAGTGGCGGCCGGACGTTCCTGCGTCTGGCCGCTGCGCATTATAGCCGAGGGGGCGTGATGCTCAAAGTATGTCTGTCGTCAGGTCACGGAAAATATATCCGGGGAGCTTCTTCCATCTATGGCGACGAGGTTGATGAGGCCAGATTGGTGGTCGAGAGCGTAGCGGATGCGCTGCGTGAGAGCGGCGTCGAGGTGATGACCTATCATGATGACGTGTCGGACGACCAAGACGAAAATTTGAAACGGATATGCGACTGGCATAATTCGAAAACGAGGGATTGGGATTTTTCGGTGCACTTTAATAGTGCGACATTCGACGGCGAGGACACCACCACCAACCCGGTTGGGTGTGAGATGTTTTATACCAGTCAGACCGGCATGGAGATGGCGGACGAGATTGTTGACGCTGTTTGCGAGGCATCGGGACTAAAAAACAGAGGCCCCAAAAAGGGGAACCTGTATTTCCTGTCAAACACCGAAGAACCGGCGGTACTTCTGGAAATCTGCTTCATAAATTCACGCGCTGACATGGACATTTATCGCGAGCATTACGACGTGATCTGTGGCGCCATTGCCGACGCGATTTCTGGCGAGGATCACGGCGAGCCGATCCCACCGGAGCCGCCCGAGCCGCCGAGCTCGGTGCTGTTCGCCGCAGCGGGGACGTGCTCGACTTTTGGGGGGCCCCAGGATTTAGGCGTTTCGAGCACAGAAGGCTTGGCCATGTGGTACGAGCCAGACGAGTGCGTTTGGCTCATGCTCCCATACCAGCCGAGCGGGACGACGGGCATGGC
>Ga0105243_10005171_pt1 | contig 10218 bp, 10 predicted proteins | sample KBSM34metaG_FD_81525 | JGI IMG/M metagenome (GOLD analysis project Ga0105243, IMG submission 81525) | Miscanthus rhizosphere microbial communities from Kellogg Biological Station, Michigan, USA - KBS M3-4 metaG | ecosystem: Host-associated > Plants > Roots > Rhizosphere > Soil | place...
AGCGGCAGCGGCCGGAATGGCGGAGGGAAGATTGAACGCAACCACCATGCAAAGCGTCACCGCAGCGGAGACTATCCGCCGCAGGGCCGGCCCCAGCACAGTCCATGTCATCGCGTGCATCCTCGCGGACGTAAACCCCCAAAATGCGCCTGCCTCCAAGCAACGCTGCCTGGTGTCGGGCGCGCGCGGCCCCTCCCAGCGAGACCACGACATTCACGCTCTCCGGAACGCCCCAGAGGCTCCGTCCGGACCGGATGCGGGCCAATCAAACGACCCAAGCGGGAGGTTATTCCTGTGCGGATTTTTAAGTCAATACCCTTTAGGAATTCCCCGGCGCGTCGTCGCCGCGACACGCCGATGTTATTCGTTTCAAAAAATCAGACTTCATTCCCGAAAGCCGACCGCGAGTAGGCTTTGAACCGCACCCGATGACAGGAGACTGACGTGGCCGGCACGACGCTGAACGGAACGGCTGTCGCCGAAGTGATGGCCGAACTGGCCGCCCTCGATGACCCAAAAGCCCGCGAGGTCAACGAACGGCACGGCGACGACCACGGCGTGAACCTCGGAAAGCTGCGCGCGGTTGCGAAGCGTCTGAAGATCCAGCAGGACCTCGCCCTGGAGCTGTGGGCCACGGACGACACCGCCGCGAAGCTGCTGGCGCTGCTCATCTGCCGGCCTAAGGCGTTCAGGCCCGATGAACTGGACACCATGCTGCGGCAGGCCCGCACCCCGAAGGTGCACGACTGGCTGGTGAACTACGTGGTGAAGAAGAGCCCGTATGCCGAGGAGCTGCGGCAGGCCTGGCTTGCCGATCCGGACCCGGTGACCGCGAGCGCCGGCTGGGCACTTACCAGCGAACGCGTCGTCAGGAAGCCCGAGGGCCTGGACCTTCCCGGGCTGCTGGACACCATCGAAGCGCAGATGAAGGACGCCCCGGACCGCCTGCAGTGGGCGATGAACGAATGCCTGGCCCGGATCGGGATCGAGCACGCAGGCTACCGTGCCCGCGCCATCAGCATCGGCGAGCACCTCGAGGTCCTGAAGGATTACCCGACGCCGCCGGGCTGCACCTCTCCGTTCGCCCCTGCTTGGATCAACGAAATGGTGCGGCGGCAGGGCACGTAATCACTAGGATGTCCGGCATGGGAACCATCGAATCCGTAACCATCGAGGTCGCCGACACCGCGGCGGCAGAAGCCTTCTACACGGCCGCCTTCGGGCTGGGCGGCAGGGTGCGGGTGCGGGGGTCGCAGTCGCCGACTAGCGGCTTCCGAGGGTTCACGATGTCGCTTGTCGTGCCCCAGCCGGCCACCGTAAACGCCTTCATCGACAGTGCTGTCGACGCGGGCGCGACAGAGGTCAAACCGGCGGCGAAGTCGCTGTGGGGATACGGCGGGGTCGTCCAGGCCCCGGACGGCACGATCTGGACGGTCGCGTCTTCATCGAAGAAGGACACCGGCCCGGCCGCGCGGGAGGTCGAAGCGATCGTGCTCCAGCTGGGGGTCACCGACGTGGCCGCAAGCAAACAGTTCTACCTCGACCACGGCCTCGCAGTAGCCAAGAGCTTCGGATCCAGGTACGTCGAGCTGGACACGGGCCCCATTAAACTGACGCTCAACAAACGCGGCTCGCTCGCCAAGACCGCCGGCGTCTCACCGGACGGCACCGGCTCGCACAGGCTCCTGATCGGCGGCGACGCAGGCGCCTTGACGGACCCGGACGGATTCGCCTGGGAATAGCCGCGTTCTTTGCTCAGTGGATGAGTTTTCCGTCGGCGTCGCGCGGCCGCACCGGATGCCCGCTGAGGATTGAGATGCGGTTGAAGGCATTGATCGTCACCGCAACCCACTCGGCCGCGACGAAAGCCTCCTCGCCAAGGATGTTGCGGGCTGCCGCCAGCTCGGCCCGGCTTTCTCCGGTCAGCGGCAGCTTGGTGGCCGCTTCCGTGATCGAGAGGACGGCCGCCTCGCGATCGGCATACGCATCGGTCTCCCGCCAGGCCGGTAAGAGGTCCAGCTTCTGCTGCGCAATTCCGGCGTGCCGGGCCTGCCGGGAATGCAGGTCCAGGCAGAAGGCGCAGCCGTTGATCTGGGAGGACCGCACCTTGATGAATTCCACTTCCTGGGGGCTGAGCCCGCGCTGCAACACCGCCTTGCTGATCGTAGCCGCGTAGGCTTCCGCGGCGTCCCAGGCTTCGGGCATGACTTTGTCCAGGAAGGGGCGCGTATCCATACCCTCGAGGATAGTCGGGAGTCCAGGCCCGGGGCGTCGCCGCCTGCCGGGAGTGGAAGAAGAAAAGGGGTGGGCCCTGTGGGGCTCGAACCCACGACCCACGGATTAAAAGTCCGATGCTCTACCAACTGAGCTAAAGGCCCCTGCCGGCAGCGAACCGCCGGCCCAGTCCATTTCTGGACGATAAATACTCTACCGCACACCACAGGGGGCCATGACACCACGGCGGGCGCCGCCGTCGGGCACTTGGAAGGCGGCCGCCGCACGCCCTTCCTGACCCTTTTTGGCCGCGAAACGAACGACGGCGCGGGGTTCCCGGCGGCGTGTCGGGACACTGCCGGCGCGAAAGAAGGTCAGGACGGAGCACCCGGAACAACAAACCGAGGCGCCAGGCCGCACAAACCGGGGCGCCCACCCTGAAACCAACCATCCCATGAGTGCACGAGCGAAAACACAGGAGTAGCGTTGGGGCATGAGCGATCCAGCAGCCTCCAACGGTTCCAACGGAGCACCCAGGCACCACAAGCCCAAGCCGTTCGCGCCCATTGACTTTGAGCCCTTCGCGGGCGGGGCGGACCCGGCGAGGGTCTCGGAGGCTGCACACCTGGCGGCACAAGCCCTGGTGCGGCGCGGCCGGGACAGCGACGATCCCAAGGTCACCAAACGGCTGGTCAAGCTCGCGGACGAACAAGGCCTGGACGCCATCGCCGAAATGTGGGCCGAAAGCCCGGCCCGTTCCCTTCCCGGTGCGCTGTGGAGGCTGTACGCCCTCCGCGCCGCCACGATGCAGAATTCCGAGCGGATCTCCGTCTACTTCAAGGCCGGCAGGGACACGGCGCAGGTTTCGCACGTCGTGGCAGGGGCCGCGGAGCCGCCGGGAGCGGACGAGATGAAGCAGATGGCGGACGCCATTCTTTCGGGCGCGTTCGACGGCGATTTCGACGTCGCGCTGGAACGTTCCGCCGCGTTCTGCCGAGTCGTAGCGCTGGGCCAGGCGACCATCGCGGACAGCGCGGAGCACGCCAGTGAAAGCCACGCCAGCAAGCTCACCCGGAGCTCGCACCAGCTCGTGAAGACGGCGGAGGACCTCGAGCACGCGGCCAACGCCTGGCGGCTGGGCGAACTGGACTGAGCCGCCAGGCCGACCCCGCGCTGCCACCCCAACGCGAATCTGTCAATGTTGACTTCGCTTGGACGAGGTATGAGACTGAAACTGGTGTCGAACCGCGAAACCCCCGGGCTTCAACTTATAGCCGCTTCGAGCGGCCTACCGCCGAGAGGCGTATCCGGTTCGGCACCATTTTCATGCCCTCTTCGCGGCCACCGGCGCCTGCTGGCCTGAGGGCACCCCGAAGCCGGGCCTCCGGGCTCAGGCACCCGGTCCGGGGCGCAGCTTGGACTGCCGTAAAGTTGGTGTCTGTGAACGTTCCCGCGTCAAGTCATGCGAGCCTCGTTGCCGCACACCCCGCCGGCTCCGCAGAACGGACACCACTGTGAAGCTGCGCCTCTTTCCCCAGGAGCCCGCGGGGCTGAGGCTCCTGTCCCAGATGGCCCGCAAGATCCTGGAGGCAACCGGAACCCTTTCGGAAATCCTCGGGGCCCCCGTCACGGAGCATGGGCGGCTCGTCGAGGAGCTGCACGGGCACGAATCGAAATCCACGGAGCTGCACTTCGCGCTGCTCACCCACATGCGCACCAGCTTCATCAACCCGCTCCCCCGCGAAGACATGTATGCCCTCTCCCGCTTCCTCAACGAGGCCATGGAGAAGCTGGACGCCGCCGGAGAGCTGGTCGCACTGTACAAGCTGGACCGGCTGCCCAAGCGCGCGGCGGACCAGTTGGAGATCATCAGCAGGCAGGCCGAGCTCACGGTCGAAGCCATGGGCCGGCTGGACGACCTGGACGAACTCGAGGACTACTGGATCGAAATCCTGCGCCTGGCCAAGCGTGCCGAGCGCAGCCACCGGATCTGGGTGGCCGAAATGTACCGCGACATGAAGGCCGCGCAGTACGCCCGCCACCGGGACGTCGCAAACCAGCTGGTGGATGTCACCAAGGACATGCGCAGGGTGGCCACCCAGGTAGGCAGCATCATCGTCAAGGAAGCCTGACGTGGCGATCGGCTTTTTCGTCGTCGTCCTGGTGCTGGCTGGCTGTTTCGCTTTCCTCAACGGCTTCCGCGACGTCTCCACCGCCGTCGCACTGTCCGTGCGGACCCGGGCGCTGACCGCCTCGGTGGCGGTCCTGCTGGCTGCCGTCTTCAACTTTGCCGGTGCCATGCTGAGCGGCGGCTTCGCGCTGCTATCCAGCCAGAGCCTGCTCGACCTGCCCGACGGCGTCAGCGGGCTGGCCATCCTGGCCTCCGCCCTGGCCGCGGCCATCCTGTGGGGCGTTTACGCGTGGTGGCGCGGCATCCCATTGTCCTCCACGCACGCCCTGGTGGGCGGCTTCGCCGGCGCCGGCGCTGCCGGCATCCTGGTGGGCGGGCACGCGATCGGTGGCGTGGACAACGCGCTGCTGTTCCAGGTGGTCCTGCCGCTCGTGCTGTCCCCCGCGATCGCCTTCGGCGCGGCCTACCTGCTGGTGTGGCCGGCCACCTGGGCCGCCCGCTTCACCCAACCGGACGTGGTGCACAGCCGTTTCCGGCGGGCCGAGGCGGTTTCAGCCGCCGCTGTCGCCTTCGGCCACGGCCTGCAGGACGGCCAGCGCACCATTTCGGTGCTGCTGCTGGCGGGAGTGGCGGCGGGACTGCACGACGGCGGGGAGTTGCCTTTGTGGCCGGTGGTGCTGACCGCCGTGCTGCTGACCGCCGGGACGCTGTTCGGCGGCTGGCGTATTTCGCACACCCTGGGCCACAAGCTGATCCGGATCGATCCGCTGCGCGGTTTCGTGGCGCAGAGCCTGAGCTCGCTGATGCTTTTCATCGGCGCGATCGGCCTGCACCTGCCGCTGTCCACCACGCACACCCTCACGTCCGCGGTGCTCGGCGCGGGGACGAACCAGAACTTCTCGGTCACCCACCGGCCCATGGTGCTGCGGATCCTGGGCTTCTGGCTGCTCACCCCGATAGTGACGGCGGCGCTTGCCTTCGTCCTTGAGCTGGCGTTCTCGCCCCTCTCCAAACTCTGAAACCGGCCAAACTCTGAAACCGAACAGGCCCTGAAGCGGGCCCGCTGCTAGCGCGCGAGCTCGGTTTCCGTCTCCAGCCAGCCGAGCTTGTCCGGGTTCCGCATGGCGAAGATCCTGGCGATCCTGCCGTCCTCCACCACCACGCTGATGAGTGACGGGCCGCCTGCCTCGTCGTCGATCCGGATGCCGAGGGCGCCGTTGAGCCAGAGCAGGGCGGTTTTCGGGTTGAGCGCCGCCTGCGGGAAGGACCGCAGCAGGTTGGTCACCTTCTTGGCACCGTAGACCGGCACCCGCACGGCCTGCGCCACTCCGCCGCCGTCCGCTACGAGGACGACGTCGGGGGCCAGGACGTCCATCAGCCCCTGCACATCCCCGGTGGTGACCGCCGTCAGGAAGCGTTCGACGACGAGCTGCTGCTCGGTGCGCTCCACCTGCATGCGGGGGCGCCGGGCTGCGACGTGGGAACGCGCGCGGCTGCTGATCTGGCGTACGGCCGCCGGCGACTTGTCCACGGCCTCGGCGATCTCATCGTAGGGTGCGTCGAAAACCTCGCGCAGGACGAAGACCGCCCGCTCCACCGGAGTCAGCGACTCGAGCACCGTGAGCATTGCGATCGAGACGCTCTCGGCCAATTCGACGTCCTCGGCGACATCCGGCACGGTGAGCAAAGGCTCCGGCAGCCACTCTCCGACGTACTCTTCCCGCCGCCGGGACAGCGTGCGCAACCGGTTGAGTGCCTGGCGCGTGACGATGCGGACGCAATAGGCCCGCGGGTCGCGCACCTCCGAGCGGGCTTCGGCCCCCAGGCCGGCCCACCGGAGCCAGGCCTCCTGCACCACGTCTTCGGCATCTGCGGCGGAGCCGAGCATTTCGTAGGCGACCGTGAAGAGCAGGCTGCGATGGGTGACGAAAAGGTCCAAGCTGTCGGTGGCGCCGGAGCTACTCATGCCCGCCACGCTACCGCGCGCCGCTTGGTGCCGCGAGCGGCTTCAAGCCACAGGCATCCGCGAAACCCTCGGACTCAATGCCGAGGGCGACGTTGCCGCGGGTCGTGAGGTTGGCATAGCCGATGACGCTGGTCAGCTCAACCAGGGCCGCTGCGCCGAGGTGCTCCAGCAGCCGGGCAGCGAGCTCGTCAGTGACCGTTACGGGAGTAGTGCTCATCGCTTCGGCATATTCCAGCACGTCCCGCTCCAGGGGCGTGAAGACCCCGGAATCGCGCCAGCGCGGGATCTGCTGTGCCTTTTCCAGGTCGAGGCCGTGGTTGTGGGCCATGAAGTAGTTGAAGTCCAGGCACCACGTGCAACCGATGAGTGAGGCCACGGCCATGTGCGCGTAGGACTTCAGCGACTCGTCACAGCTGTTCCACTTCTGCAGCCTCTGCCCCACGCCCATGGATGCCTTGAGCACGGGCGGATTGTGCCACATAACGCCCAGCGACTCCGGCACCTTGCCGAACATCTTCGCGCTGAACTTCTTCACCAGGGTGCCGTAAAGGCCGGTGATCTCTGCGGCGGGGATCCGGGTGGTGGTCATGACTCCTCCTGCGGGTCGGGTTCTTTGCCTTACGGCATGAAGACACCGGCCGCCGGCAATCTGTGACAAGCCGCATCCACGCCACTTTTCAGCGCCACGAGCTTCCACCGCCACCAAGGGGATTCAGTCGTGCCGCTTGTACCGGCGTTCGGGCCTGCCGATGCCCCCGTACCGCAGCTGGACCACTGCCCGCCCTTCCTCCACGAGGTATTCGAGGTACCTGCGGGCGCTGACCCTTGAGGTACCCAGCGCGTCCGCGGCCTCGGTGGCGGACAGGTCCGCGCCGGCGGAATCATCAGCTGTACGTCGGAGCAGTTCCTCCACCAGCCGCAGAGTCTCTGCGCTGAAGCCCTTGGGCAGCGGCCGCGCTGTACCGCCGAGACCGAACACCCGGTTCACGTCAGCCTGTTCCGCGGTTTCCTTGGCCGAGCCCGGGGACAGGGCTTGGTAGCTCTGCCGGTAATGTTCAAGCCGTTCGTGCAGGTCGTCAGCGGAAAACGGCTTCATCAGGTAGTGCACGATTCCGCCGCGCAGCGCCCGCCGCACGGTCTCCACCTCCCGGGCCGCGCTGATCACCAGCACGTCCAGTTCGGGCACCACGTCGCGCAGCTGCTGCAACAGTTCCAGGCCGTTGATGTCCGGCAGGTGGATGTCCAGGAGCACCAGGTCGGGCTGCAGGCGCCGGGCCTCGGCCACCGCCTGGGCGCCAGTGTGGGCCGCACCCACCACTTCGAAGCCGGGGAGCTGACGGACGAAGCCAGCATGCACCTTGGCCACCATGAAGTCGTCATCGACCACCAGGACCTTGATCGTTTCCACGGGCATCATGCCTGCGGGCTTCCTTTCTCCGGCCGGGACCCGGCTTGCCCGGGTGAACGGTGCAGCGTCGCGGTGAAGACCGCGCCGCCGTCGTTATGGACCTCGACGTCGCCGCCGCGCCTCAGGCACACCAGCCGCGTCAGGGGCAGCCCGAAGCCGCGGCCGCCGGCGCCGTCGGACGCCTTGGTGCTGTAACCGCGCCGGAAGATGTCCTCCCGTTCCGCGGGCGCGACGCCGGGACCCGAGTCCCGCACCGTAACCGTCACCTTGCCGGCCTCCTCACTGAGCCTGACGCTGACCCTGCCGTCCGGCGCACCGCCGGCGGCGTCCATGGCAGCGGCGTCCATGGCAGCGGCGTCCATGGCATTGTCCACCAGGTTCCCGACGACGGTGGTGAGATCCCTGGAGAATTCCTCGTCCACGCGGCCCAGTCCGGAAGCGGCATCCAGTTCCAGGGCCACGTTCCGTTCCCCGGCCAGGCTGCTCTTGGCGATCAGCAGGGCGGCGAGCGCGGGGTCGTGGATGCGCGAGGTGATGTCGTCGGACAGCTTGTTGCGGCTGAGGCTCACGCCGTCCACGAAGCTGACCACCTCGTCGAACTCCCCCAGCTGGATGAGCCCGGAAATGGTGTGCAGTTGGTTGGCGAACTCGTGGGTCTGGGCGCGGAGCGTGTCCGTGGTGCTGCGCGTGCGGCCCAGTTCCTTCTCCAGCGAGGACAGCTCGGTGCGGTCGCGCAGGGTGGTCACGGAACCGATCACGCGGCCGCGGGACGTCATGGGCTTGCGGTTCAGGACCACCAGCCGCTCGCCCACCAGGAGCAGGCGGTCCGGGTCGGGCTGCTCGGTGGTAAGGTCCTCCCGGAGCTGCCGCTGCACCCCGAGCTCACTGAGGCTGCGGCCCACGCAGTCCTCCGGCAGGCCCAGGAATTCGCGGGCGCTTTCGTTGGCCACGGTGATCCGTTCCTGCGGGTCCACGGCGATCACCCCTTCCTTCACGCCGTGCAGGATCGCCTCTCGGTGCTCCACCAGGCCGGCGATCTCTCCCGGTTCCAGGCCGAAGGTCTGCCGCTTGACGCGGCGGGACAGCAGCAGGGAACCGGCCGCGCCCAGGGCGAGGGACACGCCCAGGTACACCAGCAGATCCGGCACCGTCTCACCGAAGCGTTCCAGCACCGAGGGATACCGGCGTCCGACGGCGACGATGCCCACCGTGCGTCCGCCGTCGTCGAGCACGGGGACGTGGGCCATCAGGGAAAGGCTGCCGCCCACGTCCATGGCCCCGGTCCATGCCCGCCCCTGCAGGACCGTGCTGCCACCCAGCGGGAGCGGGGTGCCCACGGCGGCGGGGTCGTCGGACGAGGTGAGGATGGTGCCGTCCGCCTTGGCAAGGATGACGATGCTGGCGCCGGACACCGTCCGGACCGACTCGGCAACCGACGGCAGGGCCGCGCCGTGCCGGGGCTCCGCCGTCGGGATCAATGAACGGACCGTGGGGTTCGCGGCGAGGGACTCCGCCACCGAAAGAGCCCGGCGGCCTTCCACCCGCTCAAAGGCCGCGGCGGACTGCACCAGTGAAATCGCGATCACGCCGAGGAGGACCGCCACGACGATCAGGAGCTGCAGGCCGAGGTACTGGCCGGCCAGGGACAGGCGTCGGCGACGGCGGGGCGGTGGATTGACCGCTTGTGGATTGCCGGGCTGCATCATCGGCACGTCTTCGGGCACGGGGTTCCTTCGGCTGGGGTTTCCCTTCATTATCCGGCCGCGGGATGCCAAGGGCGCGTGACCACAATGAACAAAACAATCTTTGAGAACACAAGCGTGACCCCGGTCACGTCAAGTCATACCGTGAAACCACTCCCCCAATGATGAGAAGAGGAACACGATGCGTCGATTGAACGCACTGCGCGCCATTGCCGTCGCTGCAGGCCTTGTAATCGCAGCCACGGGCTGCGGCGTCACCAGCGGCGGTGGCTCCGCCGCCACAAGCGGAAGCACCGCGGATTCGGGTCCGCTCACCGGGCTGCGGATCATGGTCCCCAACACAGCCGGCGGCGGCTACGACACCACCGCCCGCACCGCGGCCAAGGTCATGAACGACACCAAGACCGCCACCAACGTCGAGGTCTTCAACCTCGCGGGCGCCGGCGGCACGGTGGGCCTGGCCCGCCTGGTCAACGAAAAGGGCAACAAGGACCTGACCATGCTGATGGGCCTTGGCGTGGTGGGCGCCAGCTACACCAACAAGTCCGAGGCCAAGCTCACCGCAACCACTCCCCTGGCCCGCCTCATCCAGGAACCGGGCGCGATCATGGTCCCCAAGGATTCCCCGTACAAGACCATCAACGAACTCGTTGACGCCTGGAAGAAGGACCCGTCCAAGCTGGCCGTCGGCGGCGGCTCCAGCCCGGGCGGTCCGGACCACCTGCTTCCGATGCAGCTGGCCCAGGCCGTGGGCATCGACCCCAAGAAGGTCAACTTCGTCTCCTTCGACGGCGGC